>Ga0307296_10000293_pt1 | contig 22516 bp, 22 predicted proteins | sample ER_DNA_153_FD_194467 | JGI IMG/M metagenome (GOLD analysis project Ga0307296, IMG submission 194467) | Bulk soil microbial communities from the East River watershed near Crested Butte, Colorado, United States - ER_DNA_153 | ecosystem: Environmental > Terrestrial > Soil > Floodplain | place... | reverse complement strand
GTCGAGCAGACGATGACGCCGGAGGCCATCGCCGCCGTGGCGCCGATGCACGCACTCGGACGCTGGGGGCGGCCGGAGGAGGTCGCAGAGATGACCGCCTGGCTGCTCAGCGACGCTGCGAGCTTCGCAACGGCGACGTTCTACCCGCTCGACGGCGGGCTGCTGGCTCGCTGAACACGCGAGCGCCGGCGGCTGCGCCGGCGATCGCTCGCACTGAGCGGCACATCGCGCGACCGAAAGAAAGGCCCGCGGGTTAGATTCGCGGGCCGATCACGTCAGAAAGGTCCCGCCATGCCAGCTCGCGCCGCCATCGTCACCGGAGCCTCACGGGGCATTGGGTTCGCCGTCGCCGAAACCCTGGGCGAGGAGGGCTTCGGGCTCACGTTGACCGCGCGCAAGCCGGAAGGCCTCGAGCGTGCCGCGGGAGCCCTTCGCGATCGCGGGTTCGAGGTCGAGCTCGTGGCAGCCAACCTCGCGGACGAGGAGGGCATCGCCGCTGTCGTTGATCGCCACCGCGAGCGTTTCGGGCGGCTGGACGTCCTCGTGAACAACGCCGGCGTCGGCATCGGCGCCGCCGCGGGAGACCACCAGAGCAAGCACATCGATCTTCAGCTCGACGTCAACACCCGAGCGATCGTGCTGTTCTATCGCGACTGCCTCGACATGCTGCGAGCCGCCGGGGCGGAGCATCGCAACGCGTTGGTGGTGAACATGGCGTCGCTGGCCGGCAAGGCGCCGCAACCGTGGTTGTCGGTCTACTCGGCGTCGAAGGCCGCCGTCATCGCCTACACCCGTGCCATGAACAAGGAGCTCGCCGGCGATGGCATCAAGTCGGTGGCGTTCTGCCCCGGCTTCGTCGACACCGACATGAGCGAGTTCGTCAAGGAGCAGATCCCGGCGGAGGAGATGCTGCGAACCACGGACATCACCGCGGCGCTGCGCTTCCTGCTTCGCGTCTCGCCGAGCTGCGTCGTGCCGGAGATCGTCTTCGAGCGTCCGGGAGAAGCGTTCTGACCCGGCTCGGTCCGGGGCCGGGCGCAAACGCTTGTCTGGCCGCGGCGGGATGGACCCCGCCGCGGCCAGAGCCGCTGACTAGGCGGAGACGAGGTCGCGGACGGCGCCCGTGTACGCCTTGGTGACCTCGCGCGTGAAGTCAGCCTGGGTGGTGGCCACCTCGGCGATCCAGTCGACCTTGGTGGCGTCGGCAGCGCGCTCATAGGTGTCGGCGAGCGCCAGCACGGCGCGCTCGTACGAGTTGAGGTACGCGGCGCCGGCCTTGCGACCGTTCGCAACGGTCTTCTCGTTGAGCTCGACGACCTTCTCGTTGAGCTCGGCGACGCGCTCGGCCGCCGCCTCGACGGACTCGTCGATCTGGCTGGTCTTGGTCCCGGTGGACTTGGTCTGCGTGGGCATGTGTCACTCCTTCGGATGAGGTGCAGTGCGAGGTGCTTAGCGTTAGCTAGCATCAAGCTAGCATAGCTAGCGAACTCATGTCAATTCATTTTCGGCGCGCTCGCGCAGCTCGCGCTTGAGGACCTTGCCGGACGGCGTGCGGGGCAGCTCGTCGACGAACTCGACGGACCGAGGGAGCTTGTAGCCGGCGAGCCGGCCGCGCACGAACGCGATGAGCTCCTCGGCGGTCACGGCCGCGCCCGGAGCCCGGATGACGAGCGCCTTGACCGTCTCGCCCCAGCGGTCGTCGGGCACGCCGATGACCGCGACGTCCGCCACCCCGGGATGGTGCGCCACCGCCTCCTCGACCTCGATCGGGTAGACGTTCTCGCCGCCACTGACGACCATGTCCTTGATCCGGTCGGTGAGGAAGAGGTGCCCCTCCTCGTCGAGGTAGCCACCGTCGCCGGTCCGTAGCCACCCGTCGGGCGTCAGTGCCGCCGCCGTCTCCTGCGGCCGGTTGAAGTACCCGGCCATGACGTTCGGAGCGCGCATCCAGACCTCCCCCACCTCCCGCGGTCCGAGCTGACCGCCGGTGGAGGGGTCGACGATCCGCAGCTCCACCCATGGAAGCGGGCGCCCGGCAGAGCGCAGCAGGTGCTCGCGCGGGCCGTCGGGGTCGTGGTCCTCGGGGTCGAGCTGCACCACGCCGCCGGTCGTTTCGGTGAGGCCGTACACGCCGAACAGCGGGGCGCGGAAGGTTCGCAGCGCCGCCTTGAGCACCGGAGTGGTGATCGGCGAGGCGCCGTACGCGATCGATCGCAGCGCGGAGTAGTCGCGGTCCGCTGCTCCCGGCACGGCGCACAGCATCTGCAGGATGGTCGGCACGAAGACCGCGTTGGTGACGCGCTCGCGTTCGAGGAGGTCAAGGACCGCCGGTGCGTCGAAGTCGCTGACGAGGATGGTGGGAGCGCCGTTGCAGATCCCGAGGAAGGTCCATCCGATGCCGCCGATGTGGAACATGGGAAGCGGCGTGAGGCTGACCGTGTCCCCGTCGAAGCCCCACAGGGGCGAGGAGTCCACGGCCGCCGAGAGGTTGCGATGCGTGGTGAGCACGCCCTTCGGCACGCCGGTGGTCCCCGACGTGTACATCTGCAGGACGGTGTCGCCGGATTCTCCCCGGCCACCCGGGTCATCGGGAGGATGCGATGCAAGCCATCGCTCGTACTCGGCGCCGACCGCGACGACCCGGAGGTCGTGCGCGACGGCGTTCGCGAGATCGCTGGCGACCGCCGCGTGACCCGGCCCCGCGAGCAGCAGCGGCGAGCCGGCGTCCTCCAGGATGGCGGCGAGCTCAGGAGGGCTCAGCCGCCAGTTCAAGGGCACCGCCACCGCTCCGATCTTGGCGGCCGCGAACAGCAGCTCCACGACCTCGGGGGCTGTGCGGTCGAGGTGGGCGACCCGCGAGCCGGGGCCGACGCCGGCGGTGAGCAGGGCCCGGGCCAAGCGGTTGGAGCGCTCGTCGAGCTCGGCGAAGGTCAGTGCACGCGAGCCGTGCCTGATCGCGACGACGTCGGCGCGCTCGCGTGCCTGGTGGCGCAGCACATCCGCGACGCGGAGCTCCTCTCCCAACATGAGGTCAATTCAATCACACCGCGCCGCGCGAGGCTCAGGGGTGCCCGTCGAGGAAGGCGGCGATCTCCTCGTCGACCCGAGGCTCCTCGGTCGCGTAGAGGTGGCCCGACTCATCGAGGATCCGCAGACGGCTGTTCGGGAGGCTCGCGTCCATCATGCGCGCGTTGTCGACCGGGATGATCCGATCGTGCGCGCCGTGGACGACCATCGTCGGGACGTCGATGCGGCTCAGCCTCCCGTGGCAGTTGTGCATCGCCGCCGCATAGAGCTGGGCTTTGTACGCGGCCGGGCTGAACGGGTTCTCGAGCCGCCGCTCGATGTCCTCGGCGATGAGGTCGACGCGGTGCTCGCGGCAGCGCGGCCCGTAGTTGTATTCGACGGAGGCCCAGGCGGCCTCTTCCATCTCCATGGTCAGGCGCCTCTTGAAGAACGCGATCACGTCGTCGTCGGGCCGGACCACGTGGCGACCACCGGCGTGCGTCGCGCCCAGCACGAGCGACCGGACACGGTCCGGATGGCGCAGCGCGAGGCTCTGCGCGACCATTCCGCCCAGCGAGAAGCCGTAGACGTGCGCGCGATCGAGGCCGACACCGTCGAGCACGCTGACGGCGTCATCGGCCATGGCCTCGACGCTGTAGCTGCGGCGCAGCGATGGCGAGCGCCCAATTCCGCGTGCGTCGAACGTGATGACCCGCAGCCGGCGCGCGAGCACGGGGACGGTCCGCCACCACGCTCCGCCGCTCAGCCCGAGGCCCATGATCAGCAGGACGGGCGGGCCATCGCCGACGCTCTCCCAGTACAGCTCCGTCCGGCGGTCGGACGCCTCGGTCGTGCCCGAGCGCTCGCTCATACGTCGAACAGCCAGCGGGCACTAGAGACCTGGGCCGCGACGACGTCGCGTGTCACGTCCATGTAGCTGGCAGCGAGCGAGCGAGCCGGCTCGAAGTCGAGCGCCCGTGCGATGGTGAGCTGCAGCTCCGCCGACGCCCGAACGCCGTCCTCATAGGCATCGATGCACGCCTCGGGCCCGCCCCAGGGCGTCAGCGCCGAGGCCACGAGCATTCCCGCCCTTTCGGCGCCCCCCTGCAACACCTTCCCGATGAAGGCCAAGATCGCTGTCTCGGCTCCTTCCGAAACCGCCGCCACCGTTTTCCTCCTACCCAGCACCGGCTGAACCCAGTCCGTAAACATTACCAGAAGTCGGTTCAATTACCCTGCTCTCGCTCATGGCTCGGCCGGGGGCCGTCACAGGCTGTCCACGATGCCGGCGGCGGACATCGACGCGAACTGGCTCTCGACGGAGTTCGCCAGCACCAGCAGGTCGCGTACCTGGCCCGAGCGATCGCGGACGTGGTCGACGAGCAGCGCCTCGGGTTCGAAGCCGAGCGCGCGGAACATCCCGATGAGCGATTCCTGCTCAGCGATGACGTCGACGATGAGCTTCGCCAGCGACATGTCCATGGCCTCGAGCACCGCCCGCTGTGCCAGCGCTCGGCCGACGCCGCGCCCGCGACACTCGGGATCGACCAGGAGCCGCACCTCGCCGACGTGGCTCGACCATCCGTGCAGCGGGACGACCGCGACCGATCCGAGGACCTCGCCGTTCTCCACGGCGATCAGGCGGGCGGCACCGGGCCGCGCCCAGCTCGCCAGGACGTGGGGATCGTCGACGTCCTCCTTGAAGAACGTGCGATCGCCCTCGGGCATCCGGTGGAAGAACGCGGTCAGCGCCGCGTGGTCGTCAGGCTGGACGGGCCGTATCTCCATCATCACTCCTCTGGCTCTGCGAGCTCGTCCGAGTGGGCGATGATCCACTCGGCCATGCGCGGCATGGTCACCTTCCGCGCTCCCCTGCCGGTCCCGAAGGTGACGTGCCCGCCGGGCAGCCGCAGCTCTTCCCGCCGCGCCGGGTCGCCGACCAACCGCATGACGGGCTCCACTGCGGCCGGCGGGACGACGTTGTCGCGCTCGGCCATCGCGTTGAGGACGTTGCCGCGGGCGTTCGCGAGGTCGACGCGGCGGTCGCCCAACCGCATCGAGCCCGTGGTCAGCACGTTCTGGCGCACGAACAGCTCCGAGAGCTGGCGAAAGGCGGCGCCGGGGAACGGCACGTGGTCGCGCGCCCACTGCGCCATCGCCTGGAAGCCCTCGACGAACTCGTCGTCCCAGAGGTGCTCGAGCAGCGTGGCCTTCTGAGCGACCTCCGTGGTCGGCGCCAGCATGTAGAAGCCGCTGTACAGCGCGTCGGCCGGGACGTTGCCCGTGTCGTCGATGAGCTCGTCGGGATTCAGCCTGCCCTCGCGCAGCAGCGCGACCATCGCCCCCATCTCGTCGAAGTCCAGCGGGGTGGCCATGAGGATCAGGTTGCGGACCGGGGCGTCCTCATGCGCTGCGGCGTAAAGGGCCGCCATCACGCCGCCGAGGCAGTAGCCGGCCAGCGTCACCTCGGGCTGGCCCGTCTCGCGCCGAGCGGCGGCAAGCGCCCGAGGGATGTAGAAGTCGACGTAGCGCTCGAGGTCGTTGTCGGCGTCGAGCTCGTCGGGCACGCCCCAGTCAAGCATGAAGACGTCCAGCCCGGCCGCGGTGAGGTACTCGACGAGGCTGTTGCCCGGCCGCAGGTCGAGGATGTAGCTGCGGCTGACGAGGCTGTGCACGATGACCACGGGCGGCCCGTAGCGAACCGTTCCGTTGCGGTAGCGCCACAGCTCCGCCTTGCCGCGCCTCCAGACGACCTCCTTCGGCGTCGCCCCCACCTTGGGCCGATGCGTCCCGCGCACGTAGCGCACGCCGTTGCGCGCGCGCAGGAGCGAGCGCTCCACATCCCGGTTGATGCGGGCGACGAGGTCGATGGGATTGAGCGTCGGCACCATCAGCCGACCCGCGAGCGGCGCCCGTCGTCGTCGGTCACCTCCGAGACCTCCTCGCTCAGCTGCGTGACCCGGCGCTCCACCCGCGCCAGCTGCTCGCGCATCCGGCGGACGTCCGTCCCGGCGGGCAGGTTGAGCGTGTGCCACACGCGCCGCGACACTCCCTCGACCACCCCGCCCGCCTTGCGCCGGACGCGGTTGATCTTGGTCACGGCGTCGAAGTAGGTGTCGGTGCGAACGGCAGCCTCCACGGGCTCGCCGATCGCCCGCTCCAAGCGGTGCACGGCCTTGAGCCACAGAGGCTGGTTCGCAGGCATGCGCCGACGGTATCGTGCGATTGAGCTGAATTCAAGTCGGGCTGCCATCGCCGGTCCCGGCCATGCTCCATTGCGCCCCGCCGTCGACGGTGAGGATCGTGCCGGTCGTGTAGCTGGACGCGTCGCTGGCCAGGTAGAGCGCCGCGCCGACGATCTCCTCCGCCTCGCCCGCCCGGCGCAGTGGGAACGTCCGCGCGAGCTGCGTGAAGAGTTCCATATCCCACGCGCTCGCGATCGAGGTGAGGAAGGGCCCCGGCATGATCGCGTTCACGCGCACGCTCGGTCCCAGCGCGTGCGCCAGACCGACGGTCATCGCATTCACGCCGGCCTTCGCGGCGGCGTAGGGCACGATGTCCCTGGTCGGCCGCACCGCGCCGGTGGAGCTGACGTTGATGATCGATCCCCCGCCGGCCTCCACCATCCGCTCGCCGACGAGCGCCGCGAGCCGGAACGGGCCCTTCAGATTGACGCTGACGACCTTGTCGAAGAGCTCCTCGGTGACCTCCGAGAGCTTGCCGTACTGCGGCGACACCCCGGCGTTGTTGACCAGCACGTCGACGCGGCCGAAGTCGCGGTAGACGTCCTCGACGAGCCCGTCGAGACGGTCCCAGTGCCCGACATGGCAGGCGCATGCCGCCGCCTTGGCGCCCTCCGCGCGCAGGGCCGCGGCCACCTCCTCGCACGCCTCGGGCTTGCGGCTGACGACCACGACCTCGGCGCCGGCGCGGGCGAAGCCATGCGCCATCGCCAGGCCGAGGCCGCGGGTGCCACCCGTGACCACCGCCACCCGCCCCGACAGGTCGAACCGGTTGCGCATGTCGTCAGCAACGTCGGTGAGCGTGTCGGCTGGTTCGTGCATGGCCGCCACCTCCTGGGGGTTCGTGGTTGCGAGGATCGCGAAGGCGGAAGCCCGGACGGTTGGTCGCCGGCGCCGTCGTGGGCGCGGCGGCCAGCGCGAAGGATGCGAGACCGTGGCGCGAGCCGTCGTCGGTGGCCTGCTCGGTGACGGCGCCCGCGTCGAGCAGCAGGTCCAGATGGCCAAGCACCTCCCAGACGACCAGCAGGGGCTGCTCGGCCACCGTTCGCTGCGACCACAGCTGCCGGGTGATCGCGTACGCGGTGGCGGGGCCGCCCTCAAGCACCGTCAGGATTCGCTCGCATCGGCGCTCGTGCTGGCCGAAGCGCTCCTCGACGAGCGCGGCGTGCGCGGTGATCGCCTCGCCGTGGCCGCTCAACAGCCGGTCCAGGGGCATCGCCGCCGTCCGCCGCAGGCTGTGGAGGTACTCCACCCGTGCGCGCGGGCGCGTCCCATCGGGCTCTGCCGCCGGGTAGATCTCCGTGTTGGACGATATGGAGGCCAGCAGGTGGTCGCCGACGAAGGCCAGGCTGTCGCGGTCGTCGACGAACAGCGTGTCCGTCGTGCTGTGACCCGGCCGAGCCACGACGCGAAGGTCGCGGCCGCCGGCTCGGATCCGATCGCCCTCGCTCAGGCGGATGTCGGTGCGCCAGGCGTCCGACGACTGGCGGATGAAGTCCCAGAACGTCTCGTTGCCGTCGATGGCGGCATCCGGCACGCCGTGATGGCGCATGAGGGCGTGTGAGAACTGCCGATCGGCCTCGGACCGCTCCGCGTAGTGCTCGCCGTAGTCGGCGGCACGATCGAGCGCCGCCACCGTGGCCCCCGACCGAGCGGCGACGGTCGCGGCCAGGCCCGAGTGGTCCAGGTGGTGATGCGTCAGCAGGACGAGCTCCACGTCCTCGATCCGCGCGCCGGCGCGGCGCAGCCCTGCCTCGAGCGCCGCGAGGGCGTCGTCGGCGTGTGGGCCGGTGTCCACCAGGGTCAGCGGATCGCCCCGCAGCAGCCAGGTGTTCACCGATCGGATATGCGGCAGCGGGACTGGGATCTGGACGATGTCTTCCATGCCATTGGCCTCTGCGTGCCCGCCGCCCTTCCGCGTCAAAGCAAGGTGAACCGACTTCAGTATGGTAGACCATCCGGGCGATGGCGACAGCATCGTCGCGCAAGAGCGCCCAGAGCGAAGCCCCTAACGCGGACGTTTACGAGCCATCTGCTCTGGACCCTTGCCAGATCGGTCTCGAGCCGTATATGATCTGAATTCAGTTTGAGCAAGACATAGATGGAGAGAGGAGAAGCGCATGACTGTTCAGGAGCAGACCAGCCAGAACGCCACAGGCAGCGAGGTCATCCAGTACGAGGTCAACGACGGGGTCGCCACGATCTGGCTCAATCGCCCCGAGGTCAAGAACTGCGTCAACTGGGACCTGCTGACGGGCCTGGGCGCGGCGCTCGAGCGCGCCGACGACGACGACGAGGTTCGCGTGGTCCTGATCCGCGGACGCGGGAACACCTTCTGCGCGGGTGCCGACCTGAACATGCTCGACAGCGAGTTCCTCGGCACCACGAACAACTCGGTGAAGATCGCCCAGGTCTCTGCCCGCACGTTCGATCGCGCGTTCAACCTCGGCAAGCCGACGATTGCGGTCGTCGAGGGGTACGCCGTGGCCGGCGGCTTCGAGCTCATGATCTCCTGCGACTTCTGCATCGCCGCCGACGATGCGCGTATCGGCGACTTCCACATCCGCCGCGCGCTGTTCGGCGGCGCCGGGCCGATCTATCGCCTGCCGCGCTACATCGGGCTGCGCAAGACCAAGGAGCTCCTGTTCACCGGCAAGCTGCTGTCCGGCAAGGAGTGCGAGGACTGGGGCCTGGCCAACGTCTCCGCGCCGTCTGACCAGCTCGACCAAACCATCGCCGATTTCATCGCGCCGATGCTCGACAAGAGCGCGTTCACGATGCGTATCACGAAGCTCGCGGCCAACCGCGGCCTCGACGGCGATACGGAGACGCTGATCGCCCTCGAGAGCATGACCTGCAACGTCGCGCACCAGTCCCAGGACGCCAAGGAGGGCGTGCAGGCCTTCCTCGAGAAGCGCGACCCCGTCTGGAAGCACGCCTGAGGGCGGTCGCCGGCCGGGGCGCGCGGGATGGATTTTGGGTTCGATCAGACCACGTCCGAGCTCCAGCAGAGGCTGCTGGAGTTCATGGACGACTGCGTGTATCCCGCCGAGGCGCGCTTCGCAGACGAGGTTGCGTCGGCCGACGATCCATGGCGAACTCCGCCGGTCCTCGAGGAGCTCAAGGCCGAGGGACGCCGGCGCGGGCTGTGGAACCTCTTCCTGCCCCGGACCCACGAGTTCGGGGCAGGTCTGACCAATCTCCAGTACGCCCCGCTGGCAGAGATCACCGGCCGCAACCCCTGGATGGCCCCCGAGGCCATCAACTGCTCGGCGCCGGACACCGGGAACATGGAGCTGCTCTCGCTGTTCGGGACCGAGGAGCAGCAGCAACGGTGGCTGGAGCCGCTGCTGGACGGGACGATGCGATCGGCGTTCTCCATGACGGAGCCCGCCGTGGCGTCCTCGGACGCGACGAACATCGCCACGCGCATCGAGCGCGACGGCGACGAGTACGTGATCAACGGGCGCAAGTGGTGGACATCCGGCGCGATGTCGTCGCGGTGCCAGCTACTGATCGTCATGGGCGTCACCGATCCCGACGCCGAGCGCCATCGCCGTCAGAGCATGATCCTCGTCCCCAGGGACACCCCCGGGGTGGAGATCCTGCGCTCCACGAGCCTGTTCGGCTACGACGACGGCCCGCACGGCGGCCACGCGGAGATCGTCTACGACAACGTCCGCGTACCCGCCTCGAACCTGCTCGGCGCCGAGGGGGACGGGTTCCGGATCGCGCAGGAGCGCCTCGGCCCGGGCCGCATCCACCACTGCATGCGGGCGATCGGGATGGCCGAGCGGGCGCTCGAGCTGCTCTGCGAGCGCACGGCCGGTCGGTCGACCTTCGGCCGGCCGATCATCGAGCACGGCGTCGTGCAGCAGTGGATCGCCGAGGCACGAGTGAGGATCGAGCAGGTCCGCCTGCTGGTGCTCAAGACGGCGTGGCTCATGGACACCGTCGGCAACCGCGGCGCCCGGATCGAGGTCTCGGCCATCAAGGTGGCCGCGCCCGCGGTCGCCGCCTGGGTGATCGACCGCGCGATCCAGGCCCACGGCGGCATGGGCGTCAGCCAGGACACGCTTCTGCCCGAGCTCTACGCGGTCGCTCGCATCCTGCAGATCGCCGACGGGCCCGACGAGGTCCACTACATGGCGATCGCGCGGCGTGAGACCCGCCGCTACCGGCAGGAAGCGATCACGGCCTAGCGACTGACCGGGCGGTCACGCGCTCGCGGCGTCGGGGTCGATCCGCACCAGCGTCTTGCCCACCGTTTCGCCGGCGAGCATCCGCACGAACGCGTCGGGCGCGCGCTCGAGCCCGTCGACGATCGTCTGGCGGTAGTGCAGGCGACCTTCGGCCAGCCAGCGACCCAGCAATCCGATCACCTCGTCCATGCGGTGCAGGTGGCTGCTGCCGCGGAACCCTCGCAGCGTGAGGTCGCTGGCGGTCGCCTGGAACAGGTTGCGGGGTCCCACACTCGATCCGTCCGCCTCGTACTCCGACAGGGCGCCGCACAGTGCCACGCGCCCGCGGCGGCGCAGGCAGTCGAGCGCGGCCTCGAGGTGGTCGCCCCCGACGCTGTCGAAGTAGACGTCGATCCCCTCCGGCGCCGCTTCGCGCAGGAGCTCGACCACCGAGCCGCTGCGGTAGTTGAAGGCGGCGTCGAGCCCGAGGTCCTCGAGCAGGTGACGGACCTTCTCGTCAGACCCCGCGCTCCCGATGACACGATGCCCACGCAGCTTTGCGATCTGCGCGGCGAGGCTGCCGACCGCTCCGGCGGCGGCCGACACCCACACGACGTCACCGGGCGCCAGCTGCGCCGCGTCCATCAGGCCGGCGTACGCGGTCAGGCCCATTCCCCCGAGCGGTCCGAGGTAGGCGGGTGCGGCCGCTACGGACGTGTCCAGCAGCGTGAGCGTGCCCAGCCCCGACAACGCGGGCTCGCCAGCGGTCACGATCGCGTATTCGCGCCACCCCGCGGCGTGCCGCACGACGTCGCCGGGCCCGAAGCCCTCGGCACGCGCCTCGACGACCTCACCGACGGTGAGGATCCCGTCCATCGGGGCGTGGACGGCGAACTCGCCGAAGTACCCAGCGGGTCCGCGCTCGCGCAGGCGCAGCCGCATCCCCGGGTCCACGGAGGTGAACGTGTTGCGGACCAGGACCTCCCCGGGCTCGGGCGCAGGCACGTCGATCTCGACCACCTCGAAGTGCGAAGGGTCCACGGCGCCAACCGGGTAGCGCGCCGGCCTCACGATCCGACCACGGCCGAAGCGCTCGCCCATCGGGGTCAGGCGGCTTGCGAGTGGGCAACCAGCATGTATCGCCCCGCCTCGACGAGCGGCTTCACGAGCCGCTGGGCGTTGTCGAAGCCGGAGCCGACCGTGGCGCCGCCCGCGTGGCGGGCGGCGATGCCCTGGCAGACGACGGCCAGCTTGAACAGCGCGAAGGCCTGGTACCAGTCGGCGTCGGAGACGTCGAATCCCGTCTGGCGCGCATAGCGCTCGATCACCTCGCCCCGCGACGGGAACCCCGGCGCGGCGGTGACGGGCGCCACGATGCGCGCGTCGCGCAGGACCTCGGGGTCGTCGTCCTCGCTCCAGAACGCCAGGAGGGCGCCGAAGTCCGTGAACGGATCGCCGAGCGTGCTCATCTCCCAGTCGAGGACCGCGACGATGCAGCCGGGTTGCGTCGGGTGCAGGATCGTGTTGTCGAGCCGGTAGTCGCCGTGCACGATCGCGTGCTCGCGCTGCGGCGGCAGGTCACGCAGGAGGTCGCCCAGAAGCGCGTCGAGCGCCGGCAGCTCTGCGATCTTCGTCGCCTCCCATTGCTTCGACCAGCGGCGCAGCTGGCGCTCCATGAAACCGGCGGGCCGTCCGAACTCCGTCAGGCCCACCGCCGCCGGGTCGACGGTGTGGAGGGCGGCGAGGGTGTCGACGAGGCCGTCCCCGATCGCCCGGCGCTGGTCCGGAGTGTCGGCATAGCCGAGCGGGAGCGCGTTGCGGCAGATGTGGCCGAGCACGCGTTCCATCACGTAGAAGGGCGTGCCGAGCGGCCCGTCCGCGTCACCGAGGTACAGCGCGCGCGGCACCGGCACGGTCGTGCCGCCGAGGGCGGCGAGGACCGTGTACTCCCGGACCATGTCATGCGCGGTGGGAAGGATGTGCCCGAGCGGCGGGCGCCGGAGGATGACCTCCCCCGCGTCCGAGGCCACTCGATAGGTGAGGTTCGACTTCCCGCCGGACACGAGCGCCACGTCGCACGCCAACCAACGCGGATCGTGCAAGACGTCCGCCAGGAGCGGCCCGACGATGTCGGGGTCCGCCCCGGTCGTCACGCGCTCCAGGCGCTGGGCGGTCGGATCGTTGAAGCCGCTCGTCTGAGCCATCCGATGTCGTCTCCCGTCAGTGGGCCGAAACCGACGCGGCCGGGTTATCGCTGGAGTGCTGGTGGCCGCGGCCCGCGCCCGCCGCGAGCGCCCGCCCGAGCTCGCGCTCGTGATGGGCGCCATCGCCGAACTGCTGCTCACGGACGACGATTCGGCGCAGGAACCGGTGCGCGGGGTGCTCCTGGGTGAAGGCGATGCCGCCGAAGACCTGCATCGCGCCGTGGGCGACCTCGCGGGCCGAGCGGGAGACGTACGCCTTCGCCACCGCGGCCGCCCGCCCGGCCTCGTCGAGGTCGTCGTCGAGGGCGGCGGCCGCATAGAGGACGGTCGACCACATGCTCGCCTGGCGCACGTACATGTCGGCCAGGATGTGGCGCAGGGCCTGGTAGCTGCCGATGGTCCGGCCGAACTGCCGGCGCTCGCCCGCGTAGGTGCGCGCATCCTCCAGGAGTCGGCCGGCCGCCCCGACGGCCTCGGCGGCGGCCAGCAGCCCGCCCGCGAGCGTCAGCCGCCGGAGCAGCGCGGCGGCCACCGGACCCTCTGCGACGCCCGACGCGGGCACGTCGACGTCGGCGAGCTCCACCGCACTCATCGGCACCGCCGAGTCGAATGCCGGCTGCGGGGTGAGGGCAACGCCGGGTGTATCAGCCGTCAGGAGGACGAGCCCGGGCGTGCCGCCGACGGCCGCGACGACGGCGAGTCGATCGACCGATTCGGCGTGCTCGACCGCCACCTTGCGGCCGCGCAGGCCGCCCGGCTCAAGGGTCGTCTGCGTACCGGTGACCGACCACCCCCGCCCCGGCTCCAGCAGGGCGACGGACACGGAGTCGTCCCCGGGGACGAGCTCCGCGTATGCCTCGGGAAGCCGATCGGCCAGCGGCTCGGCGGCGAACCGCAGGGCGGCGCTGCCGTTGTACGGCGCACACGCGAGCGAGGCGCCCAACGCACGCGACACCAGACACAACTCGACGGCGCCGAGCCCCTCGTCGCGATCCACGCTGAGGGCGCCGAACGCGACGAGCGCCTGCCACAGCGCCTCGGGGTCGCCCACCGCGGCCTCCCCCGGCTCGGAACCCGTTGACCCAGGCCACTCGCGGCCGAGCAGGGTCTCGACGGCTTCGCTGAGCCACTGCTGCTCGTCGGTCAGTTCGAGGTCCACTGCCTACTCCTTGGGCAGCGCGAGGACGCGGTCGGCGATGATGTTGCGCTGGATCTGCTGCGTCCCGCCGTAGACACTGGCGGCACGCGAGTACAAGTACGTCTCAGTCCAGAAATCGTTCTCGGCGCTCTCCACCGGATCGGCGTGCTGCAGCGTCGGTCCGAGCACCTCGAGCGCCGTGGCGGCCACGCGCTGCTCCGCCTCGGCCATGAGCAACTTGACGCTGGAGGAGTCCGGGCCCACGGCCCCGCCATTGAGGAACTCCCCCACCGTCCGGTAGGCATGATGGCGCAGGACTTCGACACCGATGAGGGCTCGCGCCAGCGCCACCTGGACCTCCGGGTCCGTGAGGATCGGCGCTCCGTCCAGCTCCCGTCGCCCGGCCGTGCGCACCACGCGGTCCAGCCACGTGCGCAACTTCACCTCGCGCGGCAGCGCGGCTGTACCGCGCTCGTGCCCGAGCGTGTGCATGGCGATCTTCCAGCCGTCGCCGAGCTGGCTCAGCAGGTTCGCCTTGGGCACCACGACGTCGTCGAGGAACAGCTCGCAGAACTCGGCATGGCCGGTGATCTGGGTCATCGGCCGTACCTCCACACCCCGCGAGCGCATGTCGACGATCAGCATCGAGATGCCGCGGTGCCTGGCGACGGACTCGTCCGTGCGCGCCAGCACCCCGCACCAGCGGGCGTACTGCCCCCACGAGACCCACGTCTTCTGACCGCTCAGGACGAAGTGATCATCGTGCTCGACTGCGCGCGTGTGGAGCGAGGCGAGGTCGGAGCCCGCCTCGGGTTCCGAGAAGCCCTGGCACCAGATCTCCTCTGCCGAAAGGATCGGCGGGACGTAGCGTCGCCGCTGCTCGTTGGAGCCGAAGCGCAGCAGCGTGGGGCCGAGGACGTCGAGGCCGACGACGTTGATGAACTCCGGCGCACCCGCGGCAGCGAGCTCCTGGTCGACGATGATCTGCTCGACCGGCGGACGGCCACCGCCGCCGAACTCCTCGGGCCACGCCCGCCCCACATAACCGGCGTCGTAGCAATCCGACTGCCAGGCGCGCAGGACCTCCATGCGGTCGTCGAGTGCCCGCGGCAGATCCGCCGTAGCGAGCCGATCGCGGGCCAGGAAGGCACGGACCTCCTCCTGCAGCGCGCGTTCCGTGGCCGTAGGCTGAAGTTGCATCGAACTGAGATCGTATCAGTTTGTACCTTTCCGAGCCAGAAATTGCCCGAGGACTTGCGTTCTCAGTCGCATCTGGCTAATTTGAGGTCGGTTCATCTGGTCAGAGAGCTGCAGGAGGAGAGAGACACCATGAGCAAGCCGACGCTGGCGTTCCAGCCGGACGCCGACCGCTACTACGCGGAGGGGCACTGGCGAGCGGGCGACCTCTGGGAAGACTTCAACCGCAGGGTCGACGAGCACCCAGGCAAGACGGCGCTGATCCTCGACGGCCGACAGGTCACCTTCGAGGAACTCAGGCGTGCGGCGGTCGGGGTGTCAAGGAGGCTCGCGGACGGCGGTGTCCAGCCGGGGGAGGTTGTGATCCTGCTCGGCCGCCACTCCATCGAGGCCGCGGTCGCGCTGCTGGGGTGCCTGCACCGCGGCGTCGTGCTCGCGCCGCTGCCGCCGATGTTCAATGCGATGCAGCTCTCCGCACTCCTCGCGCAGACGCAGGCCAAGGGTCTCGTCTCCTTCGGCGGCGAGCGCGAGATCGCGAGGTGCATGGAGGTCGCCGACGAGGTGCCCTTCCTGCTGGCGATCCTGCCCGAGCTCGTCGACGAGCTCGCGGCGAGCGATCTCCCGGCCGACCGCGACCCGCGCGACGCCGACGACCTCGCCATGATCCTGCACTCCTCCGGGACCACCTCGGCGCCGAAGGGGATCTCGCACTCCAGCAACACCTTGCGCTACGCCACCGAGGGGGTGTGCCGCCGCTGGGAGCTGACGGGGGAGGACGTCTATCTCGTCGTGTGCGAGTTCGGCTTCGTCGGCGGACTGGTCTTCGGCTACCTGCCGCCGCTGCTCAACGGGGCCACCGGCGTCCTCGTGAACAAGTGGAACGCCGATGAGGCGCTGCGGCTCGTCGAGGAGCATCGCTGCACCTACTTCCTCGCGATGCCCACGCACTCGGCCGACCTCGTGCGGGCGGCGAGCCAGACCACCCGCGACCTGTCGTCGATGCGCGCGCTCGCTGCTCCGGGGTTGACGCGCGAGCGTCGCATCGCCATGCGGGAGGCGTTCAACCGTCAGCCGCTCGGCGACTACGGGCTCTCGGAGGTCCCCGGGCACGCCGCCCACGCGCTCGACGAGGCCGACGAGAAGATCTTCACGACCGAGGGTCGCCCGTACGACGGGACCGAGATCCAGATCGTCGACGAGGACGAGAACCCGCTTCCCGCCGGGAAGGTCGGATCGGTCATCGTCAACGGGCCCAGCCGCTTCCTCGGCTTCTTCCGCAACGACTCGCTGACACGCGAGTCCTTGAAGGCCGGCGGTGGCTACCGCACCGGCGACCTCGGCTACCTCGACGAGGATGGCCAGTTCGTCTACGTCGGGCGCAGCAAGGACATCATCCGCCGGGGCGGGGTGACGATCGTGCCGGCCGAGGTCGAGCCCGTGATCCTGCGCCACCCCGCGGTGCACGAGGTCGCGATCGTGCCGCTCCCCGACGACCGGCTGGGCGAGCGCGCGTGCGCGGCCATCATCCTCAACTCCGGCCACGCCGCTCCCACGCTCGAGGATCTGCAGAGGTTCCTCGACGCGGAGGGCGTGGCGAAGTACACGTGGCCCGAGTCCGTCGAGGTCTTCGAGGACTTCCCGCGAACGCCGTCCCTGAAGGTGGTCAAGCGCGACGTCGCGACTGCGATCCTCAGTCGGTCACGCGTCACCGCGTGACGAGCGCGCTGCCGGCGGCACGACCTCCTCGGCGACGTGGAAGTAGCTCGAGATGACGAGCTCCTCCTGGTGGGGAGCCATGCGCTCCATTCGGCGGCTCTCCGCAGCCATCCATGCGGGGTCGTCGCGCATGGCCTCCAGTCCCGCGTCGTCGAGGTCGAACAGGCCCCACGTGGCCACCACGTCCGGGTCGTCCTCGGCGCGGCCGATCCACAGCCGTGTCATGCCGGCCGGCCATTCGTCGTCGCTCAGCGGCTGCCACGCCTGCCGGAACGCCTGGTACGCGCCCGGCTTCAGCCGCCGCACCACTACCGCGCACATCATGTCGGTCTCCTTCCGGTCGCGCTCGCGACCATACCTCCGGCCTGCGCGGCCGTCGACCCACCGATTTCGACCTGAACCTGGGTCGGTGATCTCGGAACCGTGGCAACCGCTCTGCAGCGTTCGCGGCGGCTGGTCCTGCCGGAGGTGATCGGCCGGGGCCGCCGTGCCCACCCCGACCGGGCGGCCCTCGTCTTCGGAGACGCCGAGCGCACGCATGCGGCCCTGCACGAGCGGGCCGAGCGCCTGGCCACGGTGCTGGTGCAGGCGGGGGTGCGCCGTGGCGACCGCGTCGCGCTCCTGCTGCACAACGGGCTCGAGTTCCCCGAGTCCCTGCTCGCGTGCCACGCCGTCGGCGCGGTGGCGGTGCCGGTGAACTTCCGCCTGGCGCCGGACGAGATCGCCTACATCCTGCGCGATGCGGGTGCGGTGGCCCTGATCGCCGGCGAGGGTTCGCCCAGTCCTGCCGTCGACGGGCTCGTGCTCACGACGGGACGGGTCTACGAAGACGCGATCGCGTCGGCCGACCCGCACACGCAGACGGCCGGGCTGCGCGAGGACGACCCGGCGCTCATGTGTTACACGTCCGGCACCACGGGCCGGCCGAAGGGCGCGGTCCTGACGCACGGCAATCTCGTCGCCAGCACCCTGAGCTGGATCCATGAGATGCGCGCCGGCCAGGGCGACGTGTGGCTCTCCGGGCAGCCGCTGTTCCACATCGGCGGCATCAACGGCCTGCTGCCGTTCCTGACCCTGGGGGCGACGAGCATCGTGACGCCGACGACGGGCTTCGATCCCGAGGCGGCGCTCGAGCGGATCGAGCGCCACGGCGTGACCATATGCATCTTCGTCCCCACGCAATGGGACATGCTCTGTCGCTCCGAGCGAGTGGCGCGCCTGGATCGCAGCCGGCTGCGCGTCGCCATGTGGGGGGCCTCCCCCGCCCCGCGCGCGACGCTCGAGCTGATGGCTGGCACCTTTCCCGAGGCGGACATCGTCAGCGCCTACGGCCAGACCGAGATGGCCGGTGCGACGACGCTGCTCAAGGGAGCGGACGCCGTGCGCAAGATGGGCTCGGTGGGCAGGCCGATGCTCGGCGTGGAGCTCCGCGTCGTCGACGACGAGCTGCGAGACGTGCCCGTCGGCGGCGTCGGCGAGGTCGTCTACCGAGGCCCGACCGTCATGGCGGGCTACCACGACGATCCCGACGCGAGCGCCCAGGCCTTCGCCGGCGACTGGTTCCACAGCGGGGACCTCGCCACGCGCGATCAGGAGGGCTATCTCTGGCTCGTCGACCGCAAGAAGGACCTGATCGTCAGCGGCGGCGAGAACGTCTACCCGGCGGAGGTCGAGCGGGTGTTGCTCGAGCATGAGGCCGTCGCCGACGTCGCCGTCATCGGAGTGCCCGATCCGCGTTGGGTGGAGACGCCGATGGCGTTCGTGGTCGCGGCGGGTGAGGTCGACGAGGACGCGCTGATCGCCCACTGCCGCGAGCGGATGGCGGGCTTCAAGAAGCCGTCCGCCGTCGTGTTCGTCGACGCGCTGCCGCGCAACGCGGCGGGCAAGGTGCTCAAACGCGAGCTACGCGCGACCGCACCCGACCTGTATCCAGTGCAGCCAACAGGAGGCCCAGAGACATGACCCCCGAGTTCTGGCGCATGGGCGCGACGCCCGTGCCGGTCACCGAGATCGACCGCATCGCGCGCGAGATGGAGGCAGACGGATGGGACGGCCTCGCCGTCGGCGAGGCGCACGGCCTGCTCCCCGATCCCTACGTCGCGCTGGCGCTCGCGGCCACCGCCACGACCACGCTCGGGGTGGGCACCGCCGTGGCGGTGCCGCTGCGTCATCCCATGCTCGCCGCCGATGCCATGGCCACCGTCCAAGGCGTCTCGAGCGGCCGGGCGAGCTTCTCGCTGGCCCGCGGGGACGGCGCGATGAAGGTCCTCCAGCGCAAGCCGATGCCGGTCGCTCAGTTCGAGGCCTACGTGCGCCAGGTCCAGGGCTTCCTGCGTGGAGACGACGTCGAGATGGACGGCGCGGTGGCGTCCATGGGGCGCCTGGGGACGATCGACCCCTCCCTGGACTTCCCCAAGCCATCGGTGAACGTCGCCGCCACGGGCCCGCGCATGATCACGATGGCCGCGCGGTACGCAGACGGGGTCAGCTTCGCGGTCGGCGCCGACCTCGAGCGGCTGGCGCAGTGCCGCGACCTGGTCCTGGGCACCTGCCGGGCCGACGGGCGCGATCCCGAGGAGGTCATGCTCGGCGCGTACGTCCAGGTGGCGGTCTGCGACGGCGAGGCCGATCGCGCTCGGGCTCGCGACGTGATCCGCGGGCTGGTCATGACCCACTCGCGCTTCTCCGGCTTCGAGGGCACCGCGCTCCCGGAGGTCTCCGGGGACGACCACCGCCCGATCCAGCGTTCGCTGGACGCCATGGAGGGCGTGCTGCGCTCCAGCGCCGGCGGCACGGCGCGGACGTCCGGCGGCGCGCCCGGCGAGCTCGAGTTCTACCCGCGCGAGGCGGTCGACGACGCCTTCATCGACCGCTTCGGCATCGTCGGGAGCGCCGAGTACTGCGCCGGCCGCCTGCAGGAGATCCTCGACGCAGGGATCGCGCGCGTGTACATCGGCACGCGCGGCGTGGGCATCGACCTCGAGGAGCGCAACACGCGGCGCATCGGCCGCGAGGTCCTGCCGCTGCTGCGTCGCAACGGCGCCGCGCGGCCGACGCGGATCGCGTCGGCCGAAGTCAGGCGGTGACGAGCCCTCCGTTCGGGCTCAGCACGGCGCCGACGAAGTAGCCCGCATCGTCGGAGGCCAGGAAGGCGACGGTGCCGGCGATCTCGTCGGGCTCGGCAAGCCGCCCCGCCGGCGTGGATGCGGCGATCACGCGACGCTGCTCGCTGATCTCGCCCTCGAGCGTCTCGGTCCCGACGTGCCCGGGCGCCACGGCGTTGACGCGGATGCCCTGCACGATCAGCTCCTTGGCCGCCGCCTTCGTGAAGCCCAGGATCCCGGCCTTCGCCGCGGAGTAGTGCGGGTGCCCGGTGCATCCCATCAGGCCGCAGATCGACGCCATGTTCACGATGACCCCGCGTCCTCGCGGAGCCATCGCACGGACGGCGGCCCGCGTGCAGTAGAAGGTGCCGCTCAGGTGGATGGCGAGCATGCGGTTCCACTCGTCGTCGGTCAGGCGCACGAGCGCGTCGAGGGGCGTCGTCACCGCACCGTCAGCCGCCTCGGCGCGCTGACGCTCGAGCAGCGGGCCGACGTGGCGCAGGTGATCGATGCCGACGGCGCCCGCGTTGTTGACGAGGACGTCGACGGGTCCGAGCTCCGACTCGACGCGAGCGAAGGCGCCGTCCACGGCCGCGCTGTCGCTCACGTCGCAGACGAGCGCCAGGCCGTCGCCGCCGGCGAGCCGCAACGTCTCGTCGGCGCTGTCCTGCCGTATGTCGAGCACCGCGACGCGAGCCCCGTCCCGTGCCAGGCGCAAGCCGATGGCACGGCCGATCCCCGCTCCACCGCCGGTGACAACGGCCACGCGGCCCGCCGGATTCATCTGGTGTCTTTCAGGCGGGCGCTGGCGTACGCTCGACGGACCGCACGACCTCGTCGGGCAGCCCTTCGCCGGGATCGACCGAGATCGTCTTGTAGAGGAGGTACTCCTCGATCGCCGTCGGGCCGTGCTCGCGGCCGATCCCGGACTCCTTGTAGCCGCCGAACGGCGAATTGAAGTCCGCGGCGAAGGTGTTGACCGAGAACGTGCCGCTGCGCACGCGGCGGGCGATCTCGAAGCCCCGGACCGGGTCGCTTGTAAACACGCTGCCGGCCAGGCCGAAGGGGCTGTCGTTGGCGATGCGGATGGCGTCCTCCTCATCCTCGTAGGTGATGAGCGCGATGACCGGCCCGAAGACCTCCTCCTGGGCGACGGTCATGTCGTTGCTGACGTTCGTCAGCAACGTCGGCTCGACGTACCAGCCCTTGTCGAGGTGCTCGGGCACCTTGCCGCCGGTGGCCACCGTGGCGCCCTCCTCGACGGCCTGCCTGACGTAGCCGAGCACGCGCTCACGGTGCGCCTCGGAGATCAGCGGGCCGACGATCGTGTCCTCGTCGTACGGGTCGCCGACCTTCATCGCCGCGAAGGCCTCCGTCAGCCCGGCCGCGATCTCGTCGTAGCGCGACCGCGGCGCCAGGATCCTGCTCATGCACACGCAGCTCTCGCCCTGGCTCGTCCCGGCGCTGATGCCGGCGACCACCGGCACGACGGCGTCCAGGTCGGCGTCCTCGAGGATGATCGCCGCCGACTTGCCGCCGAGCTCGAGCACGACCGGCTTGACCTGCTGGGCACAGATGGCGCCGATCTTCTTGCCGATCGCCGTGGAGCCGGTGAAGGTGACCATGTCCACGTCCGGGTGGCCGACCAGGTGTGCCGACCCCTCCGCATCGGTGGCGACGATGTTCAGCACGCCGGGCGGGAAGCCGGCCTGCGAGACGAGGTCGGCCATCGCGAAGATGGCCAGCGGGTCCTGGTCGGGCGCCTTGACCACGGCGGTGCAACCGGCGACCAGCGCCGGCGCCGTCTTCTGGGCGATGCCCGGCAGCGGGAAGTTGAACGCGCACAGCACTGCGACGACGCCGACCGGCTCGCGCACGACCAGGCTCTTGGTCTCGTACTTCATGATCAGCCCACCCGCGTTGCCGGCCAGCGGCGACAGGTCGGCCTCGCGCACTTCGGCAAACTGGAAGTTGCGGCCGAGCTTCGCGTAGTAGTTCCAGTGCAACGTCGGCGCCACGGTGTGGTAGACGTCGACGAGGAACTTCGTGTGGCCGAGCTCGTCGACGATGAGGTCGCGGAACTCCTCCCTGTGCTCAGCGATCAGCGCGGCCAGGCGCTCGCACATCTCCGCCCGCTCCTCGACCGGCCGCTGTGCCCAGTCGGTCTCGTAGAACGCCGTGCGCGCCGCCTCGACGGCGCGATCCATGTCCGTCGTCGACCCCGAGGCCACGTAGCCGATCTTCTCCCCGGTGCGGGGCGAGACGACATCGATCCGCTCCTGGGAATCGGGATCCTGCCAGCGACCGTCGATGTACAGGTGCGGGAACTCACGTGGCAGCATGGCGGATCTCTCTTTTCTCCTGATCTGACTTTGGTTTACGTTTGTGACCGCGCGCTGCGGCCGAGTACAGTTGCGCCCCCTCCGGGGGGCGCAGCCCCGCGGCCAGACCTCCGGCCCGCGGCCACCGAGGAGCGACAGCCACTCCTGATCTGCGGCTCGCGACCCGCCCCAGAGGAACTCCGCCACCCGGTTGCTGACTTTCCATCCGTCCGGCGTACGGCGCAGCTCGTCGTGGTATGTCGACCGAGCTCGTTTCAGCTTCCTGAATCGACATCACTTTAGACAGTAGCGAGCCAGACGTTCTCGTGCAAGCGTGGGGTCGCCAGCCGGCAAGGGCCGTGATGGCTGAACTGAGTCCGTCTCAGTTGCCACATGTTACGGTGCGC
>Ga0307296_10000291_pt1 | contig 22580 bp, 15 predicted proteins | sample ER_DNA_153_FD_194467 | JGI IMG/M metagenome (GOLD analysis project Ga0307296, IMG submission 194467) | Bulk soil microbial communities from the East River watershed near Crested Butte, Colorado, United States - ER_DNA_153 | ecosystem: Environmental > Terrestrial > Soil > Floodplain | place... | reverse complement strand
CCACCAGGTGGCCGGGTCGACCCCCGGGATGGCGGCCAGCGTGGCCGCGGCGGCGAGCCGTTCGGCGGCCGGCCGGTCGCGGTCGCCCGCGACCCGGCGGAGGGCGGCGGCGGCCTCCAGGGAGCCCAGCGGGGTCGGGTCGGGGGCGGGCGGGTCGGCGGGGAGCTCCAGCCCGAGCTCGCGGAGGAAGCGGGACGGCTCGCCGCGGCCGTCGACGCGGGAGGCGGTGAAGACGACCCGGTCCCTGGCGCGGCTGGCCGCGAGGGTGAAGCGTCGCCGCTCCTCGTCGAGGAGGGCGTCCGCCCGGGCCACCGGGCCGGGGTCGCCGTCGAGCCGCCAGGCCTCGAACAGCCCCTGCGGGCGGGCCGTGCTGGGCAGCGAGCCCTCGAGGCAGCCGGCGACGACGACGAGGTCGAACTCCTGGCCCTTGGCGGCGTTGACCGACAGCACGGCGACCGCGTCGGTCCTGGTCATCGCCGGGGGCAGCCAGGGGTCGCTGGCGAAGTCGGCCCGCTCGACCACGTCGAGGTAGGTGCGCATGCTGGCGCCCGGCCGGCCGTCGACGAACAGGCTGAGGGCGCGCGAGAAGGCGGTCAGGGCGTCGAGCTGGCGCTGCACGTCGGCGTCGGTCGGGTCGACCTCGGCGCGCAGGATCAGCTCGGAGAAGGCGGGGGCGCTCCGCCAGACCTCCCAGAAGCAGGCGTCCGCGTCCAGCTCCGCGACCCAGCCCTCGGCCCGTTCGAGCAGGTCGCACAGCGCCTCCACCCTGCCCACAAGCCCCGGGTCGAGCACCAGGGCAGAGCCCGACCGCCCGGGCCCTTCCCGTTCCCCACCGTCGACCTCCGGACTCGGCGGCTCCTGGCCCGCATCGGGGTCCGCTTCCGTGAGGGGGGGCGGGGCGGCGCGGGCGCGGACGTGGTCGGCGAGGGATCGGTCCGCCAGGAGGGCGGCGCGGCGCAGGGCGCGGAGCTCGCCGGGGTCGAGGCCGCCCAGGGGGGAGGTGAGCAGGGAGGGGAGCAGCTCGTCGGCCCGGGCCGGGTCGAGGGCGAGGCGGAACAGGTCCAGGACGTGGCCCACGACTGGTTCGGCCACGAGCTGGCGCTCGCCGGCCCCCAGCCGGTAGGGGACGCCGAACCGGTCCAGGGCCCGGCGGGTCGGGCCACTGAGCCGCCGCGTCGTCGGCAGCAGGACGGCCATCCGGCCATAGGGCACGCCGTCCCGTTCGTGGGCCACGCGGAGCAGGCGGGCGTTCGCCTCCGCCTCCTCGGCGGGCCCGGGGTGGCGGGCGGCCTCCACGGCGGTGGTCCCACCTCCGGTGAGGACGACGGCGGGACCGGCTCCGGCCGCCTGGAGGCGGCGGACGGCGTCGAGCCCGGGGCCGCCGAGCCTCCGGCTGCGCTCGAGCCGAACCACGGTGGCACCCAGGCGGTCGGCCCACGCCGGCAGCGCCCCCGGGGTCGCGCCGCGGAAGGCGTCGGTGGCCCCGGCCGGGTCGCCGGCCAGGATCACCCTGGCTCCCCCGCCCGCCAGCAGCGACAGCAACCGGAGCTGGGCCGGGTCGAGCTCCTGTGCCTCGTCGACCAGGATCGTCGCCACCTGGGCCACCGTGGCGGCGAGGATGTCGGGGCGGTCCTCGAGCAGGTCGCCGGCCTGGAGGATGAGACCGGCCTGGTCGACCGAGTCCTGGAGGGCGAGGTGCTCGCCGTAGAGGGTGAGGAAGGCGGCGGCCGGGACCCAGCCGGCCCGGCCGGCCGTCGCGGCCCGCTCCAGCAGCTCCTCGGGGTCGATGAGGCGACGCTCGCAGGCGAGCACGAACTCGGCCAGCTCGTCGGTGAAGGCGCGGGTGTCGACCAGCGGCGCCAGGGGGCCCCAGTCGATCGCGGTCTGGTCCAGGGTGAGCAGCGATCGCACCAGCGACCACTGCTCGGGGCCGCTCAGCGGGCGCGGCTCGCCGCGGTAGTCGAGCAGGTCGGCATGGCTGGTGACGAGGCCCCGGGCGAATGCGTACCAGGTCACGCAGCCAAGCTCGCCACCCGAGGCGCCGTCGAGGGCGCTCAGGAGCCGCTCGGTCGAGGCGACGGCGGCCTGCCGGCTGGAGGTCAGGAGCCGGGCCGAGCCGCCCGGCTCGGCCAGCAGGTGGTGCATGGTCGCCTCGAGCAGCGCCGTCTTGCCGCTGCCCGGGCCGCCGAGGACGACCACGTTGCCGGGCGGCAGCATGGCCATCAGCTCCACCGGCAGGCCGTCGGGGAGGGGCCGGCCGCTGGGCGACCGGTCCTGGGTGGGGATGCTTGGCCGGTTCATGATGCGGGCATCCTAGCGAGCGCCTATGACGCCGGGTACGTGTTGTCCACACCCCATCGTGGCAAGCGCTGGGCGCCGCGGGCCGGTTGTGGACGGACAGGACGTGATGGTCGGGGTCGGCGCCTATGCTTCGCGGCGCCCGGTGAGGACCGGGGAGGTCAGACGACGTCGAGGAGGCCGATGAGCAACCGGCTGGACCACCGCCGGCTGGACCGTCGCCGGCTGGGCTGGCGACGGCTGCTGCCGGTCCTGCTCCTGCTGGTATCGGCCGCCGTCGTGGTGGCCGGCTGTGAGGGCTATGTCGAGGGCGGCGGGGCGGGGAAGGCGCCGGCCGGCCTGGCCACCAGCAAGGCGGAGCGGGCGAGCTGGCCCGACCCGCCGCAGGGGGCGGTGGCGGCGAAGGTCCAGCGGGTCGTGGACGGTGACACGTTCGTGGCCACCGTGAATGGCCGGCGGGAACGGGTCCGGGTCATCGGCGTGGACACCCCGGAGTCGGTGGACCCCAACCGTCCGGATGAGCCGTTCGGAGCGGAGGCGTCCAACTTCGCCAAGCACTACCTGACCGGCGAGACCGTGCGCATGGCCGGGGACGCCGAGCCGCGGGACCGGTACGGTCGGATGCTGGCCTACGTGTGGCTGGCGGACGGGACGTTCTGGAACGCGCTGCTGGCCGCGGAGGGCTACGCCCAGCAGCTCACGATCCCACCCAACGTCACCTACGCGGACCTGTTCCGCCGCCTGGTCAGCGAGGCCCGGCGGGAGGACCGCGGCCTGTGGGCCCAGGAGCGCCATCGCTCGTGAGGAGGACGGCTCGTCCCGACTCGCCGAGGCGAGCCGACGCGAGCCGGTTCGTCGAGACGGGACGGAAGATCGGCAACGTGGTGATCGAGGTCGCGCCTGCGAGCTCGTGAACCGTCGTTCCTCGCCGCCGGCCGGAACGTAAAGGACGGCCTGCCGTCCGGGGGGTCCCGGTAGTCCCCCAACCACCGGTCCTCACACCGGACGGCGCGGCCGTCGCTAGGCGAACGTGCTTCCCGCGCCTCCCGTGTCCTCTCGGCCTAGGCCGAACGGCCCAGGCCGTCCTGCGGGCGGAAGTGGCCCTCTTGGAACGCCCCCCAGCGCCCAGTTGGACCAGCTCCGTGTTCGCCTATCTAGGGTAAGGGCTCGTTCCCGTTCTTGGCTCCCTCGTCGCCAAATCGTTATCAGCCAAAGTACCAGATTCGGTCGACGTACCTCATGTCGGACGATGCCGTGCCGGCCGTCTCCCGATCAACCGCCGGGACGCTCGCCCAGGGTGGCCGAGATGGTGGTCGGGTTCCCGTTGCGGTTGACGGTGATGGTGACCTTGTCGCCGGGCTTGTGGTCCCGGATGGCGGCGACCGTGTCGGCGGAGCTCTGGACCGCCTGGCCGTCGATCGCGGTCACCTGGTCACCGACCTGGAGGCCGGCCTTGGCGGCCGGGCTGCCCGAGGCGACGTCCTGGACGACCGCGCCGTTCTGGCCGTTGGGGGCGTCGCCCACGGAGACGCCGAGGTAGCCGGTCTGGACCTGCTTGCCCTGGACGATGGCCGCGGCCGACTTGGCGGCGACGTCGATCGGGATGGCGAAGCCGATGCCGACGTTGCCGTCGGAGTTGTCGCCGGGGCGGATGGCGTCGTTGATGCCGATGACCTGGCCCTGACGGTTGGCGAGCAGGCCGCCGGAGTTGCCCGGGTTGATGGGGGCGTCGGTCTGGAGGACCTCGCGGCCGTCGTCCAGGACCCGGTCGGTGGCGCTGACGATCCCGGCGGTCACGGTCTCGTTGAGGCCGAACGGGCTGCCGATGGCGACGGCGAGCTGCCCGACCTGCGCGGGCTTGCCGGTGGCGAGCGGTGCCGCCTTGAGGCCGGTGCGGTCGATCTTGACCACGGCCACGTCGCTGCGCTGGTCGGTGCCGACGACCTTGCCGGTCAGCTTGGTGCCGTCGTAGAGCCGCACGTCGACCTGGTCGACACCCTGGACGACGTGGGCGGCGGTCATGATGTAGCCGTTGCTGTCGTAGACGAAGCCGGAGCCGAGGCCGTTGTCGTGGCTGATCTCGACGACGGTGGGCAGCAGGGCCTTGGCCACGGCGGCGGCCGGCTCCTCGCCCGAGGGGACGGGGGCGGCGGCGATCGGGGCCGCGGTCGGGATGCCGGCCCCGGCCGGGGTGTCGTTGTCGAGCGCCTGGCTGATGCCGTAGCCGGTGGCGAGCAGGACGACGCCGGCCACCACGGCGGCCAGCCACCGGGCCGGCCGGCGGCCACGCGGCGAGCCGGCGTCGGCCGGTGGGGCGCCCCAGGCGGGCACGGTCGGGTAGCCGCCACCGCCGCCACCCTGACCCCAGCCGGGCTGGGTCTGGTCGGCGGGGGCATCGGGGCCCTTGGGCTGGGTCCAGGAGGGGCCCTGGGCGGCCGGGGGCGGGGTCCAGGCGGGGGTGCCGGTGGCCGCCGGGGCAGGGCGCTCGGGGGCGGCCGGGGCCTGCCCCCAGGACGGGGACGCCTGGCCCCAGGACGGCGGCCAGGGCTGGTCGGACGGGGTGGCGGCGTCCTGGGGGCGTGGGGGAAGGGGTCGGGTCTGGGTGTCGGGATCCTGGATGTCGGAGTCCTGGGAGCGCGATGGCTCCAGGCCCTCGCGAGTGGACATCGATCGCCTCCTGCGGTCGAACATGGCAAACCTCGCTGTCGAGGCTAGGCCCCGGTCGCTAAAGCACCAGTAAGGCGGGCCTCAAATCGGGATAAGCGTGGCGGGGGCGCCGGGAAGGGGGCGGCGGCTACTCCGCCGGCGGCCCGAACGAGGGGCGGGTTCGGGCGCGGTCGGCCGGGGTGGCGACCGGCGTGAGGGCCGGTGAGGCGGGCGGCCGCGGCGCCGGCTCGGACGAGGAGCTGGCGGCCACCGGGAGCCAGATGACGAAGGAGGAGCCGACCCCGACCTTGGACCGGAGCCGGATCTGGCCGCCGTGGCCCTCGGCGATCTGGCGGACGATGGCCAGGCCGAGGCCGGTGCCGCCGTCGGCCCGGGAACGGCCCTTGTCGGCCCGCCAGAAGCGGTCGAAGACGTGGGGCTGGTCCTCGGGGGCGATGCCCGGGCCCTCGTCGGCCACGGCGATCCAGGCCTGGTCGCCTTCGCCGCCGGTGGCCAGGCGGATGCGGGAGCCTTCGGGGGCCAGGCGGACGGCGTTCTCGAGCAGGTTGGCCACGGCCCGCTTGAGGGCGTCGCGGTCGCCGGTGACGACCACGCCGGGGGCGATGGCCCGGTCGAGGACGATGTTGCGGGCGGCGGCCGGGACCACGAAGTCGTCGCTGGCCTCGGTCACGGCCACGCCCAGGTCGACCGGCTCGTGCTCCAGGATCGGCTCCTGCCGCCTGGCCAGGGCGAGCAGGTCGTCGACCAGGCGGGCCATGCGGTCGCTGGCCCGCTTGACGACCACGATGGTATGGCGCAGGTCCTCGGGGTCGGCGCGCGGGTCGGCCAGGGCGACGTCGACGTTGGTGCGGATGATGGCCAGCGGGTTGCGGAGCTCGTGGGAGGCGTCGGCCACGAACTGGCGCTGGGCGGCGAAGGCGGCGTCCAGGCGGGCCAGCATGGCGTCGAAGGTGTCGCCGAGCTGCTTGAGCTCGTCGTCGGGGCCGGGCAGCTCGATGCGGCGCGACAGGTCGGTGGCCTGGATGTCGCGGGCCACGGCGGTGATGCGCCCGATCGGCCGCAGCACCCGCCCGGCCACCACCCAGCCGACGCCCAGGCTGGCCACGAACAGCACCCCGAGGGCGCCGAAGGAGTAGTTGCGCAGCTTGGTCAGGGTGCGGGAGTTGACCACCCGCTCCAGCTCCCGGAAGGTGATGGGCTTGTAGCACTGGTCGTTGGTGAAGCAGATGAGCTTCTGGTAGCCCGTGGTGTAGGGCTCGTTGCGCAGCGACATCACCAGCACCAGGTAGATGGCCGCCACCACCACCGCGGCCAGCCCGAACAGCACCGCCGAGTACAGCAGGGTGTAGCGGAAGCGGATCGACCGGGCCCATTCGGGGAGGCGGTCGACCAGCCAGCCCGGCGGGTTCACGGCTGCTCGCGCAGGCGGTAGCCGCGGCCCACGACGGTCTCGATGGGCTGGCTGTCGCCCGCGTCGGCCAGCTTGCGGCGCAGCGTCATGACGGTGACCCGGACGGTGTTGGTGAAGGGGTCGGCGTTCTCGTCCCAGACGTGCTCGAGCAGCTCCTCCTGGCTGAGCACCTGCCCGGGCCGTGACATGAAGTAGCGCAGGAGCGCGAACTCCTTGGGTGTCAGGGGGAGCGGGTGGTCGGCGCGGCGGGCGTCGTGCCTGGAGCTGTCCAGCTCGATGTCCCCGACCCGCAGCACGGCCCCTGTGCGGCCGGCGTCGCGGCGCAGCAGGGCCCGCAGCCGCGCCTTGAGCTCGTCGAAGTCGAACGGCTTGACCAGGTAGTCGTCGGCGCCCTCGTCGAGCCCGATGATCCGGTCGCGGGTGGAGTCACGGGCGGTCAGCATCAGCACCCGCGTCGGCTGGCCCGGGTCGTCGGCCCGGATGCGCCGCACCACCTCCATGCCGTCGACGCGGGGCAGGTTCAGGTCGAGGCAGACCACGTCGTAGTCGTTGACGCTCACCTTGTCGACGGCTTCGTCACCGTCGTAGGCGACGTCGACGGCGTAGCCCTCCCGACGCAGGCCGCGCGCGATCGCATCGGCCAGGTCGGCCTCGTCCTCGACGACCAGCACCCGCATGCCATGAATGGTAGTCGCCAGCCATCAAGCAGGCGTAAGGGGTCTGCTTGTTAGACTGCGACATGGCCTCCGACACCCACCGGGCCGGAGCCGGCGTCCTCGTGGCCATCGGCGGTGCGGAGGACAAGCTCGGCCACCGGACCATCCTCAACCACTTCGTCCAGCTGGCCGGCGGCCGGCGGGCGCGGATCGCGGTGATCGCGACCGCCTCCTCGCTCGGCGACGAGATCCTGGGCCTGTACCGGCAGGTGCTCACCGACCTGGGGGCGGCCGAGGTGATGGCCGTGGCGCCGGCGACCCGCGAGGAGGCCGAGGCACCCGGGCCGGCCGAGACCGTGGCCCGGGCCACCGGGGTGTTCATGACCGGCGGCAACCAGCTGCGGCTGTCGATGGTGGTGGCCGGGACGCGCCTCGGGGAGGCCCTGCTGGACGCCCACCGGCGGGGTGCGGTCGTGGGCGGCACCTCGGCCGGGGCGAGCGCCCTCAGCGCCCACATGGTGGCCTTCGGCGGCCCCGGCGAGGTCCCCAAGCAGCGCCTGGCCCACATGTCGGCGGGCCTGGGCCTGCTGCCCGGCGCGGTCATCGACCAGCACTTCAGCCAGCGCAACCGGCTGGGCCGGCTGCTGCTGCTGGTGGCCGAGTCGCCCAGCCAGGTCGGCATCGGGATCGACGAGGACACGGCCGCGGTGATCGGGCCCGACGGCGTGCTCGAGGTGCTGGGCAAGGGCACGGTCACGGTGGTCGACGGGTCCAGGGCCCAGTCGGACGCGTTCGAGGTCAGGGCCAGGCGGCCGGTGCTGGTGTCGGGCGTGGTCCTGCACGCCCTTCCGCCCGGCTACCGCTTCGACCTCGGCGCCCGGGTCCTGCTGCCCCGGCTCCAGGCGCTCCCGACCCCGAGGCGGCAGGCCCGCCAGGAGGCAGCCGAGGAGTGGCCGGCCGGGCGCCCGGCCCGACGGCGCCGCGCCCGCGGCGGTGAGGAGCAGGAGGCATCACAATGAGTGAGGACCTCTCAACCGCCGGTGGGCAGCCGGCAACCTCAGCCGCCGATGGACGGGCCCCCAGCCGGGAGGGTAGCCGCAAGCAGGATGGGGCGGGAGCGGCTGTCCACAGCCCCCAGCCTCCCCCTGGCCCTCAGCCCGACCTCAGCCCCCGGCCGGATCTCAAGATCCTGGAGTCCCGGGTCTACCGCGGGCCCAACTACTGGTCGTACGACAAGGCCATCCACCTGCTGGTCGACCTCGGGTCGCTGGAGGCCTTCCCCTCGAACACGATCCCGTCGTTCACCGACGACCTGCTCGCCCTGCTCCCCGGGCTGGTCGACCACACCTGCGGGGTCGGCCGCCGGGGCGGGTTCGTGGAGCGGCTGCGCGAGGGCACCTGGCTGGGGCATGTCGCCGAGCACGGCGCCCTCCAGCTCCAGCGGGAGGCCGGCGGCGAGCAGCGGCGGGGCAAGACCCGCGGGGCCGGCAAGCCTGGCCAGTACAACGTGATCTACGGCTACGGCGACGAGCAGGTCGGGCTGGCCGCCGGCCGCCTGGCCGTGCGGCTGGTCAACCACCTGGTCGAGCGTGAGCCCGGCTTCGACTTCGAGGCCGAGCTGGAGCGGTTCATCCTGGGGGCCGAGCGGACCGCCTTCGGCCCCTCGACCCAGGCGATCCTCGACGAGGCGGCGGGCCGCGACATCCCCTGGCTGCGGATCGACGACTACTCGCTGGTCCAGCTCGGCCAGGGCATCTACCAGCAGCGCATCCGGGCCACCGTGACCTCCAAGACGAGCTCGCTGGCGGTGGACGTGGCCGGCGACAAGGAGCTGACGACCCGGCTCCTGGCCGCCGCCGGCCTGCCCGTGCCCCGCTCGTCCCCGGTGCGGTCGGTGGAGGACGCGCTCACCGCGGCCCGCCGGCTCGGCTTCCCGCTGGTGGTCAAGCCGCTGGACGGCAACCACGGCCGCGGCGTCCAGCTGCATCTCATGACCGAGGAGGAGGTGGCCGCCGCCTTCCCGGCCGCCCAGGCCGAGGCCAGGCGGGGCTGGGTCCTGGTCGAGAGCCATGTGGCCGGCGACGACTACCGGGTGCTGGTGGTCGGCGGGAAGATGGTGGCGATCGCCGAGCGGGTCCCGGCCCACGTGGTCGGCGACGGTGAGCACACCGTGGCCCAGCTGGTCGAGCTGACCAACGCCGACCCCCGCCGGGGCGTCGGCCACGAGAAGGTCCTGACCCGCATCCGGGTCGACCAGGCGGCGGTCGACCTGGTCCGCGCCCAGGGGCTCGAGCTGGAGGACGTGCCGCCCGAGGGCACGATGGTCAAGCTGACCCTGACCGGCAACATGTCGACCGGCGGGATCTCGATCGACCGCACCGACGAGGCCCATCCCGACAACGTCGAGATCGCCGAGGAGGCGGCCCGGGTGGTCGGCCTGGACGTGGCCGGGATCGACTTCATCGCCCCCGACCTGGCCGAGCCCGTCCGCGAGACCGGCGGGGCGATCGTCGAGGTCAACGCGGCCCCCGGGTTCCGCATGCACACCCACCCGACCGTTGGCGAGCCCCAGTACGTGGCCAAGCCGGTGGTGGATCTCCTCTTTCCGCCCGGCACCCCGTCCCGCATCCCGATCGTGGCCGTGACCGGGACCAACGGCAAGACGACCACGGCCCGGATGATCGCCCACATCTTCAAGGGGATGGGCCGCCAGGTCGGCCTGACCTCGACCGACGGCATCCTGATCGACGAGCGGCTGGTGGTGACGGCCGACGCCTCGGGGCCGCGCTCGGCCCGGATGGTGCTCCAGAACCCGCGGGTCGACTTCGCCGTGTTCGAGGTGGCCAGGGGCGGGATCCTGCGCGAGGGCCTCGGCTATGAGCGCAACGACGTCGGCGTGGTCCTCAACATCGGCGCCGACCACCTGGGCCTGCGCGGCATCGACACCCTCAAGCAGCTGGCCGCGGTCAAGCAGGTGGTGATCGAGGCCGTGCCCCGCGACGGCCACGGGGTCCTCAACGCCGACGACCCGCTGGTCGCCGGGATGCGCCGGCACTGCTCGGGCGAGCTGGTCTACTTCTCCATGCAGGGCGGCAACGAGCTGGTCGACGCCCACACCCGCCGGGGCGGGCGGGCCATCGTGCTCGAGGACGGCCGCCTGGGCGAGGGGATCGTGCTGCGCCAGGGTCGGCGCTCGACCCTGATCGCCCCCACCGGGGCGGTCCCGGCGACCTTCGGCGGCCGGGCCCGCATGAACGTGGCCAACGCGATGGCCGCGGCCGCCGCCGCCCTGGCCGCCGGCGCCCACGTCCACGACATCCGGGCCGGGCTGCGCTCGTTCACCACCTCCTACGAGGTGGCCCCGGGGCGGCTCAACCTGTTCGAGGTGGACGGCTACCGGGTGATCGTCGACTACTGCCACAACGCGGCCGGCATGCGCATGCTCGGCGACTTCGTCGACCGCCTGGCCGCCCAGCCCAAGGGCGGCGACGTCATGGCCCGCCGGCGCACCGGGGTCATCGCCAGCCCGGGCGACCGCCGCGACAAGGACATCCGGGAGCTGGGCGAGGTCGCGGCCCGCCACTTCGACGCCCTGATCGTGCGCGAGGACCGCAACCTGCGCGGCCGCCGGTCGGGCGAGGTGGCCGAGCTGATCGCCGCCGGAGCCCGGGCCTCGGCCGGCGACGGGGCCCGCTGCCGCAGCCTGGAGGTCGTCCTGGACGAGCTGGAGGCCTCCCGCCTGGCCCTCGACCGGGCCAACCCCGGCGACCTGGTGGTGCTGTGCGCCGACCGGGTCGACAGCATCGTCGACGAGCTCCAGTCCCGGACTAGGCCTCCCGGACCCGCTGGCGCAGGGGCTTGATCCGCAGCAGCAGCCGCTCGGACTGGATCGGGTTGCGGTACTCCTGGCCGTGGTACTTCATCGACAGCGCGTCGATGTGGGCCCTGGCCTCGGGGCCGGCGACGGTCTCGACGACCTCGCCACGGACCTCGGCGTAGCGGTAGGGCTCGTCCTGGTCCCAGATGGTGACCGTGACCCGGGGGTCGCGGCGGACGTTCTTGTACTTCTGGCGGTGGCGCTCGGTGTTGATCAGGACGTGCTCGTCGTCGCAGTCCACCCACATGACGTGGGTCATGGGTTGGCCGTCGGGCAGCAGGGTGGTGAACGCGGCGAAGTTCTTCCCCTTGGCCAGGCGGCGCACGCCTTCCTCCAGCACGGTGTCCTCCGGGTTGCGTCGGTGTGAGGTCGAGCCCAGGCTACCCGGCCCGGGCGGCCACCACCCGGGCGCGGAGCTGGCCGGGGTCGAGCAGGGTGGCGCCCTGGGCGGTCAGCCAGGCCAGGATCGGCTCCCGCTCGGCCGGGGCCATGAGGGCCAGGACGTCGCCGGGGCCGGAGGAGCCGGCCAGGGCCTGGAGGCCGGCCAGCTCGCTCGGGTGGGCCGGCAGGTCGGTCATGCCGACCGTGGCCGCGCCCTGGCGCAGCAGCCGGACCAGCTCCTCGGGGTCGCGGCCGCGCAGGTAGCGGTGCTTCTCGCCGATCACGACCCGGTCGGCGCCCCGGGCCGCCAGTTCGCCCAGGGAGCGGATGAGCTCGTCGGAGCGGTCCCCGGCGGTGCCGACCATGGCCAGCACGCGGCCGCCGGGCAGGCGCAGGCCCCTGGCCACCTCGAGCAGGGCGAGCAGGCTGGCCTCGTTGTGGGCCATGTCGACGATCACCGCCCGGCCGCCCAGGTCGAGGACGTTCATGCGGCCCGGGTTCTGGCCGGGGTCGGGACGGAAGCCGCGCAGGCCCGCCAGCACCGCCGCCCTGGGCAGGCCGGCGGCGATGCCGGCGGCGGCCGCGGCCAGCGCGTTGGCCACGTTGAAGGAGGCCAGGCCGGCCAGGGTGACGGGCACGTCGAGGACCGGCAGCAGCCGGTCGACCCGGCCCCTGGTCAGCACGACCAGGTCGCCGTCGAGCACGGTGGCGGCGCGGCCGCCCTCGGTCTGGGCTTCGCGCAGGCCGGGCGCGTCCGGGTCGAGGCCGAACACGAACGGGCGGGCCCGCGACAGCCGGCGCATGGCCAGGGTGCGGGGGTCGTCGGCGTTGAGCACCACCCAGCCGCCGGCGCGGGTGATGCGCACGATCGTGGCCTTGACCTCGGCCAGCTGATCCAGGGTGTGGATGCCGCCGAGGCCGAGGTGGTCGGCGGAGATGTTGGTGACCACGGCCACGTCGTTGTGGGCCACCCCGACCCCGCGGCGCAGGATGCCGCCCCTGGCCGTCTCGAGCACGGCCAGCTCGATGCCGGGCTGGGCCAGGACCCGGGCCGCCCCGCCCGGCCCCGACCAGTCCCCCTCCTCGACCAGCTCGCCGTCCAGGTAGATGCCGTCGGTGTTGGACCAGCCGACGTGCAGGCCCGCGCACCGGCCCATGTGGGCGATCAGGCGGGTCACCGTCGTCTTGCCGTTGGTGCCGGTCACCGCCACCGTCGGGACCCGGGGCACGGGCAGCGACGGGCCCGGGCCGGGCTCGACGTCGCGCAGGGCCGCCCCACGCCGGGCCACCCGCTCGTCCAGCCCGGGGGTGTCGATGGTGGCGGCCAGCTCGGCCACCGCCCGGCCCAGGGCCTCGGCGGCGTGCTGGCGCCGCCAGGGGTAGGCGACCACCACCTGGGTCGGCTCGGGACCGGGCCGGCTGCGCACGGCCAGCGCCCGCACCCCGGCCGCGGCCGCGGTCCGGCGGACCAGGTGGGCGAGCAGCCTGGTGGCGAAGCGGCGCCGCTGCTCGCCGCCGGGCGGCCCCGGCGACCCGGCCGTCAGATCGACCTCGGTGGCCACCGCCCCCGCCCGCTCCTCGGGCAGCGACAGGAGCTCGGCGACGTCCAGGGTGAGCTTGATCGCCGGGCGGGGGAAGTACAGGTTGGCCCCGTCGAGCACGCGCAGCTCGACCAGGGTTGGCCCCGCGCTCTCAGTCATGGCCCGGACATTATCCGGTAGGGTTCGACGATGATCGGACCGGTGGCGGGCACCACCAAGGTCGCGGTGGTCGGGGCGGGCAGCGTGGGGGCCACGCTGGCCTATGCCTGCCTGGTCCGGGGGATCGGCCGGACCATCGCCCTGTACGACGTCAACGCCGACAAGACCCGGGCCGAGGTGCTGGACCTCAACCACGGGCTCCAGTTCGTCCCCCAGGCCACCGTGATCGGCTCCGACGACATCGAGGTCTGCCGCGGGGCCGACCTGGTGGTGATCACCGCCGGGGCCAAGCAGAAGCCGGGCCAGACCCGCCTGGAGCTGGCCGAGGCCAACGTCACCATGTCCCGGGCCCTGGTCCCGCGGCTGCTGGAGGTCGCCCCCGACGCCATCCTGCTGCTGGTCACCAACCCGGTCGACGTGGTCACCTACGCGGCCCTGAAGTACTCGGGCCTGCCGCCGCAGCGGGTGTTCGGGTCGGGCACGGTCCTGGACAGCTCCCGGCTGCGGCTGCTGGTGGCCGAGCACTGCGGCGTGGCCGTGCAGAGCGTCCACGCCTACATCGCCGGCGAGCACGGCGACTCGGAGATCCCGCTGTGGAGCAGCGCCTCCATCGGGTCGGTGCCGCTGCTGGCCTGGGACGTGCCCGGCCGGCCGCCGCTGGACGCGGCCACCCGCGACGAGATCGTCCGCCGGGTGATCGGGTCCGCCGGGGAGATCATCCGCGGCAAGGGGGCCACCAACTACGCGGTCGGGCTGGCCGCGGCCCGGATCATCGAGGCCGTCCTCGACGACCAGCGCCAGGTGCTGCCGGTCAGCTCCCTGCTCGACAGCCGGGCCGGGATCGGGATCCACGACGTCTGCCTGTCGCTGCCGTCGGTGGTGGGCCGCCTGGGCGTCGACACCGTGCTCCCCGGCCCGCTGTCGGAGGACGAGGCCGAGGGCCTGCGCCGGTCGGCCGACACCGTCCGCGGCGTCATCAGGAGCCTCGGCCTGTGAGCGACCCGCGGGCCGAGCCTGCTGGCCTGCTGGCCCCGTTGCGCGAGCGCTACGACCGGCTGCTGGCCGGGATCGAGGAGCTGGTCAACATCGACTCCGGCTCCTACACCGCCGAGGGCGTGAACCGGGTCGCCGACCTGTGCCAGGCCCGCTTCGAGGCCGGCGGGTGGACGGTGGAGCGCCACCGGCACCGCCCGGGGCCGGACTGGGCCGGACCCCCGCTCGGCGACATGGTCGTGGGCCGGCGCAGCGGCCGACGGCCGGTGGCCGAGGGCGGGCGGCGCCTGCTGCTGCTGGCCCACATGGACACGGTGTTCGACGAGGGGGCGGCCGCCGCCCGCCCGTTCCGGACCCGGGACGGCCGCGCCTACGGGCCCGGGGTGACCGACGACAAGGCCGGGGTGGTGTGCGGCTTCGAGGCGGTCGAGGTCCTCTGCGACCAGGCCGGCTTCGACGACTTCGCCGCCATCACCCTGGTCTGCTCGCCCGACGAGGAGATCGGCTCGCCGTTCAGCCGCCCCCTGATCGAGGCCCTGGCCGGCCAGCACGACGTCGCTGTGGGGCTGGAGGCGGCCCGGACCAACGGCGCCCTGGTCTCGGCCCGCAAGGGCATCTCGGCGTTCACCATCGAGGTGCGGGGCAAGGCCGTCCACGCCGGGGTGCGGCCGGCCGAGGGGGTCAACGCGGTCCTGGAGGCGGCCCACAAGACGGTCGCCCTCCAGGCCCTGAACGGCCGCTGGCCGGGGGTGACCTGCAACGTCGGGGTGCTGCGGGGCGGCAACCGGACCAACGTGGTCGCCGACCGGGCGGTCATGCAGGTCGAGGTCAGGGCGGCCACCACGGCCGCCTTCGACCAGGCCATGGACGAGGTCGGGCGGATCGTGGCCGCGACCAGGGTCGAGGGCGCCCGGGCCGAGCTGCTGCCGGCCCACCGGCACCCGCCCATGGAGCGCACCCGGGCCGTGGCCGCGCTGGTCGGCGAGGCCCAGGCGGTCGCCCGCGACCTGGGGTTGGAGGTCGGCGAGGCGGCCACCGGCGGGGCCGGGGACGCCAACACCACCGCGGCCGCCGGGCTGCCCACGATCGACGGCCTGGCCCCGGTGGGCGGCGAGGCCCACGGGCCCGAGGAGTGGCTGGACCTCGACAGCGTGGTCCCCCGCACCGCCCTGCTGGCCGGGCTCCTGGCCAGGCTGGGATCGGACGGGTCGGGGGGGACCCGCAGCTAGGCACCTATGGGGTCGATCGTGGGCGGCAGCTACAACCCCCTGTACGCCACCGCCGCCCTGGTCGGGGTGCTGCTGTTCGCCGGCTTCTCGGCGCTGGTGGTGCTGCTCATGCGGGGCGAGCGGCGCGCCGTCGAGGTGATGCGGGCAGTGGCCCGGCGGGCCCCGGCTGGTCCGCGGCCTGCTCGGTCGAGCAGGGAACGACCGAGCGCCGCAGGGCGGCCGAGCTGCGCCGCCTGGCCGAGCGCTCGCTGCGCGAGTCCGAGGAGCACCGGGTGCACCTGGGCCGCCGGGAGCACCCGCCCGAACGCTAGGGGCGGGTGGCCCGGCGCTTGTGCGCGTACATCTCGGCGTCCGCGGCCGACCAGGCCTGCGCCAGGGTGCCGGTGGGCTGGCGGGTGGCGTGGCCGACCGAGGCGCGGATGCCGGCGGCCTCCAGGGCGCCGTGCAGGCGGTCGGCCAGGACCTTGGCCGCCGGCTCGTCGCACTCGACGGCCAGCACCCCGAACTCGTCGCCGCCAAGGCGGGCGACCACGTCGGCGGCCCGCCGGGTCGAGTCGATCACCTCGGCGGCGCGGCACAGCAGCCGGTCGCCGGCGGCATGCCCCTGGCGGTCGTTGACCCGCTTGAGCTCGTCCAGGTCGACCGCGACCAGGGACGCGACCGAGCCGTAGCGCTGGCAGCGGGCCTCCTCGGCCTCCAGCAGCCGGTCCCAGGCGCGGCGGTTGCCGACCCCGGTGAGCGGGTCGGTGAGGGCGTCCACCTCGGCCAGCTCGAAGCGCCGCTGGAGCTCCTGGCGCTCGAGCTCCTGGACCAGCAGGACGGCCAGCAGCCGCCCCAGCAGCTCGATGGTGGGCAGCTCGGCGGCCAGCTCGGGCCGTCCGCCGGCCGGGTCGACCCCGCACAGGCAGCCGAACACCGACCCGTCGGGGGCGAGCACGGGCACGCCGGTCAGGGCGCCGACGGGCACGCCCCCGCCCAGCGAGGCGCCGGCGTAGGCCGGCACCTCGGCCGCGACCCGGGCGACCGGGGGCCCGAGGCCGTCGACCAGGGCCCGCACCGGCAGCTCGGCGTCGGCCAGCTCCTGGTCGGCCTCGATGCCGTAGGTGCGGTCGCGGACGGCCAGCACCGACGACCCGCCGTCGGCGCGCAGGCGCAGCAGCATCCAGGTGCCCAGGCCGGTCCGGGCCGGCAGGCCGTCCAGCATGGACGCGACCGCGTCCCGGAACGCCGTCGACGGGCAGAGGTCGAGCCCCACGTCACCCCCCAACGACGCCCCGGAGCGGGACGCCTGCTCCTCGTGCTGCCCGCCTGCCGGCCTACTCGCCGGCGGCCTTCCTGCGCCGCCTGGCGGTGGTCGTCTTGCGCTCCGCGGCCGGCTTGCCGGCCTTGGCCGCCTCGACGCTCGCCTTCAGCGCCTCCATCAGGTCGACCACCTTCGACGGCTCGGCCTCTTCCGTGTAGGTGATCTCCTCACCCTGGATCTTCTTCTGGACCAGCTCCTCGAGCGCCGCCCGGTACTCGTCGGTGAACTCCTCGGGCGTGAAGGCGTCGGTGAGGCTGTCGATCAGGCTGCGGGCCATGCGGATCTCCTGGGGCCGCACCTCGACCGACTCGTCCAGCACGTCGAACTTGGGCGTGCGGATCTCGTCCGGCCAGAACATCGTCTCCAGCACGAACACGTTGTCGCGCAGCCGCAGGGTGGCCAGGTGCTCCTTGTCGCGGAAGGCGACCTTGGCCAGGGCGACCTTGCCGTCGTCGGCCATGGCCTCGCGCAGCAGGTGGTAGGCCTTGACCCCGGTGCCCTCGGGCACCAGGTAGTAGGCCTTCTGGAAGTAGATCGGGTCGATCTCGTCGGCCTCGACGAACCGCTCGATCTCGATCGCCTTGGCCGTGCTCACCGGCAGCGAGTCGAGCTCCTCGTCGGTCAGGGTGACGTAGTGGTCCTTCTCGTACTCGTAGCCTTTGACGATCTCCGAGAAGTCGATCTCCTCGCCGTCGACCGAGCACACCCGCTTGTAGCGGATCCGGCCGCCGTCGGGCTCGTGCAGCTGGTTGAAGCGGAGGCTCTTGGCCTCGGTGGCCCCATACACCCGGACGGGGATGGTGACCAGACCGAAGGAGATCGCTCCCTTCCAGATCGTCTTCACGCAGCCAGGCCTCCTTTGACGTCGGACCACTCCGCGAGCGGCGGCGCGTCGGAAGGCGACGGTCACGGACCAGGACAACTGTACGCTGGCGAGCAACGCAACTGAAGGAGGCTCGGGTACCGTTGGCCACCGCCAGGCGCCGCCGCCTGCCGTTCCCGTCAGCGCTGCCCGCCTCGCGGGCCGGCGACGCCTGGCGGCTGGAGGCCGACGGCCGTGAGCTGCGGCTGTCCAACCTGAACAAGGTCTACTGGCCGGACGACGGCATCACCAAGGGCGACCTGCTGGCCTACTACTGGAACGTGGCCGACCGGCTCCTGCCCCACCTGCGCGACCGGCCGCTGACCATGTACCGGATGCCGGACGGCCTGGCCGGGGCGCCGTTCTACGAGAAGCAGGTGCCGGCCCACGCCCCCGACTGGCTGCCGACCGCGGCCGTGCCCACCGAGGAGGACTCCCGGGTCGTGGAGTTCGTGCTCGCCCAGGACCGGGCCAGCCTGCTCTACGTGGTCAACCTGGGCTGCATCGAGATGCACCCCCTGCATTCCCGGGCCGGCTCCCTGGACCGGCCCGACTACGCCTTCTTCGACCTCGACCCCTTCGCGCCGTACACCTACGAGGACGTGCGCACCGTGGCCAGGCTGGTCAAGGTGGTGCTGGACGGCCTGGGGCTGCGCGGCTACGCCAAGACCTCGGGCGCCACCGGCATGCAGGTGTTCGTGCCCCTGGACGGCACCCACAGCCACGCCGACGCCCGCGAGTTCGTCGAGCGGGTGGGCCGGCTGGTCGTCCGCGCCTACCCGCAGAAGGCGACCATGGCCTGGCCGGTGGCCGACCGGGCGGGCAAGATCTTCATCGACCACCAGATGAACCGGCAGGGGGCCAACATCGCCAGCGTCTACTCGCTGCGGCCGCTGCCCGGGGCGCCGGTGTCGACCCCGCTGGACTGGGACGAGCTGGACGACGACATCGAGCCGGGCGACTTCCGGATCGACAACCTCTGGGACCGGTTCGCCGAAGGCGACCGGTTCGCGGCGGTCCTGATCGACCGGCAGTCGCTGACCCCGGCCATGGAGGCCCTCGGCCTCACCCCCGGCGCCCCCGAGGAGCGGGAGCGGACCCGCCCCCGGTTCCCGGCCAGGCGCACGACCCGCCCGGCCTCGCGGGCCAGCCTGGACGAGTACGTGGCCAAGCGCGACTTCCAACGCACCCCGGAACCCCACCCGCCGGTGGATGGGGCCCCAACTCCAGGCACCCCGGAACCCCACCCGGCCGGGCTGACCGAGGTGGCGCCGCTGGTGGAGGGGCGGCGGTTCACCATCCAGCAGCACCATGCCCGCCGGCTCCACCACGACGTCCGCTTCGAGCAGGACGGGGTGCTGGTGTCGTTCGCGGTGCCGAAGCGGCTGCCCGAGGAGCCGGGGGTGCGGCACCTGGCGGTCAACACCGAGGACCACCCGCTGGACTACCTGACCTTCAGCGGCGCCATCCCGGCCGGGGAGTACGGCGGCGGCGAGGTCCGCCTGTTCGACCTCGGGACCTACGAGCCGCTGGAGGTGGCCGACGGCAAGCTGACGGTGCGGCTCCACGGCAGCCGCTACCAGGGCGCCGAGTACCACCTGTTCCGGACCAGGGACCGCGACTGGCTGGTCATCCTCGGCGGCAAGGTGTCGCTCCCCCAGCCGGCCCCGCCGCCGACCTACGAGCCGATGATGGCCGTGCTCACCGCCCAGCCGTTCGACGACGACGAGTGGCTGTTCGAGGTCAAGTGGGACGGCCACCGCTGCCTGGCCAACCTGGGCCAGGCGACCCGCCTGACCTCGCGGACCAGGCGCGACATGACCGCCCAGTTCCCCGAGCTGATCGACATGCACCGCCAGCTGGCGGCCCGCAACGCGGTCGTCGACGGCGAGATCGTGGCCCTGGACCGCGAGGGCCGGCCGTCGTTCGAGCGCATGCAGGACCGCTTCCACCGCACCCCCGAGGAGCTGGCCCGCAACAAGGGCCGGGTGCCGGTCCAGTTCCTGGCCTTCGACCTGCTGTGGCTGGACGGCCGGCCCCTGCTGGAGCTGCCGCTGCGCGAGCGCCGGGCCCGGCTCGAGGAGGTGCTGGTCGAGACCGGGGACATCCGCCTCTCCCAGGTCGTCGGGGGCGCCGGGACCACCTTCTTCGAGCAGGTCAAGGCGCTCAAGCTGGAGGGGATCGTGGCCAAGCGGGCGGCCAGCCCCTACCGGCCGGGCACCCGCTCGCACGACTGGCGCAAGATCAAGGCCCTCTGCCTCCAGGACTGCGTGATCGTGGGCTGGACGCCCGGCAAGGGCGGCCGGGCGGCCACCCTGGGCTCGCTGCTGCTGGCGGTGTACGACGACGGCCGGCTGCGCTACGCCGGCAACGTCGGCACCGGCTTCACCCACGCCTTCCTGGCCGACCTGCTGGAGCGGCTCCAGGAGCTCCAGGTCCCCAAGCCGATGTTCGAGGGCTTCGAGGGCACCCTCCGGCCCCGCGGGGCCCGCTTCGTCCGGCCCGAGCTGGTCTGCGAGGTCGAGTACCTCAAGTGGACCGACGACAACAAGCTGCGGGCGTCGTCGTTCAAGGGCCTCCGTCCCGACAAGCCACCCACCGACGCCCGCCGCGAGCACCCGGTGGACACCCCGAGCTAGGCATTCGGGCCGGCGAGCAGGCAGAATGGCGTACACGGCAGCACGCGGACGACGCCGCCCACCGGCGGCTGGTCAGGACGGCGGGTGCATGGGCGCACACATCCTGGTCGTCGACGACGACCCCCTGCTGGCGGCGGCCCTTCGCCGACCGCTGGCCTACGAGGGGTTCGAGGTCGAGGTCGCCGTCTCCGGCGAGGAGGCCCTCGGCCGGGCCCTCGACCACCCGCCCGACCTGGTCATCCTCGACGTGCTGCTGCCGGGCATCGACGGCCTCGAGGTGTGCCGGCGGCTGCGCCAGGCCGGCGAGGTGGCCGTGCTCATGCTGACCGCCCGCAGCGAGGTGCCCGAGCGGGTGGCCGGGTTCGAGGCCGGCGCCGACGACTACCTGGTCAAGCCGTTCGCCTTCGAGGAGCTGCTGGTCAGGGTGAAGGCGCTGCTGCGGCGGGGCCGCAACGGGGCCGGGTCGGCCGAGCTGCGCTTCGGCGACCTGCGCATGGACCGCTCCACCCACGAGGTCTGGCGGGGCGAGCGGACCATCTCGCTGACCCGCCAGGAGTTCGACCTGCTGTCCCTGTTCCTGGAGCACCCACGCCAGGTCCTGACCCGCTCGACCATCCTGGAGCGGGTGTGGGACTACGACTTCGGCCGCGACTCCAACGTCCTGGAGGTCTACGTCGGCTACCTGCGCCGCAAGCTCGAGACCGAAGGCGAGCCGCGGGTCATCCACACCGTCCGCGGGGTCGGCTACGTCCTGCGCGAGGACCCGGAGGGCGGCAGGTGAACGGAGGGGTCTGGGGAACGCCAGGGGGGTGGCCCAGGTGACCTTCCGGACCCGGCTCACCCTGGCCTACCTGGTCCTGCTCACCACCGCCCTGTCCGGGTTCGGGCTGTGGGTCTACGCCTACGTCGACCGCAACCTCCACCAGGAGTTCTACGTCTCGGTGCAGCGCCAGAGCGTGCAGCTGGCCCAGGTCCTGGCCGGCGACTACGACGCCGCCGCCAACCGGGCCAAGGACACCCTCGACCGGTTGACCACCGGCCAGGAGGGCGACACCTACATCGTGGTCGAGACCCGCGTCGGCAAGGAGCTGGAGCTGGAGATCGAGACCAAGCATCCCGCGGACGCCCTCAGCGGCGTCGACCTGCCGACCGTGCCGCCGGGCCAGGTCGTCGAGGTGCCGGCCTCGGCCAACGACCTGGGCCTGCCCCTGGCCGTGTACGCCAAGCCGTTCGAGGCCAGCAAGGTCATCCCCAGGGACCGGCCGGCCGCGCCCGACCAGCCGAAGCAGACCGTCAAGCTCCAGGGCCAGGTGACGGTGGCCCGGTCCCTGGCCGGGGTCGAGCGGTCGCTGCGGCTGCTGCGGACCATCCTGTTCGCCGGCGGCCTGGCCGTCCTGCTGGTCGCCGCCCTGGTCGGCCTCGGCCTGGCCGCGGCCCTGCTGCGGCCGCTGGCCCGCATGCGGGCCACCGCCCAGCGGATCGGCGACGAGCGCGACTTCTCCCACCGCATGCCGGTCGACGGCGACCCGCATGACGAGCTCGGCCGCCTGTCGCTGTCGTTCAACCAGATGCTGGCCGAGCTGGAGCAGGCCAACCTCGGGCTCAAGACGACCCTGGACTCCCAGCGCCGCTTCGTGGCCGACGCCTCCCACGAGCTGCGCACCCCGCTGACCGCGATCCGCACCAACGTCGAGTTCCTGGCCCGGGTCCCCAGCGCCCGTACCGAGGACCGGGTCGAGGCCCTTCGGGACGTGCTCACCGAGCTGCGCCGGATGGAGACGCTGGTCGGCGACCTGCTGGCCCTGGCCCGGCTGGAGGCGGCGGCCGTCCGGCCGTCCAGGCGGACCTTCCGGCTCGACCACATGCTGGCCGACGTGCACCGCGACGCCCTGCGCACGGCGCCCACCGGGGTCGAGGTGACGCTGGGCCCGCTGCCGGAGGTCTGGGTCTCCGGCGACCGCGACGACCTGCGCCGGGCGGTCTGGAACCTGGTCGACAACGCCCTCAAGTACACCAGGGCCGGCAAGGTCGACCTGCGCCTGCGGACCTGGGACGGGACGGCCGAGCTGACCGTGCGCGACACCGGCATCGGCATCGCCGAGGGCCACCTGGACCACGTGTTCGACCGCTTCTGGCGGGCGCCGAACGTCCGCGGCATGAGCGGGTCGGGGCTCGGGCTGGCCATCACCAGGTGGGTCGTCCAGGCCCACGAGGGCACGATCACCGTCGAGTCGGCGGTCGGGCACGGCACGACCTTCGTGGTCACCCTGCCGGTCGTCCAGGGCCCGCCGCGCCCGTCCCGGCGCCGCCAGGACGCCGGCGCCCAGCCGGTGTCGGCCGGGTGACCGGTTCGGGACACCATTCTTAAGAGCGTCCTAGGAGAAACTCAGGGTTCTCTCAGGGACGCCAGGTACAACCATGGCCTTCGCGGCGGACGGGCGCGGGCGGCCGTGAGGCTAGCCGCCCGGCCGCTGCGGCGGCGACGCCCGAGGCCTGCATGGTGGGACGAGGCCGGAGTCCGCTCCGGCCTCGGGGCCTTGGGGCTCGTCCCGCTCGGCCGAACG
>Ga0307296_10000289_pt1 | contig 22617 bp, 23 predicted proteins | sample ER_DNA_153_FD_194467 | JGI IMG/M metagenome (GOLD analysis project Ga0307296, IMG submission 194467) | Bulk soil microbial communities from the East River watershed near Crested Butte, Colorado, United States - ER_DNA_153 | ecosystem: Environmental > Terrestrial > Soil > Floodplain | place... | reverse complement strand
GACGGGAAGGACCCCAGGCCCGAACCGGACTGCTCAGGTAGCCGCTGGCCGCGCTTCCTTCGCCGAGCGCGCCGCATCGATCGCCTCCTTGTGATCGATGCGGCGCTCTCGGCGAAGCTTCGCCTCCCGCTGCCGCCGGCGCTCGTCGTCGGACTCCGCGATCAGCGGGGGCACCGGCCGGGGTCTCCCCTCTGCGTCGACCGCCACGAAGACGAGATACGCGCTGTTCACGTGACGGATGATCCCCGTCAGCGGATCCTCGGCCTCCACCCGGACACCGCACTCCATCGAGGTTCTCCCGACGTCGTTCACGCAGGCTCGTAGAACGACGACCTCGCCGATCTGGACGGGTTCGAGGAAGGTCATCTCGTCGATCCCCACCGTGAGCGCGACACCGCCGGAGTGCTTGATGGCGGCGAGTGCCGCCGCCGTGTCGACGAGGCGCATGATCACGCCGCCGTGGACGTTGCCGGCGACGTTCGCGTCCGTGACCTCCATCATCTGCGTGAGGGTCACCTTCGAGTGGGAGACGCTGCGCGGACCTCCGTCGGACACGCGCGCATCCTACGCGGGCTCCCGGACGGCCGTCGGTGCGCCGATACCATCGGGCACGTGCGGAGTTGGACACGAACCGTCGTCGTCGCGCTCGTGGTCGGGGCGTGTAGCGGCCAACCGCCGACCCCGCTGAGCCCTTCCCCGGCGTCACCGGTCGAAACCTCCTCCCCGTCTCCAGGATCCCCACCGAACCCCGAGCCAGAACCGGGCGAGATGCCGAGGACGTTCGCCACTGACCTCGAGCCGGCGGCGCTCCCACCAGAGGAACTCGTCCCGGTAGGTGCCGACGTCACTGGCCGATGGTTCGGCTTCACCGATCAGGGAGCGATCGTGCTCGTCGCCTGGGCGGAACCGGGCTCCGACTTCTCGCGCCTCCCGCGCGGCTTCGCCCTCTGGATCCGGCACGACTCGTCTCCGCACTGGCGCGCGGGTCTGGTCGAGCGGTACGACGCCGATGAAGCGATCCAGGAGATCGACATGTCGACGACGGATCTCACGGGCGACGGTTCGGACGACGCTCTCGTCTTCGAGGGCGTCGGCGGCTCAGGAGCGTGCGGCCGGTGGCTGGTCATCGATCTCATCCGTCGCAAGCAGACGTTCCGACGCGAGATCTGCGACGGCCGGATCGACCCCGGACCGCCGGGATCGCCCGGGCTCCTGCTGACGGGATCGGTGTACCGCGAGGGTGACGCGCACTGCTGCCCCAGCGCGATGCGAGAGACCACGCTGAGATGGATCGGCAAGGCCTGGCGCGTCACGGAGAGGAAGTTGATCGAAGGCTGAGCCCTGTCGTCGTCCTGGTCGGAAGACCGTGCCCAAGTACCTAGGTCGTTCGCCCTACCGAATGACCAAGAGGAATCCCCCTCTTTGCACTGAACCTGCTCGGCGACACTGCCGATAACGAGCCCGGGAGACCGGACAGGGGGCTCGTTAAGCACATGTTGACTGGGAACGGCCTGGCTCGGCGGGTTCACGTCGCCCTCATCGGGCTGCTCGTCATCGGGGTGGTGGGTTCCTTCTGGATGAGCCTTCGAGCCCGGTCGACCGCGGAGGAACGAGCGGTCGAACAGGCCCAGATCATCGCCGACAGCTCTCTCACGCTCGTCTTCAGGCCCGATGACCTCGCACACGATGCGTCGCCGACGCGGATCCGAGAGCTGTCTCACTCGATCGACGACGTGGTGATCGACGCCAGCGACTTCGAAACGGTCACCCTGTTCTCCGGGTCCGGGGAGATCCTCTTCTCGACCCAGGACGGCAACATCGGCCAGCGACTCGCCGGCGAGCGCCCGCGCATCAGGGAGGCGTTCCGAGGACAGCCGCAGGCCAGAGTCGTCGACAACACCCTCTCCGTACTCGTGGGCTTGCGATTCCCATCCGGGGTTGGGAGCACCGCGGCCGTTGAGATGTCGCGTCCGGCCGACGACATCACGGGAGCCGCAGGCCCGTGGCGGACAAACATGTTCTTCCTCGGAGGGGCACTGGCCCTCGTCTTGCTCGCGGCCGGCGCGCCCCTTCGCCGAGGCGCAGACTCGAGAGATCTCGCGGAGGCCCAGCGGATGCGCGTGCCGGTGATCCCCGGGCGCCAGCCCGGCGCGCCGGCGAGACGGATCGAAGCGCCGCGGCCGGGGATGAAGGAAGAGGCGGAGGCTCGCCGGCGCGCCGAGAGCCGCGCACACGAAGCCGAGCAGCGACTGAACCTGTTGCAGGACCAGTACCGGGCCACCCTCGAAGAACTTCAAGCCACGCAGCGGACGATGCGCGACCAGCCGACCGGGAGAGACCGGGAGTTCGAAGAGCGCGCGGTCAAGTCCGAGGCAGCGGCCAGGTCTCTCGAGCAACGACTTCACAGCGTGACGACCGAACGGGACCGGATCGCCGGTGAGCTGCTGGCGAGGCGGGACACGATCGCAGGGCCCAGCGGAGAACAGTTGAAGCAAGCGGAGGCCGAGGCGATGGGCCTTCGGGCGGAGCTCGAGGGTGCGCAGACGCAGCTCTCGATGACGATCCAGGAAGTGGAGTCCCTCCAGCGACAGGCGGAACGTTCGCGGGAACTGCAAGAGGAGCTGGACGCCGCTCAACTCGACTCGCTCCACGCGCGCGACGCCATGGAGACGATGCAGATCGAGCTGCGGAGCGCCCGCACCGAGCTCGACGACGTGCGAGGGGAGCTGCGGGCGCTCCGCAACGAGGAGCAGCGCGCCGCCGAGCTCACCGACGAGCTCCGCTCCGCGAAGGTAGAGCTGGACAGCATGCGCGCGTCGCATCGGGCCGAGCTCGTCGAGCGCGAGGCAGAGCTGGAGGAGCAGGTCCGCTCGGTCCGAGAGGATTTCCAAGCCCAGGTGGCCGAGGCGGAGGCCCGTCACGCCTCGGAGCTCAGGGAGATGGAGAAGGAGTTCGCCGCCCGCGTGGCTACGGCCGCCCTGGGTGCGGAGGAGGCGAGCGCACGCGTGGCCGCCGCCGGCGCCGACCTCGAGGCCGCCAGATCGGAGTCGGAGGCGCGAGCGGTCGACCTCGAGAGCGCGCGCGCGGAACTGCAGGCCGCCCACGACCGTATCGAGCTGTTGCAACAGGGTTTGTCGGAGCGTCAGGGAGACTTCGACGGCGCGGCCGAGGAGGTGCGTCGGGCGCAGGCGGATCGGAAGGCGCTCGCCACCGAGCTCGCGGAGACGCGTACGGCGCTGAAGGACACGGAGACCGCACTCGCGAAGGAACGCGCCGGACGCGAGGAGCTCGAGAGCTCGGACTCCCGGATCCAGAACGAGGCACGTCGCGCCACCGAGCGCGCGGAAGCCCTCGCCGAGGAGCTGGAGGCCGCGACACTGGCGAACACCGAGATGAACCGTCGCCTCCAGGAGATCGAGTCGAGGCGTGCGCTCGAGGTCGCGGAAGACGAAGGTCGCGCGCACATGGACGAGCTGCTGACGGCGACACAGGAGCGCCTCGCGGGTCAGAGCGAGAAGCTGATCGCGGCCGAAGAGCGCCTCCGAGAGATGGACCGCAAGACCACGACCGATGCCGAGCGGCTCGAGGAGCTCGAGGCGCAGCTCCGGCAGCATCAGATGGCCGATCAGATGCGTGAGCTGCAGCCAGCCAAGCACGAGCACCATGAGCCGGGGGACGCGGTCCTTGTCGAGGGGCTCAGCGCAGCGACACCCTTCATCAAGGAGATGTCGATGGACGCGCAGAAGACGATCTCCCGGATGATGGGCGTCGCCCAGCTGCTCAAGCACAAGCAGAATGCCAAGGAGCAGGCGCAGCTCGTCCAGCAGCTCACGGCCAACGGCCGACGGCTCGGCAACACGATCCGCGATCTCTCAGATATCGATTCGCTCGTCACCGGCACGGTCTCCCTCGAGCTGCGCAACACCGACCTCGAATCGTTGATCCGGCGCGTGCTGGACGAATCCGGGATCGAGTCGGAGCAGGACGTGCGGGTCGAGATCGAGCCGGTCTCCATCGCGGTCGACCGCACGAGGACCGAGCAGATCATCCAGGCGCTGCTGCGGAGTGCCGGCGATCGGACGCCCGAGGGCAAGACGATCACGGTGCGCCTCATCCGCGACAAGGGCGGCGCGCTGATCGTGGTGGAGGACGCGGAATCCTCCGCGGAGATCTCCCTCAGCCCGATGGTCCGGCGGCTCGCCGAGGTCCAGGGCGGCTGGGCGAAGGTCGCGCCGCGGGAAGGCGGAGGCGCCGCGTTCCAGGTCTTCCTGCCGGCCGGTGGGCCCGGCGGCACCCCACCCCCGGAGCCGGTTGAAGGGGATCAGCCTGTCGAGGAGGTCAAGGACGAACCGAACCACTGGGTGCAAGCCGAGCAGGCGCTCGTTCGCGAGCTGCGCGAGCTCTCCCAAGGCAAGGCGAAGTAGCCCTAGATCCTCCGAAGGACGAGGGCGTCGCCCTGTCCCCCACCGCCGCAGATCGCAGCGCCCCCGAGGTCGACGCCCCGCCGACGCATCTCCATGACGAGCGTGAGGACGATCCTTGCCCCCGACGCACCGATCGGATGTCCGAGAGCGACCGCTCCTCCGTTCACGTTGACGATGTCCTCGTCGACCCCGAGCATCCTCGCGGAATGGATCGGGACGGCGGCGAATGCCTCGTTGATCTCGATGAGACCGAGGTCCAAGGCAGCCAGCCCAGACTTCTTCAGGGCTCGCTCAAGGGCGATCGCGGGGACCGTGTGCAACGACGGATAGCGGTCGGCGGACATCCCGTAGGCGACGATCTCCGCGAGCGGCGTCACGCCGAGCTCCTGGGCTCGTTCGCCGCTCATCAGCACGACCGCGCAAGCGCCATCGGAGATCTGGGAGGCGTTGCCCGCCGTGATCGTCCCGTTCGCGCGGAACGCGGGCTTCAGCGCGGCCAGCTTCTCCGTCGTCGTGTCGGGACGGATCCCTTCGTCGCGATCGACGATGACGGCAGCACCCCTCTGCTGAGATACCTCGACCGGCACGACCTCGTCGGTCATGCGGCCCGACGACCAAGCGGCGTGCGCTCGCTGATGCGACCGGGCCGCCCAGGCGTCCTGTTCCTCACGGGTGAGACCGAGCTCCGCGCTGATCTCGTCGGTCCCCTCGCCCATGTGCTGCTCGAGGAACGACGACCACAAGCCGTCGTGGATCATCGAGTCGATCAACTCGACATCGCCCAAACGAGCGCCCTCCCGACCCTTGGGAAGCACGTAGGGGGCGTTGGTCATCGACTCCATGCCAGCGGCGACCGCGACCTCGATCTCTCCCGCTCGGATCATCTGGTCCGCCATCGCGATCGCCGACATCCCCGACAGACACACTTTGTTGATCGTGATCGCGGGGACCTCCTTGGGGAGGCCTCCGCCGATCGATGCCTGGAGCGACGTGATCTGCCCTGCGCCGGCCTGGAGGACATGGCCCACGATCGCGTAATCGACCTGTTCGCCCGCGATCCCAGCCCGCTCGACCGCGGCCCGGATCGCGTGCGCACCCAGGTCGACGGCCTTCAGCTCGGAGAAGGCGCCGCGGAACTTCCCGGTCGGTGTTCGGGCTCCTGCGACGATCACGGAACGGGTAGACGTGCTCACGGATCGAGTCTACGGCGGCCGATCGGATGAGTCGGGGTGAGGACGTGGTGGTTCAGTTCCGGGCCGCGAGCGCGTCGTGGATCACTTCGAGGATCTCTTCCCGGACGAGCTCATCGCGATCCACGAGCGCCTGAGCGAGCGCCGAATGGACGTCCCGGTTCTCCACCAGCACTTCCAGCACCCGCTCCTTCTGCGCCGTGAGGATGTCCTCCACGCTCTGCTTGCCGCGATCGTCGGCCAGGACCTTCGCCACGAGGTTCGCGCCTCCGATCGGTCCGTGGGAGACGGCGTCGAACGAGATCAACGACCCGGCCATCCCGAAGGAGCCCACCATCTGGGCGGCCAACTGCGTCGCGACCATCAGGTCGGCCGCTGGTCCGGTCCCGGATTCCCCGAGAACGAGCTCCTCGGCGGCCATCCCGCCCAGAGCGATCGCGATCCCCGACTCGATCTCGGTCCGGTTCCGCGTGAACCGCTCTTCCTCGTCACCGTGGGCGAGCAGGCCGAGCGATCCGCGCCGCTTGATGATCGAGAGCACCTCGAGCCGGCGGTTCTGTCCGAGGAAGTGGGCGACGGTGGCGTGGCCCGACTCATGCACGGCCACGGCGCGACGGTCGTTGTCGGTGTACGTGACGGCCTGCTTCAGGCCGATCTCCTCGGTGAACTTCGCCTCCATCACGTCCGCGAAGTTCATCTCCCGGCGTCCCTCGCGGAGCGCGACCAAGAGGGCTTCGTCGAAGAGATGCTCGATCATCACGGGCGTGTAGGCGAAGCATTCGTGCGCGATCCGGGTCCGGATCGAGGGGTCGTCCAGCTGCGCGTGGTGCTTCTTGCGCTCCAGGAAATAGTCGACCAGATCCTCCCGCTCGCTCTGCGTGGGCATGTCGAAGTACAGGCGCCGGTCGAAGCGACCGGGTCGCATCAGCGCGGTGTCGAGCGAGTCCGCCCGGTTCGTGGCAGCGATCAGCAGGATGTTGTGGTACTCGGGCCCGAGCATCTTGAACTGCCAGTTCACCGGGAGATAGCCGTTCAGCCACCCCAGGAACTTGCCTCGGACCCGGGTCCGGAGGCGCGGCTGATCGAACGACTGCATCTGGATCAAGAGCTCGTTGACCATCCCGCCCGTGTTCGAGGACATGAACCGGTTCACAGAGCGATCCATGCCATCCGGCGACGAGGAGCTGATGCCATCGCGCGACTGCGCGATCGCATCGATCTCCTCGATGAAACCGATCGCGCCCCCTTCCTTGCGCGCCGCCTTGCGGAGGGCCTTGAAGAACGAACGGATCCGGTACGCCGTCATCCCGTACCACATCGACTGGAGGGCGGTCGCCGAGATGAACAGGAACGGGACGCCCGCCTGCTTGGCCATCGCTTTCGCCAGATACGTCTTGCCGGTTCCCGGGGGGCCTTCGAAGAGGATCCCTCGACGGGGAGTGCCGCCGAGCTCGTCCCGGAAGGTCCCGTAGCCGAGGAAGACGTCCAGGGTGCGCACGACTTCGTCGACCTGTGTGTCGAGGCCTTTCAGCTCCGTCAGCCCCACTTCGACCTGTTCGGGATAGACGGTGATGTGCGGAGAACGGCCGGAGAGCAATGGCATCGCGACCATGAGCCCGATCGCGACGATGAGAAGCATCGCCGGCAGGTAGATCTCCCACGGGAAGCCCTCCGGGATGCTGGGCAATCGAAGCGGCCGGCCCGATGAGTACCGCCACCAGAGGTAGGCATCGAACGCCGTCACGACGACGATCGCACGGATGAGGCGCTTGCGTTTCGTGCGATCGCGCTGCCGGAACACGTCTGCCCGGCCAGCGCGGAGCGTGGTCGAGCCGGAGAGGAAGGCCGCCGTCGCCGCACTGTGGTTCTTCTCTGTCACCCGTTCCTCCGAGATGAGCCGCCCTGGTGGGGTTCTGGCGTTCCTCGGACGCTATACCCTTCGCTGTCCCCCGTGAATCGGACCTTCGGCCCCAAATGGGGGATACGGCTCCCCCGCCGAAAGTCGCCCTCGGCGAAGATCCGGGGCTTGAGATCGGGCGGCCAAGGTCCCTCGCCCAAGGATCGAGCGGTGTTCCGATATCGTGCGGCCGTGGCCCGCACGAAACAGCCCCCCAAGAGCGCCGAGGACCGGCGAGTCGTGGGAGGACTGCTGCGCGAGCTGCGGAAGGCCGCCGGCTACCGGTCCGTCGACGCAGCGGCGGTCGTTGCAGGCGCGCCGTCTTCCCGTCAGACGATCTACGCGTACGAGCGAGGAGGGCTCACCCCGTCGCTCGCTCAGTTCCTGGATCTCGTGGAGTTCTACGTGCTCCGAGCCCCTCACCTCGACGGGGCGAAAGCTCAGGATGACCTTCGCGCCCAAGGGGTCGCAGCCGTCACGCGCGTGTTGACGCTCCCCCTGTACCACGTCGCGGCCGCGCAGGACCTGGTCGCCCGGATGCAGCCCGGGGTCCGGAGGAAGCGATGATCCTCGACGTCGACCACGTCGGGATCGCCGTGGACGACTTGGACGCCGCCGTCGAGCGTTACCAGAGAACGCTCGGCGTGAAGCCTTCCCATCGGGAACGCGTGGAGGATCAAGGCGTCGAGGAGGTCCTCTTCGCGGTCGGGACCTCGTTCGTCCAGCTGCTCGGGGCGCTCGGGCCGGACACACCCGTCGGTGTCTTCCTCGCCACGCGCGGTCCCGGCGTGCATCATCTCGCCTATCGCGTCGACGACGTGACGGGCGCCCTGGCCCGCCTCCGAGACGACGGCATCACACCGATCGACGAAGTCCCACGACGAGGTTCACGGAACACGCTGATCGCGTTCGTGCATCCGAAGGATATGGAAGGCGTCCTCGTCGAGCTCGTACAGGTGACCTGATCGGCTCCGAGATCACCCAAGACCCGCGAGACCGGGCTCGGGTGCGTTGACCAACACGGCGACATTGCCTTCCGGAAGCTTCCCTTCGGCCATCAACTGATGCGCGAGACCCGCCTCCTCGTAGCCATACGTGTGTCCCAAAGTCGTTCGGACCTTGCCTTCTCGCACGATGTCGTTGAACGCTGCCGCCTGTTCGTCGTTGAAGAGGTGTGAACCCTGGTACCGCTTCTGCAGGTACCAGAGGTACCGCACGTCGATCATCGTGTCGTAGCCCGTGGTGCCGGCGCAGATCACGATCATGCCGCCGCGATCGCACACGAAGTTGGACGTCGGGATCGTGTCCTGTCCCGGATGTTCGAACACGATCCTCGGGTTGGTCTTCTCCCCGACCGCGTCCCAGATCGCCTTCCCGAACGCCTTCGCACCGTCGAGCCAGGCCTTCCAGTCGGGCGAGTCCCACGCGGGAGGGACGCCCCAATGCGAGAAGTCCTTCCGGTTGATGTAGCCGACCGCTCCGAGCTGCTTGCAGTACTCCCCCTTCTCCTCGGAGGAGACCACCGCGACCGCGCGGCCTCCCGCGAGCTCGACGAGCTGGATCGCGAGCGAGCCAAGGCCACCGGCACCGCCCCAGATGAGCACCACGTCTCCCGGCTTCACGGTGTTCGGCGGCCAGCCGTGCAGCATCCGGTACGCGGTCGAGCCGGTGAGCGTGGGGGCGGCGGCCTCCTCCCACGTGAGCGAGTCTGCTTTCGGGAGGCACTGGTGCGCCTGCACCTTGGTGAACTGCGCCATCGAGCCCCAGCAGGTGTCGTATCCCCACACGCGGAAGCTCGCCGCAAGTCCGGGGTCGTTCCCTTCCACGACCCACGGATCGTCGGGGTCCCATTGGCCCGCGTGGACGACGACGTGATCGCCCACGGCGAGACCGCTGACCTCAGACCCGACCGCAGAGACGACGCCCGAAGCGTCGGAACCGACGATGTGGAAGTCGGTGGGTTCGCCCCATCTCGCTTGCGTCTTCGTCACGTCGATGGGCACGCCGCGCGCAGCCCACACGTTGTTGAAGTTCACGCCGGCGGCCATGACCATCACGAGCGCGTCCTTCGGACCGAGGGAGGGGACGTCGATGACCTCGTCGCGGATCGCCTCGCGCGGCTCCCCGAAGCGCTCGGGTCTCACCAGTTGCGCGTGCATCCGCGCAGGCACGTCGCCGACGGGGGGGATCTCGCCGATGTCGATCAGGTCTTTCGCCATGAACACCCTCCGACGCGATGGGGGCGGAACCCTAACAACCGGAGGCGACGCGGGTCGCATCCCTGGGACGATGTCGTCATGGACAGCCTTCGCGGTCATCTCCTCGTCGCGGGATCCGGGCTGTGGGACCCGAACTTCCGCCGGACCGTCGTGTTGATCGGCCACCACGACGATGAAGGCGCGGTGGGAGTCGTCCTGAACCAGCCTCTCGAAGCCACCGTCGAGGAGGCGGCCCCACCCCTCTCACCGCTGGTCCCTCCGGGTGAGCCGCTCTTCCGCGGCGGGCCGGTGCAACCCGAGGCGGCCGTCGTGCTCGCGGATTTCGAAGACCCCGAGCGTGCCGGGGTCCTCGCGCTCGATTCGATCGGATTCCTTCCCGAGGAGAGCGACACCCACTCACTCGGTGGTCTTCGGCGCGCCCGGGTCTTCGCCGGATACGCAGGCTGGACCGCGGGGCAGTTGGAGGCGGAGATGGCGGAGGACTCCTGGCATGCGACCCCGGCACTCCCCGTCGACGTGTTCACAGAGGACCCTGAGGGCCTCTGGGCGAGGGCGGTAGGGCGCCTAGGACCTGGCTTCCAGCTCCTCGCCACGATGCCGGTGGATCCGACGCTGAACTAGGCGGGCCGCGGCTCGGCGCTCGGACACACGAACGCGCGAGGACACCAAGCACACCACGACCCGGGCGTGAGGGTCGGCTCGCGGCCGCCGAGGAGGGCGCGAGCAGCCCTCGCAGCCGACACGACGCGGTCGGCCGCGTGGAACAGCGTCTCCTCCGCAACCTCTTCCGCCTGCCATTCCCCGGAGTCGAGGAACAGCGAGGCCACGCGATACGGGGGGACGCCGAAGCGCAGCGTCATCAGCAGGGCGTAGAAGCGCATGTCCTCCGCGTGCTCAGGCCACGCCCCACCCGTCTTGAGATCGACGGCGAGACGCGTGGCTCGGTTGGGCTCCAGTCGATCCGGCACGCCGAGCACGAGGTCGATCTTCCCCGAGAGGGTCAGCTCTCCGCCCAGCAGCTGCGCCTTGACCGGCAGCTCCGTGATCGGCGCCATCTCGCGCCGGAGCTCTCGGAGCGGCGGGAACGAGCCCTGGAACAGGGTGACCTTCCGAACGACCTCCATCAGGAGGTCGTCCTGCTCGGAGCCGGTTTGCTCGCGCCAGAACTCGGCGAACCGCTCCTCCCGTTCGGCCAGCCGCTCGGCGGCCGTGGTCGCGATCGCGTGAGGATCCATCCCGTCACGCGCGCCCACGTCGACCTCGATGGCCTTGTGAACGAGTACTCCGGCGGCCGTGTTGAGGGAATGTTCGAAGGGTGGATCCTCCCGTTCGAGACGGGCGGCGAATCGGCCCTCACAGCGCGCGAGCTGGTTCAGGGCCTCCTTCCCCAGCCAGAGCGGGTCGCCGAGCTCGAGCTCGCGCGCGGCGCTCTCGATCCTGTCGACCAGCCGCTGCCTGAGATCCGCCGCGAAGACGGGACGCTCCTCGGTGCCGATCAGGCGATCGAGCGTCCGGCGCTGCGGGTCGGTGAGGAGCATCGCATCATGGTAGGGAACGGAACCGACATGACCGAGCATCCTGACGACATCCTTCGGGCGCTGGCGGATCCGGAGCGCCTCCGGATCGCCGGCGCCTTGGCCACGGGCGATGCCGCGGCCAAGGCGCTCGCCGAGACGCTCGAGCTGCCCCTCGCCCGGGTGCGGCGGCATCTCACCCGTCTCGCCGCGGCCGGTGTCGTTCGATCGCAGCCCGACCGTCGCACGTACCGGCTCGATCGGGAGACGCTTCGATGGGCCGCCGAGCAGGTGGGGCCGCCCCGAGACGCGGGGATCGCGCTCGGGGTCGTGAACGAGGACGAAGAGGCGGTGCTCCGCGCCTTCTTCCGCGACGGCCGCCTCACCGAGATCCCAACGAAGGCGGGGAAGCGACGGATCGTCCTCGAAAGGATCGCGCTCGAGTTCGAGCCGGGGACGCGCTACGACGAGCGCGAGGTGAATGTGATCGTCGGGACCTTCTTCAACGACTCCGCCGCGCTCCGTCGACACCTCGTCGATGGAGGGTTCCTGGACAGGAAGGCGGGCGTCTACTGGCGAGCGGGCGGCCGCGTCGACGTATAGACGCGGCCGCCGGCAGCCGGATAGTGTCCGCGCAGAGCCGCCGAGCGGGATCCTCCCATCGGCGGTTGGCCACGTTCATGACGAGATGATGCCTTGACGCGAAACGTATCCGCGGTCGCGATCCTCGTGCTGATCGCGGGCGTCCTCCTCGGAGCGACGCCCGCGTCCGCGACGGGCCCCTGCGGCTTCCAACGGCTGGACGGCGAGACGATCCAACATCTCTCGAGACGGAGGATCATCTGCGCCGTGGAGCGGTTCGGTCCGGTCCCCGGTGGGACGCAGCGGGCGATCTGCATCGCCAGGCGCGAGAGCGGGTTGGTCCCCACGGCGACCTCGGAGCCCACGGGCCAGTATCGGGGGCTCTACCAGCACGATCGGGACTTCTGGCCGGCGAGGTACGAGAAGTACACGCTCGCCGCCTGGCAACTCTCGCCCCGCGCGCTCAACGGGCGTACGAACGCGATCGTGACCATCCGGATGGTCGTCGATGCGGGGACGTGGCGGCGGGCGGGCTGGCCTCCGAAGGAGTGCTGAGCGGCAAGGGGCCGCGCGGCTCCGTGCGAGCCGGCCCCGATCGTGCCCGCCAGGCATAGACTCCGCGCATGGCGACCACCGACAAGGACGTCGAGACCGCGAAGACGACCACCGTCGAGGAACGGATCGACGAGCTGCGCAAGCGCAGGAAAGCGGCGCTCACCCCGGGAGGCAGGGACGCTGCCGCCAAGCAACACGACCGCGGGAAGCTGACCGCCCGCGAACGCGTCCAGCTGCTGATGGACAAGGGTTCCTTCGTTGAGACCGACCCGTTCGCGGTCCACCGAGCCCACGATTTCGGGATGGACCGAAAGCGCCCGCCCGGCGACGGTGTCGTCACGGGCTACGGGACCGTCGGGGGCCGGAAGGTCTTCGTGGCGTCGCAGGACTTCACGGTCTTCGGCGGCTCGATGGGCGAGGTCCATGCGCAGAAGGTGTGCAAGGTGATGGACCTCGCGATCTCCACCGGTGCGCCGTTCGTCCAGATCAACGACTCCGGCGGGGCGCGGATCCAGGAGGGCGCCGCATCGCTCGCCGGCTATGGCTTCATCTTCGAACGGAACGTCCGCGCGAGCGGCGTGATCCCCCAGATCTCCGTGATCATGGGGCCCTGCGCCGGCGGCGCCGTCTACTCCCCGGCGATCACGGACTTCACGTTCATGGTCAAGGAGACCTCCCACATGTTCATCACCGGTCCCGACGTGATCAAGACGGTGACCGGCGAGGAAGTCACGTTCGAGGAGCTCGGGGGTGCGATGACGCACTCCGGAAAGTCGGGCGTCGCGTCGTCGATCGGCGAGGACGACGAGGACGTCTTGAACCGCGTCCGGTATCTCCTGTCGTTCCTCCCCTCGAACAACCTGGAGGATCCACCCGCCTACGCGACCACCGACGATCCCGATCGCGTGGACGACGGCCTCACGCATCTCATCCCCGACCGCCCGCAAGAGCCGTACGACATGCACGAGGTGATCCGGCGAGTCGTGGACGACGGCGAGTTCCTCGAGATCTTCCCGCTATGGGCGATGAACATCGTCGTGGGCTTCGCCCGCCTCGACGGCCGAACGATCGGGATCGTCGGGAACCAACCGAAGGTGATCGCGGGAACGCTCGACATCGACGCGTCGGAGAAGGCGTCGCGGTTCGTGCGGTTCTGCGACGCCTTCAACATCCCGATCCTCACGTTCGTCGACGTGCCGGGGTTCCTCCCGGGTACGGAGCAGGAATACGGCGGGATCATCCGGCACGGCGCAAAGCTGCTGTACGCGTTCGCGGAGGCGACGGTCCCCCGGATGACGGTGATCACCCGCAAGGCGTACGGCGGCGCATACCTCGTCATGAACTCGAAACACCTTCGGGCCGACGTATCGTTCGCCTGGCCGACCGCCGAGATCGCGGTGATGGGCGCCGAGGGAGCGGTCAACGTCGTCTTCCGGAAGGAGATCGAGAAGGCGACGGATCCCGAGGGTCGTCGGAAAGACCTGATCCGCGAGTACCGCGACAAGTTCTCGACGCCGTACGCGGCGGCGGAGCGCGGGTTCATCGACGACGTGATCGAACCCGCCGAGACGAGGCCGCGATTGATCAAGGCGCTCCGGATGCTGTCGACGAAGCGCGAGAACATCCCGGCGCGCAAGCACGGGAACATCCCCCTGTAGCGTTGAACGGCGCCTGGTGATGAACGGTTCGGACAACGAACGGCGCTTCGAGATCCCGGAGGCGGTCTCGCCTGAGGAGGACCGAGCCATCCTGATGGCCCTCGAACGCTACTTCTCCGCGGAGAACCCCAAGCCCCCGGCATGGGTGCTCCAGGGACGGATCGACGCCACCGGCTTCGGCGCGCTCCAGGTGAGGCGGTTCGCACGGGAACCGTGGCACGGGCAGTGGGTCGAGTTCGCGCGAAAAGGGGTACCTCCGGTCCACGGCCGCGGCGACGTCCGTTGACCTCGGCGACCAGACGGCAAGGGAACACGACCCGGGCTGACGCCGTGGCCACGTTCGGAGCGGAGGGGTGCTCCGCCCCACGGTTCTGGCGGAACGGACCCGATGACCGCTACGGAGCGCACGACCACACGTTCCACAAGGTGCTCTTCTGCCTCTCCGGGTCGATCGTGTTCCATACCGACGAGGGCGACGTCGAGCTCACCGCCGGTGACCGACTGGACCTCGAACCGGGCACGTCTCATAGCGCGACCGTGGGCCCGGAGGGATGCGAGTGCGTGGAGGCGTCTCAGGACTCGTAGAAGCCGGCCCCGGACTTCTTCCCCAGCTTGCCCTCAGCGACCATGTCGCGCAGCAGCTTCGGCGCCTCGTATCGCGACTCGCCCGGGAAGGCCTCCCGCAGGACCTCGCCGATCGCGAGCAGCGTGTCCAGCCCGATGAGGTCGGCGAGGGTGAGCGGGCCCATCGGATGCGCGAGCCCCAACCGCATCGCCATGTCGATGTCCTCCCGGGACGCGAAGCCCGTCTCGTAGAGTCGGATCGCGTCGAACAGGTAGGGGATCAGCAGCCGGTTCACGATGAAGCCGGCCTCGTCGCCCGATCGCACGCACGTCTTGCCCAACACGTCGCTCCCGAAGGCTCGGATGAACGCGAAGGTCTCCTCGCTGGTGTCCTCCGACGGCGTGAGCTCGAGCAGGGCCATCACCGGTGGCGGATTGAAGAAGTGCATCCCGACGACCTTGTCGGGCCGTCCGCTCGCCACGCCGAGCTCGCGGATCGGGATCGATGAGGTGTTGGAGGCGAGAACCACCTCAGGCCTCATGAGCTCGCCGAGCCGCGCGAAGATCGCGGCCTTGGCCCCTCGGTCCTCGGTCGCCGCCTCGATCACGAGATCGACGTCGGCGAGGGCGCCGAGGTCCGTGGCGGCATCGATCCGGCCGAGCGCTTCCTCGGCCGCGGCCGCATCGAGCTTCCCGCGCTCGACCGCCTTGCCGATCGACCGCTCGACGCGGCCGCGGCCGGCCGTCACCAGCTCGTCCGATCCTTCGACGAAGGTCACGCGGAGACCGGCGCGTGCGCATACCTCGACGATGCCCGAGCCCATGAGGCCTGCGCCGACCACGCCGACATGCCGGACGTCCGAGGCTTCCACCGGCCCAGGATAGGAGACTCGGGTCGGCTAGCCGCAGGCCTGGACCAGTAGCGGGTACGGGTTGATCGCGTCCTCGATCGCAGAGTACCCGTAGTAGCTCTTCGGCCAGGAACCGGGCATCACGTTCGGATGGAACTCGAAGTGGTCGTGCGGGAGACCTGCGGCATCGCCGGTGTCGCCCACGTAACCGATCACCTCCCCGGCCGAGACCCGGCCGTTCGAGCTCTCCGTGTAGCTCGAGAGATGCGCGTTGTAGACCCTGCCGTACTGCCCCACCACGAACACGACCTTTCCCCCGAGGGTGTTGGAGCTCGTGTACGAGTACCCGTCGAACGTCGCCTTGATCGCGGTCCCGAAGGGAGCCACGAGGTCGACCCCCTTGTGGAGATGGAATCCGCCCGCATACCGGGGGGCTCCGAACCCGTCGCCGAAGGCCCGGGGCTGGTCGACGGGGCATGCGTCGAGCACGTTGTTGTACGGCTCGGGGAGATCGCCGCCGTTCCACACGCGCCCGCCCATGGCTTGTCCCTCGGCCGCCTGCTGTTGCTCGAGCCACTTCGTGTAGTCCGCTTTCCTCCTCTTGAAGGTCTGCTCCGCGGCACGTTCCAGTCGCTGCTGCTCGTCGAGCAACCCTTGCTCCTGGTCGAGGAGCGCGGCCACCTCGGCCTTCTGGGTCCGAGCCTTATCAAGCTCGCGAAGCGCGAGGGCTTGCTGATCCTCGAGCGTTGCCTCGGTTGCCGCGAGGAGGTTCTTCTGATTGGCGACCGCGACCGAAAGCTCCGCGTCCGACTGCGCGAGGGCGTCGACGTACGCGAGCCGGTCCGTGAGATCCGTCACGTTCTGCGCGTCCAGGAGGAAGCCGATACTCGACGCCGGTCCCGTCATGTACGCGGTCACGGCGCGCTCATTGAGCCGAGCCCGGATCTTGTGGTACCGCACCCGCGCTCGATCGAGTCGCTCCTGCGTCCGGACGAGGTCGGTCGTGACCTTCTCCAACGCGACCTGCTGCTGCTCGACATCCGCGGCGGCCCCGTTCAATCGCAGCTGGGTCGCAGCGAACTCGCTCTGGATCTGGCCGAGCGCGTCCTCGATCACCTGGAGCCGGTGCTTCGCGCGCTCCACGTCCTCTCTGGAGGGCGGGGCTGCCCAGGCTGCGGTCGCGACGACCGAAACAAGGACCAGGAACGCCGCGAGAACCGCAGCGCGAGTCGATCTGGGGAAGTGTCGAGCGGTCTCGGTCATGTGTTGGACGCCTCCGGCCCGAGGGAAGGTGGGCGGACCGGTTCGAACAGCCTGCCAAGTCCCCGGTCTGGTTGCAACCATCCTCGGCGTGGGCGAAGCGAGATGAGGGTGGACGCCTCGATGGTGCTGCAACCGTTAATGCAGGTATTCGATCAGCTGCACCGGGTTGCCGTCGGGGTCGTGGAAGGTGGCGAATCGGGCGAACCCCGGCACCTCGGACTCATGCCCGTCGAAGACCACGCCCCGTTGCTGCAGAGCCCATCTGGCTTCATCGAGGTCGTCCACCTTGAACACGACCGTCCCGCTCGCCGGAAGGGAAGGTTCCTCCGTTCCGTGCAGCGCGAGCCGCACGGGGCCGGCCTGGAACTCCGCCCACTCGTTTCCCGCCCGATTCGCCACGCGGAGCCCGAGGACTTCACCGTAGAAGGTCACCGCCCGCTCCATGTCGCGGGTCCAGTAATAGACGTGGTCGATCCCCTGGAGCGGCCCCTCGGGCTGCATGTCAGCCGAGGATCCTGCGCTTCTGCGCCTGGAACTCCTCGTCCGTGAGCACCCCACGCGCACGCAGGTCCGCGAGCCGCTCGAGCTCCGAGGCCGCCGAGCGCGACGACCCCCCGGCGGTCCCGCTCATCATCCGCTGCTGGTTCAGCTCACCCTGGTGGTAGATCGTCTTCTGGACCTCCTCGGGCTTGCGGATGTGGTCGAACACCTGACGGCCGGCCTCCGATGCAGACTGCACCACCAGGGTTCCGGCCCCGATGATCCGATCGATGACGCCTTGTTCGAAACGGACGTCGTTGATCGCCTCGAGCGGAACCTCCATGGAGTACTTCGCGATGAAGCCCCGTCGATGGATGATCCGATCGCTCGTGACGACGAAATGCGAGGTGAGCCAGTCGACCACCTTGCGCACCGGGTAGGCCAGAAGGAACAGCGTGCCCGCGATGCCCACGACCATGTCGAGCACCGGTTCGTCGAAGGTCTCGTAGAGGACCACCATGACGGCGAGCGTGGCCACGGTGGCGACCGCCGGCATGACCAGGGCGATCCAATGGGGCCGGAGGTCGAAGACGAGCTCCTCACCTTCGACGAGCAACCTCGTGGGGAACGCCATGGCCGGAACCTAGCGCGACCGGTCCGACCCCTGCAAACGCAGACGGCTCAGGCTCCCCGTCGATGGAGGTTGCCGAGACCGCGCTCGACCTCGGAGCGAAGCCGGCGCGGATCGATCTGCTGGGCTCGGATGAGGTGGGTCGACGTCGCATCGAGGCGGAGGAGCCCGAGAAGCACGTGTTCAGGCCCGATCGAACGCTGTTCCAGCCGGATCGCTTCGCGGACGGCGAGCTCGAGCGCCTGCTTGGCCTCCGGCGTGAACGGGAGGCCGCAGACGCGGGCGCGTCTGCGGCCGTGCCACCGGCGGCGACGCTCCAGCGCCCCCGGACCGAACGAGGCCTCGGTTCTCCTGCGGACCTCGTCGAGGTCAACCCCGATCGAGCGGAGCGCGGCGGCATCGGCGTCGCTGAGATCGTCCCGGGACGACCCAACGTTTCGCGCGAGATCGTCCTGAGCGCGAGCGGGATCGAACCCGCACGCGATCATGGCCCGGGTCGCGACGTTCGGACCCGTGCCGGCGAGGGCGATGAGCAGATGCTCTGTCCCCAAGGCGTCGTGGTGAAGGTGCTGCGCGATCTCGACTCCGCCGCTCACGATCCGCTTCGCCTCGGGTGTGAGTCGCTCGAACATCACGTCAACCTCCACGGCGGAACAGCCGCCGCTCTCGATGCTTCTTGTGCACGGCCTGCTTGCTCACGTGCAAGGCATCCGCGATCGCCTGCCAGGACCATCCGAGCGCTCGTGCGTTGTCGACCTGCAGCGCTTCGAGCCGATCGAGCAGCTTCCTGAGCGCCGCCACTGCGCGGAGTCCGACCGCGGGGTCGGCGTCGGTCGCTTCGGAGGCGAGATCCACCGCGTTGTCCATGCCGTCATCCTAGGTTGACGAAACCGGCTGTGTCAACCCTGATTGACACTGAGATGCTGGATCTCGCCGAACGCCACCCTGACGACGCCCCTGTCGGTCTCGATGAGCAATGCACCGGACTCGTCGAGGTCGGCGGCGATACCGGTCGCGGTGTCGCCGCCGACCGTGGTGGCTTCCACACTGCGACCGAGGGTCGCCGAAACGGCACGCCACCGGCCGAGGATCTCCTCGCGCGGACCCTCGATCATCGATCGGAACCGTTGGAGGAAGGCCATCAGGAGCGCGACCTCGTCGACGTGGCCGATCGCCCCCGCGCCCGCCACGTCCTCGGGCTCGTCCAGGTTCACGCCGATCCCGAGGACGACGTGTTCGATGCTCCCCGCCGCCACCTCGGCCTCGCCGAGGATGCCGCCCACCTTCGACTCGCCCGTCATCAGATCGTTCGGCCACTTGCATCGGATCTCCCGCTTGGAGAGCACCGACGCGGCTTCCGCCATCGCCGCGCCCGCCGCGAGAGACACGAGTCCGACGCTTTCCGGCTCCCACGCGGGCCTCAGTACCAGGCTGAACATCAGCGCCGACCCCGCGCGGTCCCGCCACGAACGTCCCTGCCTCCCGCGGCCGGCGGTCTGATGCCCCGCCGCGACGAGCGTCCACGCGGGTGTTCCCTCCGCCGCCATCGTCAACGCGGTCGCGTTGGTCGACTCCGTCACCGCGTCCCATCGAACCGGTGCCGTGAGTCCGGCCGCCCTCAGAGCGCGCTGCAACGCATCCTCGTTCAGCACGTATCCACCGTCTCCGACGCTATATCGTGGCGCCAATGGCGCGGAAGCAGAAGCTCCTGATCGCCAACCGCGGCGAGATCGCCATCCGGATCGCTCGGACGTGTCGGGACCTCGGCATCGCGACGGTCGCCGTCTACTCCGACGCCGATCGTGATGCCCTCCACATCGAGATGGCCGACGAGTCCTTCCGGATCGGGCCGGCGCTCGCGTCCTCCTCCTACCTCGCGATCGATCGGATCATGGAGGCCGCTCGCAAGTCGAAGGCCACACTCGTGCACCCGGGCTACGGGTTCCTCGCGGAGCGAGCGCAGTTCGCACAGGCGGTCGAGGAAGCGGGCCTGGCGTTCGTCGGCCCCTCGGCCCGGGCGATCGAAACGATGGGCGACAAGGCTGCCGCGCGCCGCGTGGCCGACGCCGCCGGGATGCCGATCGTGCCAGGGACGCGCGAGCCGGTGGATCTCGCGCAGGCGAAGAAGGAGGCCGCACGGATCGGGTTCCCCCTCGTCGTCAAAGCTGCCTTCGGGGGCGGCGGCAAGGGCATGCACGTGGTACGCGACGCGGATCACCTCGAGGAGTCGCTCAAACGCGCCGCGCGCGAGGCGAACTCCTACTTCGGCAGACCCGAGGTCTTCCTCGAGCGCTACGTCGATCGCGCGCACCACGTCGAGGCGCAGATCCTCGCCGACACCCACGGCAACGTGTTCTTCCTCGGGGAGCGCGACTGCTCGGTGCAACGCCGGCATCAGAAGCTGATCGAGGAGACGCCATCGCCCCTCTTCGACGATCGCATCCGCGAGCGGTTCGCGGAGGCGGCCGTGGGCCTCGTCAAGGAGTCCGGGTACGTGAACGCGGGCACCGTCGAATGCGTGATGGATGAGGACGGGGACTTCTACTTCCTCGAGATGAACGCCCGGCTGCAGGTCGAGCACACGGTGACCGAGATGGTCACCGGGCTCGACCTGGTGGCGCTCCAGATCCGCGTCGCGCTCGGAGAGAAGCTCGCGCTGGAGCACTCTCCTCGCGGCGTCTCGATCCAGTGCCGGATCAACGCGGAGGATCCGGGGAGGAACTTCCTTCCCGGTCCCGGTCGGGTGACCCGATATCGAGAGCCGGCCGGGCCGTTCGTGCGGGTGGATTCGGGGATCGAGCAAGGCCGTGAGATCACCGGTGACTACGACTCGATGTTCGCGAAGCTGATCGTGTCCGGTCGCGACCGGGAGGAGGCCCGCAAGCGGATGCTTCGCGGGCTGGACGAGTTCATCGTCGAAGGGGTTCCGACGACGATCCCGGTGCACCGGTGGATCCTCGAGTCCAAGGAATTCCGCGCGGGTACCCACACGACCACCTGGTTGGAGCGGGCGCTCGCCGAGGCGGACCTTCCGGCGCATCCGGACTTCGTGTCCTCGAGCCCGACTCCCAACAGGCCGGCGGACATCCTGGTCGAGGTCGACGGACGCCGGATCCCGGTGCGGATCTTCGATGAGCGGCGAGACCCGGCGCCGAGACCTCCGATGGCTCCCGACGCTCACCACGGCGAGCACGTGCACGGCGAGATCCTCGCGCCCATGCAGGGCACGATCGTGAAGGTGCTGGTCGAGAAGGGTCAGGAGGTCCGTCCCGGCGACGTGATCTGCATCCTCGAGGCGATGAAGATGGAGAACCACGTCCCCTCGAATCGCGAAGGAGAGGTCACCGACCTCCCGATCCACGCCGGTCAGGTCGTGGAGACCGGTCAGGTGCTTGCGGTGATCGACTAGCCGCCCGGGAGCCCCCAGGCGTCGCGCCCGACGATCCGGAAACCGGAGTCCTTGACCTTGTAGGCCCGGTTGATCGAGACGAGGAGCGCCGTGAGCGGCTCGGCGACCCGAGCCATCTCGAGACGGCCGCAATCCACCCATCGCATGCCAGGGATCCCTTCGATCAAGGTGCCGACGCGAGTCTTCGCCTCCGCGTCGTCCGCGCAGAGAAGGACATCGCTTTCGATCTGGTGGTCGAGAGCCTGGAGAGCCTCTGCCGCGATCGTGTGGAGACCGGCGACGACTCTCGGACCGTCCCCGAGGATCACCTGAGCTTGCTCGGCGGCCGAGCCGTGCCAGGGCCGAAGCACCTGCCACGGCCGACCGCCGACGGCCGTGGCGAGCGGGCTCGTAGCATCGAGGACCACGGCGCCGGGGGCGACGGCGTCTTTGATCGAGCGGTAGATCTCGGCCTGGCCTGCGTACGGGACCGTGACGGCGACGACGCCGTCGCCCCCGACGGCGGCGGCCGCGCTCGCGTTCTCGGTTCCCTCGATCGTCGAGCCGGCGAGCTCGGATGCCCTCGCGGCGGACTCGGCACCTCGGCTCGCATCCCGCGAGCCGAGCGTCACGTGGTGGCCGGCCTTCGCGAGACGAAGCGCCAGCCCGAATCCCTCGGCGCCTGTCCCCCCGATCACCGCGACGTCCACGACGCGAAGCCTAGTGGCTAGTGTGTCGACCGGTATTCGCCGAACACTCGCCGGAGCGCGTCCGAAACCTCACCGAGGGTCGCGCGCAACCGCAGCGCCTCTCGCATGGGAGGGAGGAGGTTGCCCATCCCGCGCGCGGTCTCTTCCACGTCGGCGAGTGCCGCGTCTACGGCACGTTGATCGCGCGAAGCACGCAGCTCTCGGAGGCGCTCCAACTGCCTCGCCGTCTCTTCCGCGGAGATCGCCTGGAGCTGAACCGGCTTCTCCACCGTGTCCACGAACCGGTTCACACCCACCAGGACTCGTTCCTCGGTCTCGATCCCCCGCTGGATCCGGAAGGCCGCCTCATGGATCTCGTCCTGATAGAACCCCGCCTCGATCGCGGCAACCGCACCGCCCATCGCGTCGACCTTCTCGATGATCTGGGTGGCGAGGCGTTCCAGCTCGTCGGTGAGGGACTCCACGTAGTACGAGCCGCCGAGTGGGTCGACCGTCTCGGCGACGCCGGTCTCGTATCCGAGCACCTGCTGCGTGCGGAGCGCGATCTTCACCGCCTGCTCGGTCGGGAGCGCGAGTGCCTCGTCGAACGAGTTCGTATGCAGGGATTGCGTTCCCCCGAGGACCGCGGCCATCGCCTCGAGCGCCGTTCGCACGATGTTGTTCTCGGGCTGCTGGGCCGTGAGGGTCGCTC
>Ga0307296_10000284_pt1 | contig 22700 bp, 19 predicted proteins | sample ER_DNA_153_FD_194467 | JGI IMG/M metagenome (GOLD analysis project Ga0307296, IMG submission 194467) | Bulk soil microbial communities from the East River watershed near Crested Butte, Colorado, United States - ER_DNA_153 | ecosystem: Environmental > Terrestrial > Soil > Floodplain | place... | reverse complement strand
CTCATCGAATACGTAGGTGACGTCCGTGAGCGACGAGCCGAGGTGGCGGATCATCTTGGTGCGCTGGGCCTCGCCGCCCGACAGTGTCCCCGACGGGCGGTCGAGCGAGAGGTAGCCCAGTCCGATTTCCGCGAACGAGTCGAGAAGGCGTTGCAGCCCGGTGAGCAGCGGGACCACCGACGGCTCATCGAGGCCCCGGACCCAATCGGCCAGGTCGCTGATCTGCATTGCGCAGACGTCGGCGATGTTCTTTTCCTTGATCTTCGACGACCGGGCCGGCTTGCTCAGTCGGGTGCCGTCGCACTCGGGGCAGGTGGTGAAGGTGACAGCCCGCTCCACGAAGGCGCGGACGTGCGGCTGCAGCGAATCGACGTCTTTGGACAGCATCGACTTCTGGATCTTCGGGATCAGCCCCTCGTACGTCAGGTTGATCCCGTCGACCTTGATCTTGGTTGGCTCCTTGTGGAGCAGGTCGTGAAGCTCTTTCTTCGTGTACTTGCGGATCGGCTTGTCCGGGTCGAAGAAGCCGCAGCCACGGAAGATGCGGCCGTACCAGCCGTCCATGCTGTAGCCGGGGATCGTGAGCGCGCCCTCGTTGAGCGACAGGCTGTCGTCGTACAGCGCGGACACGTCGAAATCGGTGACCGAGCCCACGCCCTCGCAGCGCGGGCACATGCCGCCGGTGATGCTGAAGCTCCGCCGCTCCTTCACGACGGTGCCGCCGCGCTCAAGGGTGACCGCCCCCGCCCCCGAGATTGACGCGACGTTGAACGAGAACGCCTGGGGCGATCCGATGTGCGGCCGGCCGAGCCGGCTGAACAGGATGCGCAGCATCGCGTTCGCGTCGGTGGCGGTGCCGACGGTGGAGCGCGGGTTGGCGCCCATCCGCTCCTGGTCGACGATGATCGCCGTCGTCAGGCCGTCGAGTACGTCGACCTCGGGCCGCGCCAGCGTCGGCATGAACCCTTGCACGAAGGCGCTGTAGGTCTCGTTGATCAGCCGCTGCGACTCCGCCGCGATCGTGCCGAACACCAGCGAGCTCTTGCCCGAGCCGGAGACGCCGGTGAACACCGTCAGCCGGCGCTTCGGAAGCGCGATACTGAGGTCCTTGAGGTTGTTCACGCGCGCGCCCTGAACGCGGATCAGATCGTGGCTGTCGGCGCCCTGCGGCGCACCCGACTGCGGCTGGGTCTTTGTGGTCATTTGTCTCCCGACCGGGGATCCCGCCGTAGGCGGGGCCAGTGGCAAGCTCAGTCCTCAGCTCGCCGCTTTCTTCACGAGCGCACCGATCCTCTTCTCGTCGGCGGCGGTCAGCTCCTTCAGCGCGTAGGAGGTCGGCCACATGGCGCCGTCATCGAGGTTCGCTGCCTCTTCGAAGCCGAACGTCGCGTACCTCGACTTGAACTTCTCCGCGCTCTTGAAAAAGCAGACGATCTTGCCGTCCTTGGCGTAGGCGGGCATCCCGTACCAGGTCTTCGGCCACAGGTCCGGCGCGTTGTCCTCGACGATCGCATGGACACGCGTGGCCATGGTGCGATCCGGTTCCTTCATCGCGGCGATCGCCGCGAGCAGGTCGCGTTCCCCGTCTGCCCTGTTCTTGCTTGCGCGCGCCTCGGCCTTCAGCTCCTGGGCCCGGGCCTTCATCGCAGCTCGTTCGTCGGCGGTGAAACTCGTGGACGTTTTGCTCGCGGCAGTGCGCTTGGCGGCCGCCGGCACATCCTTCTTCGCGGTTTTCTTCTCAGGCATGTGCGAAGCACCTCCTTCTGGCCGGGATTCTGGCCGGGACGGTCGAACGGCTCAGTCCCGCTGCTGGATGCGGATCAGGTTGCCCGCTGGGTCGCGGAACGCGCAGTCGCGGACCCCGTACGGTTGATCGGTAGGCTCCTGGACGACCTCGACGTCGCGGGCCTGCAGCCGATCGAAGGTGCCGTCGACGTTCTTGGTGGCCATGAGAATCTGGCCGTAGCTGCCCTTGGCCATCATCTCGGCGATGGTGCGGCGCTCGTCGTCGGTCACCCCGGGAGCGGCGGCTGGTGGATACAGGACGATGGAGGTGTCGGGCTGGTCGGCGGGGCCGACCGTGATCCAGTGCATCCCGCCATATCCGACGTCGTTGCGGACCTCGAAGCCGAGGGTGTCGCGGTAGAAGACCAGGGTTTCCTCCGGGTCGTTGTGTGGGAGAAAGCTCGCGTGAATGGTGATGTCCATGACGGTCACGCTAACTGTGGCTCGGCGACCGGCGCTTCTCGATTCCTGATCGGTCTGGTCACCTGTTTCGCCACGCACGGCGGCATCCCCGCCGTCGCGTGCGCCGCGTCACGCCGGTAGACGCTCGGCGGCATACCGACCAGCTCGGTGAAGCGAGTGCTGAACGTGCCCAGCGACGAGCAGCCGACCGCGAAACAGACCTCGGTGACACTGAGGTCGCCACGACGCAGCAGCGCCATGGCGCGCTCGATGCGCCGCGTCATCAGGTAGCTGTACGGCGACTCGCCGTAGGCGAGCCGGAATTCGCGGCTGAGGTGGCCGGCCGACATGTGCGCGTCCCGCGCAAGCGCCTCGACGTCCAGCGGCTGCGCGTACTCCCGGTCGATCCGGTCTCGGACGCGGCGCAGCCGCGCGAGGTCGCGTAGGTGCTGCGCTGCCGCCGGTCCGCTGGTCATCACCTGCGAAATCCTGCCACGTCTTGGCTCACGCAATTCTTCGACCGCAATTCTTCGACGGCTGCAGTTGACATAACGTCAGCCGGACAGCAGCCGTGCCGCTCAAGAATCAGGCGCGTGTGACAGTTCAGGTCAGCCAGGTTCCCCGGCCTTCGCCAGCCATCCGAGCGGCCTGCACCAGCTTCGGCTGCAACCGGCGCACAGCGTCCAAGTGATCCCCGGTCCAGATCACTCGGACGGCGGCCATCTCGGTTCCGGGCACGGTATCCGCGGCGAGCGCGTCGGCCCACCGATCCTCTCCGACCTGCTCCGCGCTGATCGGATCAGGCGGCAGGTGCCCGTCAAGGCTCAAGCTCTCGGCCAGCTCGTCATACCAACGCTCAACCTTCTCAGCCGACGCCACGACCTCGCGGTCGGCGCTCGCCAGGTGCTTCGCGCCATCGACGTCGTGCCACAGATCGACCACTGCATCGGCCGCGAGGCGGAGCGCGACGGTCCCGGTGACGAGCGAACTGGCCTCGGCCATCGGCACGTGCTTGGCGCCGCGCTCGGCCAGGTACTGGCGGAAAGCGTCGTCGAGCCGGCCGTAGTCAGCGAGCGCAGCCGCCTTCTCGGCGGTTGCGGCTGCCCCACGACCGGTCAGATTGGCGTCGATTGCGCGGCTGAGGTAGTGCGAGCTGCTGCGGTATGCGGCGCTGAGCGCGGTGCCCAGCGCGGTTGCCGCGCCCCGCGGCCAGAAGACCAGGCCAACGACCAGACTGACGAGGCAGCCGATCGCAACGTCCTCGACGCGGATGAGCCCGACCCGCCACCCGGCCGGCTGGATGATGTTGAACAGCATCACGATCACAACGGTGAATGCGGCCTGACCAGCGAGGAAGGAAATTGCGGCCGGGGCGAAGCCGGCCGCTAGCAGCGCGATCGGCAGCAACACCCAGAGCACGACTGTGTTGGTGCCGATCCCGACCAGGATCACGCCACCGACGACGAAGCCGAGAACGGTGCCGAGCAGGCCGCGCACCGCGTTCTGTCCCGTGTTCAGTGCCGTTGACCGGAGGACGGAGAGCACACCGAGGACCACCCAAAAGGAGTGCTGCACCCCGAGCGTGGTTGCCACCAAAACTGCGACGGCGAGGGCCGCGGCGGAACGAAGGCTGTTGTGGAACCACACCGATCGGACGTCGAGATGCGATCGCGCGCGGAACCGGGCCACCCCGAACGAGCTTTGCATGTCGGGTGTGCGGCCGAGCAGCCGATCGACGAAGGACCGTGCCTCCGCGGCTGCCATCAGCGCAACATTGCCGCCGACCTGTCGCGCGGCGTAGCTGAGCTCCTGGCCGCGAAACGACGGTTCGCACGACGTAAGCACCAGCTGGCTGCGAATCGTTGTGCTGTGCCGGACGACGTGCATCGCAGCCTCGAGTCGCTCCAGGGCGGCGTCCAGAGCGGTTCGCGCCGCCCACGAACCGGCGTCGGGCGGCATGCCGAGTATGTCGGCGCACCGATCGAGGACGTCCGCGGCCGCTTCCCACACCGCGGCCACTTCCGACACCGCAGGTGCCCGCTTGACGGCAGACCCGTACTCGTTGGCGACGATCGAGACCCAGTCAAGCTCGTCGACCATCCGCACCATCGCTCGACCACCCGTGGAGAGTGTCGTAGGCCGGTTCGGTGTCTGGCGGAATATCCTCCTGAGCTCGCTCATCGCCGCCTGGGCGGCGGCGGCTAATTCGGGATCCTCGGTTCGCGCCTCCGCACTTGAACCATTCACTGCTGCTGTCGCCTGTGCGCGGAGCCGGATGGCGATGCGCCGGCACGTTTCGCCGGCCTGGTGGCGCAACGGGTCGCGAGCATCCGCCGGCCATATCAGAGCGAGCGCGAGGATGGACAACGCGGATCCCAGGCCCCAGCCAGAGACTCGGGCCGGAATGTCTGCCGTCGAGCCTTGCGTCGAGACCGGGAGGATCCACGCCAGCAGCAAGGTGGTCGTGGATGCCGCAAGCACGGAGCTGAGTACCCCGACGAAGACGATGGCGAAGCCGACGACCGCCATACTGATCGTCGCCAGCCACACGTTCCCGGAGAGCGGCGTGGCGAGGCAGACCAGGACGGCACACGCCCCGGCGAGTGCGGCATAGTTGACGAGGCGCTGTCGCGGCGGGCCGGGGATGTCAACCAAGATCAAAAGGCCAATGGCGGCGAACACCGAGAACGTCGCCATGACGGTGTCGCCGATAACCTCGACGGTGAGCGCCAGGCAGATCGGCGCCACGATGGCTGCGCGCGCCGCACGCCGGAGCGCCAGGTAGTCGGGGTCCTTCGCCGCAACCCAATCCATGATGCGCATCGGACGTCAGGGTATCCGCCGTCCGGCTCGCAATGATGATCTTCATTGTGGTCGAGGAGGGCGGCTTCAAGATCCGGATCGGGCGACAGCCCGAGGCTAGGGTTAGCAAGCGGAGTTAGCGCGAGGGAAAGGCGGCTGATGACCGATCCGGAACCGGGCGCGGCATCGTCGTCCGGACGGCCGCCGTCATGGCCGACGCACGCCGACATAGTTCGGGGAAATCGCATGGTTGCGTTTGTTGCTATCGGTGCTCTCGCGCTACTAGCCATTGCGGCGGTCGTTCTTGCTTTCACGCTCGGCCGCGGCGCGTCCTCGCCGGATGTGTCCAGATCGCCGCAGTCACTCCTCGCGCTGATGGCGCGGTGATGATGGCGACTCGGCCCAGTCCGTTTGCGGAGGTTGCCGCTGCGGTGCTCGCGAGCACGCTCGCGCGCGATCCAGTCAACGCTACCTTCCTCGGAGAGCACCGCCACGACGGAATGCTGCCCGACCCCTCCCCCGCGGCCGCGGACGTTCGCCGCGCCGAGCTGCATCATCAGCTGGCCGCGGTCGACGCTGCGGATGTCAGTTCGGCTGACGATCGGGTGGACGCCGCGATCTTGCGCACCGGGTTGCGGGCCGAGCTGTTCGAGCTGGATCAGATCCGTTCGGCCGAGTGGGACCCGATGCACCACAATCCGGGCAACGGCCTTTATGCCCTGGTTTCGCGGGACTTCGCGCCGTTGGACGAGCGGTTGCGCCACCTGACACAGCGTCTGCGTGCGGTCCCCGCCTACCTCGATGCCGCCCGCGAGCGGTTGGGCGTGATGTCGGTTATTCACCTGGATACCGCGCAGACACAGCTCGACGGCACGCTGCGGCTCCTTGACGACACGATCCCGCAGGCAATTGCCCAGACGCGCTCTGCAGGCGACCTCAGTGCCGTGATCGAACGAGCACGCGTAGCGGTCATCGCACACAAGGATTGGTTGGCCAGCCAGCGCCGACTTGCTGAACACGATCCGCGGCTAGGTGATCAGCGGTTCGCCGCCCAGCTTGCGCTCATGTTGGACACGGTGTTCGACCCGGCCGAGCTACTGGCCCGAGCCGAGGCCGACTTGGCGGTCGTCACCGAGCGGATAGTCGACGAGGCTGGGCGCCTGGCCAGTGTTGGCCGGCCGGATACGAGCACCGTCGGGCAGGTGTTGGACGAGTTGGCTGCCGACGCGCCCACCGACATTTCCGTGCTGCGCGAGTGCCGGGATGCCCTGGCCAGCGCGACGGACTTCCTGCGTAGCCGCGAACTGGTCACCGTGTTCGACGATCCGATCGACGTCGTCGCCATGCCGGAGATCGACCGCGGTGTGGCCGTGGCCTATTGTCGCCCGGCCGGTCCGCTCGAGGTCACACCGCCGCCGACCGAGCTTGCGGTCTCACCGACGCCCGCTGGCTGGTCCGTTGATCAAGTCCGCTCGTTCTACCGTGAATACAACCGGCACATGCTGCACGATCTCGTTGCGCACGAGGCCATGCCCGGACACGCACTACAACTCGCGCACTCCAACCGCTATCGCGGCTCCACGCCGGTTCGCGCGGTCTGGTGGAGCGGTTCGTTCGTGGAAGGCTGGGCCGTCTACGGCGAGGAACTCATGGCCGATCACGAGTATCGGTCGGACGTCTCCCCCGGCGCCGGGGCGGCCTTGCGCATGCAGCAGCTCAAGATGCAGCTGCGCATGATCATCAACGCGATCCTGGACGTCCGGTATCACACAGGTGATCTGGACGAGGCGCAGGCCATGGCTCTGATGGTCGAACGCGGGTTCCAGGAGGAGGGCGAGGCGGCCGGCAAATGGCGTCGGGTGCAACTGACCGCCGCCCAGCTGTCGACCTATTACGTCGGCTATTGCGAGGTTCGCGACTTGCTACGGGATCTGCGGCACGCGTGCCCCGAATGGACGCAGCGGCGGCGACACGACACTGTTCTCGGCTTCGGATCTCCCCCAGTTCGGCACCTGCGCGTGCTGCTCGGACTTTGATGGCGTTTCTGGATTCGACCAACCCGATCGCCTTCGCCCACCGGGGATTCGCGCCCGACGGCGCGGAGAACTCCATGGCCGCATTCGAGAACGCGGTGCGGCTGGGTTATCGGTACCTCGAGACGGATGTGCGGGTAACCGCCGACGGCATGGCCCTGGCTTTCCATGACGCCGCGCTCGATCGGGTGACCAACCGTCGCGGCCGGGTCGCCGGGCTGCCCTGGCGGGTCGTCCAGCACGCGCGCATCGCAGGTACCGAACCGATCCCGCTGCTCGTCGACGTCCTGACGGCCTGGCCCGGTGTGTGCATCAACCTCGACGTAAAGGCCGAACACAGCATTGGCCCCACGATCGAAGCTATTCGGCGGACCAGGACGATCGACCGGGTCTGTGTCGGAGCGTTCTCCGACGCCCGAGTCGAGGCGGTCCGCGGTGCGCTCGGTCCGCAGTTGTGCACAGCGCTCGGGCCGCGGGAAGCCATTCGGCTGCGCGCCGCCGCGATGGTCGGACGGCTTCCGACTCGGCCAGTCCATGGTGCGTGCGCACAGGTGCCTGCGGCGCTCGGCCGGGCGCGCCTTGTCGACGGGCACTTTCTGACCGCCGCGCACCGGCTTGGTCTGCCTGTGCACGTATGGACTGTCAACGATGCGGCAGAAATGGCTCGGCTGCTCGACTTGGGCGTTGACGGAGTGATGACGGATCGCGCAGATCTGTTGCGGGAGGTACTCACGCAGCGCGGCCAGTGGCTCGCGGCTCCGCCATGAGATGGCTGAGGTGAGGATCAGTCCGTCCGAGTGCCGCGCGACGGTTAGTCCGGTTCGGGGCTTGACCGACCCGCCGCTAACGCCGCGACGCCGGCGACGACAGAAGCGACGGCACCCGCGGCCACCAGAGCGCCGCGGATCCGGCTGATCCGGCCCTCGCGCGCTGCCGCGCCGGTAACCACAGCATCGACGGCATCGCACGCTGCTCCCGCAAGCAGCCAGGAGGTGTCATCACGGCCGGTCACGGCGGCGACAATCGTCCCAACGCCGAGAACGACATCGCGAACTCCAGCGGTGCGGGCCAGCCAGGTCACCCGGGTTGCGCTGGCCGTATCGACACCGATGAGGCGAAGAAACGTCACAGGGGATGAGAGAAAGCTCACACCGACGGCAATGCGACTGCCGCCGATTCCCACCGCAATCAGTCGATTAGCGGGCAAATGATCGACCCGCGACTCGGTGGAAGCGATTACAAGCCAGCCATCCTCCGGCTCTAACTGGCTCACATCCGTCGGCATCGCGGTCATGGCCGCCATCTCCTCAGCGAGGTCACAGCTGGATTGAGAACCAATCAACCCGTCATGTCGTATTACCGGTAACGACGGGAATCCTGCCCTTGCGTCGATCGTTTACCTAAATGGAATTCAGGATGTCAAACGGGAGGTGCCCACTATGGCAGATCGCACTCTGCGGGGCAGCCGGCTGGGCGCTGTGAGCTATGAGACGGAGTACGGGGCTGAGCCCGCTCCGCGAAATGTCGCTGCTTACGAGTGCCCGCGCGGGCACCGCTTCACGGTGCCGTTTTCCGAGGACGCTGACATCCCAACTTCGTGGGAGTGCCGGCTCGACGGACTGGCCGCGCAATTGATCGATGGCCCGGCACCCGAAACGAAGAAGATCAAGCCGCCGCGCACCCATTGGGACATGCTCATGGAGCGGCGCACGGTTGCCGACCTGGAGGAGGTCCTCGCCGAACGCTTGGATGTACTTCGGGCGCGGCGCGGGACGAAATCCGCCTGATCTCGTCGCCGCCCACCGCCCGTAGATCGAACCGCGCACCAGGCGCCCCCGACTGGTGCGCGGTTCATTCTGTCCTCGATCGGTTGTCCGGCGATCCGTTTCTCGCGTTCAACGACGTCCGCGGACGAGATCACTGATCTGCTGCGTTCGGTGTTTGACCCCCCACTCAGTGACCCGCCACAAGGCCTCGCGCACAATCGAACCGCTCATCTTGCTGTCGCCGCGCTCCCGCTCGGCGAACGTGATCGGCACTTCGACCACCCGGAAGCCGGCCCGCACCGCACGCCATACGAGATCGACCTGGAAGCAGTAGCCCTCGGACGCCATGGCCCGGTAGTCAATCGTGTCGAGGACGACCCGCCGGTACGCGCGATATCCACCGGTCGCGTCGTGTAGCTCGATCCCGAGCGCCAGCCGGGTGTAGAGATTTCCTCCGCGCGAGAGCAGCTCGCGAGATTTCGGCCAGTTGACGACCTGCCCGCCCTGGACCCACCGTGATCCCAACGCGAGGTCGGCGTGGTCGAGAGCTGCCACCAGTTCGGGAAGTTGCTCCGGCGCGTGCGACCCGTCGGCATCCATTTCGACGAGGACGCTGAATCCGCGTTCGAGGCCCCAGGTGAAGCCGGCGATGTACGCCGCGCCCAGTCCCGCTTTCGCCGGGCGATGCAGCACGTCGACGCGCGGGTCCCCGGCGCTCATCGCCTCAGCGATCTTGCCCGTGCCGTCGGGGCTGGCGTCGTCGACGATCAGCACGTGCGTGTCGGGCGAGGCGGTGAACAGCCGCTCGACGATCACCTCGACGTTGTCCCGCTCGTTGTACGTCGGAACGATGACCAGCACACCGGCGTCAGTCGGCTGCTCAGTCACGGGCAATCCCCACTCTCTCCCGATCTGCTGCCCCGTTCGCATCGGCACGACGTCTGGTCCGTCGGGCGATGAGCGTTCTGCCACGGGGGCCGGCCAATACCGCCACCGCCGCGGCAATCAACGCCAGGCCCGACAGTACGTACTCGGGGATCGGGCCGAGCCGGGTGGCCAGCGTCTCGGATGTGCGCAGCGGGACGGTAGCCACCATGACGTCAGGGGTGAACAGCGCGCCTGACCGCTGGCGCACCGAGCCGTCCGGTCCGATGACTGCCGAAAGGCCGCTCGTGGACACCTGCAGGGCCGTGCGGCCGTGCTCGACAGCCCGCAGCTGCGTCATGGCCAGCTGTTGATAGGTCTCCGCGGTGTGACCGAATGTCGCATTGTTCGTCTGCACGACGAGCAGCTGCGCCCCCGCGTGAACCGACGATCGCACGAGGCTGTCGTAGGCCACTTCGAAGCAGATCACATCGCCAAACTCGAACGGACCGCCGGTGAGGACTCCGTTGCCTTTCCCGGCGACCATGTCCCGCGACACCAGGTTCACCTTGGCGGTCACCAGCCGCGCGATGCCGCGCAACGGGATGTACTCACCCCAGGGCACCGGATGTCGTTTGGTGTACACCGCGCCCGGCCCGGTCTTCGGAAACCACAGGATGCCTTCATTGCTGACGTGATTGTCGCCCGGACCGTCGACGACGGCGCCGACGAGCAGCGGCACACCAATCGCGTCGACGGCCTTGGTGATCTGGGCCGCCGCATCCGGATTGCGAAACGGATCGATGTCCGAGGAGTTCTCCGGCCAGAGGACCAGATCCGGCCGTGGCACCGCGCCCGATTTCACGCGATCAGCCAGCTGCAGGGTCTGGGTGACGTGATTGTCGAGAACTTGGCGGCGGCGAGCGTTGAATTCCAGGCCGGCGTCCGGCACGTCTCCCTGAACCAGGGCGACGGTGGCGGTCCGGCCGGAGTTGTCCGGTGGCGGTCGAAGCGGCCAGGCCAGGACGACGCCCAGCAGCGGAACGGCGACCAGGAAGGCCGCACCGGCGACTGCCGCTCGCCAGGACCGCCGGTCCGGCCGTAGCGCCAGTATTCCGATCGCCAGCCCGCCGCCAGCCGTCGCCACCGCGAACGTGACGAGGGGGGCGCCGCCGAGGGCCGCGAACCACCGCAGCGGCGACTCGGCCTGGCTGAACGCGAGCCTCCCCCACGGAAAGCCACCGAACGGTCCTCGGTCCCGCACCGCTTCGGTGAGCACCCAGACGGCGCCGATCCAGAGTGGCGCCGCCCGCAATCGCTGGACGAGAGTCAGCAGCGCACCAGCGCCCGCGTAGTAGCCGGCCTCCGCCCCGGCCAGGATCAGCCACGGTGCCGGTCCGACGTAGGTGCCGGTCCAGCTCAACAGGGGAACGAAGAACGCTGCGCCGTAGAGCAGACCGAGCCAAGCTGCGGTGCGGCAGCGCCGCCCGTGGACCGCCACCGACAGGCCGGCGACGCTGATGACGGCAACCGGCCAGAGTCCGAAGCGCGGAAAGGCCAGCACCCCGAGCAGGCCCGCCGCGACCGCCACGAGTGCCGCCCACCGCGCCCGGAACGGGGCGCCCAGGTCGTCGCGGCGCAGCAGCATGGCCTCCAGTATTCCTGCCGCGGATCACAGTCGGGTTGCCGTCGCCTCGAAGGGTGTTAAGTGTCCGATCACGCACCGCAGCCGCGCCGCCCGAACGGGGGGCGGATGCGGAGGGGTATGTACGGTTGCGCCCTACTGGGCTACCGTTTTGGACGGCTGTGGGGCGCACTCAGTGCTGCACACCGATCGGTGAAGCGTACGAGACGCCGAACCGTGCAGGCACCCGTGAGAGGCGATGACGGCCAGCATCGAGGACGTCGCTAAGCGGGCGGGCGTGTCAATCGCGACCGTCTCGCGGTCGCTGCGCGGCCTTCCCGACGTCGCGCCGTCGACCCGCCACCGCGTTCTCGTCGCCGCGCGCGAGCTGGACTACGTCGCGTCGCCGTTCGCTGCCCGGCTGGCGAGCGGTCGCACGGCCACCGTCGGCGTGGTCGTTCCCTTCGTCAATCGCTGGTACTACGGCGAGTTCCTTGCCGGCGCGGAGTCGCAGTCGTACGCGAGCGGCTTCGATCTGCTGCTGTACAACCTCGCTGATCCGGACGGGCGGCAGCGCTTCTTCACCATGATGCGGGTGCGCAAGCGCGTCGACGCGCTTCTCGTCGCGAGTCTCGTCCTCACGGACAGCGAAGCTGACGCCCTCCTCACGCTTGGCTGCCCGATCGGCCTGCTCGGGTTCGCCCGACCCGGCTTCCACTCTTCCCGCATCGACGACACGCGAAGCGCGCGAACCGCGGTCGAGCATCTGTTGGCCATCGGGCATCGGCGGATTGGCCTGATCGGCGGCGACACTGACGACCCGATGCGCTTTACTCCGCCGCTGCACCGCCGCAGCGGCTACATTCGCGCCCTCCAGGACGCCGGGATCGAGTACCGGGCCGATTTCGAGGAGCTCGGTTACTACACCGTCGCGGGCGGCGAACATGCCGCCGAGGTCCTGCTGGACCGACCGGACCCGCCGACCGCGCTGTTCGCCGAGTCCGACGAGATGGCCTATGGGGCGATACGAGCGATTCGCCGGCGCAGACTCCGGGTTCCTCAAGACGTCGCTGTGATCGGTTTCGACGATCATGCCAGCGCCGAGCTGATGGACTTGTCGACCATCCGGCAGCCGATCGGCACGCAGGCAGGTGAGCTCACCGGTCGCGTCTTGGAGGCGCTGAACGATCCGTCGGCCGAGCCGTTCGACCGGGTCGTGCCTACCGAACTGGTGGTCCGTGGCTCTACCGATCCGGTCCGCAGCGTCTACCAGTACTGTCCGGTAGCGCCTTCGGCGGCTACGAACCGGACGGATTGACGCGCGGCGTCGGCCCGGTGGCCGTGGGCCGCGGGCGTCCCACGAGCCGTGAACGGGCCCCAGCAACCTGGGCTCGGCTGGGCGGATCGGCCCCAGCCCGCTCGCAGGTCAGCGCCGACACCAGGATCGCGTGGTCGACGATCTCGGCGAGGTCCGCTTCCCCGAGGGCAGCCAGGCCGGAAGCGTCGAGGTGCATGTCGTCAAGAGCGCTGAGCAAGCCGCTGGTGAACGCGTCGCCAGCGCCGACGGTGTCGACCAGCGTGATGACCGGTGCAGCGCGCTGCACCGGACGGGTGTGGTCGGTGTAGGCGGTCGCGCCCTGTGCCCCCTGGGTGACGACGACGAGAGCGGCCCCGAGTTTGAGCCAATCGGCGGCGACGGTCGCGGGCCACTTGTCCGGATAGAGCCAGCGGAGGTCCTCGTCGCTGGCCTTCACCACGTGTGCGGCGGCGACGTTGCGTTCGACCAGCGCTTGGCCGCGTTCCGGTGACCCGAGCAATCTGGGTCGCACGTTCGGGTCGTAGCTGAGGATGACCTCGCCCGCGGCGCGAACCCGGCGCACCAAAGCCGCGATCAGATCGCCGCCCGGGGGGGTCCACGATGCGAGGGAACCGGTATGCAGGATCGTCGTCTGATCGGGCAGGCGGGCTAGTTCTTCGGCCGACCACTGCCAATCGGCGGTGGCGTCGAGGTAGAAGTCGTAGGACGCTCGCCCCTCCTCGTCCAAGGAGACGACGGCCAGCGTGGTGGGCTCGGTCGCAGCCGCCGACGCCCGCAGGTCGACGCGATTACGCTCGGCGTGCCTCCGCAACACCCGTCCAAACGTGTCGCCGGACAGCCGAGCCATCATGCACGCGTCGTGGTCCAGCCTGGCGAGACCCACCGCGACGTTGAGCGGGCTCCCTCCCGGGTGTGCCGTGAAGGTCTCCAGATCTCCCGAGTCCACGAGATCGACCAGTGCCTCGCCGATGATCGTCAGCACGATCGGCAGGCTACCGTCATCCGGTGCCTTTGATGCTCGTGGACGCGGCGTCCCTGTACTTCCGGGCGTTCTTCGGAGTCCCGGACTCGGTGACCGCGCCGGACGGGATGCCCATCAATGCGGTACGCGGCTTCCTCGACATGACGGCCACCTTGCTGCAGCGCCGCCGGCCGAACCGCTACGTGGCATGCCTCGACCTGGACTGGCGCCCCGCCTTCCGGGTCAAGCTGCTGCCGTCCTACAAGGCCCATCGGGTGGCGCCAGCTGGCGGGGAGCAGATCCCCGATGCTCTGGTGCCGCAGGTTCCGGTGCTGCTCGACGCGTTGGCCGCGCTGGGGCTGGCGACGGCTGGGGCAGCAGGGTTCGAGGCCGACGACGTGATCGCCACGCTGGCCGCGCGTGACCGTGAGCCGTGCGAGGTGGTGAGCGGTGACCGCGACCTGATGGCCCTCGCCACGGATCGGGTCACGATCTTGTACACCGGCCGTGGGGTGGCGAAGCTCGAGGTTCTCGGGCCGGACGGGATCATGGCGCGGTTCGGCGTGCCGGCCGCTCGTTACGCCGATTTCGCCGTCCTCCGCGGGGATGCTAGCGACGGACTACCAGGGGTCAGCGGAATTGGCGCGAAGACAGCCGCAGCGCTCGTCGTCCGGTTCGGGACGATCGAGGCGATCGTCGAGGCCGCGCACAACGGGTCAGCCGGCTTCCCGGCCGGCGCTGCGGCCAAGGTGCTGGCGGCGGAGGACTACCTGCTTGCCGCGCCCGCTGTCGTCCGTGGCCGAACGGATGCTCCGATCGACGCGATCGACGACGCCGTTCCCGCCGAGCCGGCCGATCCGGATGCGGTCGTGTCGTTGGCGGACCGCTATGGAATCGAGACTTCGTTCAATCGAGTGCTCAACGGTATGGCGGCATCGCGGTCAGCTCGGTGACCAGGTGTAGTCCCCGCTGCTACTCGTGATCGTGACGGTTGCCTTCTTGCCGCCGTCCGCGGTGCAGGTGAACGTGGCGCCCTTCTTGAGTTTGACGTCCTCGCCGTTGTTGCACTTCACATTGGTGAATCCGGTCGCCGGGTCGCTCTGAATGAATTGCTCCACGGCGGAGTGACTGAGGTACTTCGTGACAAGCAGACCGGGTGTGAGGAAGAGAACGACCCCCGCGATGGCGAGCACGACGGCGATCACGAGAAGGCTCAGCCACGTTGCGACGTGCGACTTGCGGCGGGTCGACTCGGCGCCTGGTGCCGCGGTCGCGGGGTAACCCGGCTGATAGCTCGTCGGGTAACCCGGCCGCTGGTAGCTACCCGCCGAAGCGCCGTAGCCGCCGGACTGCGGGTAGCTCTCGGTCGGGTAGTCCTGCTGGCCGTAGGACTGTTGCCCATAGCCCGGCGAGGGATAGCCCGGCTGCCCGTACGCCTGCGGCGGGTAGTCCTGCTGGCCGTAGGACGGCGAAGGGTATTGCCCGGCGCCGTAATCCTGCTGGCCATAACCCGACTGGCCGTAGTCCGTGCCCGGATATCCGGGCTGCTGCCCGTATCCCGATCGTCCGTAGCCCTCCGACGGATATCCGCCGTAACCCGGAGTCTGGTTGCCGGGCCGGTCGTAGCCGGGCTGCCCGTAGCTCCCGTATCCCGATTGGTCGTAGCCCGACTGGGAGTATCCCTGCTGGTCGGGTCCCGGCTGGGTATAGCCGGAATCGGTGTAGGGCGGGTAGCTCGACGGCGGTTGCTGGGTCGACCGGTCGTCCGATCGGCTCGGCGGGGTCGGCGGTGGCGTTGGAGCCTCGCTCGCTGCCGAGCCCGATACCGCCGGCATGACCCGAGTGGGATCCTCGCTCTCGGTGGAGCTCCCTTCGGTCCTCGGTCGGTCTGGGCCGCCGGACTCTGTTGGGTCGTCGGGCCGCTGGGCCGGAGGCCGAGGTGTGGACTGTGCCCTGTTCTCGGGTTCCATCTGGCCCTCCGTCGGTCCCGTCCCGTACGCCACACGGTCTACGCTACTGCGTGCCTATGCAGCGACCACACGCGGAAGTTACGGCTGCATGCCTTGCGCCACAACCCCTCGCCGCAGGGCTCGAGATGCTGATCTCGCCCGTTCGCGCACCGGGGCGTCCGTCTCGCCCGGTGCCGTCGCGATCTGATCCAGCAGATCGAGGACCTGTTTGCACCATCGAACGAAATCGCCGGCTGACAGCTCCGCGCTGATCGCGTCGCCGGAACCGCCGAGCGCACGACCCAGGCTCTCGTGCCGGGCCCAGCGGTACACCGGCCAGACGAAGCCCAGTTCCGGTTCCCGGCTAGCTGGCAATCCCAGATCGGCCTCGTCCTCGGTGATGTCGCCCCAGACCCGCAGGGTGTCGGCAAATGCGTCGCGAACGGCTGCGGTCGGCATCCGCTCCCCGGCCGGCTCGTCACGGCGGGTCTCGTAGACGAGCGTCGACACCACAGCGGCAAGCTCGGCGGGATCGAGCGCATCCCAGACGCCGTCGCGCAGGCACTCCGCGACGACCAGATCTGACTCGGACCAGATGCGCGCGAGCCGGCGACCCGCAGGTGTTGCTTCGTCGCCGGCCAGGTAACCGCGCTGATCGAGCAGTGCGCAGATCTGATCAAACGTGCGCCCGAGCGAGTCCGTGCGCCCCGCCACCCTCCGGACAAGGCCCGCATTCTCCCGTTGCAGCCGGCGATACCGCTCGGCCCAGCGGGCATGCTCGTCGCGGTCAGGACACCCGTGACAAGGATGGGCACGAACGGCAGCGCGCAGCCGCGCGACCTCCTCATCGGAGTGCTGTGGGCTCCCCTTCCCTCGGCTGGGACCCGGCGGAACAGCAACCCGTCGCAGCGCCGATGCCAGATCCCGCCGTTCCTGCGCAGACCGGTGGTTGAAGTGGCGCGGAACGCGGACGCTGCCAATCGTCTCGACGGCTATCGGAAAATCCATCATGGACAACCGTCCGGCCCACCGGCGTTCGGTCAGTACCAGCGGGCGGGGATCGTCCCGTGGTGTCACGCCTGGATCCAGGACTATGGCGAGCCCGGCACGCCGGCCGGCCGGCACCCGAATGACGTCTCCGATTCGCAGGGCCTCCAGGGACGCCGCCACGGCCCCTCGCCTTTCGCGGGACGCCGCGCGCGCCTGCGCGGCTTCCCGCTCTGAGAGCTCCTGGCGCAACGCCGTGTACTCGCGGAAGTCGCCACGATCGCAACTCATTCGCGTGGCGTACTCGTCGAGCGACTTCTCGTTGCGTCGGATCTGGGCCACCAGGCCCGCGACGCCACGGTCGGCTTGGAACTGCGCGAACGACGCGTCGAGCAGTGCGCGGGCGGCGGACCGGCCCATCTGACCGACCAGATTGACCGCCATGTTGTACGACGGGCGGAACGAGGATCGCAGTGGGTACGTCCGGGTTGCGGCCAGACCTGCCACCCGGGCCAGATCGATGTCCGGGCCCCACATGACGACGGCATGCCCCTCGACATCGATCCCCCGTCGCCCCGCCCGACCGGTGAGCTGCGTGTACTCCCCAGGCGTGATATCGGCGTGGGTCTCACCGTTGAACTTCGTCAGCCGCTCGAGCAGGACACAGCGGGCTGGCATGTTGATGCCCAAAGCGAGCGTCTCGGTGGCGAACACAGCGCGGACCAGACCGCGGACGAACAGCTCTTCGACGGTCTCCTTGAACGCTGGTATCAAGCCGGCATGGTGTGCGGCCACTCCGCGGCGCAGCCCGTCGAGCCATTCCCAGTAGCCGAGCACCTCAAGGTCTTCCGACGGAATCTCGGCCGTTCGCTCCTCCACGAGCGCGGTGATCTCGTCGCGTTCCGCCGGATCGGTCAGCCAGAGCCCCGCTTGCACGCACTGGCGTACCGCCGCGTCGCACCCGAGGCGGCTGAAGATGAAGGTGATGAGCGGCAGCAAGCCCTCGCGATCCAACCGCGCGACCACATCCGGCCGGTGCGGCGGGCGCCAGCCGGGGCCGCGCCGACGGACGCGTCCCCGCGTGCCGGCCTCCGAAGCGCGTATCCGATCGGACAGGTATTGGCGCAGCTCAGGATTGACGTCCGCCGATCCCTCGACCGTCGCGCTTGTCGCCTCGGCGTCCTGGAACAGATCGAACAGGCGGGAACCGACCAGCACGTGCTGCCAGAGCGGCACCGGGCGTTGCTCGTGGACGATCACCCCGGTGTCCCCGCGTACGGTCACCAGCCAGTCGCCGAACTCCTCCGCGTTGCTGACCGTTGCTGACAGCGACACGAGTCGCACGGAGTCCGGCAGGTGTATCAGCACCTCCTCCCAGACTGCCCCGCGGAACCGATCGCCCAGGTAATGCACCTCGTCCATCACGACGTAGCCCAAGCCGGTCAACGCGTCACTGCCGACGTAGAGCATGTTGCGTAGGACCTCGGTTGTCATGACCACGATGGGTGCCGCGGCGTTGAGGGAGTTGTCTCCGGTCAGTAGGCCAACGCGGCCGGATCCGTGACGGTCGACCAGGTCGTTGTACTTCTGATTCGACAGCGCCTTGATCGGTGTCGTGTAGTAGCACTTCTGCCTGCCCGCCAGCGCCAGAAATACCGCGAACTCCCCCACGACGGTCTTGCCGGCCCCGGTCGGGGCGCAAACCAACACGCTCGATCCTTGTTCCAGGGCTCGACACGCTTCGAGCTGGAAATCGTCGAGGTCAAACGGATACTGCCCGGCAAACTCCGTTACCGCCGGATGCGCGGCCCGCTCTCGGCTGGCTGCGTATCGCTCTGCCGGCGACGGACCGATCGCCGGAGTCATAACTTCAGCCTAAGTGGCGTGACGAGTCTGACTGCTTGCGGTGTGCTCACTGTGGTCGTCGTAGACAGATGGGCGCGACACACAACCTTTGCTCACCGCCAGTGGTGCGTTCAGCGGAACGCGGCTCGGCGGCCGCATTCGGCGGCGCGCCATCGGCGCCAGTATGGCGGCGGTCGCGCCCCCTCTGGTGGTGTAAGTAGCGCGGCTCCTGCGTGCTGAGGGGCCATCGTGTGAGTCTTTGCGAGACCGACCAAAGTCTTCGCGAAGGAGATGCACACGATGGCCCTGGATCAGTTTGCCCTGCTCGAGCTGTTGGATGCGCTTAAGGCGGCCGACGCCGACGATGTTGTCCGCCGGTCGCTGGAGGCGGTGCTGCAGGCGTTGGTGGATGCGGAGGCGACGGTGCGGATCGGCGCCGAACCGCATCAACGCACCGAGGCCCGCACCGCGCAGCGCAACGGGTATCGGGAGCGGCTGGTGACCACGGCAGCCGGGGATGTGGAGCTGCGGATCCCGAAGCTGCGCACCGGGTCGTTTTTCCCGTCGCTGTTGGCGCGGCGGCGCCGGATCGATCAGGCGCTGTTCGCGGTGGTGATGGAGGCCTATGTGACCGGCACCTCGACCCGCAAGGTCGACGACCTGGTGGTCGCGATGGGCGCGGACAGCGGCATCTCCAAAAGCGAGGTCAGCCGGATCTGCGCCGACCTGGACGTTGAGGTGGCCGCGTTCCGGGACCGGTCGCTGACCGAGGTGCCGTTCCTCTACGTGTTCCTCGACGCGTGTTTCTGCAAGGCCCGCATCGGTGGTGACCGTCGGGGCCGGGGCAGCCGAGTCGCCGCCCAGGCCGTGGTGATCGCCACCGGAGTCTCCGCCGACGGGCGGCGGGAAGTGCTCGGTTTCGACGTCGGAGACAGCGAATCCGGCGCGTTTTGGACCGCGTTTCTGCGCAGCCTCAAAGCCCGCGGCCTGCACGGGGTCCAGCTGGTCATCTCCGACGCACACACCGGACTGAAAACCGCTGTCGCCTCCACCCTGATCGGAGCCAGCTGGCAACGCTGCCGGATCCACTTCGGGCGCACCCTGCTCGCCGCCGTCCCGACCGGGCACGGCGACATGGTCGCCGCCGCGGTCCGCACCATCTTCGCCCAACCCGACGCCGGCAGCGTCCGCCGGCAACTCGACGTCATCGCCGGCATGCTCGGCCGGCAGTTCCCCAAAGTGGAAACCCTGCTCCGCGACGCCGCCTGCGACATCACCGCGTTCGCTGACTTCCCGACCGAGCACTGGAAAAAGATCTGGTCCACCAACCCGCTCGAACGCGTCAACCGGGAAATCAAACGACGCACCGACATCGTCGGCGTCTTTCCCAACCCCGCCGCGCTGCTCCGCCTCACCGGCGCGGTCCTCAGCGAGATCCACGACGAATGGCAAGTCAGCGACCGCCGCTACCTCTCCGAAAAATCGATGACCCTGCTGGCCAACCCCAAACCCGCCGAACCAGCCACACCCACCGAGGAGATCCGACAAGAGGTGGCGCACCCAGCCCGACTCGCGTCATAGTGCAACAGGCAACCCGCCACCGCGAAGACTCACACGCGCACAGTTACACCACTCGGCGGGACGTGACCTTGGCGGCCGGCAACTCGGCGGCGGTGAGGTGGATAAGGACGGCGGCCCGTTCGTCCCCACGCAGCCCTCGCAGCGGCTTTTCGGTGTCGGCGACGGCGGCCAGCGCGATCTCCGCCATCCGCACCAGAGCCGCAGCATGGTCGAGGCGCTCGGCGCGGGCGATCGTCTCGATGGCGGACTGCACGATCGCGCCATGTTCCGGATCGAGCCGCGCGTGCATTCGCCATTGCGCCTCGCTCGACCAGGAATGCGAGACGTACTCTTCTAGGTGTTCCGCCTCGTTGTCGGCATTCCCGACGGTGCGCAGGCCGCGGACCAGCGTCTCCAGCTGCCCGGTGGTACCGTTCACGGCCGCCTCGATTAGGTCCTCGATGAGCCGGTGTTCGCCGTCGTGCGCGAGCCGGGAGATCGCCCGCACCTGCGAATATGACAACCGGCCGGCGCCCATGGCTGCAGCAAGTTCAGGGAAGCCAGCCAACGCCCGCGCCACCCAAACGTGCTCGACCGCGGTGCTATGCGCCAAACCGCAATAATGTCCCAGCCAGCGGGCCGTGGACGCCAGCCCGAACGCCGCGCAGCCCCCGCAGGCGTCGAACTGCGCAACCAAGAGCAGCCAACGACAGGTAGCCGCGGCCAGGCGGCCGGCCAAAGGCGACGATCTGTGCCCGAGTTCGTCGACCGAGAAGGCATCATCTGGCCGAGCGGAGCCGACAACACTCAGCACGGAAGGAGCAGAAGTATTGCCGCAGAAGAAGTATTGCCGCAGAAGGGGAATCCGTCATCGCCATAGAGATGAAACTAACCGAGCACTCCGACAGATTCGGGCCAAAATTGATCAGGACGACGTGCGCGCCGAGCACGCCGCGCACAGGCCCAGCAGTTCGACAGTGTGATCGACATCGGTGAATCCGTGGTCATCAGCTACCCGGGCCGCCCAGCGTTCCACGGCAGCACCTTCGATCTCCTCGGTGCGTCCGCACATCCGGCAGACCAGATGGTGATGGTGTGGTCTGGTCTGGCCACAAAGCCGGTACAGCGCCTCACCCTCAGGGGTTTGCAGTACGTCGGCATCTCCGGCGTCGGCCAAGGTTTGCAGGTGCCGATATACGGTCGACAGCCCGATCGTCTCTCCCTGACCGCGCAGCTCGGAGAAGACGGACTGCGCGCTGCGGAAGCCCTCTCCCGCCCCTAGTTGCGCCCGGACCAGGTCACCTTGCCGCGTCGATCGGTACGCCCGGCCGCGCCGGATTCCGTGCGGGGCTGCCATGTCAGCACCTCTTCACTGGTAATCGTTATCGACATTAAGGGATTCGAAGATGGCTAGCACAACGTCAGGGGTGGTGAGCGGGCACCGCTGTCTCAGGCACCGGTTCGGCTATCTCCTCGGTGGCTCGCCTCATGCTTGTGCGCCGTTCGCGCCGCGATCCGACGAGGCGGCACCCGACGTAACAGGCAAACGAGATCGTCGTGACGTACGGGCTGATCGGAATGGAGCTGCCGAGCGCGAGCAGCGTGCCGCCGACCATGGCCACCGTCGCGAACAGGACGCTCAGTGCGACGGTGGCTCTGGGCGATGCTGTCACCCGCATCGCCGCAGCTGCGGGTGTGCACACGATGCTCAACACGAGCAACGCGCCGACCACCTGCACCGATGCGGCGATGGCCAGCCCGAGGACGAGCATGAAGATCGGCGACAGGAGCCGGACCGGAACCCCCCGGGCGGCGGCCACCTCGGGATCAAGGCTCGCGAACCGTAACGGCCGCCACATCAGGAGCAGACTCGCCAACACCACCAGGCCGATACCGATCAGCCATGAAAGCTCGGGGGTATCAATGGCGACGATCTGGCCGGTCAGCAGCCCGAACTTGTTCGCCGATCGGCCCTTGTACAGGGACAGGAACAACACGCCAAGACCAAGCCCGAACGGCATGAGCACGCCGATGATCGAGTTGCGCTCCCGAGCCCGGACACCGAGCGCGCCGATCACCACGGCGGCGAGCACGGAGCCGGTGACCGCGCCCACGACCACGTTGACGCCGAGAAACAGCGCGCCGGCGGCGCCCGCGAAGGACAGTTCGCTGATGCCGTGAACTGCGAACGGCAGGTCGCGCATCATGACGAACACGCTGATCAGCCCGCCAACGATGCCGAGTACCGCGCCCGCGATCACCGAGTTGTGCAGCAGCGCCAGCAAGTCGCCGTAGCTGTCGAAGTTGAAGATCTGCTTCCACAGGCCCGGCTCGCTCGACGCGACAGCGAACGTTGTCATGAGGCGCTCCCGGTGGTGGCGTAGCTGCCGTCGTCGCTGTCGAGCCCGTCTCCGTGGTCGGGGACTCCGACCACGACAATCCGCCCGTCGATACGGATCACCTCGATCCGAGCGCCGTAGAGCGTGGACAGGCTTCGGGAGGTCATGACCTCGTCAACGCTGCCGATCCGGAACCGGCCGTCGGCCAGGTACAGCACCCGGTCGACGTAGGGCAGCACTGGGTTGATTTCGTGGGTCACGAACAGGATGGCGGTTCCCTTGGCTCGGCGGCGATCGTCGATCAGGCGGACGACCTCGCGCTGGTGGCGCGGATCCAGGGACAACAAGGGCTCGTCGCAGAGGAGCAGGCGGGGCTCGGTAGCGAGCGCCTGGGCAATCCGCACCCGTTGCTGCTCCCCCCCGGACAGTTTCGCCACCGGTGTGTCCGCCAACTCACTCGCGCCG
>Ga0307296_10000283_pt1 | contig 22713 bp, 15 predicted proteins | sample ER_DNA_153_FD_194467 | JGI IMG/M metagenome (GOLD analysis project Ga0307296, IMG submission 194467) | Bulk soil microbial communities from the East River watershed near Crested Butte, Colorado, United States - ER_DNA_153 | ecosystem: Environmental > Terrestrial > Soil > Floodplain | place... | reverse complement strand
GCCGGGCGGCGAGTACACGCAGCCGCACGGGTCGCGCTACAACGTGATCCGCTACAGCCTGTTCACCTTCCCGCTGCAGCACTACAACGTCGAGGCCTACTACACGAGCGGCTCGCTGCCCCCGGCCGGCAACGAGGTCGCCTTCTCCTGCCTGTTCGGCGCCCCTGGCGGCAACTTCGACGGCAGCAACGCCTACACCCAGCACGACAACCGCGCACTCGACCCGCTCTACGTCGACCGCATCCTCCACGACTACCGGCTCCAGGTCGGCAGCCCGTGCACGGGGTGGGGGCCGCGGTAAACAAGTTCAGGTCGAATCTCTCCGACACCCAGGGGTACCATGAACGAGAGTTGCGGCCTCGCCGAGCAAGGAATCCATGACAGCGGCGGGACGCCGACGTTCGTTCGGTCGCGCCGCCATCACTACCTACGCGTCGAATCTCGTGATGGCGGGCCTCTCGCTCGTGAACGTGCTGATCATGTCGCGGGCCCTCGGGCCGGCAGGCAGGGGCGAATTCGTCTTTCTGACTACGATCGCCATGCTGACATCGACGCTTTCGTCGCTCGGGGTCGAGGAGGCCACGGCAAACATCGCAGGCAGCGAGCCGCACCGGCGGAGGTCTCTCGCCGGAAACGCAGCCCTCCTTTCCTTCGCGTTCGGCCTGCTTGCGATCGCCATCCTGGCGGTGTTGATGGCCGTGTTCCCGGGGGTCGCGGGCGACTCCGATCCGACACTGCGCTGGCTCGCACTCGCGTCGATTCCGATGCTGATCTTCCTGTTCTACCTCCAGTTTCTTGTGCGGGCGGACTACGGGTTCGCAGCGACGAACGTGGCTGCGCTGGTCGGGCCGGCGCTGAATGTCACCGTCAACGGTCTGCTCGCCGCGCTCGGGTTGATCACCGTCGAGACGGCGCTCATCACATGGATCGTCGGGCAGTTGCTGGCAACGCTGCTTCTCGTCTGGTACACGAGGTCGCGACTGGCGGGCTTCGGTCGGCCGGACTTCAAGCTGGCCGCCGAGTCCGTCGGCTTCGGGATCCAGGCTCACACCGGCCGAGTGATGAAGACCGGGAACTACCGTCTCGATCAGTGGCTGCTCGGCGCGATCGCAGGCCCTCGCGATCTCGGCCTGTACAGCGTGGCTGTCGCCTGGAGTGAGGCGCTCTTCTACCTTCCGGAGGCGCTCGGGATGGTGCTTCGGCCCGATGCTGTCCGCGCTACTCCTCGAGAGGCGGCTCGGCAGACCGCTCTCGCCTTTCGAATCGCGATCCTCGCGACCATCCCGATTGGGCTCGTGATGATCATCGCCGCTCCGTTTCTCTGTGTGACCCTCCTCGGCGATGAGTTCCACGGATCGATCGTCCAGTTGCGGGTGCTTGTGCCAGGCGCGCTCGGGATGGTCTCGATGAAGTTGCTCGCGAACGTTCTCACTGCGCAGCGGAAGCCGATGCTGGCGAACAGCGCGATCGCCGTGGCGTTCGTGGCGACGATCGCGCTCGACCTCCTGCTCATCCCGTCCCACGGCGGCTTGGGCGCGGCAATTGCGTCGACCATCGCCTACCTCGCCGGCGGCATTGCAGTCGCCGTGATCTTCATTCGGGCGCTGGACGCTCGGCCCAGGGACCTCATGCCTCGCCCTAGTGACATCGGCAAGCTCAAGCTTCGGCTACGCTCCGGCACTTCGCCCTAGATGTCGATCTCCAGGAACAAGGCAGGCCTGATGGGCTTGGCCGCGCTGGCCGCGCTTGGGGGTGTACTGATAGTCCTCGTCGGCTCCCCGGCGCACGCCCGGAGTGGCCGCGTGCACGTCTCGGCGGCCGCCTGCAATCGCGCGGCGAGTGTGAGCGGGAGCGACTCCCAACCCGGCACCGTGGCTCGACCGTTCCGGACGATCGAGAAGCTCGCCGAGCGGCTGCGGCCAGGACAGGTCGGCTGCCTGCTGGGTGGGACGTTCGAGCAGGATGTCTTCCTACGCCACGGCGGTGCTACCGGCCGTCCAATCACGCTCATGAGCGCCCCCGGGCGTCGAGCCACGATCGTCGGGTCATTCGACGTCGGCCCTGACGCGAACAACGTGGTGATCAAGAACCTCCGTCTCGAAGGCCGCGGCGGTGCGAGCCCGCAGGTCAACGGCGACCGCGTCACGTTCCGTGGAAACGAGATCACAAATGACCACACAGGGATCTGCGTGCTGCTCGGTGCAGGATTCGAAGAGGGCTATGGGGTTGCGCGAGACATCGTCATCGACCACAACCACATTCATGATTGCGGCCGCCTCCCGGCCGCCGGGCACGACCACGGGATCTACGTGGAGGGGACGGAGAACGTGCGGATCACGAACAACGTGATCTATGACAACGCCGACTACGCGGTGCAGCTTTACCCCAATGCGCAGCGCACCTACGTTGCCCGAAACATCATGGACGGAAACGGCGGCGGCGTCATCTTCGCCGGCGAGAAGGCAGGTGGCGAGTATCGGAACGCGTACGCGTCGTCGAACAACGTCGTTCGGAACAACGTGATCTCGAACTCGCGTGAGTACCACAACGTCGAGTCGTCGTGGGGCGGGCCGGTCGGAACAGGGAACGTCGCGACGAGAAACTGTGTGTGGAACGGTGCAGACGGCAACATCTCGGACCCGGTTGGCTTCCTCGCGAGCAAGAACGTCGTGGCTCGACCGGCCTTCCGAAACCGAGCGGCAGGAGACTTCCGTCTAATGCACCGGAGCGTCTGTCGTCGGATTCGTTGGGGCCGCTAGTTCCGCTCCGCAGTCGAGATCCAGGCAACTCCCTCACCGCCCCAACCGCGCTCGTAAAGGGCGATCACGGGACGGGTGTGCCTGCCGAACCCGCGGAACTGGGAAGCGTACTGTTGCATTGCACGGCCTTTCAGCCGGCGATCACTTCCTTGGGCAATGACCGCGGCCCAGACTGGTTCGCCATCGATCACACTTGTGACGGGTGGGCCGGCGGTCGGCGCCTGCAATGCGCGTCCCCGTTTGGTGTGCAAGAGCATCGACGCGAGGTTGTGCAGGCTCCTGGTCAACGTTAGGTTGGCAATCGCCCAGCTCCTGCGCCCGCGGCCGAGGTGACGCCACGCAGCGTACGGCTGCTCGACATAGAGACCGAGACGCGCTGCCATCGGTGGCGCCGAGAGCAGCGATGCCGCCAACAGCGCATGATCGGGGTGGGCGAGCGGATAGCCAGGAAGGAGCACCGCGTCGGCGTCAGCCTCGGCAATCTCTTTGTCGAGCCGAGCTCGCATCCGCTCGAGGGCCGGCTCGCCGCCGTGGTCGGCGTCGGTGTAGGGGAGCCAGGTCGGAGTCGCGCCGACGAGTGCGCACGCGAGAGCGTCCTCCTCTCGACGCCGCGCCGCCGCCTCGCGGGCCGACGAGAAGCCGGCTTCGCGGTCCCAGTCCGTCGTGACAGTGTCGGAGTCGGGGTCGTTGGCGAACACAGTGACGACACGGACTTCGGACCCGGCCCTCGCCGCGTGCGCGATCCCGGCTCCGAGTGAGAGCACGGCGTCGTCGAGGTGCGGCGAGACAACGACGACGCGTTCCGGCAGCGTCGTCTTGGTCATTGGGCCGTGTCCCGCTGGATGAAGGAGACAACGCGTTCGGCCTGTGCCTCGAGGGTTAGTGACCGGGCGAGCTCGCCCCCACGTTGTACGAGGCCCTGGCGGAGCAGGGGCTCGTCGGTGATGCGGCGAACGGCGTCGACGAGCGCATCGAGGTCGTCCGGCGGTACGAGCAAGCCTGCCTCCCCATCGTCCAGCGCGTCACTAACGCCGCCTACGTCTGTGGCAACGACCGCGGTCCCGCATACGAGAGCCTCGATGAGCACTTTCGGCATCCCCTCTGAGAGCGACACATGGACGAAGACATGTGCACGTCGGTAGAGGTCAAGCAGACCGGCGTCAAATGGGATATATCCGTGCAGCTCGATGAGCCGGTCGACTCCCAGCGCCGCTGCACGCGCTATGACCTCCTCCTCCAGCGGTCCTCTGCCGACCCAGGTCAGACGGTAGCGACCGGGGGTCTCCTTCTCGAGACGGGCCAGGGCCTCCACCAAGAGCAACGGGTTCTTCTCGGTCTCGAACCGGCCGACTGTGAGCAGCTCGATCTGACCCGACCAGTCGCGAGCAACGACCGGCGCGGTCAGCTCGGAGGCTGCCACGATTGACTCGGTCATTGAAAGCACTTCGCGCCCGCTCCCATAGTGCTGGGCGAGCTCGGCTCCCTGAACCGTGACCTTCATTCGCCTCGACAGCAGTCGGAAGAGGCCGTCGAGCGCGTGCACTGCGGCCAGCGAGGGAACTCGACGCCACCCGGAGACGCGGGCGTCGTAGAGCTGGATGCTGTGCTGCCGGACCCCGAGGACGACCTTCCGCCCACGCGCCGTGGCCATGACCGCCAGAACCGCGGCGAATGGATGCGGTCCGAAGACCCAGAGCACATCGACTTGGCCGAGCCCTTTCCAAAACGCGCGCACTGTGCCCGTCACGGCCGGCAGGACCTCGAAGAACCGGCGGAGGCTCGAATAGTGCGGTAGCTCGATGAGCTCCGCTTCCTCGTCGATGACGTACTCGGCATCCTCGGTCGCGGGCGATGCTCTTCCGAACAGGACTAGTCCATCGAAGGCGCGACCCACTTCCACCACGAAGAGCAGGAACGAACGATCCGTCGAGACGTGCCGTCGTTGGCCGGCCCCTTCAGTGACCACATAGACGTCGTCGAGATACACGCCGAGGCGGTTACGGCTCACGTCGGCCGCCAGCTGGACACGTGAAGGGCCGTCTGGCTCGCCGCAGCGAGGGTGGTAGCGTCCTGACGGCGATGCAGCACGGACACGACGCTATCCGGCCGCATCCTCGGCTCGGATGGTTGGCGGCGATCGTCCCGGTCTCTGCGCGTCGCTTCAGAGTCAGGGATCCCGAATTCGCGGCAGCCATCTCGGCGGGCGGCGGAGAGCTCGTGGATGACTCGCCAGACGTCGAGATCGGCGTCGCCGAGGAGCTCGTGGGCGATGCACCGCTGGCGATCGTTCCGATCGCAATGCGGTCCGGCTGGATGCCGCGGCACCGGGCTGCCCGCGCAGTGCAGCGCTTGGCAGATGCTGCCTCCGTCGGCGCTCGGATCGCTCGTGCTCGGCGAACGGCACGTCGCTATGGCTACGAAGCTGCGGTCCCCGTTGCCTGGGAGCCCCAGACGAAACTCGTACCTGGGCTCCTCGAGCCGAGTCGGGACGTCCCGCTCTTCCAGAGATTCCCACGGAGAGCCGTGGTCGTCTGCACACGCGGCGGCCGCGAGGCGACCGCTCTCGAGGCTGCCGTTGGCGCGGCATCGGCCGAGCTCGGCCGGGAGATCGCCACCCGCGCATTCACCCTCGGCAGTTCGGGCGTACTGATCGGAACCGCACCTGAGCTCGTCCTCCGAGTGTCGCTCGGCCCTGCCGCTCGCCGCATCGACGACCAGCGTGCCGCCCTCACCTCCTTGGAGGAAGCGGCTCCAGATGACGTCGTCGCGGACCGAGTCCCATGGGTTCTCGCCGGCGGCACCGTCGGCCTGGCCCGGTGGTCCGTCGAGAGGCGCTTGCGCGGCAGACTGGCGGCAGGGGGCTGGCGAGATATAACGGACGACACGCTCGACTTCTTGACCGAGCTCTTCGTTGCCCGGCTCGACGGAGCAGAATCTGCTTCTCCGGCCGAGGACGCGGAGATCTGCGCTCAGCACTTCCCCGAACGAGCGGGGGCGTTCCGCGATTTTGGCTTCCGCCTCGAAGAGGTGCTCGCCGGGGTCCCCCGAGGCTTCAACCATGGCGACTTCTGGAGTGGGAACCTTCTGGTCGAGAATGGCCGCCTTTCCGGCGTCGTCGACTGGCCGTCGGCCGGACCCGGCAGGTTGCCGCTGCTCGACCTGTTCCAACTTCGGGTACAGCAGGTGCGTGAGGAGACCGGTGCCTTGTTCGCCTCCGTAGTGTCGAGGCACCTCCTTCCTCAACTCAGGGCGGGCGGGCACCAGCTCGATCTGGCGTACTGTCGGCGCCTCGGTCTCGAGCTTGGTCCCCACGAGCTCGTGAGCCTCGGAGGCGCCTACTGGCTTGACGAACTGAAGCACGCGCTGCTCGATCCTGATCGAGATCCCGGCCTGCCGGCCCAGTCCGAATGGCGCCGCGCCAGCGAGGAGACCCTGAACCTGCTCGCCGCCGACCAGGAAAGCGGCGGCACATCGCGGTAATCGGCGAGTCAGCATTTCGTCGCGAAGATCCGAGCGTCGACGAAACCGCCCCACTCATGAGCGATCTTCGTAGTCCATTCAGCAACGTTCGCATCGGGGCTTTCCCCGACGACTTCCACTCGGCCCTTGTGGCAACGGCTGTTGAGCAATCGGGCGCGTGTCACGTGATACGTCGACGTGACGATGATTAGAGAGCGCCAACCGCGCCTGTCCGCAAGGTGCGCAATCGTCTCGGCCTCGCTGCGTGTCGTGTACGGCTTGGCAAGGAAGCAGACGACTCGGAAGTGGGTCTGCTCTGCGCAGAGCCGGTCCGCGGCCGTCCACTTTCGGTCGCGTGCTTTCGAGATCACGAGAACCCGACCCAACCCTTGACGCATCAGCCGAAGCCCTCCGGCGAGCCTTTCTCCATGTAATCCCGGTCCGAGGACCACGATCGCGTCGGACGGCTGGAGCGTATCCATCTCGGGCCGGATGAAGAAGCGGACCGTAAGCAACACGAACGCGAGCAGGAGCACTGCGACTATCGCAGTGCCCAGGCGAAACGCGCCCCGCCTAGTTCCGATAGATCTCCGCGTAGGGGTCCTCGACATGGCCGCTTCGGATCAGCGGCCCGCTCCGTTTTGCGAGAGGGCTATCGGCGGCGCGACCTGAATTTCCAGGACCTCCGTGAGACCCTGGGTTACCGGGGCTTTCGCGGCGCCCTCGCTCGCGCCCATTGGCGTGCAGGACTCGAAGAGCTCCACGGAGAGCTCAGCAAGCGAGCCTTTGCGCGCGCGCTTCGTTGCCTCGTCCCCGCTGTGCGGCTCCGCGACCTGGGACTCCGACAGCCGGGAGTTCGCGCACGGGCGCTGAACGAGGATGGGACGCTCCTCGATGACTGCTGGCTCGACCGCTCGCCCGGTGTGACGCACGTGCGAAATGCGCCGCTTCCGGCCGCGACATCGAGCCTCGCGTTCGCCAAGGCAATCGTCCACGAAATCGAGCCCAGCCTTCCATAACAGAAGACAAACAAACTCTTCGCCGACGCCGTCTATCATGAGGAAGTCGCTCAAATCTACTCGAACCTGATCTTTTTGACTATCTGCACACTCTCGCCTGACGGGGCTCGCGAGGACCGGCGATGAGCACCTCCCGCCCGAATCTCGGAGCGGATGGCCCCAGCGTGGGCCGATTTGGTGCACTCCGCCACCACTGGCTGCTGATCACGCTGACGGTGACCCTCTGCGTCGCGGTTGCGGTCATCTACTCAGTGACCACTCCGCCGCGCTACCAGGCCCAGTCGGACTTGCAGGTCATCACGAACACCGATTCGACGGATCTCTTCTTCGGCATGAACGTGCTGACCGACCCGACCACGGCGCCGCAGATCGTCGGTCGCAGTCTGAGGACGGTCAAGGTGACGGAGGCGGTGATCGATCGTCTCAAACTCAACACGACGCCGCGTGACCTGCTCCTGAAGGTCAAGATCGCGCCGATCCAGCAGAGCGGCATCGTCTCGATTAGCGCCAAGGACGAGAATCCCGAGTTGGCCGCGAAGATCGCCAATGAGTTCCCCGCGGTTCTGATCCAGCAGCAGACGCGTCAATTCCAGGGTCAGATTCAGGGGGCCATCGACCGCCTGCACACACAACTTCGGACGGGTGGCGTCACTCCCGGCGAGCGGCTCGCGATCGAGGGACAAGTCGCGCAGCTGCAGGCCTTCGTTGGGACGCCGGACCCGACGCTGAATCTCCTCAGTCCCGCCGTCGTGCCGACGAACGCGTACTGGCCACGGCCCGTGCTCAGCGTCATCGCCGCGCTGCTGGCCGGCCTGATTCTTGGGATCGGCGCTGCGCTCTTGCTCGACCTCTTCGATCCGAGGCTGACCGATGAGCGCGAGCTGTACGAACGTGTGCCCGTCCTCGCGCGAGTCCCCTACGCGCCAAGGGGAGCAGCGAGGCGGTATCTGCAAGGGAACGGTTCGTTGCCGGCGGAGCTATGGGAGGCCTATCGAACCCTTCGGGCGAGTCTGGGTGCCTATGCCATCGGTGAAGGAGTCCCGAAAAGCCTTCTCGTCACCAGTGCGATCGAGGGCGAAGGCAAGACGATGACGTCGACGAACCTCGCGATCGCGATGGCGGCCGGCGGACATCGCGTCATCCTCGTTGACGGAGACTTTCGGCGCTCGAGCCTCGCCCGGGCCTTCGGCGTAGACGCCCCGACACAGGGGTTCGCCTCTCTGCTCTACGGCAGTGGGCGCGTTGAAGAGGCGCTCATAAGCTCACCGGGCTACGGCGACCGACTGAGGCTCCTCCTCGTAGGCGAAGAGCGGCCGATCGACATGCTCGAGCCGCGTCGGATCGAGCACGTCCTCGACGATCTGAAGGCGGACGCCGACATCGTCATCGTCGACTCGCCGCCGGTGACCGAGTTCGCGGACGCCGTCGCGCTGGCCGATGCGGTCGACATCGTCCTGATCGCCGTGCGACTCGGACATAGCCGGCGCGACCGGTTCGACGAGCTTGCCCGGTTCCTCGGTCGCCACGGCGTTGTCCCCGCCGGCTTCGTCGTGACGTTGCGGCGGCGCCTGTTTGGCCCAATTCTGCGCCGACGCGGTCAGCAGGCGATCGACGAGTGGTCAGTCGCCGAAGCGCCGGAGGGGTCGACCGAGACCGTCGACATCCGCTAGCGGATGCTGAGCGACGTCGGGGTGCAGTTCGGGGACCGGCGCCCCGTGATCCTGATCAGTGCGACCTCCGCAATCGCGGCAGCCGGACTCGGCTTGGCGGCGGTCGTTTCCCCACCGCTCGCCCTGGCGGGCGCATGCGCGATGCTCTTCGCCATAGTCACGTTCCGGAATCTCACAGCCGGGCTGGTATGTCTCATCGTGCTTTCCTTCTTCGATCGGGCATCGGCGCTTACCAGCAGCGGTCTCAGCCCGTCAAAACTCGTGGGGCTCGTGCTGGCATTGGTATGGGCACTCCTCGTGTTCAACCGCGAGTCGGACGTGCCGATCCTCCTGAAGGAGTACCCCGCCTTTGGTCTGCTTGCGATCGCGTTCGTGGGCTGGTCGTTCACGTCAGCGCTCTGGTCGGTGGACAGCTTCCTCGCGATCTCGACGACGTTCCGGCTCATTCTCAGCATGCTGCTTGTCTTCATCGTGTTTTCTGCCGTACGCGAACGACGGCATGTGCGCTGGCTCGTGTGGGCGTTCATAGCCGGCGTGATCTTCGCCCAGCTCATCGGCATTCTGCACCTCGCGTCGGCCCAGCAAGGGCGGCTCCAGGGAGGCTTCGACGATCCGAATCAGCTCGCGTCGGTCGACCTCGCGGCGATCGCGATGGCGGCCTTCGCGTTCGTCGCTTTCCGCGGGCGGAACATACGGTGGGTGGCCGGCGCCTGCGCAGGCTTGTTCACGGTCACGCTGGTGCGCACCGAGTCGCAGGCCGGGATCGTCGGTTTCCTCGTGGTGCTAGCGCTAGCGGTCGGCTTCAGCGGTCGCGCGCGGCGAGTGGCCGTGACCTCCGTGACCGCATTCCTGCTGGTTGCCACGCTGTACTACACGGTTCACACGAGGCCCGTGCTGCTCGACACGATTGCGTCGTCCCAGAACGTCGGCGCCAGGGAGACATTGTGGCGCGTCGCGGAGCAGGCCACTAGCGACCACCCGATCCTCGGCGTAGGCGCCGGAAACTTCATTCGCGTGGCGCCCGGATACACGTTCGAGAACATAAACCTCCCCCGGTTCGACGCCATCCTCCTCGGGCATGTGGTCCACAACACGTACCTCGAGGTCCTGACCGAGCTCGGGCCGCTCGGTTTGACGCTGCTCTTGGCTCTGATTGCCGGCAACTTCGCGCTCGGGGTCCGTGCCGTGCGCCGATTCGAGCGAGCTGGGGAGTGGGAGCTCGAGATGCTAACCCGTGGTGTCCTCATCGGGACCGCCGGGATGCTCGTCGCGTCGACGTTCGCGACGGCCACATACGAAAAGCATCTCTGGTTGCTGCTTGCGTTCGGGCCGGCTGTCGCGGGCCTGGCTGAGCGCCTTCCCTTGCGACGGGCCGAGATAGCCGAACCGCCTCACGTTCCCGTGACCGGTGGTCGCTCGATACCAGGGTTGGGCGGGCCCTAGCGAAACTGCTTCGGAGCGCTAGCGGCTCTTCTGCGCCGCCCGTGCGCGCTCATACAGTCCGGGGTCGATGCGCTTGGCAAGCTTTTTCGTGTTCCAGGCCAGCCAGAGACCTGCTCTTGGAAGAGGAGCTCCGCGCACGTAGGACGCCGCCCGCGCCGGGGTCGTCGTAGCCCAGATCCCGTAGCGTCCGAGGCACGCAAGGCCACTCGATCGAGTCACTCTGGAGCTCGGCTCGGAGGTCATCAGCAGGCTGTAACCCGCAGCTCGAACGCAGTCGACCACCGTGCGCGAGAGTGACCCACCCGGCACCGAAGCCGTGTCCGGCGCCGCGCCGAGGACGTCGCCGAGGATGTCTCGGCTCTTGCGCCATTCGTCCAGGACCGTATTGCGCGGAAGACGGCCCATGTACGCCGGATGAGAGTGCGAATGACTCCCGAGGACATGACCCCGCGCGGCCAGCTCGCGGAGTGCTTCGGGCCCGAGGAACCCCCGTTCGCCGATCCTCGCGGTGGGGACGAAGAAATGAGCCCGCCAACCATGTGCTTCCACTCGATCTGCCGCTGCAAGTGCGGACGCTCCGGCATCGTCGAAGCTGAGGGCTGCCGCCGGAAACGTGCCGTCCGCTGTGACCAGGTCGACCTCGACGCCGGTCTCAGCGATCGCGTCGAGGTGCGCCTCGAATACCGCTGGCTCGAGCTTGTACCGGGCGGCTGCGACTCCGGGAAACCCGACCGCATCTCGGTCGGCCGGCGACGCGATGTCGTGATAGAGCAGGACGTAGGTCAAGAGCCCTTTCGGGCGGCGCGTTTCCAGCGCAGGTAGTCGGTCAGGCGTGGCTGGCCCCATGCCGCGGACGTGCGGCCAGAGACGTCGACCGGCGTCAGGTTTCCCTGGACGATCGCCTCGAGGTCCTGCTTGATGCTCTCAAGGTTGTCGTAGACAACCCGGGTCTGGATGACGACATGCGACTCCGCTTTCTCGTCGTAATCGGTCGTGTAGTACGCGTACACCGGTCCGGTGTCGGATCCCTCGTCGATCTGGAGCAAGGTGGCCCCGACCCGGTCGAGATCACGACGGGCTAATGCCCAGAAACAACCGTGCGAGTTTCGGTACTCGGGGCAGATGCCCGGGTGCACGACGAACGTCCCGTGTGGTGGCACGTCGAAGATGTCTCGTTTGAGCAGGGTCCTGCAGGCCGCGAGTGCGAAGTCGGGCTTTGCGCGGTCCAGGAAGGCGCGCGTCTCGGGCGAGTTCGGGGTCTCGGTCACGTGGATCGGCACGGTGGGCTCCGGAGGGAGATTGGCCCGCTCGGACTCCGCACGACGCTGGATCCAGTCCCGATCTCGGTTTGCGAGCCGGAGTCGATAGAACGCTCGGAAGGCGAGCACGTCGAGAATCCGCCACCGGGAGCGCCGCCACTCGAACTTCATCCGGCGCCGCCGCGTCGACGGTGAGTCGCGGATGGCGACGATCGCCACGAGTTCGCTGAATGAGGAGAGGAAGGACGGCAACACGTGCCGGTTGAAGACGCTGTCCTCACTGCAAATAAGTGCTGCTCGCATGGTCAGCGGTCATCCGACGCCGCGGCGATCGTGTCCGCCCCTCCGGCGGCACCCCGCTTGGACGCGCTGTACAGCTCCACGTAGAGGCGCTCGATCCAGCGGGTCGCACCGGCGAGGTCGAAACGCTCGCGCTGCCGCTCCTGGGCGCGCGTTCCCATTCGTCTCCGTTCCTCGGGATCCCGAATGAGCCGCGCGAGCGCCCGGGCGAGATCTTGCTCGTTGCGCTTCTCGAACATCAACCCGTGAACGCCGTCGTCGATCATCTCCGGGATCCCGCCGACGCGTGTGGCGACCACGGGCAGACCGACCCCCATGTACTCCATCATGGACAACGGCGTGCCTTCGAAGTCGGAGCAGCAGACCGCGATGTCGGCCGCCACGAGTACATCGGGGACGTCGCGTCGCGTGCCGAGGAGCAGCACGGTGTCCTCCAATCCTTTCTCCTCGATCCGCTGCCGAAGAGGTTCCGCCTCGATGCCGTCGCCGGCGATCAGGACCTTCAGGTCGGGGAACTCGGCGCGCAGGAGGCTCGCGGCGTCGACGAGCACCTCGAGTGCCTTCTCCGGGCGGAGCTGACAGACCGTTGTCACAACCGGGGCATCGCGGGCGATCCCGAGCTCTCGGCGAAGGTCCGCGCCGGTCGGGACCGGTGTCGGCACGGCATTCGGCAAGACGCGGATGCGTTCGGGGGCGATGCCCTCGACCTCGATCATGCGCTTGCGGTCGGCGTCGGAGACGGCGATGAAGGCATCTGCCAGGCGCGAGATCACGATCCGGTCGAGCGCCGCGCGAACACGCTCCCCGGCGAGGTCGTAGCGCGCGGATGCCCAGCTCTGCTCGTGTGCGACCACGACCGGTACTCGGGCCAACCGGCCGAGCACGGAGCCCCAAAGGTTGGATCCGAACTTATGGGCGTGCAGCACGTCGATTCGCTCACGGCGGAGTAGCGACACAAGGGGCCGCCAGGAGGCGAGATCGAGCTTCGATCCCCGATCGAGCTTGACAATTCGGACCCCGGCGTCGACCAGTTCGCGCTCGAACGTGGTGCCGGCCGACGGCCGTGTTGCGCACAAAATGCTCTCAAACCGGGTCGGATCGAGGCGCATCGCGAGTGTGACGGCCATGCGCTCTCCGCCGCCGGTGATGTCGGGCTTGTCGATCAGTGTGACCACCCGCAAGCGGCGGCCGTGTCCTCGGAGCTCAGGCATCCCCGTATATCCTTGCCAAACCGCTCGTTTCTGCGCAAACCTCTGTCACGATCGTACTTCTGAGACGCCGGAAATCCTTCTCGCTTCCGCCTGGGCGGCACATCGATGACCCGGTTCTTGGGTATTACGTCGACTTCACGGAGAAGGCGGCCGACCCCTCGTGGCCGCCCGACTGGTTCCCCTGGCCGGGCTACCACCGTTTCATGGCCGTGCCGCAGTGGGGCCTGGGAGCCTACGAGCGGTACCTCGCGGGCGACGGCGAGCAATGGCTGGCCGCTGCGGTGGCCGCTGGGCGCTATCTCGTCGCGGAACAGGCGCGCGAGGGCGAACTCGGCGGAGCGTGGTTCGAGCCCTTCGACTACCCGCACACTTTCGACGTCCGCGGTCCGTGGATCTCGGCGATGGCGCAGGGCCAATGTGCGAGCCTCCTCGTCAGGCTGCATCGCGAAACGGCGGAGGCCGCAATGGCCGAAGCGGCTCGACTTGGGCTCGGGCCGATGCTTACGCCGGCGACTGCGGGCGGGGTCGAATCGGACCTCGAGGGCGATCCATTTCCCGAGGAGTACCCCACTGATCCAGCCGCGCACGTACTGAACGGCGCGATCTTTGCTCTCTGGGGCTTCTACGACCTCTGGAAGGGGCTCGGCGACGATCGAGCCGGCGAGGCGTTCCGCACTGGCACGGAGGCCCTCGCCAAGAACCTCCACCGGTGGGACACTGGTTACTGGTCGCGCTACGACCTCTACCCGCATCCGGTTCTGAACGTCGCGAGCCCTGCGTATCACGTCCTGCACGTAACCCAGTTGAGCGCGCTCAGCGCACAGGCACAGCACGTTGAGATCGATCGCGTGCTCGCCCGTTTTCAGGACTACTCGAAGTCGCCGATCAACCGAGCGCGTGCGTTTGCCCGGAAAGTGTTCTTCCGCCTCGTCATCCCACGGAATCGCTTCTTGGCCCGAAGGCTTCCGTGGACATCGACGGGCCGCTAGGCCTGCGCTCTCCCGACTTAGTCTTAGAGGCCGTGTAAGGTCCCGCTGGCTTTGTTCCGGAGCGTGCGGCGACGGCGTGGTGACTCAGTCGGCGGACGAGAGCCGTGGAGTAAGCCACCTTTGATTCGGGCGGGGACGTTGGCCGTCATCGGACTGGTCGCTGTTGTCACATTCGGGAGCGGCGAGCGGTCAGCGGCGAGTGGCTCGGCCTGCACGAAGTACGCTTCGACGAGCGGCAGCAATTCGAATCCAGGCACCTTTCTCGAGCCGTACCGGACGATTGCGTATCTCCTCGGCCGCCTACATGCGGGAGAGACCGGCTGTCTGCTTCCCGGGACGTTCAAGGAGAACGTGCGCATCAACTCTGGAGGGAGTCCCGACAGTCCACTGACCCTAACGAGCGCGCTTGACGTTCCGGCGACGATCTACGGAACGGTCTCGGTGACGGCGGCGGCGAACGATGTCGTGATCTCTCACTTGGTGCTGAACGGCAAGAACGAGAGCGCTCATGCCAGCCCGATCGTCAACGGAGATCGTGTCAGCCTCGTCGGGAACGACATCACCAACTGGCACAGTGCGATCTGCGTTTTGCTGGGGCCCGGCTTTGAGGATCCGCCTCAGCGGGCGATCGCTCCCGTGGTCGAGGGCAACCGCATCCACGACTGCGGCCGCCTCCCCGCTTCTGGACATGACCACGGCATTTACGTCGAGGGCACTACGAACGCGCGCATCGTAGGCAACCTCATCTACGACAACGCGGACTATGGGATTCACCTCTACCCGGACGCCGACGGGAGCGTCATTGAGTACAACGTCGTCGACGGGAACGGCGGCGGGCTCATCTTCGCCGGCGAGCGTGCCGGCAGTGAGTACCAGTTCGCGCACTCGTCCGACGACAACGTCGTCAAGGCAAACATCTTCAGCAACAACTCGATGCGCAACAACCTCGAGTCCTGGTGGGGAGGCCCGACGGGCACTGGGAACCTCGTCAGTAGCAACTGCTTCTGGAACGGACATCCACGTGACATCGACGACTCGGCGGGTGGATTCGTCCATGTCCAGGACAGGATCGCCGACCCGCTCTATGTCGATCGGCTGCACAAGAACTTCACGTTGCAGCCGAAAAGCCCCTGTGCGGGCATGGGCCCCGCATCCCCACCGGCCGAAGCAGGGCCACCGGCGCCCACGAAGTCCCTGCCGATCACGATCGGCCCGCGGCTGGTGGTCGTCAAGAGAAGCCGACACGTCTCACTTCGGCTCACGAACACGAGTGCGCAAGGCGGGCTCGTCCGCGGGTCCTTGACCCTCTCGCGGACTGCTCGCGCCGGACGGGCGAGGCTTGGTCGTGTTCGCTTCGCGCTGCCACCTCGCAGAACGCGAACCGTCTCCCTCAGGCTGTCCCGTTCGGGCGTGAAGGCGTTCCGGCGACTTCGCAGGATGCCGGCGCGAGCGACCGCCACCGGTCGCGACGCTCTCGGCAGCACCCGCAGCGGATCGCGAGTGCTGGCGATCCGCCGAGCGCGCCGGTCCTAGTGGCAGCGGGCAGAGCCCGCATCGGTGAAGGAGGCGCCACCTGCAGGGACGAACTGCCACTCGTAGCTTCGCGGCCGTAGGGTCAGGCGCAGCACGCCGAACGTCCGGTCGTTTCGGACCTCGCTGTTGGCGAGGATCCCTTTCCCGTCGCTGAAGCTGTAGTGACTGAAGCCACCGGTGCCGACCACGATCTCGCGAATGCCACGTGCCGGGTTGTAGCCGCCGCTTGGATCCTGGGGGGCGAAGCGCTCATAGTCGTGGTCATGGCCGTTGAGGACGAGCTCGGCCCCGGCCGCGTAGAGCGCGTCCCACAGCGGACGGTAGGAGAAGCTGCCTCCGTTGAGGCCGGAGCTGAAGACGGGGTCGTGCCAGAGTGCGAGCGTGCACTGCCTGCGGTGTGCCGCGAGATCGGCGCGTAGCCATCGGACCTGTTTCGAGCCGGCCGTCGGTAGTCCGACCTCGCGCCAGCTCGTATTGAGCGACACGACGTGCCAGCCCCCGAGGTCATAGCTGTACCACCCACGTCGCTGGTCGACCGCAGAGGCGCCGAACGGCGCGAGCTGCGCATGGAAGTACCTGTAGTACGTGCTCGCATCTCCGCCGCCGTCTCCGTACTCGTGGCCCCCGATCGTCGGACGGGTCCGTTCGCGGAAGCGCCCCCAGCTCGGGCCGTAGCAGTTTGTGAACTCCTCTCTCGTTCCCCAGTCGTAGGCGTGGTCTCCGAGTGTGAGCACGAGGCCGGGTAGGCGGTCGAGCAGAGCCGCAGTCTGCTCGTCGCCGTCACCACTGCAATCGACGATGTCCCCGGCTGCGAGCACGCTCGTGCCCGCGCCCGGCTCACCGCTGCGCACCGTGAACGTTGACGGAGTGCTCAGTCCTCGGTTCCCTGCGTGGTCGCGCTGCTCCGCCCGAGCCGTGTACACGCCCGGCTGGAGCGCGACATTCGGCCTGGCACCCCATGTGCCGCTCGGCAGCACGGCTCCGTGCGCCGAGCCCACGGGCTTCCCGAGCGGTCGCCCTCCCTTCCAAATCTTCACAACGATTTGCTTCCGATCGAGAAGCGTGGTGGCGGCCATCCCTGCGAACGCGGCCCTCGTATCGCGCGTCGACGTTCCGCGTGCGGGAGTCGTCAGAGTCAGACGTGGTGGCTCTTGATCCCCCACGGCGGCTTCTTTGTAGAGCCGGCGAACGCCTGCGGCGGGGAGCGCCGAGTCGAGCACGACCACTCTGTCGAGTCGACCCCAGAAGTAGGAGCTGTCGTCACGCGCGCGCCCGATGTTCAGGTTCCCGCCGTTCGGTGTCAGGTGAAGTCGCTGGCGTGTCGTCGCCACGGATATTCCGTCTAGGTAGATCACGGCCGTCACACCGTCGTAGGTCGCGACGACCAGGTGCCAGTCCGAGTCGAGCGCGCCGGGCGTCTCGACGCGGACGTATCGGGTGCCGTCGCCGAAGAACGCGACTACGTGGTCGGATGCGTTGAGCCAGAGGCTGTAGTTCTCGAGCTTCGAGCGGCCGTCTCCGGGTTTGCCAACGAGGACCTGCCAATGCTGCGAGCCCTCGCGCGCGAGCCAGGTGCCGACCGTAACCCCACCGCGTGCATCGAGCGCCGGCGAAGGAGGAACGGTCACGAAGCTCCCGGCGCCGTCGAACTCGACTGCCGTCGGCAACCCGAACGGCCCGGGCCGGCCGGGGCGAGCTCCTCCGCCGAGCGTCCCGAGTGCAACTCGGCCGCTGCCGAGGTTCCAGCGCACGAACCGGCGCCGTGCCTCGCCGACGACCTCGCCCGAGTGCGCGAGCTCACGAATCCGTGCCGTATAGCTTCCGGCCGCAAGAGGTCGTGCCAGCGTGGCCGAGAATGACCCGCTCGAATCGACGCGAGCGGAAGTCGTTGCGACGGTCTTTCGCCCGGCGAGGACGCTCACGACAACGGACTCGGCACCGTCGGCCTCGCCCGTGAAGCGCGGCGTCGGGTCATTCGTAACGGCGCCGTCGGCCGGCGTGGCCACCCCAATGGATGACCGGTTGTCGTCGTCTCTGGCCACGACGATCGCGACGACCACGACGATAAACGCCGAAAGCACGAGCAGTGTCGCAAGCAGCCGTCGGCGACCGGTCAGTGACAGGCGGCGGAGCCCGAATCGGTGAACGGCGCGCCTTCGGCGGGGACGAACTCCCATTCGTAGCTTCCATTGTGGAGCGTGAGCTTCAAAACGCCGAACGTGTGATGGTCCTCAACCTCGCTGTTCTCACGGCGGATGCCGAGGCTGTAGTGGCTCGAGCCGCCAGTGCCGACAATGAACTCACGCACTCCGTGTGCGGGGTCGTACGCTCCGAGCGCATTCTGGGGCGCGTACCGCTCGTAGATGTGGTCGTCGGAGCTGACTGCCAGATCGATGCCCTTCTGGTTGAGCAGGTCCCAGAAGGGCTGGACAGACGCGTTGTTGCCGTGCACGTCGCCTGAGCTGAAACGCGGGTTCGGCATGATCGCCAGGGTGCACGGGGCCGGATGCGCGTCGAGGTCGGCGCTCGCCCAGGCCAGCTCGTTGGGGACGCTGCAGAACGCCAGGCCGACGCATTCGGTGTTCAAGACGATCACGTGCCACGTCCCGAGGTCGTAGCTGTAATAGGCCTTCGTGTAGTCGGTGGCCGTCGGCCCGAACGGAGCGAGCTGGTTCGCGTAGTAGGTGAAGTAGCCGGCGGCCTGGTCGGTCTGGTACTCGTGACCGCCGATCGCGGGGCGGATGCGTGCTTTTGCGCGTCCCCAAGCCGGATCGAGACAGTTGTTGAACTGGTCGATCGTGCCGTTCGGGTAGGCGTTGTCGCCGGTCGTGAAGACCACTGCGCTCGGGAAGTTGTCGAGGAGCAACCCGACGTTGTCGTCGCTCATGGTCTCGCAGTCACCGATGTCTCCTGCGCCGATCATGACGGGATCTGTTGTGGGCGGCGGGTTCGCCAGGACGGTGAAGGTCTTCGCAGCGGTCAAGCCCACGTTCCCGGACGTGTCGGACTGCTGGGCCTGGGCCGTGTAAGTGCCGTTGGCGAGCGCGGTCGGGGCCGAGATGCTCCAGGTCCCCGTCGGGAAGATGCTCGCGCTGAGCGTTTGGATCGGCGTTCCCGTCGCCGTCGAGCCGGCGTAGAGGTTGAGCGTGACCGCGCTCGAGTCGCGGCTCGTCGTCGCGGCCATCCCGGCGAAGGCCGGCGTCGTGTCCTTCGTCGTGGTGCCCTGGTCGGGCGTCGACAGCGTCACCACCGGGGCGGTCGTGTCGAACAGGTTCGCGGCGTTGAAGTGCGCCTGGATCTGAGAGATCGACAGCGCGGTGCCGTAGACGGCGACCTCGTCGATCAGCCCGCCGTAGTAGGAGCCGCCGGCGTTGATCCGGCCGATGTTCAGCGGCAGGTTGTTCGGCGTCAGGTGGACCGTGGAAGGCGCCGAGGCCTGAAGCACGCCGTCCGTGTAGATCTTGGCCGTGCCGTTGTCGTAAGTCGCGACCACGTAGTGCCAGCTCGTGTCGATCGGCGCCGCCGTCTCGACGCGCACGAACGTGCTTCCGTTCCCGAAGAAGGCGACGGCATGGTCGAGCGGGTTGAGCCAGAGCGAGTAGTTCTCGTTCTTCGAGGCGCCGTCACCGGCCTTGCCGACGAGCTCCTGCCAGACGCTGACCTTCGTGTGCTTGACCCAAGCTTCGACCGTGACGCCGGTCGAGGCGTCGAGCGAGTTCGAGTCTGGGACGACCATGTACGAAGTGAGCCCGTCGAAGGAGGCCGACGTGTTCAAATCGCCGGTTAGAGAGTCCTGGGCATTGAGACCGACGTTGTTGTACGTGCCTGGGTTGACGCTGGTCTCGTCGACGGCCGTCGTGCCGCCGGACTCGCCCAGCCGCCAGAACGCCCGCGGGTTGTCGGCCATGATTGCCGCCCGATACGCAGACGGGATGCTGAACGTGGTCGGGGCACTGAAGCCCACGTTGCCCGCCTGGTCCGACTGCTGGGCGCGGGCGGTGTACGTGTAGGCATCGAGGAACGCCGAGTCGACGGTGTACGCGCCGGTCTGCGCGTTACGAGTCGTCGTCAGCGTCTGCACCGGCGTCCCGGATGCGGTGGTGCCGGGATAGATCTTGATCGTGACGGCGGTGGAATCCCCCGTCGTCGTGCCGCCGACTCCGCTGAAGGCCGGGGTCATGTCGTTGGTCTGGCTCCCGTTCGGCGGAGAGGTGAGCGTGACGACGGGCGGCGTGACGTCGCCAAACGTGACCATGAACGTGTTCGCCGAGCTGAGGCCGAGGTTCCCCGATTCGTCGACCTGCTCCGCCCGCGCGGTGTACGTGCCTTCTGGCAATGGGGGAGACGCATCGACGCTGTACGCACCGCCGGCGCCGCGGGTTGCAGTAAGTGTCTGGACCGGAGTGCCCGTTGCGCTTACGCCGGCATAGACCTTGACGGTCACCGTCGTCGAATCGCCTCCTGCATTGCCAGCGATGCCGCTGAAGGTCGGTGTCGTGTCGTCCGTTCGGAAGCCGTTGGTCGGCGCCGTGAGCGTCACGGTCGGCGCGGTCGAGTCGAACGTGGTCGCCGCGTTGTAATGCGCCTGGATGCGTCCTGCAGACAGTGCCGTCCCATAGATCGCGACGTCGTCGAGCATGCCGCCGAAGAAGTTCGTGTTCGAGCTCGTCCGGCCGATGTTCAGAGGCAGTGCGTTCGTCGCCATCTGCACCGTCGAGGTGGCCGAGGCGAACAGCGCGCCGTCGACGTAGATGCGGGCGGTCGCGTTGTCGTACGTCGCGGCGACGTAGTGCCAGTTCGTGTCGATCACCGGGCCGTTGACGCGCACGAAGTTGACGCCGTCGCCGAAGAACGCGACGAGGTTGTTGGTCGTGTTGATCCAGATCGCGTAGTTCTCGAACTTCGACTGTCCGTTACCCGGCTTGCTCGCGACGACCTGCCAGACGCCCGACGTGGACCGCTTCACCCACGCTTCGAGGGTGGCGGCGGTCGGCAGATCGAGCGAGTTCGAATCGGGCACAGTCGCGTAGTCGTTGACGCCGTCGAACAGTGCGGCCGTGTTCGTCGTCGTTGCGAGAGCGCCGCTCTGACCGAGGGCCACGCCGTTGACGTACGTGCCGGGGTTCGTTCCGGTTTCGTCCGTGAGGACGGTTCCGCTCGCCTCACCGAGCCGGTAGAAGGCGCGCGGGTTGTCGGCGAGCACTTCGCGGCGATAGGCAGGCGAGTCCAGCGTGAACGTTGCCGGCGAGCTCAGGCCCGTGTGACCGGCAGAGTCGGACTGCTCCGCTTGTGCCGTGTAGGTGCCCTTCGTCAGGGCCGGGCTGGCATCCACCGAGTAAGCGCCGCCGCTCCCTCGGGTCGTCGTCATCGTCCGCGCCGGTGTGCCCGTCGGGCTCGATCCCGTATAGACCTTCACGGTCACCGTCGTTGAATCGCCGGCGGCCGTTCCGGCCGTGCCGCTGAACGGTGGCGTGGCGTCTGGGGTCGTGCTGCCGTTTGCGGGTGACGTCAGGGTCACCGTTGGGGTAACCGTGTCGACCGTCCACGCGTAGGCGGCCTCGCCGCTCGTGTTGCCCGTAGCATCCTGGGCAACGAGCTCGAACGTGTGCTGGCCCTCGACAAGGCCGCTGTAGTTCTTCGGGCTCGAGCAGGCGCTGAAGCCACCGCCGTCGATCCGGCAACGGAAGGTGACGAACGGCTCGCTGTCGGAGAAGAGGAAGGTCGCGCTCGCGGATGGACTCGGGGTGGGCGGGCCTGAGTCGATCGTGGGCGTCGGGGGTGCGATGGTGTCGACCGTCCACGTGCGCGCGGCCGGAGTCGGGTCGACGTTGCCGGCCGCATCGCGCGCCCGCACACGGAAGGTGTGCGCGCCTTCACTCAGACCGCTATAGGACTTCGGGCTCGTGCAGGCCGTGAAGCCACCACCGTCGAGGTCGCACTCGAAGGTCGCGCCCGCCTCGCTCGAGAAGGTGAAGCTGGCGCTGTCCGAGGAGACGGTGCCAGAGGGGCCGGAGTCGATCGTCGCGCTCGGCGGTGCGGTGTCGACGGTGAATGCGTGCTGAGCGCTGTGGCCGACGTTGCCACTCGCGTCGGACTGCTCGGCCTGGGCGCTGTAGGCACCGTCGGCCAACGCCGGAAAGGCATCTACGGTGAAGGCACCGCTGCCGTCGGCGGACGTCGAGCGGGTCTGAATCAGGTTGCCGCCCTGATAGATCTTGACTGTGACCGTCGACAGGTCGCCCGATGCAATTCCAGCGGTACCCGCGAAGGTCGGAGTTGAGTCATTGGTCATAGCTCCGTCGGCCGGCGTCGAGAGGACGACGTCGGGAGGCGCGATGTCACCTTGGGTTACGACAAACGTGTTGGCGTTGCTGAGGCCGACGTTTCCTCCGAGATCGGACTGTTGGGCCTGTGCGGTGTACGTCCCGTTTGCCAAAGCCGGGGATGAGTCGACCGACCAGGCACCGAACGAGTCGCGTGTTGCGCTCAGCGTCTGCACCGGCGTTCCGCTGGGGGCGGAACCCGCGTACACCTTGACCGTGACCGTGACTGAGTCGCCGAAGGCGGCGCCGGCCGTGCCGCTGAAGGTCGGCGTCGAGTCGTTCGTCGAGCTGCCGTCGGCGGGAGTCACGAGCGAGACGACCGGGGGTAGATCGATCGTCCAGGAGCGACTGCCGGCGGCGCTCTGGTTGCCCGCAGCGTCAACGGCGAGCACCTCGAAGGTGTGCAGCCCCTCGCTCAGGCCGCTGTAAGACTTCGGGCTCGTGCAGGAGGCGTAACTCCCGCCGTCGAGACGACAGTTGAAGCTGACGCCGCCCTCGCTGTCGGAGAAGTTGAAGGTGGCACTCGCCGACGGGCTCGGATCGGGGGGCCCGGAGTCGATCGAAGGGGCCGGCGGCGGGGTCGTGTCGACCGTCCACGTGCGCGTGGCCGGGGTCGGGTCGATGTTGCCGGCTGCGTCGCGCGCTCGTGCCTGGAACGTGTGCGCGCTGTCGCTGAGGCCGCTGTAGTTCTTCGGGCTGGTGCACGCGCTGAAGCCGCCGCCGTCGAGGTTGCACTCGAAGCTCGCGC
>Ga0307296_10000282_pt1 | contig 22813 bp, 20 predicted proteins | sample ER_DNA_153_FD_194467 | JGI IMG/M metagenome (GOLD analysis project Ga0307296, IMG submission 194467) | Bulk soil microbial communities from the East River watershed near Crested Butte, Colorado, United States - ER_DNA_153 | ecosystem: Environmental > Terrestrial > Soil > Floodplain | place... | reverse complement strand
GGAGCGAGAGGCACCCGGCGGCCCAGGCCTCGGTGACGGGCAGGTCGCCGCGGGCGTAGCCGAGGTGCCGCCAGGCCGGCTGGAGGTGCAGGGGGATGGGGTAGTGGACGCCGGCCCCGACCCCGGCCGCCCGGCAGGCCGCGAGCAGCTCGTCGCGCCGCCGGGTCCGGACGACATACAGGTGCCAGGCGCTGGCCCGGCCCTCGACCCGGGCCGGGGGCACCAGGTCGCCCACCCCGGCCAGGGCCTCGTCGTAGCGGCGGGCCAGGCGCTCGCGGGCGGCGTTGCCGGCCTCCAGCCGCTCCAGCTTGACCCGGAGCACGGCCGCCTGGAGGGCGTCCAGGCGCTCGCCCCAGCCGACCTCGGCATGCTCGTACTTCGCGGTGCGGCCGTGGTCGCGGAGCCGGGCGACCCGCTCGGCCAGCTCGTCGTCGCCGGTCGTGACCGCGCCGGCGTCGCCGAAGGCGCCGAGGTTCTTGCCCGGGTAGAAGCTCCAGGCGGCCAGCCGGCCGACCGAGCCGGCCCGCCGGACCTCGCCGCCGGCCGTGGTCAGCGTCGCCCCATGCGCCTGGGCGGCGTCCTCGACCACCGGCACGCCGGCCTGGCCGGCCACCGCCAGGACCCCGGGCAGGTCGACCGGCAGGCCGTACAGGTGGACCGGCAGGACCGCGGCCGCGCCGTCCACGGCCCCGGCCAGGGCCTTGGGGTCCATGCCGCCGGTGGCCTCCTCGACGTCGACGAAGCGCGGCCGGGCGCCGGCGTGGGCGACCGCCTCGGCCGAGGCCGTGAAGGTGTGGGCGACGGTGACGACCTCGTCGCCCGGCCCGACCCCGAGGGCGGCCAGGGCGAGGTGGATCGCGGCCGTGCCCGAGGCCGTCCCGACCGCCCGGCGAGCCCCGCAGAAGCGGGCGAAGGCGGTCTCGAACGCCGCCACCTCCGGGCCCAGGATGAACCCGCCCGACCGCACGACCCCGGCCACGGCCGCGTCCAGCTCGGCCTGCTGGGCCAGGTAGGCGGCCCGGACGTCGACGAGCGGAACGGCGTCGGCCACGGTGGCGGCTCCCTGGTGTCGGCTGGTCCGGCCCCGCATGGTGGCACCGCCGGCCCCGATCCTCAATCCGGCCCGACGCGGTTCCCCCAGGCCAGGGAGCCGAAACTCGGCAATAGTACTGTCCGGACAGGTTTGTCCGGCGGCTCGCGTGGTTGGTATGGTCCCGCGCTGTCAAACGACCGTACGCAAGAGGGGGGCATCGCCGTGAGCCGCCGACTCGTCCTGGTCCTCAGCCTGGTCGTCGCCCTGTGCGGCACCGTGGTGGCGACCGCCACCGCCGATGTCGGCGCGGACGTTGGCCTGGAGGTCCGGCTCCCGCTGCCCGCCCTGCCGCTCGGCCCCGGGCCGCTGTACCCGCTCGACAGCTACGGGCCGCGGGCCGACGACAACGCCGTGCTGCGCTGGGGCGAGCAGACCCTGGCCGCCATCCGGGCCCTCAAGACCGGCCCCACCATCAACGCCCGCGCCCTGGCCATCGTGCACACGGCCATGTACGACGCCTGGGCGGCCTACGACCCGACCGCGGTCGGGACCCGCCTGGGCGGGTCGCTGCGCCGCCCGGCCGCCGAGCGCAACGACGCCTACAAGAGCCAGGCCGTCAGCTACGCCGCCTACCGGGCCCTGCTCAACCTGTTCCCGTCCCGGGCCAGCGACTTCCGGGGGCTGCTGTCGGCCATGGGCTACGACCCCGATGACACCACCACCGACCCGGCCTCGCCGACCGGGGTCGGCAACACCGCCGCCGCGGCCGTGCTCGCCGACCGGGCCGGCGACGGCTCCAACCAGGCCAACGGCTATGCCGACACCACCGGCTACGTCCCGGTCAACACCCCCGACCAGGTCAACGCCCCGTTCCGCTGGCAGCCGCTGCGCTTTGTCGACGCCAGCGGCACCACCGTGGTCCAGAAGTACCTGACCCCGCAGTGGGGCCTGGTCACCCCGTTCGCCCTGACCTCCCACGACCAGTTCCTGCCGGCCGGCCCCACCTACAAGACCCTGGGGCTGCTGGACGAGGAGGTCACCGACACCCTGACCATGAGCGCCACCCTCACCGACCTGACCAAGGTCCGGGCCGAGTACTGGGCCGACGGCCCCCACAGCGAGACCCCGCCCGGGCACTGGCTGCTGTTCGGGGCCGCCGCCTGCCGGGCCAGGGGCTACGACCTCGACCAGAGCGCCAAGCTGACCTTCGCCCTGGCCAACGCCGAGCTGGACGCCAGCATCGCCGCCTGGAACGCCAAGCTGCACTGGGACTACGTGCGGCCCATCACCGCGGTCCGGACCCGCATGAAGGGCAAGCTGGTGCTGGCCTGGGCCGGCCCCTACAAGGGCGCCCGGCTCATCCGGGGCGAGACCTGGAACCCCTACCAGGCCTCGACCTTCCCGACCCCGCCGTTCCCCGAGTACACCTCCGGGCACTCCACCTTCAGCGGCGCCGGGGCCAGGGTCCTGCAGCAGTTCACCGGCAGCGACCTGTTCGGGGCCAGGGTGACGGTCAAGCCCGGCAGCTCGTTCATCGAGCCGGGGGCGACCCCGCTGCTGCCGACCCCGCTGGCCTGGCCGACCTTCAGCTCGGCCAGGGACGACGCCGGCATGTCCCGCCGCTACGGGGGCATCCACTTCCCCGACGCCGACCTGCACGGCCGCGACCTGGGGGCGTCGGTCGGCCAGAACGCCTGGGCCAAGGCCCAGACCTACTTCACCGGCACGGCGGGCGGCTAACGCCCCCCCTCCCGCCCGCCTGGCGGCTGCCGCGCGGTCCATTCCTCCAGAATGTGGCCGCGCGGCAGACCGCCGCCCCGGCCGGCGAGGACCTCACCAGCGGATGTGCTCGGCCATGCTGGGATGGTCGAAGACCGTCGTCTCCTGCATGGTGAGCTCCCGGCCCCGGCCCGCGTCGACGGCCCGCCGGTACATGGCCAGGGCGATGGCCACGTCGACGAACGCGAGCCCGACGGCGTTGAAGTAGACGCGCTCGTCGTCGGTCTCGCGGCCCGGCTTGTCGCCGGCCACGACCTCGTCGAGGTTCCCGTGGATGTCGCTGTCGAGCAGCTCCCCGTCCTGGTACATCCGGCTCAGGGTCTGGGTGCGGTGCTTCACCGTCTCCCAGTCGTCGCACACGATCTTCTGGCACTGCCTGGCCACCGCGTACTCGTCCTCCCAGCCGCCGACGTGGCTGTAGAAGGTCCCCGGCTTCATCCAGTCGGCCTTGAGCAGCGGCGCCTGGGCGCTGGTCGCGGTGACCAGGATGTCGGCCCCCGCCATGGCCCGGGCGCCGTCGGTGCCGGTCGCCACCAGCTCCATGTCGGGGACCAGCGCCGCCAGCTCGCGGACGAACTGCTGCTCCTCCTCGGCGGTCTTGGCCGAGACCCGGCACTCGGTCAACGTCGGCCGCACCGTCTTCATGGCCAGCAGGTGCATCTTGGCCTGCTCGCCGCTGCCGATGAAGCCGATCACCCGGGCGTCCTGGCGTGCGAAGTGCTTGGCGGCCAGCGCCCCCATCGCCCCCACCCGGATGTTGGAGGCGAGCGTCCCCTCCAGCACCGCCATCGGGAACCCCTTCTCGATCTCCGAGAGGATGAACAGCGCGGTGAGGTTCTGGAGGCCGAACCTGGGCACGTTGGGCGGGAAGACCGACACCCATTTCACGCCGCAGACCTTCTCCAGCAGCAGCGTCGCCGGCAGGCAGTTGATGCGCTCCTGCGTCTCCTGGTTGAAGATCTGCACGATCTTCTCGGGGAACAGGACGTCGCCGTTGCGGTGGGCCAGCAGCGCCGACTCGGCGGCCTCGATGGCCAGCCGGAAGTCGAGGCAGCCCGCCTCCAGCAGGTCCTCCTGGGACAGATAGGTGAAGCGGATCGCGTGCTCGGTCCCACTCATGTGCTCACTCCTCCAGGAAGGCGACCGCGCGGCAGAACGCGGCCTCGCCACCGACGAACTTCCACGGGAAGCAGCCGAAGTGGATGCGCCGGTCCAGCACCTCGTCGATCTGGCCGCCCAGGTTCTCGATGTGGATGACGTCGTGGGGGAACAGCAGGGTGTGCATGATCTGGAGGTCCTGGCGGGGGAACAGCTCGTCCAGCGGGCGGCCCAGGGCGGCCTCGGCGTCCTCGGCCTCGTCGGGCCGGATCTTGCGGATGACGGTGTTCATCGGGTGGTCGGCGCTGCCGGCGTCCACGGCCAGCCAGCGCACCCCGCGGTCCAGCACCCACTCGGCGAACTCGCGGGTCGGGCCGGGGTGGCGGACGAAGTAGCGGGTCTCGTCGACCTGGCCGCGGTCGACCCAGTTCTCGTTGTAGAAGCGGTGGTAGCCGGTGTGGATGATGAGGATGTCGTCGCGTTCGACCCGCAGCCCCGTCTCCCGCTCCCAGCGCTCGAAGTGCTCGGGGCCGTACAGCTGGTAGTCGCCGACGCCCATCCGCTCCAGGTCGACCACCACGGCCGACCCGACCAGCCAGGGCAGGGGCAGCTCGCCGATGGTCCGGCCGGCCGACCAGAAATGCACCGGACCGTCCAGGTGCGTGCCCACGTGCAGGGTCGAGGTGATCTCCTGCCCGCCGACCTTGTCGAAGGCCAGCCGCTTGACCCACTTGATCGACGGGCCGTCGTAGCTCGCGAAGGCCGGCGTGTGCATGCTGAAGTCCTGCGACAGGTCGAGCACCCGCATCGACTCGAACCCCACGGCGCGTCTCCCTTCCTCGGTCACCGTCCACCCAAGGCTCGACGCTACCCGACCGGGGAACCGGCGGCGAGCAGGCTGGCGGCGGCGGCGATCCCGGCCGCGTAGGCCCGGCCGCTGCCGTGGCCCAGCCGCTCCAGTCGCGCCAGGGCCGCCGGCCAGGCCGCCTCGGCGCCCGGACCGAGGTCGAGCAGCCGCCCGGCCGGCTCGGCCAGCATGCCCCGGGCGGCCAGCTCGAGCAGGGTCGCCGACAGGGCGGTGGTCCGCCCAGGCCTCGGGGCCAGGGCGCCGACGAGCGCGTCCCGTCCCGACCCGTCCAGCCCGGTCGCCGGCCCGAGCACGGCAAGCGTCCCAGCGACCGCGGCCAGCAGGTCGTCCCCCTCGGGAGTCAGCCCAGGCCCGCGCCCCAGCAACCCGCGCGCGGCCCCCGCCGCGGGCTCCGGGTCGCGCTCCCGCACGGCCCGCAACAGCAGGACCAGCCCGGCCGCCCCCTCGGGGTCGGCGGCAGTGGCCAGCCCGACCCGGGCCAGCTCGCGAACCAGCGCGACCGGCTCCAGGAGAGGGAGCGTCGCCGACCCGGGAGGAGGGAGCTCGGGGCTCTCCACAGGTGGCTTGCAGGCCGCGGATAGCTGGCGGGCCGGGGGCAGGGCGATCCCGAGGGCGCGGAGGAGGGCGGCTCCGCGGTTCGCCACCGCTTCGACGGCTGGGGCGCGGGGAGGGGGGACCGTCGGGTCCCAGGCTGGGGGGGCGGTTGGGTCCCAGGTGACTCGGAGGGTGCCGAGGTCGATCCGGCCGGGGGCGAATTGGGCGGCGCTCCCAGGGACGATGCCGGACCGCTGGAGGCTCTGGGAGCCGGTGGACCCGGTGGCCAGGGCGACGGCGTTGGGGAGGAGGGGGACCTCGCGGGTGGTGATCGCGACCACGAACCCGTCGAGGTCGACCCAGGCGGCGGTGGCGCCGGCGCCGAGGACCACGCCGGAGGGCTCGCCGGTGAGGCGCTCCAGGACCGGGGTGGCGACGAGGTGGGCGGGGAGGGTGGGCACGGGCGTCCCGGCTCAGACGGGGCCGGCCGGGGCCCCAGGCTCGGTCGGGACCAGGGTGGCGGCCAGGGCCCGGGTGGCGGACACGAACGCCTCCATGGGCGGCTCGACCAGGCCGGCGCCGACCTGGCCGACGCCGGGGTCCTTGTGGGCGATGCGGTGTTGACGGTGGGCAGGACCCCGGTGTGGACGACCTCGCGGCAGTCGATGCCCAGGGGGGTGCCGCGGAAGCCGAGGGCCGGGAGCTGGTAGGAGGCGCTCTCGGCCCAGGTGATGTCGTACATGGCCAGGGTGGCGGCGATGGCCTCCTCGGGGGTGCCGCCGACGAAGCGGACGATGGCCGGGGCGGCGGCCATGGCCATCCCGCCGATCCCGATGGTCTCGGTGATGGTCGAGTCGCCGATGTCGCGGTTGGCGTCCTCGGGACCGAACCCGGGCAGGTACAGCCCGTCGATCACCCCGGCCGGGCCGGTGAACCAGCGGTCGCCGGTGCCGGCCAGGCGGACCCCGAACTCGGTGCCGTTGCGGGCCATGGCGGTGACGATCGAGGACCCGGCCGTGCCGGCGGCCGCGTCGGCGGTGGCCTTGCCGGCGGCCATGGCCAGGTTGAGGAAGAAGTGGTCGTTGCCGGAGATGAACTCGGCCGCGGCGACCACGTCGGCGGTCGGCTCCTCGACGGTCAGCAGGGCCGGCAGCAGCGCCCGCAGCAGCAGCGAGGTCCCGGCCCGGTTGCGGTTGTGGCCCTCGTCGCCCATCTGGAGCGCCTGGGCGATCAGGGCCCGGAGGTCGAGCGGCTCCTCCAGCCGGGCCAGGGCGGCGGCCAGGACCCGGGCCAGCACGTCGCGCATCCAGGCCAGCCGGTCCAGCACCTGGTCGTCGTAGGCGCCGTAGCGGAGCACCCTGCCCAGGCCCTCGTTGAGGGTGCAGAAGGCGCGGTTGCCGGAGGCGGCGTTCTCCACCACCCACACCGGCATGGAGGCGCTGACCACCCCGGCCATGGGGCCGACGGCACCGCGCTCGTGGCAGGGGCCGAAGCGCAGCCCGCCCCGCTCGGCCAGCCGGACCGCCTCCTCGGGGCCGGCGGCCACGCCCTCGTAGACGGCCGCCCCGATAACCGCCCCCCGCAGCGGCCCGCACATCCCGGCCCACCCGATCGGCGGGCCGGCGTGCAGCAGGGTCCGCTCGTCCAGGTCGGGCAGCAGGTCGCCGGCCCGCCCGATCCCCACCACCCGCGGCTCGGCCGCCTGCATGGCCGCCACCGCCCGGTCGTTGGCGGCGGCGGTCTCCTCCGCCCGGGCGGCCAGCCGCTCCAGCGCCTCCTCGGCCCCGGCCGCCGGGGGCCGCCACTCGACCCGCTCCACCTGGACCTGCTGGCCTTCGAGCTCCCCGGCGAACAGCTCCACCCCGGCGTTGACCGCCTTGAGCGGCCGGCCCAGCAGCCCGCTCACGGTCGCCCGCCGCCTTCGCCGCCCGGCCGGGCCGGTCGGGGGCGTCCCAGCCCGCCGGGACCGCCAGGCCCGGGCCCCGGCCGGAACGTCATCCCGTCCAGCCCGCCCGGCAGGGGCGCCTGTCGTCTGACCGGCGTGGGCCGGGCGGCCGCGCGGTCGAGACCCACGGCGGCCAGGGACAGGCGGGCGGCCTGGGCGCTGGAGCGGGTGACCTGGGCGCCCGCGGCCCGGAGGGTGGCCGCCTGGGCGTCGAGGCCCTGGGGGTCGGCGGCGGCGCCACAGAGCGACACCACCACCGAGAGCCCGCCGGGACGGGCGGCCAGGGCCTGCTCGATCAGGGGGGCGAGCTCGCCGGCCGGGTCGGGGTGGGCCCCGTGGCCGAGGACCACGTCCAGCAGCACGACCCCGGTCCCGGGGTCGGCCGCCTCCCGCCGGAACCGCTCGTTGCGCAGCCCCGGGTCGATCATCGGGTGGGCCCGGCCCTCGGTCATGGCGTCGTCGCCGAAGTCGACGAAGGTGTGGCCCTCGCTCCGGTTGGGGTCGGCCAGCCGCCACTCGGGCCGCAGCGGGATGTTGGAGGCGACCCGCCCCACCACCCCGGCGACCACCGCCATCGCCTCATAGCAGAGGGTCCCCCCACTGAACAGCCCCCGGATCGCCCCCGGGGTGACGGCGGGGGAGCCGGCCGGGGAGGCCGGGGAGGTCCCGGCTGCCCAGGCGGCTGCGGCCTCCAGGGAGCTCGCGAACCCCACCCCGGGCGGTAGGGGTGGCGGGGCGTCCAGACCCGGGAAGGCCAGGATCGTCGGCTTGCCGGTGGTGGCGGCGGCGTCGGCGACCCGGCGGGCGACCTGGGGATCGGGGGGCTTGGAGATGACCACCAGCCGCTTGGTGGGGTCGTCGTGGGCCAGCAGGTCGAGGGCGCGCAGGGTCATGATGCCGCCGACCTCGGGGGAGAGGTCGCGGCCGCCAACGCCGATGGCGTGGGAGATGCCGACCCCGGCCGCGTCGAGCAGGCAGGTCACCTCCTGGATGCCGGTGCCGGAGGCGCCGACGACCCCGACCGGGCCCCGGCGGACGGCGTTGGCGAACCCCAGGCCGACCCCGTCCAGGATGGCCGTGCCGCAGTCGGGGCCCATGAGCAGCAGGCCACGCCCGGCCGCGAACCGCTTGCAGGCGGCCTCGGCGGCCGGGTCGAGCCCGTCGGAGAAGCAGAACACGTGCAGCCCGGCCCGGAGCGCCTCGGTGATCTCGTAGTGGAGGTGCCGGCCCGGGACCGACAGCACGGCCAGGTTCAGGTCGGGGTCGCGCCGGGCCGCGGCCCGCAGGGACCGAGGCGGGGCGCTGCCCGACCCGGTGCCCGCCCCCGGGCCCGCACCCCGCCCGGCCCCGGCCAGCAGCGCCCCGACCTGCTCCAGGGCGCGGTCGGCGGCCGCCTCGTCGGCCGCGCGGACGCACACCACCAGGTCGCTCGGCCCGAGCCCGCCGCCGTCGACGGCGAACCCCTGCCTGGCCAGCAGCTCCAGGTTCACCGGGGTGGCGGCCACGGCGGCGGCCGCCTCGACCCCGGGCAGCTCCCCCGCCTGCCGGGACACCTGCATCAGGGTCACCGAGTCGTGGTAGGTGCCCCTGCGGACCTCGACCCGGGAGGCGGTCACGGCTCCCGCGGCGCACGGCCGCCGTGCAGCCCCCGGAGCTGTCGCGCCATCGCCCCTGCCTCCTCCTCGACCCTGGGCCTCACCACCGAGCGTATCCATCGGCGCGGCACCGGGAAAGCCGGTAGGGAAATGCTGTAATTGGCGGCGTCAGCTCCCATCCCCTGTCAGGGAGGACGCCACCGTGTCCAGCAGCAGCGAGTTCCCCGCCGAGGCCGACGCCCGGACCGACCCTCGGCCGCCGTTCACGCCGGGCCGCTTCGCCGGCCGGACCGCCATCGTGACCGGCGCCGGCTCCGGCATCGGGCGGGCCACCGCGCTGCGTCTGGCCCGCGAGGGCGCGCGGGTCGTGATCGCCGACATCGCGGCCGACCGCCTGGAGCAGCTCACCGCCGAGTTCCCCGACCTCGACCTGGTCCCGGCCGCCGGGGACGTGGCCACCGAGGAGGGCACCCAGGCGGTCGTGGCCGCCGCCGGCGGCCGGGTGGACGCCCTGGCCAACGTGGCCGGGATCATGGACGCCTTCCTGCCGCCGGCCGAGGTCGACGACGCCACCTGGGAGCGGGTGTTCGCGGTCAACGTCACCGCGGTCATGCGGCTGACCCGGGCGGTGCTGCCGGTGATGCTGGCCGCCGGCGGCGGCTCGATCGTCAACGTCTCCTCCGAGGCCAGCCTGAGGGCCTCCGCCTCCGGGGTCGCCTACACCGCCTCCAAGCACGCGGTGAACGGCATCACCAAGAGCACCGCCGTCTTCTACAAGGGCGACGGGATCCGCGCCAACGCCGTCGCCCCCGGCCCGGTGGCCACCAACATCGAGGCGCCCTTCAGGTCCGAGCATGCCGCCGGCGTCCTGGGGCCGATCATGCAGACCACGATCCCGCCGGTGGCGACCGCCGACCAGCTGGCCGCGACCATCACCTGGCTGCTCAGCGATGACGCCAGCAACGTCAACGGGACGATCCTGCCCTCCGACGGCGGCTGGTCGGCGATCTGAGCCCGGCCCGTCCCGGGCCACCAGGACGGCGGGGGCGAGGGCAGTCGGTCGTAGATCCGGCCGACCTGGCGGCACAGGCCGGGGCGGAAGCCGAGCACCTCGGTGAGTCGACGAACTGGTCGATGGCACCGATCGGCTGGAATGCGGCCAGGGCCCGGTCGGCCATGGCCTCCACGCAGGCCCTGGCGAACCGGTCGGCGTCCAGGACCAACCAGGGGCGGTCGTGGAACGGCCGCGGGCCGGGGTCGAGCCGCTCGGTCAGGCCCAGGCGGTTGTGGCGGTCCGCCACCTCCCGATAGGCGCGGACCAGCGCCCGCTCCGCCTCCGGCCACCGGTCCGCACCCATGGCGGCGCCGAGCAGCGGGCCCACGGCGGCGGCGCTCTCCAGCCGTGCGAACGCCGTCCCCAGCCACTTGCTGTACGGGGCGTAGCGCCGCTCAAGCAGGAAGCACAGCCGCATCACGTCCCTGGCCAGCCGGGCGACCAGCACCCGGCGGCCCAGGTCGTCGCCGACCTCGTCGGCGCGGCCCGGGAAATGCTCCTCCTGGGCGATGCGCCGCCACTGGCCGGCCAGCTGCCACAGCCACAGGTCGCGCGGGTACCAGGCCAGGGCCTGGCGCACCGGTTCCAGCTCACCGAGGCCGTCGTGGTAGACGGCCCGGCGGTCACCGAGGCCAGCGACTGCTGCGGCGTGACCAGCCAGTCCCTGGTCGAGATGCCGGCTCGCGGGTCGAACCCGAGCTGCCAGGTCAGGAAGGTGCCGATCCCCACCACGACCACCTCGGTCGGCCACCCCCGGAACCGGCCCGGGACGCCGGCCAGCGGCTCGGGCTCGCCCACCTCGACCAGCACGGCCAGCCGACCCCCCCAGTCGTGGTCGGTCGACCGGGCCGTGTCGTAACCGAGCACGTCGCTGCCCGGCCCCAGCCGGGCCGCCGAGTGCCGCAGCCCGCCCAGGCGCGGGGCGACCACCTCCCGGTACAGGTCGCGCCCGAACTCCACCCCGGGACGAACTCCGCCACCGCCGGTCCTCCTGACATCCGGGTCCTGGCGGCGGAGGCTATCCCGGCGGGTCGATGCCGGGAAGCTCGGCGGCCGGCCTGGCGCCGCGGGTGCGCAGCCAGGCGACCAGGTCGTCGGCGCCGCTGCGGGCGGCCGCGTCCAGCGGGGTCAGCGGCTCCCAGGGCGGGACCCAGTTGGGGTCGGCGCCCCGGTCCAGCAGGTACTCGGCGCAGGCGCGCTGCCCGCCGTGGCAGGCGCCCCAGAAGGTCCGGTCGACGTCGCCGGGAGCCGGCCCGGGGCCGCCGAAGTACGCTTCCAGGCGGTCGAGCAGGCCGAGGGTGGCCGCGTCGTCGATGCTGGACCGGGCCCCACGCTCGACCAGCCGGTGGGCGGCCCGCCACTGCCCGAACGCCCGGGCGTTGGTCAGCGGGGTGCCGCCGGCGATGACGCCCCCGCCGGCCTCGATGTCGGCCCCGGCGTCCAGCAGGGCGTCCAGGACCTCCACGTCGTCGCTGCTGGCCGCCCAGTGCAGCGGGGTCTCGTCGTGGCTGCCGCCCCCGAACCGGGCGTCGACCTCGGCGCCCGCCCCGACCAGCAGGGCCACGGTGGCGGGGCCGCCGGCGAAGTGGCCCGGCCAGTCGGTGGCCACGTGCAGCAGGCTGCGGGTCATCCCGCCGGGTTGGGCGTCGCCGATCCAGGCCGTGGCCAGCCCAGGATGCTCGTCCAGCAGCCGCCGCAGCCCCTCCAGGTCGCCGGTGTGGATCGCCTCGACCGTGGCCCGGGCGAGCGGCTCCTCCTGGTCAAGGATCACGCCGGCCTCCTCGGTGGGTTCGGGACCGAGCCTACGCGGTGCCCGCGACACCGGCCGCCGCTCAGCGGCCGCCGCCGAGCCAGGCCCGCAGGCCCCGGGGCCGGTCCTCCTCCCCGCCGGACCGGTCGCGGAAGAAGCGGACCAGCTCGGCCGAGGCGTCGGGCCCGGCCGGGTCGGTGTGGGTGCCCTCGGGGCTGCCGCCCGACCAGGCGTGCCCGAGCTGGTGCACCGCCCACCACTCGGCCGCCACCCTGCCGTCCGGGTCGCGCCAGACGCGGCGGGTCCAGCCGCGGCCCTGGACGACCTCGGGCCCGGCGGTCGCGTTCCAGGGGCCGAGCAGGGCCGCGGCGTTGACCGGGGCGACGGTGGTGTCGCGGTCGCCCTGGAAGACGATCAGCGGGACGCTCGCGCCGGCGGCCCGGCCCCCGCCCGGCGGTCCCTGGCGCATGGCCGCGTACGCCGACGACACGTCGTGGGCGGCCCCGGCCACCAGGCCGGAGTGGATCCCGGCGGCCGCGTACAGGTCCGGGTAGGCCGCGGCCAGCACCGCGGCCATGGCCCCGCCGGCCGAGAGCCCGGCCACGAAGACCCGCCCGGGGTCGACCCGGTGGGTGGTCATCACCTGGCGGGTGATGCCGGCCAGCAGCGACGGCTCGCCGGCGTCGCGCTGCTGGTGGGCCGGCAGGAACCAGTTCCAGCAGCGCCGCCCGTTGGCCGAGGCCGCCTGCTCGGGGTAGGCGACCAGGAAGGTGTCGCGTTCGGCCAGCTCGTTCATGCGGGTCCCGGCGGCGAAGTCGGCGGCCGTCTGGGTGCAGCCGTGCAGCATCACCACCAGCGGCACGGCCTGCCCGCCGTCGCCGCTCGGGACGTACAGCTTGTAGCTCCGGCTCCCGGCCGCGTCCCGGTAGGTCCCGTCCAGGAACCGCTCCCCGGGCCGCCCCGACCCCGGGCTCGGGCGCGGCCGCGGGCGCGGCCGCGGCGGCGTCTCGGTGGGCCCGGACCTGCGCCCCAGGGCCCGCTGGATCAGCGCGGTGGCTTCGGCGAGCCGCCCGCCGCGGGTGAGGCGAGTCGCCTCGGCCATGTCGTCCTGCATGTGCTGCTTCCTTTGCTCCGGGGTCATGCGATGCGGCCGGCCAGGGCCGCCTTGACGGTGGCGCTGGCCCGCAGGGCGCCCAGCACCTCGACCGACTCGATGGTGGCCAGGGCCAGGTCGGGGGAGACGTCCTCGGCGATGCTGGCCAGCCCCAGGACCCGGACCTCGAGGCGCTGGCCGGCGTCGCGGACCGCCTCCAGGTCCCGCCGCGAGTAGTGCTGGACCCCCAGCACCAGGGTCTTGCGGGCCACCGTGCGATGCACGGCCTCGGCGTGGGTGGCCAGCTGGGCCCGGATCGCGGTGCGGATCAAGTCGGTCCGGTTGGCGTAGAAGCCCTCCTGGACCAGCAGGTCGATCTGTCCCAGGTCGACCAGGCCAAGGTTGACCGTGATCTTCTCGGTCTTCTCCGTCTCCGGCACGGCTACCATCCCCTTACCATCCACTGGGATGGTGAAGGGTCGGGGGCGGGCTGTCAACGCCGGGCGGGCTGTCAACGCCGGCCGGGCCGCGCGGCGCCTGGCCGTTCACGACCGCCTGAACCGCAGGGGCTTGGTACCGTCGAGGGGATGTCGACACCAGAGCAACCACGGCGCCGGCGGAGACTCCAGGCCGCCCTCCTGCTGGTCGCCCTGGCGATCCTGATCGTGGTCGCCCAGCCGTTCCCCCAGGGCGTTGTCCTCTTCAAGCTCACCACGGACCACGGCGTCGACGCCGGCGACCTCCCGGCCCTCGCCCTGCTGCTGGTCGCGGCCTGCCTCGCCATCTGAGGGCCGTCGCCCGGCGGCTACCGCCGGACGGTCATCGGCCCGGTGGCGCGGTCGTCTCAACCTCGACCTGGATCCCGCCCTTGTCGAGGGACTGCTGGGCCGCCTCCAGGGTGGCGACCACCCGGACCCCGTTCCAGCCGTCGGTACGGGGCCGGGCGCCGGTGCGACAGCACTCCAGGAAGTGGTCCAGCTCCAGGGCCAGCGGCTCGGTCAGGTCGGTGCGGGGGACGTGCAGGTCGCCGCGGCGGAGGCGGAACTGGAACTCGCCGAAGCCGCCCTCCACCTGGTCGGCGCCCTTGTCGTAGACGCGCAGCTTGGCCTCGGAGTCGAGGTCGTCGAAGACCACCATGCGCCGGGAGCCGACCATTGTGGTGCGGCGCAGCTTGGACGGGTCGAGCCAGGACACGTGCAGATGGGCCAGGACGCCGTCGTCGTAGCCGAGGGTGGCGAACACGACGTCCTCGACCTCGGCGTGCAGGTAGCGGGCGCCGCGGGCCGCCACCCAGCGGGGGGCCGAGCCGACCAGGTAGTTGGCGATCGAGATGTCGTGGGGGCCGATCGACCACAGGGCGTTGATGTCGGTCTGGATGCGGCCCAGGTTGACCCGCTGGGAGTGCAGGTACCACAGGTCGCCGAGGTCGCCGGCCTCCAGCAGCTCCCGCATGCGGGTCACGGCCGGGTTGTACTCGAAGGTGTGGCCCACGGCCAGGACCCGGCCCGCCCGGTCGGCGGCCTTGGCCAGGCCGACCGCCTCGGCGGTCGACAGGGCCAGGGGCTTCTCCACCAGCACGTGCTTGCCGGCCTGGAGGGCGTCGATGACCAGGGGCGCGTGGGTGCGGGCGGGGGAGGCGACGACCAGGGCGTCGACCTCCGGGTCGGCCATGACCTCGGCCGGGTCGGCCAGGGCCCGGACCCAGGGATAGCGCCGGGCGACCTCGGCCCGCCGGGCCGGGTCGGGGTCGACGCAGGCCACCCAGTCCCTGCCCAGACCCATGTGCAGGTTCCGGGCCAGGTTCGGCCCCCAGTACCCGTAGCCGAGCAGGGCCACCCGTGGCTGGTCGCTGTTCATCGACTCCATGCTATCGGGCCTCGGCAGCGTCACTAGAATGGGAGGATCCGGCCGCCACGCATGGGAGGGTGGAGAGATGTCGGAGGCGTTCGCCCTGACCGAGGACCAGCAGCTGTTCCGCCGGGAGTGGCGGCGGCTGTTCGAGGACAAGTTCACCGAGCGGGCGGTCGAGATCGACCGGACGGGCGAGTTCCCCTGGGACAACCTGAAGGTGCTGGCCGAGGCCGGGCTGACCGGGATCAACGTCCCGGAGGCCTACGGCGGGGCCGGGGCCGACTCGATCACCCACTGCCTCCTAGTCGAGGAGGTGGCGCGGGTCTGCGCCTCCACCTCGCTGATCCCCGCGGTCAACAAGCTGGCCACCCTGCCGCTGCTGTTCGCCGGCAGCGAGGAGCAGAAGCAGCGGTTCCTGCCCCCGATCGCCGACGGGTCGGCCATGGCCTCCTACTGCCTGACCGAGCCCGGGTCGGGCTCGGACGCGGCCGCCATGCGCTCCCAGGCGGTCCGCGACGGCGACGACTACCTCCTCAACGGCACCAAGCGGTTCATCACCGGCGGCGGGGTCAGCAAGCTGTACATCTACTACGCCGTCACCGACCCCGACGCCGGGTCCAGGGGCATCAGCGCCTTCATGCTCGAGGACTCCATGCCCGGCTTCGAGATCGGCAAGCACGAGGACAAGCTCGGCATCCGCGGCTCGCCCACCACCGAGGTCATCTGCAACGACGTCCGGGTCCCGGCCGCCAACCGCCTGGGCGAGGAGGGCGAGGGCTTCCCGCTGGCCCTGCGGGCCCTGGACCACAGCCGGGTCACCATCGGCGCCCAGGCCGTCGGCATCGCCCAGGGCGCCTTCGACTACGCCCTCGCCTACACCCAGGAGCGCGAGCAGTTCGGCCAGGCCATCGCCGACTTCCAGGGCATCCAGTTCATGCTGGCCGACATGGCCATGCAGCTGGAGGCCGCCCGCACCATGGTGTATCAGGCCGCCGCCAAGGCCGACCGCGACGACCCCGACCTGACCTTCACTGCCGCTGCCTCCAAGTGCTTCGCCTCGGATGTGGCGATGCGGGTCACCACCGATGCGGTGCAGCTCCTGGGTGGATATGGATACATTAAAGACTTCCCCCTGGAGCGCATGCTGAGGGATTCAAAAATTACTCAAATATACGAGGGGACAAACCAGATCTTAAGGGTTGTAATTGCCCGGCAGCTGCGTCTGGGTCGGAGTTGATTGATCCTCGAACGATGGCTAGCCAATTTTCTTGGCTTCTACCTCCTTCGATTCGAGCCCAGGTTCTGCCAATAGTTCTGGACTATATAGCTTGAGCACCCTCATTGCCGCCTCGATCAGGTCGCTGACGCGGCTCCCGGGCGGCTGCATGCCGCGGGCCCACAGTTCGAGGTTCTCTGGCCGATTATCGCTGCGGATTCCCCATTCTTGTGGTGCACCTCCTCGAAGCGCTCCAGAGAGCCAGGGAAGTCACACCCCACCTTGGGCTTGAAGAGCGGGGCCAATGGACGGCCGCCATAGTACTGGGCGGCGTGGCCTGCGCAGAAGCCTCCTGCCGCACGAGGTTTGGCGCAGCCATCGAATCTGCAGGGGCCCTGCGTGCCGTAGAAGGGCCGGAGGGGACGTAGGGGCTGGCCCTTCTTTCTCTGATTGGCATGGGCTTGGCATAGTCCCTTGTTGACGGCAACATTCCCACAGCCCTCGAACTTGCACGCTGGGTCGCCTCGACGTCGGGGACGCAGGGGTTTCAGCGATCCGACAAGTCTCTGCTGTTCGTAGTGGCCACGGCAAAGCCCCCTTGCGAGGTGCGGTCTGCCGCATCCCTGGAAGGAGCATCTCCGCTTAGCGGACTGTTCTACGAACATGCGTTCGATACTAGTAGGCCACGGGTCTCCCCCGGAAGTGCGTTCCGAACGAATGTGGATAACTGCTTGTCGATCGTCCAGTCGGACGGCTTGTCCGCACTTTCCCCACCCTAGATCCCTCGTCGAGGGTCGTTGTGCGATGAGTGATAATGAGCGGCTGGACGGCCGGACCTGACGGACCTCCTCGCCGCGCCAGGCGCAGCACCATTTCTCGGGGAGGAGATGAAGCGCACACGACGTTGTGCCCTGTTGGTGCCGATCCCGCTCGCGGCCGGATTGTCGCTTCGGCCTTGCCTGCCGGTGCCGACCAGCCGCAGCTTCTGCGTTACCCGTACCTGACCGATGTGGTCGGCTCGAAGGCCACGCTCACCGCGGTCGACCTGGTCTTCAACAGGCATGCCTAGATGCTCCTCACCGTCGATGCCAGCCCGGTCACGGTCACGCCCACTGACTCCTGGGACGGACCTTCGACGTCCAGCACCACGACCTCTGAGGGACTTGCCCGAGCGGCGTCACGTGGGAGACTCCCGCGGTGCGAGCCGGCAGGACCGCGCACAACGGGCGCGTCCTGGAACCGCGAAGGGAGCAGGGAATGGACACACCAGACGAGCGTGCGGCCACGGCGGCGGCGGGATCGCGGCGAGGTCCGTTGCTGCGGCGGCCCGAGGTCGAGCGGTGGGCGCATCATGTGGCGGACCTCAACAGCGGGGAGGTCCACACCGACGTGCTGGATGCACCTCCGACGTCGACCTCGCGTGTCGAGGGACTGTCGCGGCTCGGTTCCGTGGGTGGGACGACCATCTTCAATGGACCGTCGTTTGTCCTCACGAGCAAGATCCCCTACGTGGCGTCGCCCGAGTACTGGATGACGGCCCTGATCGACTATTTCAACCCCTTTGTCGGCATGCAGTGGACATCGCCGCCCAGCCCACAGAACCCGAGGAACCTGCTCTGCTACTTCTCCCAGCTGCCGGCCGAGCGGTCCCTGCTCACCATCTCGGTGGTGGCGTCCGCGCCGAACACGGTGGGCCACGTATCGGTGGGGTGGGTCCCTCACTTCGCTGGAGGGCTACCCGCAAACGACCACAAGGTCCGCTACCCGATCCAGGGCGCCGACACCGACTACACGCTGGACTTCACCTTCGAGCGGGCGGGCATGGCGCCGCCGGACTTCGTCATGACCCTCGAGCCCGGGATCGAGTGGATGCAGTTCAACTCGGTCACGCTCCAGACCGCGCCGCTGGTCGTCTTTCCCGGCGTGTTCTGACAGCGTGCCAGGCGTCACATTGCGGCGGTGACGCACGTCACAATTCTCGACAAGATAATAACTCGCGTGTCCTCAGCGAGGCGAGCACGTAATCAATTCGCGCCATCGGCGAAATACCGCTGACGGTCGTTTCGTGACCGGTCGGGACCAGACTCTCCCATAGAAGCTTGCTCAGATCGTCTGGGGGACCGGCCATGACCACCGTGAGCCTCTCCACTGTCCAGGTCAGCGACCTCATCGACCTGCTGACCGTCACCGCCGCCGTCGCCGACGACGACAACCGCCACCAGCTCGACTACTGCCGCGACCAGGTGGGCGAGCTGATGGCGCCGATCGAGGTCCTGGTGCTGGCCGGGGTGCTGCACGAGATGACCGAGCGGCCCGGGCCGGATGCGATCACCCGGGAGGGCTGCCGCCGCTGGAGCGCCTATCTGGCCCGGCGGCTCAGCGACGCATCCGCGACCGGCGTGCTGCCGCTGGCCGCCTGACCAACCCGAGCCCTTCCGAGAGGAGCCATCATGCACGCCAACCGTCTGCCCGTCCCCGCCCTGGTCCGGGGCGCACTCGTCCTTGCCACTGGGCTTGCCCTGGTGCTGGGCGGCGCGGTCCAGCCGGCCGCCGCCACCTCCAACGCCCCGGTGTCGGTGGCGCTCGGCACCCACCGGTTCGGACACCTCCGCGCGCCTGACTCCATCGTCGCCCATGCCGATCCGAGCGCGGTCGGCTTCTTCCAACCGCCGGAAGGCCAAGATGGGGTCGCCTTCGGGCCCTGGTCTTTCGACGTCGCCCGGGACGGCTCGATCTGGCTGCTGGACGAGGTCAAGCACCGGCTGCTGAGCTGGCGGGCCGGCCAGCCGGATCGGCCGACGGGCTCGGTCAGGCTGCCGCAGGACCCGCTGGAGCGGGTGGCCGACTTCGCCGTCGCCCCCGACGACAGCATCTACGCGACCTACGTGCCCCCGCCCGGGCCAGGGCCCAAGACCCTGCGGCTGGCCAAGCTCACCGCGGACGGACGGGTCCTGTGGACGGCCGCGACCACGGTCGAGATCTTCAACGCCCGGTTGCGTATCGGTCCCGACGACGCCCTGTATGTCGCTGGTGGCCACGACGGCACCCAGGACTGGACCCCGCTGACCACCCCGGCCGGGCGGCCGCTGTCCCTGGCCGACCAGCGGCGGGGGACCAGCGCTCAGCAGCCCCTGCCGGGCGGGTTGCGGCTGGCTGCGACCTCGCCGTCCGGCGCTGAGCGGCGCTTCACGCTCAGCGATGAGGGCGGCCGGGCTGGGCGTGCCTGGCGGGTCACCAGCAAGGACAGCCTGGGTGCGGCGGCTGCGACGCCCGCCCTGGTCGGCGGCGACCCGGTGGTCGTGGTCGAGGTCGCCAGGGAGACCAGGACCGAGTTTCTGTACGAGTACCAGGTCCTGCGGCTGGCCCGGGCCGGGGGCGCGAGCGTGCGGTTCGCCATCGCCCCCGACGCCCGCGTCGTCTGGGGCGACACCCCGATCACCGGGGTCCGGGTCGGACCCGACGGTCAGCTGTACCAGCTGCGCACCTCCCGCACCAGCGGGGTCGACATCGCCCGCTTCAGCCTGACCCCCGCCCAGGACACCCCGCCCACCACCGCTCCCACCCCCGAGCCACCGCCCCCGACGGGACCGCCGATCGACAACGGCGGCATGACGACACCCTCGGTCACGGTGCCGCCGGCCCAGCCGGCCACCCCGGCGGCCACCGACTCGGCCCTCCGTCCGTGGCTTCCATGGCTGGCCGGCGTGGCCGCCAGCACCCTGGCCGGGCTGGCCATGTGGCTGCTGTACCGGCGCCGGCATCCCGCCGGCCTGGGCCCCCACGGCCGGTCGGGCGTCCCCAGCTGAGGAGCCGAGCGCCCCGCCCAGGCCGCACCCTCCAGTAGCCTGGGGGAACCCGCGGCCGAGGGGCGTGTGCCCGGCCACCGCGTCGGGACCGTCAGTGGCCTGCTGGCCCCGTCGGCAGCCTGGACCGCCGCCGGCGGCGTGACCGCCAAGGCGACCCTGTACGTGCTGTTCTTCCTCGCCGGCTCGGCGCTGTTCGGGGTGCTGGCGGTCTGGTTCCATCGCCGCCACCACCTGCGCTGGACCGCGGCGGTCGCCGGGCTGGCCGGAGCGCCGCTGCTGCTGGCGCTGCTCCTGGCGGTGGCCCCGGCGATCCTCGGCCGCTGGGGCCTGCTGCCCACCTGACCGGGCTGCGGGATGTCCCCTCAGTAGGGGAGCCGCTGGAGGGCCCAGCCGTTGCCGTCGGGGTCCTGGAAGTAGGCGTAGGAGACGGTGGGCTTGCCGGGAGCGCTCATGTCCTGGACCTCGCTGATCTCCACGCCCCGCCCCAGGAGCTCGGCCCGGGTGGCGTGGATGTCGTCCACGACCAGGTGCAGGCCCTGGACCGAGCCCGGGGGCGTGCCCACGATGCCCTCCCCGATGCAGATGGAGCAGGCGGACCCGGGCGGGGTGAGCTGCACGACCCGGAGCTGGTCGCTGAAGCGTTCGTCGAGGTCGACGTGGAAGCCGACCTGGTCGGCGTAGAAGGCCTTGGCCCGGTCGACGTCGGTCACAGGGATGGGGACCAGCTCCAGCTTCATGTCCATGGCGGGTCTTCCTTTGTGGTCGCCGGTGGGGGGCGGCGGAGGCGCGTTATCCTCTGCTCGCCAGGAGCGAGACAAGGAGAGGCTAGCGGGCGTGGGCGACACCGGGAGCGAGCTGGGCGGGGCCCGGCCCCTGGACGGGCTGCGGGAGCAGGTGCGCGAGGCGGCCCGGGCGGCGACCGCGCACGAGCTGGCGGCCAAGCCGCCGTCGGCCTCGACGGTCACCCTGTCGCAGCACATGGACCTGTCCCATGCCAACTTCATGGGCAACGTGCACGGCGGCGAGATCATGAAGCTGATCGACACCGCGGCCGGGATCGCGGCCAGCCGCCATGCCGGGGGGCCGGTGGTGACGGCCTCGCTGGACGAGATGAGCTTCCTGCACCCGGTGCACGTGGGCGACGTGGTGCTGGTGCACGCCTCGGTGAACGACGTCGGGCGGACCTCGCTGGAGGTCGGGGTCCGGGTCGAGGCCGAGGAGATCCTCAGCGGCCGGCGGACCCACACCTCCTCGGCCTACCTGGTGTTCGTGGCCCTGGACGAGCGGGGCCAGCCGCGGCCGGTGCCGAGGCTGGTGCCGGAGAACGACCTCGACCGGCACCGCCAGGCCGAGGCCAGGATCCGCCGCGAGCACCGCCTGGCCCAGGCCGAGGCGATCCGGCGCCAGCGTGACCGGCTGGACGCCGATTGACTACCATCCGCAGTCAGGTTCGTCCCGCCGGAGGTATGTAGGTCCGATGCCCCGAGACCCGTCGCAGCCCAAGGTCATTGTGGTGATGCCGGCCTACAACGCCGCCCGGACGCTGGTCCGCACCTATCGCGACATCCCGCCGGGGGTGGTCGACCACGTCATCCTGGTCGACGACCTGTCCCGCGACGACACGGTGGCCGTGGCCGAGCTGCTCGACCTCCAGGTGGTGGTCCACCGCCAGAACCTGGGCTACGGCGGCAACCAGAAGACCTGCTACGACACCGCCCTGGCCGAGGGGGCGGACGTGGTCGTCATGCTGCACCCCGACTACCAGTACGACGCCACCCGCATCCCCGACCTGGTCGCTCCCATCCTGGCCGGCGAGGCCGACATGGTGCTGGGCAGCCGCTTCCTGGGGGACCCGCTGGCCGGGGGCATGCCGCGGTGGAAGTACCTGGCCAACCGGTTCCTGACCGGCCTCCAGAACCGGGCCTACGACCTGCGGCTGTCGGAGTACCACACCGGGTTCCGGGCGTATTCGCGCAAGCTGCTGGAGACCATCGACTACCGGGCCAACTCCAACGACTTCGTGTTCGACCAGGAGCTGGTCGGCCAGGTCGTGCGGGCCGGGTTCCGGATCGCCGAGGTCCCGGTCCCGACCCGGTACTTCGCCGAGGCCAGCTCGGTCAACTTCCGCCGCTCGGTGGTCTACGGCCTCTCCACCCTGCGCACCCTGGTCCGCCACCGCCGCGAGGGTTGAGCCGGTCGCGCGGGACGCCCCCGGTCAGGCGCTGGGCCCGGGGACGCGGGCGACGCAGAGGATGGACTGGCCGAAGCCCGGCCGGAGGCGGCGCTCCAGGGCCCGTTCGGCCGGCACCACCAGGCGGTCGTAGAGGCCGACCAGGGTCGGGGTGGGGCGGGCCTGGCGGCCGACCCGGACGGCGGCCCACCAGGCCAGGCCGCCGAGCAGGTTGACGGGGCGGACGACCTCGGGGACCAGGCCGGCGGCCCGGACGGCGGCGCGGAGGCTGTCGGGGGTGTAGCGGCGCCGGTTGCCCAGGGCGTCGTCGTAGGCGCCGGCCAGCGACGGGTAGGCGGCGGCGAGCAGCAGGACCCGGCCGCGGGGGACGGCCGCCCCGGCCATGGCCCGGAGGCCGGCCACGTCGTCCTCCAGGCGCTCCAGGATGCTCAGGGCGACCACCGAGTCGACCGGCGGCTCGACCTTGAGCCGGAGCACGTCGGCGGCCACGACCTCGACGCCGGGGCGGTCGCCGAAGCGCTCGTCGAGGGCGCGGACGCAGATCGGGTCGTTGTCGTTGACGACCAGCCGGTCGCGGTCCAGCAGCTGGGCCGAGAAGTCGCCCAGGCCGGCCCCGACCTCCAGCACCGACCGGCCCAGGTAGGGGGCGAGCAGCCCGTGCAGGTAGCGGCGGTAGCGGTGGGCCGTGGCCAGGTCCTCCAGGCCGCGGGCGTGGATGGTGGCGCCGCCCTCGACCGCCCGCATCACCCCGGGATGGTCGGGGGCGCCGTGGGCGGCCGGGCCGGTCCGCTCGGGCGGGCGCCGCAGCCGGTAGCGGGCCACCGCCCCGGCGGCCAGGAACCCGTCCCTGAAGTGGATCTTCTTGCCCTCGGAGTAGGTGCGGGCCCGGTAGGAGATCGGCACCTCGAAGATGACCAGGCCCTTGCGCAGGAAGTGGGCGGTCAGCTCCATCTCCACCGTGAACGTCCGGGCCGTCAGCTCCAGGCCGCGGAACGCGTTG
>Ga0307296_10000277_pt1 | contig 22907 bp, 24 predicted proteins | sample ER_DNA_153_FD_194467 | JGI IMG/M metagenome (GOLD analysis project Ga0307296, IMG submission 194467) | Bulk soil microbial communities from the East River watershed near Crested Butte, Colorado, United States - ER_DNA_153 | ecosystem: Environmental > Terrestrial > Soil > Floodplain | place... | reverse complement strand
CCCTTGAGCCGCTCGCTCTTGCGGGCGCGAATGTACTGGGCCGGCGTCAGTCCGATGATCTCCTTGAACTTCCGCTGGAGATGGTACGGGCTGAGTCCCGACTCACCGCCGAGGAGCTCGAGAGTGATGCGCTCATCGCTGAGATCGGCGATGTGGGTGTCGATGTAGTCCCGAGCGCGCTGGACCGCGCGGTCGGGCGATTTGGCGCGATTCGGCCGGCAGCGCTGACACGCGCGAAACCCGGCGCGCTCCGCGGCTTCCGACGAAGAAAAGAATGCTACGTTGTCACGCTTCGGCCGCCGCGACGGACACGATGGACGGCAATAGATGCCGGTCGTAGTCACACCGTAAAGAAAGCGGTCGTCGGCGGCGGGATCCCTGTGCAGCACGGACTCCCAGGCAACGGCTTCATTCATGGGAGTATCCTCCGTTCGATGTCCTGCTCTCATCGCCGCCTTCAAGATCGCTCATCCTCTCGATAGAGAAATCATAACAGCCCGCTTCGGTATCGCGTACGTGGATGTAGGCGACATCCCGATCCTGTAACAGCTGCTGGAGCTCGGGCTCGACTACACCATTGGTAACATACCGCTGCGCCACCAGACGGCGGCCGCTCCCATAAGCATTGAGCGTCAGCCGGTGGGTAAGCGTGTCAACCGGAAAGCCTCCATCCTCGGGGTATCGATCGCAATCGTGCTCGTGGATGAAAACCGGGCCGGGAAGAGGAAAACTCTCCCTTCCGTAGAACGAATCGTACGTGAACAATATCCGGCGATCACTACCGACGGCAAAAGCCTTCAGACATTGCCGGCATGGGCCGTAGCCGGTCGCCACTTCGGTGTGCGCCGGATGACCGTAGCCTGGTGACCGCAGTGTCTTGCGGACGGCGTCTGCGACTCGGTCTCCGATGGCCACTACGCGATAAGACTGCATTAGATCCTCACTCGTGAAACGGTCTGTTGCGTTGCTCGTGCCGAATGATGCCCGTGCTCCCGACGGCCCGATATCCGAATCTTGCGGTCAAATTCCTTGTACTTTTGCTGCTTCGCATTAATCCCGACACCCAGGCGAGAATGGTTGACCTCTCAGGGGGCGAAAAATTCGACCTGCTTGTGATCGGAGGCGGGATCACAGGCTGCGGAGTGGCCCGGGACGCGTCGATGCGCGGGCTCAAGGTGGCGCTGGTCGAGCGCGACGATTTCGCGAGCGGCACTTCGGGCCGTTCCTCGCGTCTCATTCACGGCGGGATTCGATACCTGGAGCACGGGCAGCTCCATCTGGTCTACGAGTCGATACGCGAGCGACAAACGCTGCTCCGCATCGCGCCGCACCTCGTCAAGCCGCTTGCTTTCACCTGGCCGATCTATCGCGGCGCGCGCGTCGGAAGACTTCGGCTGAGCGCGGGGCTTCTGGCGTACTATCTCATGTCGGGCGGGCGCACCCGAAAGCACTCTACCTTGAGCGCGAGCGAGACTCTCGAGAGAGAGCCAAATCTCGAAAAGGCAGGCCTCACCGGTAGCGCGGTCTATTACGACGCCTGCACCGACGATGCCCGGCTCACGATCGCCAATGCGCTCGCCGCGCGGCAGAATGGCGCGACCGTGGTCAGCCACGCCCGCGTCACGGAGATTCTCCGCGAAGCTGGAAAAGCAGTTGGAGCGGTGGTGAGGCACCAGCACTCGGACGGGACGAATTCAGTTCGGGCTCGCGTAATCGTCAACGCCACTGGTGCCTGGACCGGACAATTCGACGCCGGCAAAGCACCGCGCCGTGAGCGCGGCAGCAAAGGAGCTCACATCAGCGTCCCCAGGACGCGAGTTGGGAACCGCGACGCGCTCACGCTCATCTCACCAATCGATGGGCGCGTGATGTTCTGCCTTCCCGCCGGCTCTCAGGCGATCATCGGTACCACCGACGACTGGACCGAGGAGTCGCCCGAGAGCGTCCACGCTTCGGTGGCCGATGTCGATTATCTCCTGCGCGCCGCCAACGCTTACTTCCCCGATGCGCATTTGACCCGAACCGACGTAGTCAGCGCGTGGGCCGGGATTCGGCCGCTTGCCACCGCGGCGTCGTCGAATCCAACCGCGGTGTCGCGCGAGCACAGCATCGTGAGCGACGGCTCCGGCATGATCCATGTCACCGGCGGAAAGTTGACGACTTACCGCTCGATGGCGGCGGAGATCGTGGATCAGGTTCAGAAATCATTGGGCGAGGACCTGGACCGTGCGTCCACTGACTCGGTCGAGCTTCCCGGCGCAGAGCGAGACGCGGAGATTGCTCGACTTCAGCGCGAAGACGCGAGGCTGGCGGAGCCATTGGTGCCCGGACTCCCTCACACCGGCGCGCACCTCGTGTACGGCGTCTCGAAAGAAATGGCCCAAACCTTGTCCGACCTGCTGATTCGCCGAGTGCATTTGGCGTTCGAGACGCCGGATCACGGAGCGAGTGTCGCGGCGCGCGCAGCCGACATCGTGGCGCCGTTGCTCGCCTGGGACGATCAAACGAAAAGCGCCCGAGTCCGTGAATACAGGCAGGACATCGAGCGCATCTTCGCTATCGGTTGATTGTGCGATCTACTGGACCGTGATGCTCCCAGTCATCAAGTGAATTGTGCAGTGGTAGGGGAATGTTCCGGCCGTGCTAAACGATCTGCTGAATGTTCCCTTATCCTGCGTTGGTGATGAAGCACTTCCGTCGTCGAACGTCACATTGTGAGAGACGCACGTCTCACTCCCCCCGTAGGGATCACCCGCGCAGGTATTCCACGCCCACTGGACGGTGGCACCCGCTGTCACGGTCTTCGTTGCCGGACTGAACGCGTTATTCGTCACCGAGATTCCTCCGCTGGGAGGCGTTGTGTTGCCGGGCGGTTGCTGCGACGGTGCAGAAGAGTAGCTGCCGCCGCACGCGACCGCTGAAACAAGCGCCAGCGCGATACACACATTCCTTGTCTTCATGTTTTCTCTCCTTGTGAGGCTCACTGTACGGCCGCCTACAAGGCAGATCAAGCCGCGTTTCCTGCTGCTGCGGCGAACGACTGAAAAGCTGCGGCAGACTACGCCTTAGGCCGCGTCGTGGATGGTCTTGAGCTCGACGATTTTGAGGCGGCGCGTCATCGCGGGCAGTTTGAGCACGACCGACTCTCCGACGCTTCGTCCAACCAGAGTTTTCCCGATCGGCGACGACATGCTGACGTGCCCTTCCTCGAACTCCACCGAATCGCCGAATACGAGGCTGTAGGTCTCGCGCTCACCGGTCTTCTCGTCCTGCACGACGACATGTGAGCCAAGCCCGACCTTATCGGCGGGAATCTGGGAAACATCGATCTGGGAAAGCTTGCTGAGGCGCTGACGCAGCTGGCCAAGACGCGCGCGCACCAACTGCTGTCGCTCGAGCGCGGCCTTGTACTCGCTGTTCTCGCGCAGGTCGCCCATCTCCACAGCCCTGCGAATTTCCTGCGGCAGGGTGACGTTCAGCTCGTGCTGAAGGCGCTCGACCTCTTCTCCGAGTTTTACCTTGAGTTGCTCGATCATACGACTTGAGCCTGTCGAGATGGTTTGCCGCGCGCGTAACGGCGAAAAATCAGCGCCCGACCGTATGCCGGCCGGGCGCCGCACTTTCAAGCTAGGCAGAACGGGGCGGGGAGGCAATCGCCTGAACACGGATGCTCCGGATCGGAGCGAATGCTAACGATGCTGGGGAAGCTTCGAGTCGGTGTGACCGATCTCGGGCGGCGCGGCCGAGGACTTCTCGTATTCCTCTCGCAGCCTGGACATCATCGCTTCGCGCCGGTCGAACAGCCGCTTGAGCGGCCGGACATCGTGGCGCGCGAAGGCGTAGGACGTCAGGAGTGGCAGCGCGACGGTCGAATCCAGATAACAGACCACCGCATCCGGAAGCCGATCGGGGTCGATTTTCCCCCAACTCACGGCTTCAGCCGGGGTCGCGCCCGACAAGCCGCCGGTGTCGGGCCGCGCATCCGTAATCTGGAGGAAATAGTCGTGACCCTTTTCGTCGATGCCCAGCACTTCCTGGATCTGCGGCTCCGTTTGCAGCATGAAGTTCTTGGGACTTCCTCCGCCCAGGATCATCACGCCGCTCTTTCCCCCGCCCCGCTTGGCGTCGAGAACTATCGAAGCCGTCTCGTTCACGTCGCTATTCGGATCGAGAACAAGCTTGTTCCCATCCAAAGCCAGTGCCGCGATGTTCATTCCGATGGAGCTGTCGCCGGGCGACGAAGTGTAGATCGGTACGCCAGCCGCGTATGCCGCTGAAAGCAACGACTTCTGTCCGATGCCGAGCGCTTTCTCTCGTTCGCGAACGTACCTGCCGCAAAGATTGTGAAATTCCGCGCTCGACATCGCGCGCTGGAATTCCTTGCCGGTGATGATCTTCCGGAAGAAGGCGTCCGTCGACAGCAGCACATCGTAGTCGAAGAAGATGTCGTAGATCCGGACGACCCCTTCCTCGCGCAAAACCACGTCCGACTCCTGAGCGTTGCCGCGATGCATCGCCAGCCCGAGCCCGAAGTGGGTGTCGTGATAGAGATTCGCTCCGGTCGAGATGATCCAGTCGACGAATCCGCCCTCGATGAGCGGAATCAGCGCCGACATCCCGAGTCCAGCCGGCGTCAAAGCGCCGGTGATCGATAGGCCGACCGTGACATCGGCGGCCAGCATTTTCCCGGTGAAGAGCTGGCACGCTTCACGGAGACGCGCGGCGTTGTAGGCGAGGTAAGTCCCCTCGATCAGATCGGCGACTGTTTCCTTGCCGTCAATGCGGCGCGGATCGATGCGCTGGCCCTTGAGAAAGCGGCTCGCCTCGTGCGCCGTGTGCTGCTGCCCGCGCTTCTCGCGTTCTTCCGCCGCGAGCTTCTGCTGCGCCTTCGGGCCTGCGGCAGATGCCTTTCCGTGGCGCGACGACTTGAAGCCACCGCGCTCGCGCCGTCCTCCCTCCCCGGCACCGTTGCCCTTACTGCTTTTTGCCATCGCGCCTGCCTTCCACGGCTTCCTCGATCTGCTCACCGGCAGTCTTCCCGAGCGACTTGTACGCCGATATCACCGCTTGCGCAGCTTCCATCGGATCGTCGGTCACAAGCATGAGATCGAGATCGCCTTCCGAGATCTTCCCCTCACTCAGCACCCTCGCCTGCAGCCAGCGCAACAACCCCGCCCAGTAATAGCGGCCGAAAAGAATGACGGGGAAACGGTAAATCTTCCCCGTCTGAATGAGTGTGAGCGCCTCGAACAGCTCGTCGAGAGTTCCAAAGCCGCCGGGGAAGATAATGAACGCGACCGAGTACTTGATGAACATCGTCTTGCGGACGAAGAAGTACCGGAAATTGACGAGCGTATCGACGTAGGGATTGGCACCCTGCTCGAAGGGCAGCTCGATGTTGCAGCCGATCGAGCGTCCGCCTCCAAGCCGCGCACCTTTGTTCGCCGCCTCCATGATCCCCGGTCCGGCACCCGTGATGATTGCGAAGCCCGCCTCGGCGAGGAGGCGCCCGGTCTCCAGCGCCGCGTCGTAATGCGCGTCGTCCGGTCCGATTCGCGCTGAACCGAATATCGTCACCGCTTTTTCAACCGATGCGAGGGTGTCGAACCCTTCGATGAACTCCCCCATGATCCGCATCACGCGCCACGGATCGGTCCGTGTGAAGTCGATCCGCGGTCCCGGCTGCTGGAGAAGCTTTTCGTCCTCAGTGACGGTCGCCACATCGCGGATGGAATCGTCAACGAGGCGCCTGTCGCCCAACCTCCGCCCTGTTATCTGCTGGGAGGGCGGAGTTCTTCCGGCCTTGAGGTGTCCCTCCTCGGTCCGTTTCTTCAATCCCTCCAGCGCCTGCTGCTCGGCTGAGGCCATTACTTCGGGATTGAGCTTCTTGCCGCCGGCAGTCCGCGCGCGCGTCGGACGGCGCGCGATCTTCGCCGCATTTGCTTTCGGGATATCTTTTCTCTTCTTCATTTTTGGCGGGCTTTCTTAATTCGGAAACTAAAGTTGCGTGCGTCTGCAGGAAGCCCGCCAGGTGATGGCGCGCAGGTCATAATGATCATTGCGGATGGCGTGCGACCGGATGTTCTCGCTCGAGCCATCGCGAGAGGCGAATTGCCCGCGCTCGCGGGCCTGCGGGAAGAAGGATCGCTCTCGACGGTCACGTCTGCTTTTCCCTCTGTGACGGGACCTGCGTATGCGCCGTTCATCATGGGAAGATATCCGGGTAGCGTCGGACTCCCGGGCCTTCGCTGGTACGATCGCTCGCGTCGGATTCCGAGACTCTCCGGACACTCTAGAAGCTATGTCGGCGCGGAGATGAGATTCGTCGATCGCGACATCGATCGCGCAGCGCCGACGGTTTTTGAGCTCGCCAAACCCAGCTTCGGGGCGTTGAGCGTCATCGCGCGTGGTCTGCGTCGTCGCGAGCGCATCGGACAGACTCCCGGTTTCGTGGCACGGGCGGCCGTTACTCACTTTCGCGGCAACGTCCGCGGCTGGCTCGCAATAGACCGCCGCGTCGGAGAAGAAGTTGCCTGGCGACTCCGCACTCGCCGAACGAGGTACGCGTTCGTTGCACTCACCGGCATTGACAAGACATCGCACGCCGCTGGTCAGGACTCACCGATCGCCGCGGATGCGCTCCGAATCGTTGATGACACCGTGGCCCAGATCCGCTCCGACGCCGAGCGCGACGGGCGCTGGGGAAAGATGCACCTGTGGGTTGGGAGCGATCACGGACATTCGCCGGTGCGCGACCACGAGGACCTGATCGCGATTCTCGCAGAGTGGGGTTACAGCACGCTCTCGCATCCGTGGGCGTTCAATACCGGAGCCGATGTCGCTGTGATGGTCAGCGGCAACGCGATGGCGCATCTCTACCTGAACCTCGAGGAGAAAGCGAGACCGTGGTGGCCTTCGCTCGGGGGAAAGTGGGGCGAGCTGGTCGAAAGATTGCTGACCCGCGAATCGATCGATCTCCTGATTCTTCCGACCAGTCCGTCGTCGTGCGAGATAATTACCCGTGATCGGGGCGCAGCCAAGCTGACATGGAGGGAATCCCGATACACCTACATCCCGACAACCGGCGATCCGCTCGACATTGGCGAACAATCGGGCGACGATCGCCAAGCCTACGATGCGACGATCGAATGCGATTATCCCGATGCCCTGGTGCAGATCGCACACCTGATCGGGTCAGCGCGGAGCGGCGACGTCATCCTGTCGGCCGCCAGAAACTGGGACTATCGCGCGAAATACGAGCCGATCCCTCACGTCTCATCTCATGGAGCACTGCACCGTGAGCACATGCTCGTACCGTTACTGCTGAATCGTGCTCCGGAGGGGGTTCCGCGCCGCACCGTGGATGTGATGCCGAGCACATTGGCCGCGCTGGGCATCACGCCGCCGAAGACTCTCGATGGAGTCTCTTTCTTCTAGAGGTGACGTTACTGCACTATGACGGTGCCCTTCATCCCGACACCGTGTATGGTGCAGTGAAAAGGATAGCTGCCGACCGTTGCGAACTGCCGCTGATTGGTGCCGGATGTATGCGGGCCAATATTGCCGGCGCTCCCGCCACCGACAGCCAGCGCGGACGCTGGCGTGTCGAAGGTCACGTCGTGCTCTATGCCTCCAGAGTTGTTGTTCCACGTCACCGCGGTGTTGGTGGCAACGGTCACACTGGGGTTGGACGCAGTGCCCGTTGCCGAGATGAATGTGGACGATCCCATGCAGAAAGTGCCTGCTGTGCAATTTCCGCCGCCTCCTCCTCCGCCTCCACCGCCTCCCCCGCCGCCACCGGGCGCGGTGGAATCACCGCCGCACGAAGTCAGAGCAACCAAGAGTGTAAGGGCACCAATCAAACCAGAAATCTTCCGCATCCTGCCTCCTCGTCGAGCTGAATCCAGCTTCACGGTCAGCAACCGCTTCGTGGCCAGGGGTGGGCACGATCCGGTCAAATAAGCAGCCCGTTCACCGCGCGCGCAAAGACGGTCCGGCAACCGTATGGTCGTGGCCCGCGAGCGACAGTCGTTCTAGGGTGAACGCCTGATTCGTCCGCTCCTATTCCTTCATCGCGCAGGTGTACAGCCGCCAATCCGAGTCCGATGCCGCTACCGCTGCAATGTACCCTGCACGCGGAGCAAAGAGCTTGTGGGTCAAGTCCGGCTGAGCCTTAGCTCCCTCGGATCCGGACCACACGCCCTTTCCCTCCGCTTTCAGGCGAGCTTCGCGGACCACCCATGATTTCAGGAACGCGGCATCCCGCGCTTCGGGAGCGGTCGCAGCCAGGGTCCGGATCTCCTGTTCCGACATGAAGCGCTGCGCGACGTCCAGCAGGCGGCGAACGGGCCGTTCGTTCTCCACGTCCACACCTACCGGGCGGTCGGGCGCGAAGGCGAATAGTCCTAGCTCGGCCGAATGCGAGATGTTGAAATGAATGTCGTGATCGGCGAGGGATGGCTTGCCCGAAGTGCCGTAGGTGAAGCGGAGCTTCCCAGCGGCGGTGCCCGTGAAGCCGGACAGCAGGGTACGAAGGATCCCTCTCGCCACGACGAACCGGCGCGCCAGGATCGGAACCATGCCCTCGGCACGTCCTTTCTCCTCGCCAGACAGGGTCCGCGATAGCTCGGAATAGCGCGCATCCCGAACCTCGAGTGACGCGACCCAGACCTGGACTTCCTCGGTCATCAGCTCAAGGGATGTCAACGATCTCTACCGTGGCATTTCCGCGCGCGATCGTAAGTCTCGCCACGCTGGGCGTGAGCTTGAATCGTTGCGGTCCGGCTGCTCCGGGGTTCACGAACAATTGCTTGCCAACGCGGGAGACCAGTGGGCGATGCGTGTGGCCAAAGACCACCACATCGGCGTCATAACGCTCGGCGAGCTTGGCCGGCGTCGGGCTACCGACTTCGTTGCCGTGGCTCACATGAACGCGGATCCCGTCGATCGCGACGAGGAGCTCTTCGGTCATATCAGGCTCATCTCTCGGATCGGTGTTGCCGAACACGGCCTTCACCGGCGCGATCAAGCGGAGCTCGTCCAGTATGTCGGACCCGCCGACATCACCTGAGTGAAGTATGAGCTCAACCCCCTTCAATGCCGCATGGACGCCCGGCCGAAGCAGCCCGTGCGTATCGGAGATGAGTCCCACCACGTGCGCTTCGGAGTGTGCCATGTGCCGTTCTATATATTAGAACCGTGAAGCTTTGGCTCCAACTCGCCCTGCGCCTGACGTTGCGGTCGTTGCGTCGTCCCCGGCTCGCGCTCGATCTGATCCGAATCACCTGGCGATTCAGATCGAACGATTGGTACCGACATTTTCCGTTTCTTCCGTTACCCGATCCCACGTATCTCCGCTGGCGGATGTACACCGCTTATGGGGACTACAACGCGGTGCCTTCGGTCACGGACGTCGAGCGTTATACCCGTTGGGCGAGTGTGGGTGAATGACAGCCGCGGTGGCTGAAGCTTTGTCTCTCGAGCAGCTTATCAAGGCCCAGGCCTGTGGGCTGGGGTTCGACCTGGCCGGAATCACGTCGCTCGGCCCCATGGAAACGGCAGCTGCGTTCGAGACATGGGTCGCCTGCGGCTACGCCGGCGAAATGGACTACCTCCCGCGGGGCACAGCGAAGCGCCGGGATTCAAGACTACCGGTTCCAGGCACAACGAGTGCGATCGTCGTCGGCCTCGACTACGGCGGTCGATCTCCCAGCGGACCTATCGCCCGCTATGCGCGCGGAGACGACTACCATGACATAATGTTCGGAAAGCTCGAGGAGCTGCACGAATGGCTCGAGGGCGAGTTCGGCAGACCAGTCGCCGGAAAGGCGTATGTGGATACGGGGCCGCTCCTCGAGCGGGATCTGGCACGGCGGGCAGGGTTGGGCTGGTTTGGTAAAAACACAAACCTCATCAATCCGGACATTGGCTCCTTCTTTTTCATCGGCGCGCTGTTAGTGGACCTCGATCTCCAACCAGACACGCCATTTGAAGCCGATCGCTGCGGAACCTGCACGCGCTGTCTCGACGCGTGTCCGACCGGTGCGTTCGTCGAGCCTCGGCTGCTTGATGCCACGCGCTGCATCTCGTACCTCACGATAGAGTTGAAGGGCGCGATCCCCGAGGATCTGCGCTGGCAAATCGGCACCCACATTTATGGATGCGACGTTTGCCAGGACGTCTGCCCCTACAATATCAAGTTCGCCCAGGAGCTTCGGGAACCCGCATTCGCTCCGCGCGCGGCGATTGGAAACAGGGATGCACAATCGCTTGCCAGGGACCTGCTAGCGATGGACGATGATGACTTTCGCGCTGTCTTCAGCGGCTCGCCGATGAAGCGCGCGAAGCGGCGCGGCCTCTTACGCAACGCGGCAGTCGTGCTCGGCAACATCGGTGATGAAGGGGATAAGGCTGCGCTCGCTGTCGCAGCCAACAATCTCGACCCCCTCGTCAGGAAGCACGCGGAGTGGGCGTTGGAGCAGATCAGCAGCTGATCAGCGCAGTACTTACTTCCCTTTGGCCTTATGCACCGCCGTCCACATCGCCGCGTCCCAGGCGTTGTGGATTCCGACAAAAAGCAGCAGCAAAGCACCAGCCGCGACAGAATAGAGAGCCGCGCCGGCGCCTACCCACACGACCGCGGCCGATCCGAGCAGACATACATATCCGACTAACGGCAGGAGGATGTACAGGAACCAGTCGGAGCTCTCGGGTGTGTACGCTCTCTGCCGTCGCATGCGCACGATGATTCGCGTCGAGTACGCAATTCCTGCCAATCCGCATACGCCGAGGGAGAAGCTGAGACTCGCGGTGGTGTGTCCCGGCGTGGTCAGGATAGCGGCAACGAGGAGTACGGCACAGAAATGCAGGACAGTCGGCGAGGCGAAGGCTGCCATTCCCCCGCTCTCAGTCGCGCCCCTCGTTTCCGCCGTCAGCGTTATCACGACGAACATCAAACCCGTCAGCGCAGCCGCCGACAAGCCGACAATTATGTAGAAGTTCTCCCACCCTGCCAGCGATGTCATCGTCGTGTCCGCCACGGTTTCCGGTTAGCTCAGTCGCGACGCAGCAAGATGGTCGCGTCGACCGGAGACGAGCCGGTCCAGCGCTTCGCAACCCGAATACGTCAGACCGTGGGAGTCGTCGCCGCTCGAGCTTTAGTCCGGAGTGTTGAAGCCGAGGATCTTGAGCGCCAGACAAGCGGCGCCAAATCCGTTGTCGATGTTCACCACCGCTACACCGGGACTGCAGCTGGCCAGCATCGTGTTCAGCGCAACCATTCCACCCTGGGCAACACCGGTTCCGACGGAAGTTGGGACGCCAATCACGGGCGCACGCACCAGGCCGGCGACCACGGCCGGCAACGCCCCATCCATCCCCGCAACGACGATGCACACACGGGCGTTTGATATCTCGGGCAGGATGGACTGCAGGCGGTGTATGCCGGCAACTCCCACATCGAAATGGGATGACACCGGTACGCCCATCGCATCGAGAGTAACGGCGGCCTCGAGCGCGACCGGGATGTCGGCGGTGCCAGCGGTGATGACCGGAACGACCGGAATGTCCCTCTTCTCGCGAGCGTTGCGGACGGCCATGCGCGCTTCGGAATGGATCGTCGCCAGATCGGTGAGCACTGTCATCTGGTCGTCGCTCAGCCGCGACGCGATGCGGAGCTCGCTCGTGTTCTCGAATATCTGGCGCAGATGGGCGTTGGTCTTTCCCGGCCCATACACTACCTCGGGGACTCCAGTGCGCGACTCGCGATCGCCGTCCCAGCGAACCTGGGTCATGACGCCACCAGGGGAAGCGAGATGCTGCCGCTCTGAAGTCCGCCGAGGTCGAGCGCGACGAACTTGAATCCGGCTTCCCTGCACGTGCGCCTCAGCTCAGTCCTGAAAGGATCGGTCACGACGCGCTCGAACATCTCCGCGGGTATCTCCAGCCGAACGATGGCCTCGTGCCATCGCGCGCGTGCGGGCCAGATGTCGTGCAGGCGCAGAAACTCCTCGACCGCTTCGATCTGGGCCAACCGCTCGGGAGTCACCTCGATTCCGACGGGCACTCTGCTGGCGAGACACGGTGCAGCGGGTTTTTCCGCGTTCGACAGATTCCACCGCCGCGCGAGGGCCCGAACATCAGCCTTGTTGAATCCGGCATCGACGAGTGGCGCAACGACTCCGCGTTCCATCGCCGCCTGCAGTCCGGGCCTGTGCTCGCCCAGATCATCGACATGTGTTCCGACGAAGATGACCTCGTCCGTCTCTCTCGTGTCGGCGAGCGCCTGAACGGTATCGTACAGTGCACTCTTGCAGAAATAGCAGCGTTCTCCGGCATTGGCGCGATATCCGGCGAGCTCCATCTCGTTGGTTTCCACTTCTTCCACACGTGCGCCGATCCCGTCAGCAATCCGATGTGCATCGGCGCGCTCCGCCGCCGCGAGCGAAGGACTCACTCCAAGCAGCGCGACAGTCTCGATTCCGGCTCGCACCGACGCCGCGAGCACGACTGTCGAGTCGATGCCGCCCGAGTAGCACACGTAGGCAACGCGGTCGCCCGCGGCCGCGCGAACCGCGGCGATCAGCCTCTCCTCCAGATCCACTTACCGTCCCCGCGTTGTCGAAGAATCCAGATCGGCTTCCTTGAGCGCCCTCATCACCTCAGATCGGATCTCGGCCAGGGGGCGCGAAGTCTCCTCAGCGACTCGCCGCAGATCGTCGAACTCCGGTTTCGCCCTCTGCGTGCCGTCCGGAAGGGTGGCGACTTTGACCCGGATGTCGCGGCCATCAAATCGAATGAGACGCGACTCGCGCTCGAGCGCGTTTCGTACCACATCGAAGGTCTTCACACCGAGCGTGGTGAACTGGAGAAAAATCTTCTCCTCCAGACGGGCAAGATCCGAAGTCTGAACCAGCGCCTCGACCCGGGTGCCCAGCCGCCCCTTCTTCATCGTCGTGTGGAGCAGTACCACATCGAGCGCGCCCTCTGCGCGCAGCACGTCGGCTGCTCCGGCCAGCTCCTCCGGCGACATGTCGTCGATGTCCGCGCTCAAGACGTGGAGATGCTCGGTGTGCACATGCTCGTGGCCGGGATGATGGTGGTGATCGTGATGATCGACCGTCATTTCTCCAACGATTATCCGGAGCGCGTTGAGCTGGCCCTGGATGTCGCGCGTCCCGGCGCCATAACCACTCTGCCGGGGACTGTACTCCTGCGGTGGGGCGCCCTTCGACAGAACCCGGAGCAGCGCGGCTCCAGTTGGAGTGGTGAGCTCTCCTGATCCGGGTGGCCCATGCCGGACGTTGAATCCCTCGAGCAATCGTATCGTTGCCGGAGCGGGGACGGGCAGCACTCCATGCGCGGTTTTCACGGTGCCGTCGCCGAGTGAGACTTTGGTGTTGTAGATGCGCTCGACGCCCAGCAACTCCACTCCCCAGATAGATCCGATGATGTCGAGGATGGCGTCGACTGCTCCGACTTCGTGCAGATGCAGCTCGTCGGGAGCGACGCCGTGGATAGCGCTCTCGATCGCAGCGATGGCCTCGAAGGCTGCATGGGCAGAGCGCGCAACCTTTTCCGGAATCTTCAACGCATCGATCAGTCGATGGATTTCGGAGACTGCTCGTCCGTGGGGTTCCGACGGAATATCGAAGTCGACCTTCACGCACCGCACTCCCGACCGCTGGACATCTGCGATCCGGACTTCGACGCCGCTCAGCCCGAGCGCCGCTGGCAGTCGCTCGAGCCACGCCCTATCGAGACCGACATCGACGAGCGCGCCGAGGAACATGTCTCCGGCGATGCCGCTCGCAGGATCGAGTATCGCAATCTTCATTATTGGGTTGTTTTCCGTGGGGCGGCGCTGAAATCCTGTGAAGGCGAAGATCGCCCTTCTTCTCAGTAAGCTAGCGCTTCCGCAGTTGGGGGTGAATCGGTCCGGCACAATCGAGGGGACAGATTTCTGTCCCCTCGACTTCGAGACGTCTAGAACTTCGCGGGAAACTGCTTAATGATGCCGGCTGAAAGAGCATCGGCCATCATCATGGACTGCGAAAAAATCGCGTCGAAGTTGCTGACATCGTCGTTCCATTTATGCTGGAGGCGATTGACCGCCTCCTGAGTCGTAAGGGCGAGGTGTCGATTGAGCATGTCGAGCAGCGTCTGTCGCCGCCAGTTCGGGTTCGCGCCACTCAGAAAAGTCGCGATGTCAGCCGCGTTCTGATGCCAGCGTTTATCGGCATCAGCCTGCTTGGCGGCATTGCCCGCTTTCGCCGCGCTCACCAGATCCACAGCGATGAGGATGTGCTGCTTCAGCAGATCGGTGAGCTTTGCTCCTGCGGCTGCCCCGTAAAACGGCACCACGGCTTTCCCAATTTCCTCCTGGTTTTTCAGCAGTCGTACGGAGGCGGCCTGAGCACTGGGGTCGTTGAGGACCGTCGAGACAATGTATTGTCGCGTCCAGAGGACGTGGTCTGCCCACAGCTTTCGCATTGCGGTTTGCAACTCTACGCTTCTCGGCGAAACCGCTATTGCGGAACCTGTCGACATGGTCGGCGTAGCTGCGGCAGATCCAATGACGCTGACGGCCGCAAGCACGATGGAAGATTTGATCACCGGCTTCATCATTCCTCCTACTCGGTCTGGGGCGTGATCTCCGCACGCGCGCCACGTCGAAATGGGCGAGTCAACTGGCTTCGAGGTCGCGCGACGGAAGAAAACGCAGTGAGCTTTGCGTTTTTAGCATATCCTATTCCGCCGAATCCTGATGGTGGGGTTATGCCGCGTTTCGCCGCGCTCGGCTAGCCACGCTCCGATGTTTGCGCTCCAATCTCGAAGCAACACCTGGGCTCCCCCTCGCGGTTACAGCAGATTCGAACCGGAGTCGACAAGTACTGCTCGAGAAAACCGCCGAGGACGTTGCAGCCCGCGGAATTCTCCGCCGTCAGCGCCGACAGCGGGCAACCAAGGCTTCTTATGGTTATGGAACCATTGCGAGCATGAACTTCGGCGATTCCGCCGAAAGTCTTGAGCAGGCGCGCGGCCGCATGGGTTTTGTCCTTGACACTACCCGTGGGTTTTGAGTACCTCGCCGCCAGTGACTTCCCCGTTTCCGTCATGAAAGACTCCAGCTGCGTTCCGGAGCATTTGCCCTCGGCCACGCGCAGAAAGTGCGTGAGCACGGGCAGGTAGAGCGTGGAGAATTGGATCTGGCCTTCGAGCGTAATGGAGTACAACGCTGAGGGCTTGCTGGCGCCTGGACGCGCGCCGGATCGCACTGCCAGTTCCGCATCCTGCAGCTTTCGGAGTTGATTCCGCACGGCGTTCGGGGTGAGCCGCAGGCTTGTAGAAATCTGCTCTACGGTCCGGGGGCCGTGCCGAAGCTCGGCGAGAACTTTCCGGGCGGGACCGTTGGGCCTCATGTGAGACTTTGACATAGGATGTTTGTGATCGGGGATTACAGCTAAAGCTGGGCACTATCACCTGCAATTGGAACGCTCGAGACCCCCTGCGCGTTGGAGCCGCCCGACAGAAGGTTTGTCAGCCGCGTGGCGTTATTGCCGATAACGCAGTGTAAACTTGACAATCTCACAAACCTTGGCGAGGCTTCGATCCGACGGTTTCTCAGCCATCCTCTTCGAGGAGAGGTGCAACATGTCGGTGAGTTTTGGACGACCTCAAGCGTTATCCCCGGTTCATCGTTCCGGCGCTGTGCTCATTCTGGCGCTGGGCGTCGCATGCTCGCCTCAGCCGCGGGTGAATGAAACGGCATCCAGCATTCCGACCGGTGCCGGTGCAGTTGCCGACGACCCTTCTCCGCAGAACTTGTCCGCCGGCCGTGAGGTGTTCCGATTCGACACCTTCGGCGATGAGCAGTTCTGGACGGACACTGCGCGGATGCATGAAGTCGTTCAGAAATCCGTCAGTCCGGCAACCGCCCTCTCTGTCGGACTCAAAGTCGACGCTGATGCGATCCCTCCTGATGTGGCCGCGGCGATTAAGGCCGGCAAGGTGGATCTGAACGATCCCGCGACGACCGTTACGCTCCTCAAGCTGAACGCCGTCGTCGGCCTCAAGGGCACGGTGACCACCGTCAACGGAAAGGACAACCTCACCCGGCTCGGAATCACCTGCGCGCTTTGCCATTCGACGGTCGATAACGCTTTTTCGAAGGGCATCGGACACCGGAAGGACGGCTGGCCCAATCGCGATCTCAACGTGGGAGCGATAATCGCGCTGTCGCCTGCGATTACTCCAGCGCAAAAGGCGGTCTACAACTCCTGGGGACCGGGAAAGTACGACCCCCGATTCAACATCGACGGCAAGAGTACGCCGCTCGTGCTTCCCCCTGCCTATGGTCTCGCCCACGTCAGAAACGAGACGTACACCGCCGAGGGCCCGATCTCCTATTGGAACGCATACGTGGCGGTAACCCAGATGCACGGTCACGGAAACTTCTCCGATCCGCGCCTGCCGATCGACATTCGCCAGACACCCGACATGGTCGGGCCCAAGCTCGGCTCACTGCGCGCATATCAGCACAGCATCGAAGCGCCTGCTCCACCGCCCGGAAGCTTCGACAACGCCGCCTCAGTCAGAGGACGAGTCGTATTCAACCAGAATTGCATCACCTGTCATGTGGGCGCCAACAACACTGACAACAACTCCGGTGTGTTGCACACGGCATCGGAAACGGGGCAGGACCCTGCCTACGCTCTGCGCACCGCGAACAAGGCTTATCGCACCACGCCTCTTCGTGGCCTGTGGCAGCATGCGCCGTATTTCCACGACGGGAGCGCTGCCACGCTCGAAGAGGTCGTCGCACACTACAACAACATCCGCCGACTCAATCTGTCGGACGCGCAACAGCGCGACCTCGTTCAGTATCTGAAGTCACTCTGAAAGAGTTCGACTGTCAGACTTCTGAATCCCGAGCGTACTTGTCCCGCATGGGTATGCGCTGATGCGTCGCGGCGTCGGCGTGCAAGGAATCGAACTTGCACCCCGCGCTCGTCATGACCGACCATCATTATGACGTAGCAGTAGTCGGAGGCGGACCCGCCGGACTGTGCTCGGCGCTCTGGCTCGCGCGATATCTCCACAAAGTCGTCGTCGTCGATTCCGGCGATCCTCGCAACTGGGAAACCCGCGGCATCAACGGATACCTCGGGCACCAGGGAATTCGCTCCCCCGAGCTGCGCGCGATCGGACGGGAAGAGTGCTCGAAGTACGGAGTCGACTTCGTGGAGGGTATCGTCGATCAAGCGGTCGACGAGTCAGGCGAGCTGTTCGCGATTCAGCTCCGGGGCGGAATGACGATCGAAGCGCGCCGAGTTTTGTTGGCGATCGGGATCAAGGATTACTGGCCCGACATCCCCGGCCTCGACCGGTGCTACGGTGAGACGATTCACGTCTGCCCGGACTGCGATGGCTACGAGACGAGGGACAAGAAGACTGTCGTCGTTGGGACGGGACGGAAGGCAGTTGGTTTGGCGCTCGCCCTCACGACGTGGACTCAGCAGATCGTCATCTGCACGAATGGCGAGAAAGCGGGGATGAGCCAGGCCATACTCGACACGCTGAGGCCGCTGAACATCCCGGTGCTTGAGGCGCCGATAAACTGCATCGTGTCGAAATCCACGGAGATTCTGGGGCTCGATCTGGAAGGTGGGATGACGCTCGACTGCGAGCGGCTCTATTTCGCGATCGGCCAGTACCCGGCTGACGACCTCGGCGCACAGTTGGGATGTGAGCGCGACGATCTCGGCCGCCTCGTCATCGACGAGCGCAATCACACTTCGGTGAAGAACGTCTACGCGGCTGGCGACATTGCGCCGGGCCCGCAGCTGGCGATCGGGGCGGCGGCCAGCGGAGCGGTGGCGGCGATTGCCATCCACGCTTCGCTCATCCCGGAGGCGAGAAGACTACCCGACTGAGCGCGCTACCAGCGCAGCGTCAGCGTCTGGGGCTTGTTCCTTCTGAGGACTTCCAGTTCCATCGTGTGACTGCTGGTGCCCCGGGAGTCGGCGTTGCGGATCGCGTCCACCAAATCGAACGGGCCGTGAACCTTGATCCCGTCCGCTTTCACGATGATGTCGCCGCCGCGAAGTCCAGCGGTCCTCGCCGGCGAGCCCTCCATCACGTTCGTCACGAACACGCCGCTGGTTTTCACGCCGAGGGCGTCACGCAAGTCGTCGTTGAGCGCTGTAAACTCGGCGCCGGCGAATGGATAGACTCCCCCGCCATATCCCATCGCCGGAACCAGAACGGTGGGGAGTGGCTCAGGAGAGGGCACCCGGGTCCGGACCAACATCCCTGGCGATGGTAGCGGCTCTCCGCCAATCGTTCCAGCCCGGCGCTCGATTTCCTGTCGCGGTGATATGGAAACTTCTACAATCTCTTTCCACCCTTCAGGGCGCTGTTCGAGCCTGCCGCGCACCTGCTTGAGTTGATCGTTGCGACGCAGCTGCAGCACGAATGGCGCGCCCGGCTTGAGCCACTTCTTCATCTGTATCGCGCCGCCACGCATGTCGTGGGAGTTGAAGGTGATCAACACGTCGCCCTTCTGAACACCCGCTTTGGCTGCCGGCGATCTCGGCTCCACTTTGCTCACCACCGGGTACGAGTCGAAGAACGCGTTGAGTTGATCGTCGACCATCGCGTTGTCCGATATGGTCACGCCGAACCATCCCGTTGGCGCTTCAGGGACGGGTACCGGCGTCTGCGCGGCGGCGTTTGCCGCAAATCCAGCCGACGCGATCACCACCGATGCGAGAATCTGTGCCCGGAACGCCGCAGACATTTTCGCAATCCTCATTCCTAGAATCCCCTCAGAACAACGGGACGCGCGACCATCTGCCGCGTTGCCGCGCGTGCGCCCATCGTCGCCAGATAGTACTGGTTTATCACCGGATCGTGCGGGGCGGTCTGTAGTGCGCTCTCTGTCGCGTTGAAGACCTGGTCGAGAGCAACCAGTCTCTTCGAGTACATCGCGGCGCTGTCGCTGGGCCGGCCGGATGAATTGTTGGCGGCCAGGAACTCGGTGGCGCGCTTGTAGTCCTCGACCGCCCGATCGAGCGTGGCCGAAGCTTCCTCGAGAGAAGCGAAGTTGGCGCTGGCCGAGGAGGGTTGTGCCGCGTCCACGGCGGGAGCCGATGTCGGCACCGCGGTTTCACTCGGGAGCGAAGCCGTATTCTGGGTCGCGCTCGGCAGTCCGATCGTCGTCCGGCCGATGGCGATTCCCCCAATAAGCAGCAGTACGGCCGCGGCGGCCTGCACCCAGGACTGGCTCGATGCCCAGCCGCGCGAAGGCGATTCGCGAATCAGGCCCTCGTCCCTCGCCCTGGCGGCAATCGCCTGCCATTCGTTGAGCGGCGGCTGCGGCCGTGCCTTCTCTACAGCGATGATCTGGTCGAGTTGCTCTTCAGACAGGTGCGACATGTGCCTTCCCCTTTCCTGCGACAGTTGTTGAGTCGTCCATGAGATTGGCGAGCAGCTTCTTCAGCTTTGCCCGCGCCTTGAACAATTGCGATTTCGATCCGCCCGGCGTGATTCCGAGCTCCTCTCCGATTTCGCCGTGCGTGTATCCTTCGATGTCGTGCAGCACGAACACGGCTCTCGCTCCCGGCGAGAGCTTTGTCATCGCCTGCTCGATCGATTCCGCCAGGAAAGTCCGGTCGTTGTCCATCTCGACCATCGCGGAATCGTCTTCGATATCCACTTCCAGCTTCGCCAGGCGGCGGATTTTGCGTAGTGCATTGAGAGTGCGGTTCACTGCGATGCGATGGGCCCACGTACCGAATTGTGAGTCGCCCCGATAGCTCGGGAGGGCCCTGAAAATCTGCATCCAGACCTCCTGGGAGACGTCGGCCGCCAACTCGGGATCGCCACACAGCCTGCGAACGACCGCGTCGATGTGCGGGGCGTGCTGCGACCACAGTCGCTGCATCGCCCTCTCATCGCCGGCTATCGCACGTTTGAGGTCGAGCTGGTCGATTGGCATCTCGGACATTGTCTTAGTCACAAACCGATGCTATAAAGTTTCCTCGCAAAAGCCGGTGACTTTCCCTCTGCGGAATCGTTTGCAACCGTATGCCCGCCAACCGCGGAGCGGCGGAACGAGCCCGGCCGGGTCGGAACTTAAGCTCTTGCGGCCCAGTATAAATTAAGGTAGTCCAAGGAGTTAGACGTTGCTCAGAGTCATTCTCACCGCCATGACCATGACCCACACGGGTGATGGCCTGCCGGTCAAGTCTCCGACAGAAGTCGGAATGTCCAGCACTCGCCTCGGCGCCATAGAGCGCGTCATCGAGCGCGGAATCAAGGCTGGGGGCTACCCCGGCGCCTCGGTCGTCGTGGGCAGGAAAGGCGCGGCGGTGTTCGAGAAGGGCTTCGGAAAGCTGTCGTGGAGCTCCACCAGCACGGCCGTCGATGCGCAGCGTACGATCTACGACGTGGCATCGCTCAGCAAGGTCGTCGGCACGACGACGGCGATCATGATTCTGTTCGACGAGAAGAAGATCGGGCTCGATGATCCGGTCGTGAACTACATCCCTACATTCGGCGGCGGTGACAAGGACAGGGTCACGATCCGCCAGCTCCTGACTCACACCTCCGGCTTGCCGGCTGGCCGTGACATCTGGCGCATCGCCCAGACCCCCCTCGAGGCTCGGGCGCTGGTCCTGAACACGCCGCTCGAAGGCCGGCCGGGTGCCCAGTACATCTACTCCGATTTGGGGGCCGACGTTCTTGGCCTCCTCGTCGAGGTTGTCGCCAGTGAGCCGCTCGACAAGTTCCTCAACCGTCGGGTCTTCGAGCCGCTGGGTATGAACGAGACGTTTTATCGACCCGCCGATTCGCTCCGCTACCGCATTGCCCCGACTGAGGTGACTCCGCCGCGCGGCTATCCGCTGCGAGGCGAGGTGCACGACGAGAACGCCTACGCCCTGGGCGGCGTTGCCGGACACGCCGGCCTCTTCAGCACGGCCGCCGATCTCTCCGTCTTTGCCCAGATGATGCTCAACGGCGGCGAATACAACGGCGTGCAGATCATCAGCAAGCCGACCGTCGAGCTCTTCACCTCCAGGGCGTTCGGCCACCGTGCGCTGGGATGGGACACGGCAGAAGGCGATTACGGATCTGGCCGCTACCTCGGCCCCACGGCCTACGGACATACCGGATTCACTGGAACCTCGATGTGGATCGATCCCGAGCGCGAGATGTTCGTGATCCTGCTCACAAATCGTGTGCACGCGGCCCGTGCTCTGCGGCCGGCGAAGGTGATATCGGACGTTCGCGCCGACCTGTCCGACGCGGCGGTTCTGTCGGTCCTCGACGGGCCCAAGCTCGCATCGGGGAAGCGAACCTTCCGCGCCGATCGCGAAGTCGGCTGGAATCCTCCGCCCCGGCGCGCTTCGAGACGCCGTCACCGGCCATCCAAGCATCACACGATCGCCAGCGCGTCGTCGAAGAGCCGCGCCAGCTCCGCCAAGAAGAGCACGTCGAGCAAAAGCTCGGCGGCGAAGAAGAGCAGCACCAAAAAGAGCCGATAACCAAACTTCGAACAGACACTCAGCGGGCGCCGAAAGGCGCCCGCTCTTGTTTCCGGACACTCGCGCTGGTGATTATTCGATAGCCCAATGCGAGAACCTGTATGAACGACGACTCCGTTACAACGCCTACCCCTACCCCTACCCCCGCCTCCACCTCGGTGGCGGCAGAGGCTTCGGCCACAAACGGCGTTGTGTCCGAGGACCAGGTGAAGCTCGCGCTGAGGAGGGTCAAAGACCCTGACCTTCAGCTCAACATCATCGATCTGGGGCTCGTCTACGGCATCGCCGTCGATGGATCCACGGTCAAGGTCGACATGACCCTGACGTCGCCGGCGTGTCCATCGGGCCCCGAGCTGATGACGAACGCGGAAAACGAAATCAAGTCGCTTCCGGGAGTGGAGAAGGTCGAGGTGAATCTCGTATGGATGCCCTTCTGGACGCCCGAGAAGATGGAGCCGCGGGTAAGGGCGTATCTCGGATTCTAGGGCGTTGGGCGTCGGTCACAGAATCATGTTGAGCGGGTGCGCCTCCGTTTCTACGCGTTAGCTCTCGCGGCGCTCTTCAGCGCAGGCGCTTGCTCGACCACTCCCACACCGCGTACTGGAGTGTCGGCGCGCCGCGCGGCGTCCGCCCTGGGCTGCCTCGACACGCTCAAGTCCAGCGACTCGATTGCGACGGTAGTAAGGATGACGCTCGCCGGGCAGGATTCCGCGGTCGAATTGCCGCGCGAGTTCGAGGGGATGTTCATCCAGGGCTTCCGATCCCACTTCACTCTACCGAAAAAGCTTCCTCTTAGCGTCGTGACCGGATGGCAGCCCTGCGACTCTCTGGGCTCCCGCTGCGTAGGCGGCGTCCTCAACCTGAGCGCCGCCATCTACGTCACGGTGCACAACGACGGCACACTCTCGGACGCGATGGTTATCGACGAGACCATGACACCTGCGCTGGCCGACAGCATGAGAGCCGCGCTTGTCGCCATGTCGCGGGCGAACGACGTCCCTCCTTTCGGCAAGCCTGACACGATTGCGCTCGCCATCAAAGTGATGCCACAACAGGCGGCCGACACCGCCGAGACATGGAGCTATCTCTTCACGGCGGTCGTTCCCCATTACCGTTGGCCATTCAGCTCCGCAAGGATGCCGGAGGCCGGCATCAACGCGCCCTATCCCCTGAACGCTCGTCTGGCTGGCATCGAGGACAGCGTGACGCTGGCCTTCACGGTCGATGCCGATGGCAAGGTTGCCGCCGAGTCAATCGATCTGGTGAGCGCCAACTATCGTGAGTTCGTGACGTCGGCGGTCAACGCGCTGCTCGAGGCGCGGTATCATCCCGCGCACCTCGGTGACTGCGCAGTCGCAA
>Ga0307296_10000274_pt1 | contig 23010 bp, 26 predicted proteins | sample ER_DNA_153_FD_194467 | JGI IMG/M metagenome (GOLD analysis project Ga0307296, IMG submission 194467) | Bulk soil microbial communities from the East River watershed near Crested Butte, Colorado, United States - ER_DNA_153 | ecosystem: Environmental > Terrestrial > Soil > Floodplain | place... | reverse complement strand
TGGTCGCCCACGGCGTCATCACCGGCATGCTGTTCTTCCTGGCCGGGTCCATGCACGAGCGCTACCACACCCGCGACATCGTCGAGCTGGGCGGCGGCATGGCCACCCTCATGCCCCGCCTGGCCGGAGTGTTCACCCTGGCCTGCATCGCCTCCCTGGGCCTGCCCGGGCTGGCCGGCTTCTGGGGCGAGATCCTGGCCCTGCTGGCCGCCTGGAACCCGGCCCCCGGGCTGTCGGTGCCGCTGTTCCGCACCCTGGCCGCGGTGGGGCTGCTGGGGACGCTGCTGACCGCCGGCTACTTCCTCTGGCTCATCCAGCGGATCAACCTCGGCCGGGTCCCCGACCGCTGGGGGAGCGGCGGCCGCACCCTGGGCGACCTGGCTCCCGTCGAGGTCGCCGCCTGGTCGCCTCTGATCGTGCTCATCGTGGCCCTCGGCTTCGCCCCGGGCCTGGTGCTGTGGCTGACCAACCCGTCGGTCACCGGCTGGTTCACCGACCTGTTCGCTTGACGAGGAGACCCTGACCGTGCCCATCGACTTCCACGCCATCGCCCCCGAGCTGGTCCTGGCCGGCACCGCCCTGCTGGTGCTGGTGGTCGACCTGTTCGTGGAGCGGGCCAAGGTGGTCGCCAGCTGGCTGTCGATCGCCGGCACCCTGGTCGCCGGGGTCGCGCTGGCCAGCCTGGTCGGCGGGGGCACCCGGAGCACCTTCGGCGGCTCGTTCGTGGTCGACAACTACGCCCTGCTGTTCAAGGGCCTGTTCCTGGGCTCGCTGCTGCTGGTCCTGCTGATGAGCCAGCGCTACGTCAACGCCGGCACCGCCTACCAGGGCGAGTTCTACTTCCTGGTCCTGTCCAGCTTCGTCGGCATGCTGCTGATGCCGTCCTCGCGCGACCTGCTCATGCTGTTCCTGTCGCTGGAGATCGTCTCGGCCACCGGGTTCATCGCCGCCGGCTTCCGCAAGGGCGACGCCCGCGGCAACGAGGGCGCGCTCAAGTTCCTGCTGATCGGGGTGCTCTCCACCGCCGTGATGCTGTTCGGCATGAGCCTGGTCTACGGCTTCACCGGGTCGCTCCAGCTCGGCGCCATCGCCGAGCGGCTGGCCCGGCTCGGCGATGAGCCGGCCGCGGTGATGAGCGTGTTCCTGGTCGTCACCGGCTTCGCCTTCAAGGTGTCGGCGGCCCCGTTCCACTTCTGGGCCCCCGACACCTACGAGGGCTCCCCGGTGCCGGTGGCCGCCTACCTGTCGGTCGCCTCCAAGGCCGCCGGGTTCGCCGGCCTCCTCCAGGTCACCTTCGTGGCCTTCCCGGCCTACGCCCGCTACTGGGCGCCAGCCTTCGCCGTCCTGGCCGCCTTCACCATGCTGCTCGGCAACGTGATCGCCCTGGCCCAGACCAACATGGTCCGCCTGCTCGCCTACTCCTCGGTCGCCCAGGCCGGCTACATGCTGGTCCCGTTCGCGGCCGGCTCCTCCGCCGACCCGGCGGTGCGCGAGGAGGCGTTCCAGGCCGTGCTCGTCTACCTGCTGATCTACGCCTTCACCAACCTGGGCGCGTTCGCCGTGGTCACCCTGGTCAGCCAGCGCCAGCCGTCCAACCTGATCGCCGACTACGCCGGCCTGGCCCGCCGCGCCCCGGCCCTCGGGGTGGCCATGACCCTGTTCCTGTTCTCGCTGGCCGGCATCCCCCCGGCCGCCGGCTGGTACGCCAAGTTCGTCGTCTTCAAGTCGGCCATCAACGGCGACACCCTCACCCTGCAGCTGCTGGTCGTGTTCATGGCCGTGATGACCGTGGTGGCCCTGTTCTACTACGCCGGCGTGGCCCGCAGCCTGTGGCTCGGCACCCCACCCGAAGGCGCCCCCCAGCTGGTCCCCCAGCCCGTCTCCCCGACCCTGGGCGCGGCCATCGTCCTGTCCACCGCCGGCGTCCTGATCCTCGGCGTCCTCCCGAACCTGCTGGTCCAGTACGCCCCCGTCTCCACCCTGGTCGCCGGCCCGTAAGCCTTACACCTCATGGACCGGTCGCGGGCTGGCGGCGGGCGCCGCGCCAGGCGTCGCGGAGCTTGACCCTGGCCCCGGTGCGCAGGATGGCGCCCTCGTACAGGCGGGCGGCCAGCACGACCACGACCACGATCGAGGCCAGCATGATGGCCAGGGACAGGGCGATCTCCCAGGGGGCGGCGTCCCCGCCGGCGATCCGCATCGGCATGATCAACGGGGCCACCGGGGGCAGGAAGGTGCACACCTTGGCCAGGGTCGAGTCGGTCCCGCTGATCGAGGTCGAGAAGGCCACGAAGAACGACGCCACCATGAGCAGGTTCAGCGGGGTGGCGGTGTTCTGGAGCTCCTCCTGACGGGACACGATCGCCCCGGCCACCGCGAACAGGCTCGAGTAGAAGGCGTAGCCGAGCAGGAACCACAGCAGCACCGAGGCGATGGTGGGCGCCGCGTCCGGCGGCAGGGTGATGGCGCCGCTGGCCGTGGCCAGGGCCAGCCCGATGACCCCGATGATGGTCAGCTGCAGCAGCCCGACCAGGCCGATGCCGACGATCTTGCCGGCCAGCAGCTGCACCGGCCGGACGGCGGCCAGCAGCACCTCGACCACCCGGGTCGACTTCTCCTCGACCACGCCCATGGCGACCGTGAAGCAGTAGCCGATCAGCTGCCCGTAGAGGATGAACACGGCCACGGTGGCGATCGTCCGCTTGGACCGGGCGTCCTCGTCGACCGGCTCGAGGCTGCGCACGGGCAGCGGGGGAGGGGCGAGGGCGGCCTGGATCTGGTCGGGCGCGACCCCGGCGCCCTGGAGGGTCTGCTGGGTCCTGACGGCCCGGGACGCCCCCTGCACGAGCAGGTTGAGCTGCTCGTCGACCTCGCCCTTGGCCACCAGCTGGCGCCCGTCGACCACGGCCAGGTCGAGGCTGCCGTCGCGCACGGCCGCCTCGGCCTCGGCGGCGCTGGCCGGCTGCCGCAGCCGGATGCGCACGCCGACGGCGTCGCCCTGGGCGGTGAGGGCCGGCCCCAGCGCCCGGGAGTCCGAACCGACCAGGCCCGACGTCGAACTGCTTGTCGTCGGACCCGAACAGCTTGGGCAGGAAGATGATGGCGCACAGGATGGCCAGGGTGACCAGGGTGGAGATGAGGAACGAGCGGTCGCGCCGGGTCCGCTCCACCACCTCGCGCCTGGCCGTCAGCCTGATGCCGTCGAAGGTCCTTGTCCTGTTGTCGCTCATTCCTGCACCGCCCGCCGGAACAGCTGGGCCAGGGACGGCTGGACGTCGCTGAACAGGGTCACGCGCCCGGCGGCCCTGGCCGCGTCCAGCACTTGCTGCTCGTCGCCGTCGACGGCCAGCACGACCCGCCCGTTGCTCTTCTCCAGCACCGTCACCCCGTCCAGGCCGCTCGCCCAGGCGCCGGCCGCGTCGGCCACCTCCACCTGCCAGCGCCGCTCGCCGCCGGAGGCCCGTAGCTCCTCGACCGGCCCGGCGGCGACCAGCCGGCCCCGGTTGATGATCGCCACCGCCTCGCACAGCCGCTCCACCAGCTCCAGCTGGTGGCTGGAGAAGATCACCGGGATGCCGTCGGCGGCCCGGTCGGCCAGCACCTCGGCCAGCACGTCGACCCCGACCGGGTCCAGCCCCGAGAACGGCTCGTCGAGGACCAGGACCTCGGGGTTGTGGACCAGGGCGGCGGCCAGCTGCACCCGCTGCTGGTTGCCGAGCGACAGCGCCTCCACCCGGTCGTCGGCCCGGTCGGCCACGCCCAGGCGCTCGATCCAGTAGCCGGCGGCGTCGCCCGCCTCCCCGGCCGGGAGGCCGTGCAGGCGCGCGAAGTACTCGAGCTGGTCGCGGACCCGCATCTTGGGGTACAGGCCGCGCTCCTCGGGCATGTAGCCGAAGCGGCGGCGGGTCTCGGCGTCGACCGGCCGGCCACGCCAGCGCACCTCGCCCCGGTCCGGCTCCAGCACCCCGAGCACGATCCGCATGGCGGTGGTCTTGCCGGCGCCGTTCGGGCCGACGAACCCGAACATCTGCCCTTCCCGGACGGTGAACGACAGGTCGTCGAGGGCGACCAGGTCGCCGTAGCGGCGGGTCAGGCCCTGCAGTTCCAGCATGTCGCTCCACTCCGCCGGTCTCGTCAAGCCTCTGACTGCACCATAGCAGCGGGGTTGGTCGGTGCCGTCCCGCCGCGGGAGGAAGGCGGCGTCCTCCTTGGGTCGTATCGTTGAAGCCGTGGACTGCCCCGTCGGAGCATGGTGCCTGAGCCGGCGCGTCGACTACGGCCCGATCCCCGGCCGGGGAACCAGATGCTCGACTTTCCCGAAGGCGTTGCAGGCGGCCGACGCCACCACCGGGCGCAGACCGCCGAGACCCACGCCCAGGCGGTCACGACCGCCGCCCCGAAGGCCAGGTTGAGCCAGCCGACCTGGTTCCCCGACGCGATCCCGCGCGAAGACGACGCATCCGGCGATCAGGCACAGGAAGCCGATGCCGCCGGCGACCAAGTGGCCCAGGCCGTGCCAGCTGATGGTCGCGGGTGGGCCGGCCGGGGTCCCTGGCGGGAAGCCCTGGGCCGGGTCGGCGGTCAGCAGGCCCGCGGCGACCAGGCCGGCACCGTAGATCCCGACCAGGATCGGCCCCCAGCTGCGGCCAGGGCCGCCGGTGAGCGACTGCCGTAGGCCGACGGCGCTGGCGATCGTCAGCAGGCCGATGGTGACCAGCATGGCCATATGGATCCAGCCGAGGTCGCCGTTGGTCAGCAGGCTGAGCGAGTGGCGGGTGAGGTCGAACCCCGAGCGGGTGAAGGCCTCGACCAGGCCAACGAGGACATAGACCGGCCCGGCGGCGATACCAGCGGCGAGCAGGATCCGTGCCGCGGCCGATGGGTTCCTGGTCGACACGGTAGATGCTCGCTGCATCGGAAGCTCTCCTTCTATCAGGTGGTGTCGCGAGCTCATCGCGAGGCCGCGTGCCCAGCGGCGAAGAACTCGTCCAGCAGCGGCGCCAGCGCCGCCGCCTTGACGATGTGCATCTGGCCCTCGAGGTGCGGTGCTGCGCGATGGGGAGCAGTCGGCAAGGGCCCGCTGGCCGTTCCTCATCCAGACGAGGCTCTTGCCGCCGGCGATGACGAGCGCGGGGGCGGTGATGGAGGCCCACCGTCCTTGGGGAGCGGGTTGCCGGACTGGGTGTCAGCCCATGATCGCGGCGTCGTGGGGAAGCGTGTGCGCGAGCACCTTCTGGCCCGACCGGGACGGCAGGAACCGCATCATGATGACATCCACCCGGGCAGCCCGATTCCCTTGGCCATGAACAGGTCGACGGCGTCGCCGCGGCGACCCGAGGCGACCAGTTCCTTCAGGCGTGCCAGGTAGCCGTCCGGAACCGGGGCGCGCGTGTCGTCCACGACGAACGGGGCTTCGTAGACAGCCAGCCTGTTGATCATTTGGCCGAGCCGGTTGGCGGCGTCCAGCGCCAGTACCCCACCCGAGCTGATGCCGTACAGACCGGCCACGCCCCCGGCGTGATCGACCAGCGCTTCGATGTCCTCGACCTCGCGCTCGATCGCATAGGGCGGTGTACTGCCGCTGTCGCCGCGGCCCCGCCGGTCGTAGGTGTAGACGGTGAAGTGCGGCACCAGCTCGGCGGCCAGCTCCACGTTGAGACTCGCCCTGCGGCTCGACTCTCCTTCCTTGGGGCGCGGGTCGCACCGCGAAGGCTCCTAGATCCGCTGCTCCCTGATCTGGCCGTCCCGCAGCTGGACCTGATCGACCCCGCCGAGCTCAAGGCCCGTTCAAGCCGGTGCCTCGGGCGATCCAGCGGATGAACAGCACGTCGCCGTTGCGCGCGGGCCTGCGACGCCAAGGCGCAGGCCGGGGACCGGTCCAGGACGCCGGAGCGGGTGCGTCGACGACGGCTGAGCGCCCGGCGGTGTGGCGCGGGTGGGGATGATGGGGAGCGGTACGTTCAGATGGTGGTGGCTGACTGCTGCTGGCGGAGGAGGCGGGCGGCGAGCAGGACGACCCAGCCGAAGCCGGTGATGATCGTGACGCGCTGAATCAGGCCTCCGGGTGCGTTGGGCAGCACGCCGGCCTGGTCCAGCCCCGCGAGCACCGAGGTGACCAGGTAGCCGGCAGCCACCACCAGGCCGGTGACGGTCGAGTACCGCGCCCAGCCGCGCCAGGCCGGATCGCCGGCGAAGCGTCGGGCCATGACGAAGCAGGCCGCGCTCAGGCACCCGAAGGCGACGGTGATGACCAGGCCGTGGATGAGCCCGGACAGGCTCTGCTGGGCGAGCGTTCCCGGCGGGTAGCCCAGTCCAGGGTCGTCGGGGAAGGCGGCCGCCAGCAGGAAGCCGGCCCCGGTCACCCCGAGCAGGCGTGGCCCCCAGGTCGAGCCGGTCCCGGTCGGCAGGGCGCGGCGGAGCCCGACGGCGAAGGCCAGCAGGGCCAGCCCGGTCAGCAGGATGGCGATGGTGTTGACCCAGCCCAAGGGGCCCAGGCTGAGCTGGCTGACGGCATGCCGCCAGGGGCTGTAGCCGGGCCGGGTCGCGCCCTCGACCAGGAAGGTGACCACGAACCCCGTCAGGCCGGCCGCGGCGCCGCCGAGCAGCAGCCGCTGTCGCGTGTGACGGTCCCGCCAGGATCTGGTACGGCTAGCTGTATCAGGCATTAGATGCTCCCTTCATTCGGCCGCCGGACCACGACTCGTCCGACGATCGCCCCTCCGGCGGTGAGGGCGATGGGGACGCCTTGGCTGGAACGATGTCGGGGTCTCGTGGCTCAAGAGGAGGGACTTCGAGCCACTGACGTTCCCGCTTGTTCGTCGGCCGTTGGATGCGGATGCGCTTCATCACGGCTCCCCACCTCCCCGCTGGGGCGGCAGGCGCCGCACTGCGATGATGGAGAGGCCGAGGTCGCGCACCTTGTCGAGGATTCCGTGCAGGGCTGACTGATCGGGCAGCGTGCCGGAGAGGATGGTCTCACCACCCTGGTTCTCGATCTGCAGCCCCTCGAACCATTGTGACCAGCGGCCGTCCAGGACGCTGTCCACCCGAACCTCGTAGCGGGCCGGCCACCTCGCGCCGTTCACGACGGGTCGCCTTGTTGGGTGAGGAACGCCGGGCCTCGCCACGGTGGACGGTGCTGCAGGAGGGCGCGGATGAGGCCCACCCGGCCATGCCGCCGACCCGATCGGATGAAGCGCTGAGGGGCAGCCTCGCGGTGGGGGTTCGCCATCCGCTCGCGTACGGCGAACTCGATCCTCCGGCCACCCCGGATCATCTTCGCCTCCACGGTTCGGTCGGTGTTGTCATGCGGCCAACGGTATGGAGCCGATCGTGTCGGGGCGTCACGCAAAGGTGGAACACCCGGTCGAATCTTCGGAGCGTGCCTGCGGAGTCGTATCGGGCAAGGGTGGCGCGCCGAGGAGGTGAGCCGGAACTGCTCGGTCTGATTCCCAGCAAGGTCTAGACTCGGTTGTCCAACATGAGCGTTCGTCGAACGCGTGGCGGGTGATGGGATGGCTGGGTCACGCACGTCGCCGCCGGACCAGACCGCAGCCCCTGAGCGAGATGAGCTGCTCGCCACCAAGCTCAGCCTCCCGCGGACCCGGCCAGACCGCCTTGCCCGGTCGCGTCTGATCCAGCAGCTCAACGAGGGGATGGCCCGCGAGCTGCTCTTTGTCTGCACGCCCGCCGGATTCGGCAAGACCACCCTGGTGGCCGACTGGGCCGCAAGCGCCAGATGGCCGGTCGCCTGGCTGTCGCTGGACCCGGAGGACAACGACCCGGCGCGCTTCTGGCGGTACGTGGTGGCGGCCCTTGACCGAGCCTGCGAAGGCCTGGCCGAGCACGTGCTTCCACGGCTGACCGCCCCGACCGTCCTGTCGAGCGAGGGCGTGGTGACCGTGCTGGCCAACCAGCTCCAGGCCAGGCCCGAGGAGGTGGCGTTGGTCCTCGACGACTACCACCTGATCGAGTCGGAGTCGATCCACGAGGGCATGGCCTTCCTCCTCGGCCACCTGCCGCCGCAGCTGCACGTCGTCATCACCAGCCGCAGCGACCCGCCGCTGCCGTTGGCGCGGCTGCGGGCCAGGGGCCAGCTCGTCGAGCTGCGGGCCGCCGACCTCCGCTTCACCCCCGAGGAGGCATCCGCGCTGCTGCGGGAGGTGTGGGGGCTGGACCTGGCCGCGGAGGGGATCGCCGCGCTGGACGCCCGGACCGAGGGGTGGGCGGTAGGCCTGCAGCTGGCCGCGCTGTCCCTGCGCGAACGCCCCGACCCCCATGCCTTCCTGAGTGCATTGGCGCGGACCCATCGCTATGTCCTGGACTACCTGAGCGAGGAGGTGCTGGAGCGCCAGCCCGACCGGCTGCGGAGCTTCCTGCTCCAGACCTCGATCCTGGAACGACTCAGCGGCCCGCTCTGCGACGCGGTCACCGGGGGCACCGACAGCCAGGAGCTGCTCGAGGCACTGGAGCGCGCCAACCTGTTTCTGATCCCGCTGGACGACGAGCGCCGCTGGTGGCGCTTCCACCACCTGTTCGGCGACCTGCTGCGTGCTCGGCTACAGCGGACCGAGGGCGCGCAGTTACCGGAGCTGCACCGGCGGGCCGCCGCCTGGTGCGAGCAGCATGGACTGATCGACGAGGCGATCCAGCACGCCCTGGCCTCAGGGGATGCGATCTGGGCGGCGCGGCTGGTCGAGCAGCATGCGAACGAGACCCTCGGCCGCGGAGAGAACGTGAGCCTCGGGCGTTGGCTGTCGCTGCTCCCGGACGACGTGGTGCGATCCCGCCCGGCGCTGTGCCTGGCGCAGAGTCTGATGGAGTTTCATCGAGGCCATCTCGACTCGGCCGAGCGCCTCCTGGAGCAGGCCGAACGCGCCTTTGACCCGGACAGGAGCAGGACGGATTTGAGGTGCCCACCGATGCCGGCATGGTGGCTGAGGTGCCGGCGGCGATCGCGCTGCTTCGTGCCCATGCCGCCGGAGCTCGAGGCGATGCCGACAGGATGGCTGAGCACGCACGGTCGGCGCTGGCCCATCTGGCCGAGGAGGAGGCTGGGCCTCGCTTCTGGGCGCGCTGGCTCTCCGGGCCCTGGGCCGACTGGATGCGGGGGAGCCTGGCGGATGCCGAGCGGGCCTACGCCGAGATGCTGGCCGAGGGCAGGTTGGCACCCGACCCCAATCCGCTGATGCTGAACTTCCTTCCGCTCGGCGAGGTCCAGCAGGGACAGGGCAAGCTCGGCGCGGCCCTGCGAACCCACCAGGAGGGGCTGCGCCTCGCCACCGCGGGCGGCCGGTTCTCCCCACTCCATGCGGCTGCGGCCCATCTGGGGATCGCCAAGGTGCTGTATGAACGCGATCAGCTCGATGACGCCCTTCGGCATGTGACCGAGAGCATCGAGCTTGGCCGGCAGATGATCTGGTTCCTTGCCCAGCGGCTGGTCGCGTCGGCCTGGATCCGCCAGGCTCTGGGCGAGGCAGAGGCCGCCCTCGAAGCCATAGACGAGGCCTGCCGGATCGACCCGAGCCCGGACACCATCAGCATCTGGCACCCAGGCCCGTCGGAGCGGGCGCGGCTGCTGCTGGCCCAAGGACAAGCCGGAGAGGCAGCGCGGTGGACCGAGGAACGCGGGCTGCGGGCGGAAGACGAGGTCTCCTATGCACGGGAGCAAGATCACCTCGTCTTGGCCAGAGTGCTGCTGGCCAGATCTCATCCCGAACCGGCCCTCGGGCTGCTTGAGCGCCTCCAGGCACTGGCTGAGTCCCAGGGCCGGACACAGAGCGTCATCCAGATCCGGGCCCTGCGGTCTATTGCGCTGCAGTCGGCCGGAGATCACGAGGGCGCCCTCGCCCTCCTGGCCAACGCTCTCGCCCTGGCTCAGCCCGAGGGGTATGTCCGTGTCTTCGCCGACGAGGGTCCGCCGATGGCCGCCCTCCTGCGTAGCCTCATCGGCGCACGGCAACGGGGCCGCGTTGCGGCGGGCTCCGGCGCGGCGCGGGAGCACCTGCACCGTGTCATCCGGGCGTTCGGGCCTGCCCCGAGCGGCAGGACGGAAGAACCGGATGGCGCCGCCTCCGGCGCGACCGGCCGGGTCGAGCCCCTGACCGACCGGGAGCTGCAGGTGCTGCGGCTCCTGGCCGCGGGCAGGCCGAACCGGGAGATCGCCCAGGAGCTGGTGGTCACGCTGGAGACATCTTCGACAAGCTGGGCGCGGCCAACCGCACCGAGGCCGTGGCCCGAGCCCGCGAGCTCCGCCTGCTCCCCTAGTCAGGCGCCCTCCGGTACCACCCGGTCCACCCAGGATTCCTCCCGGTGTTCCACCTCTGCGGGATGTCCACGCCCGGCCGACTCCATAGCGTGGCCGAAGTGACATCGACACCCGCAATCGGAAGGACAAGACCCATGACCGAACGGCTCACGACCGCCGGTGCCATAGCACCTGGTGCATCCTCCGAGACGACCACGACCGTCACACGGGCGCTACTGGCCTGCGGCCTGGTCGCCGGCCCGCTGTACGTCGTCGTGGCCCTGCTGCAGGTGCTGTTTCGCGACGGGTTCGATCTCAGCCGCCAGCCGCTCAGCATGCTCAGCCTGGGGGACCTGGGCTGGATCCAGATCACCAACTTCGTGGTCGGCGGCCTGCTGGCCGTCGGGTTCGCGGTCGGGCTGCGCCGGGTGCTGCGTGGCGGCCGGGGCGGCACCTGGGGGCCGCGGCTGCTCGTCCTCTATGGGGTGGGCCTGATCGCCGGCGGAGTGTTCGTCCCCGACCCGGCCCTCGGCTTCCCACCCGGGACCCCGGATGGCATCCCCGACCAGTTCAGCTGGCACGCCATCCTGCACGCCGTCGCCCCGCCGCTGGCGTTCCTGTCGCTGATCGTGGCCTGCTTCATCCTCGTCCGCCGGTTCGCCGCCCTCGGACAGCGCGGCTGGGCAGCCTACAGCGCGGCCACCGGCGTGGCCTGCCTAGCCCTCGGCGCCTGGCCCGGCCAGGACGGGCTCAGCGTGCGTCTGGCCGTCGCGACGGTGATCGCCTGGGCCTGGGTCCTAGTGCTGGCGACACGGCTGCTGACCGAGCCTGCCGCGATGACCGCGCCGGTCGCCGCTGAGATCCAGCACGCGGCGGCCAAGAAGCCCGGCCGGGTCCAGGTCCCAGGTAGCGATGGGTGACCAAAGCGCACTTGGAGTCGAGAGCTTGCGGCGACGACAGCGTCGCGCCGGGGAGAGGAGGGATGACCATGCTGATCGAACACCAGCACAAGCCGGGAGGGTTCGACGCCGGCCATTGTCGGGACTGCGCCCGCGAGGCCGACCTGCTGGACCACTACCACCGTATCCAGCGCGAGGAGCAGACCGTCAAGCAAGCCCACCGGTGGGCTTGGCAGGCCCGTCGGAACGCCACCTGGGGCCTGTGGTCCTCCGGCATCGGGATCCTCCTGGCCGCCATCGCCCTGCTCAACCGAGCTTGCCTGAGGAGGTGTCCACGACCGAGCCGCCGGGGCACGACGAGATCCGCGTCAGGAGCGTCCCAGCAGCGACTGGTCGGCAGAAGGAACGCAACAGGCTGCTAGACCGGCAACCATCATGAACGACCGAAGGAGAACAGGATGAGAAAGATCGTCGCAGGGCTGTACGTGTCGCTGGACGGCGTCACCGAGTCGCCGGAGAAGTGGACCTTCCCCTATTTCAACGACGAGGTGGGGCAGGTGGTCGCGTCGCAGATGGCCGAGGCGGACGCAGGGCTGCTGGGTCGACGGACCTACCAGGAGTTCGCCGCCTACTGGCCGAACCAGACCGCCGACGACAACCCGTTCGCGGACTACATCAACAACATGCCCAAGTTCGTCGTCTCCACGACCTTGCAGTCGGTCGAGTGGCGGAACTCGACGCTGATCACCGGCGACGTCGCCGGGCAGCTCACCCAACTGAAGCAGCAGCCCGGCAAGAACATCTCGGTCACCGGCAGCGCCACCCTGGTGCGGTCGCTGCTGCGCGACGGACTCCTTGACGAGTTGCGGCTCCTGCTCTACCCGGTCGTGGTGGGCACCGGGAGCCGCCTGTTCGAGGACGGCGGTGACCAGGTGGCCCTGAAGCTCGTGGATTCCAAGACGTTCAGCACCGGCGTTGTCTCCCTCACCTACGAGCCGGCAGGCAGGTAGGGCGCCGAAGGCAGCGACGAGCAGGTGTTCCCCCACGGACCCTAGTCTTCTGTGGGGTCCTCCTCCTGCCGGGTCGCGCTCGGCCGATTGCTGATCGGCCTCCCGGCCTACTAGCTGTTGAACCGCTCTGAGCAGGCGGCCTGATCCCGGCGGAAAGGCCGTTCGACCACCGCATACGGCGGTGGCAACACCGACCGAAAGGAACTGTCATGAGCACCAAGTCCCAAGCCGAGAAGCTGCTCATCAAGCCGAATACGACCGTCTGGTCGTCGCACGCCTCCCCACTTGGACCTCATCCAACCGCTCCCCGAGAAGGTGCGCCATGTGGACCGCCTGGAGCAGGCAACCACCGCGCTGGTCTTCGCCGACGACGCCGGCTCACTGCGCGACATCCTCACCGCGCACAAGGATCAACTGGCTCGGCCGAGCATCTTCTGGGTCGCCTATCCCAAGGCGAACCGAGCCGACCTCAACCGCGACAGCCTGTGGCCGATCCTCGGCGAGTACGGCATGCGACCGATCGGGCAGGTGTCGGTGGACGAGGTCTGGTCCGCGATGCGCTTCCGCACCCTCAAGGAAGGCGAGGCACCCTTTACGGGTGGGCGATAGCGGGGCGGACGGGGCCCGTCGATGTGTGGGCGGATGTGAAGGCCCGTATCCAATGGGAGTGAGCAGCATGGCCGTGCCAGAGCAGCTGGGGACCTACTCGTTTCGGCCGGCAGAGGCGGCGGATGCTTCGAGCGTGTCTGAACTCGTTGACGCCGCGTACGGCCACTACGTCAAGCGGATCGGGATCCTGCCTGGCCCGATGACCGACGACTACGCCGAGGTCATCCGCAACCGTCAAGTAACCATCGCCGAACGCCACGGCGCCATCGTGGGAATCATCGTCCTCACCGTCACCGACGAAGGGTTCCTCATCGACAACGTCGCGGTTCATCCCGACCATCGCGGGACCGGGCTTGGACGAGCCTTCCTCGAGTTCGCGGAAGCCGAGGCGGAGCGCGCCGGGTTCGATTCCGTGTACCTCTACACCCACGAGAAGATGACGGAGAACCTGGCGCTCTACACAACGGTGGGGTACGTCGAGTACGACCGACGTTCCCAAGGAGCGTTCGCTCTTGTCTTCATGCGGAAGCACCTTGGATGAGCTTGTCGCTTGTGGCGCAGACAATCCAGCCACCCCAGATACCCTCCAACGGTGCGAATGGACGAGATCCGTTGCGAGCGGCGCTGAAGGATCCCATCCATGTCGTCCTGGTGCACGGCTTCCCCGACAACTCCACCTCTACGACCGGCTGGTGCCCCACCTGAACTCGCCTCGTCGGGTCGTCACCTTTGACTTCCTGGGGTGGGGCGTTGAGATAAGCCAGCCGGCAATCCCTACACCGCCAGCAACCAGACCGGCGACCTCGATGCCGTGATCGACCAGCTCGGACTCGAGACTTAAAGGGAGCAGCCATGATCGGCACCATCCTGGCCGGGGCGGCCGGCGTCCTCGCCGCGCCGGCGATCGGCGGCCTGGCCTGGCGCAAGGCGCGCCAGCGCCGGGTCGCCAAGGCACTCGAGATCGACACCCCCAATGGGATCGCCGAGCAGCGGTTCGTCCGGGTCGGTGGGATCGACCAGTGGGTCCAGCTGCGGGGGGAGGACCGCGACAACCCGCTGCTGCTGGTCCTCCATGGCGGGCCGGGCTGGCCCAACGCGGTCTTCACCCTGCCCCTGCGGTCCTGGGAGCAGCACTTCACCGTGGTGCAGTGGGACCACCGGGGGGCGGGCAAGACCCTGGGCGCCAGCGGCAAGGCCGGCAGCGGGAGATGACCTTGCCCGCCGGGTCGCCGACGCCATCGAGCTGATCGAGTTCCTCCGCCGGCACCTTCACAAGGACAAGGTGGTCGTGCTGGCCGAGTCGATGGGCACCCTGACCGGGCTGCCCTGGTCAAGCGCCGGCCCGACCATCTGCCCTCCCGGACGGTGAACGACAGGTCGTCCAAGGCCACCACGTCGCCGTAGCGGCGGCTCAGCCCCTGCAACTCGAACCGGGCCTCGAAGTAGCGCTCGACAAGGATCTCCGGCCTGACGTCGACCACCAGCGGTGTCCCCGGGTCGATGCCGCGCCCCTGCGAAGGGAACGGGCCGCGAGCCCAGGTCCGGTACAGCCTGGTGATGTCGAAGTGCATCCCGGCCCCGTCGGCGGTCAAGGCCCTGGTGCCGCGAGGCCGGTTGTCGATCAGCGTCTCGCCCGGGACCGGGGCGGTGGGCCGGCCGGAGGCCGACGGCGCCAGCAGCGACGAAGCGCAGCACCCGCAGCCACAGCTCGACCGTCCGCACGCAGCCCGGCCGCCAGGGCCGGGACGACCAGGACCAGGACGACGAGCGCGCCCCGGACCGGCCAGCGTCGCCAGCGGCGCAGCACCGTCCTTCCCCTGCGTTCCTTACACAGCCTTGAATTGGTCCACGTACACTAGGTCATGTCAGGTCGAGGGGAGTAGCTCTCCGACGCTCCGTCAGCACGCAGCCTGCGCGGCCGGGGCTCGGGCCACGTCCTTTGGCGGCGAGACTTCGACCCGACCAGTTCGTCCCGGCCGCAGTCGGGGCGCCTTGCAGGCACAGGAGCGAACGAGATGACCGGTAGGAACTATCTCAAGACCACGCTGCTGCTGGCTGGCCTGAGTGGGCTGCTGCTGGCCATCGGCGCGTTCCTCGGTGGCAACTGGATCACGATCATGCTGATCGTTGCCATCGTCATGAACGGCATCGCCTACTTCTTCTCCGACAAGATCGCCATCCGCGCCGCCAGGGCGGTGCCGGTGAGCGAGGCCCAGTTCCCGGAGCTGTACCAGATCGTCAAGGGCCTGGCCGACCGGGCCGATATCCCCATGCCGCGCCTGTACGTCTCGCCCAGCCCGCAGCCGAACGCCTTCGCCACCGGCCGCAACCCCAACAACGCCGCGGTCGCGGTGACCCAGGGCATCCTGCCCATCCTGGACCGCCGGGAGCTGGAGGGCGTGCTCGCCCACGAGCTGTCGCACGTGCAGAACCGCGACATCCTGATCTCCTCGGTGGCCGCCACCATCGGCGCCGTGATCATCTGGGTGGCCCGCCTGGCCATCTTCGTCCCGATGGGCGACGACGACGACGGCGGCAACCCGATCGCGGCGCTGCTCATGGTGATCCTGGCCCCGATCGCGGCCCTGCTGATCCAGATGGCCATCTCGCGCAGCCGCGAGTTCGGCGCCGACCTGTCGGGGGCCCGGCTCACCCACGACCCGCGCGCCCTGGCCAGCGCCCTGCGCAAGATCGAGGCCTACTCGCCTGGCAACCCGCCGGCCACCACCAACCCGTCCACCGCCCACCTGTTCATCTCCAACCCGTTCAAGGGCGGCCCCGGCGTGGCCCACCTGTTCTCGACCCACCCCAGCACCGCCGAGCGGGTCGAGCGGCTGGAGCGCATGGCCTACAACGGCTGATCCCGGGCCGGGCGGACGGCCCAGAGGATCGTGCCCACGCCGAGCACGGCCGCGCCGGCCAGGACCGAGGTCACGGGCAGGCTGGCCGCCAGCAGCAGGCAGCCGGCCAGCCCGGCGCCGGCCCGCCAGCGCGGCCAGCGGCGCCCCCCCGGGCCGAGGGTCCAGGCGGCGGCGTTGGCCACCGCGTAGTAGACCAGCACCAGGGTCGAGCTGAACCCAATGGCGCCACGCAGGTCGACGGCCAGCACCGCCACCGCGACCAGCCCGGCCACCGTCAGCTCGGCCCGGTGCGGCACCCGGTAGCGGGGATGGACCGCGGCCAGCACGCCCGGGAGGTCGTGGTTGGCGGCCATGGCGAAGCCGGTGCGGCTCAGCCCGGCCTGGAGCGACAGCAGCACGCCGAGGGACGCGACGGCGGCGCCGACCCGCACCACCGGCTCCAGCCCGGCCAGGCGCCCGGCCGCGACCGCGTCGGCCAGGGGCGCCCCCGAGGCGGCCAGCGCCGCCGGCCCGACCGCGAGCAGGGCGGCGGCGCACACGACCGCGTAGACGGCCAGCACGATCCCGAGCGCCAGGCGCACGGCCCGCGGGATGGTGCGGGCCGGGTCGGCCACCTCCTCGCCCAGGGTCGCCACCCTGGCGTAGCCGGCGAAGGCGAAGAACAGCAGCCCACCCGCCTGGAGCACCCCGTACCAGCCCGGCCCCGACCCCGGCGAACCCAGGTTGCCCAGGTCGGCCCGGCCGCCGAACAGCATCCCGGCCACGGCCGCGGCCAGCGCCGCCAGCACCACCGCGACCACGACCCGGGTCGCGGCCGCGGTCCTGGCCACCCCCAGGTAGTTGGCCACCGTGACCGCGCCCAGCCCACCGAGCGCCACCGGCCGGGCCAGCCCGGGAGCGACATAGCCGCCCAGCGTCAGCGCCATGGCGGCACAACTGGCCAGCTTCCCGGCCAGGAACGCCCACCCCGCCAGGAACCCCCAGAACGGCCCCAACCGACGTCGCCCGTACACATAGGCACCCCCCGACTCCGGGTACACCGCCGCCAGCGCCGCCGACGAGGTGGCATTGGCATACGCCACCATCCCCGCCAACCCCAGCCCGACCAGCAACCAGCTCCCCGCCGCCCCCGCCGCCGGCCCCACCGCCGCGAACACCCCGGCCCCCAGCATCGCCCCCAACCCGATGACCACCGCATCGCTCAGGCCAAGCCGACGCTCCAGCCGATCACCCATGCCGAACCCACCCATCCCGGCACGCCGCCCCCAACCCATCCGGGCGTGCCACACTCACCCCCTCCGGTGTCCGGCCCCCGGAGGGGAGCGTAGCCGACGGCCAACGGCGGTGCTGGCGGCTATCCACAGCCCCCGATCCCAACCCCACCCAGGCCCCCAACCCCACCCAGGCCCCCAACCCCAGCCTCGCCGCTGCCTCGGCGACCGGCGGCGACCCCTCAGGGCGGTGCGACCTCGGCCAGGCGGCGGGTGAGGAAGGCCCGCTCGACCGGGTTGGTGGCCAGCTCGAGGGCGCGGCGGTAGGCGGTGGCCGCCTCAGGACGGCGACCCCGGCGGCGCAGCAGGTCGGCCCGGCCGGCGTGCAGGAGGTGGTAGCCGTCCAGGTCGCCGGAGGCGGCCAGGGCGTCCATCAGCTCCAGGCCGGCCGCCGGGCCCTCCACCATGGCCACCGCCACCGCCCGGTTGAGGGCGACCACCGGCGACCCGGCCACCTCCATGAGCCGGTCGTAGAGGGCGAGGATCCGCCGCCAGTCGGTCGCCGCGGCCGTCGGTGCGACCGCATGCAGAGCGGCGACGCCGGCCTGGAGCCGGTAGGGCCCGGGCGGGCCGCGGCGCATCGCCTGGTCGAGCATGCGGATGCCCTCGCCGATCTTGGCCCGGTCCCACCGGTCCCGGTCCTGGTCCTCCAGCAGCACCAGCTCGCCTGCCGACCCCACCCGCCCCTCGCGGCGGGCGTCGTGGAGCAGCAGCAGGGCCAGCAGCCCCAGCGCCTCGCCCTCGTCGGGCATCAGCTCGGCCAGAACCCGGCCGAGCCGCAGCGCCTCGGCGCACAGCTCCCGCCGGACCAGGGCGTCCCCGGCGCTGGCCGCGTAGCCCTCGTTGAAGATCAGGTACAGCACGGCCAGCACCGACCCGAGCCGCTCCGGCAGCAGATGGTCGGGCGGCACCCGGTAGGGGATGGCGGCGTCGCGGATCTTGCGCTTGGCCCTGACCAGCCGCTGGGCCATGGTCGCCTCGGGGACCATGAAGGCGTGGGCGATCTCGGGCGTCGACAGCCCCCCGAGGGTCCGCAGGGTGAGGGCGACCCTGGCCTCGGGCGAGAGGGCCGGATGGCAGCAGGTGAAGATCAGCCGCAGCCGGTCGTCGGCGATGGTGTGCATCTCGTTGTCCTGCCCGCGGGCCGCCTCGAGCAGGGCCAGGGTGGCCCGGCGCTCGGCCAGCCCGCGCTCGCGGCGCAGCCGGTCGATGGCCTTGTTGCGGGCGGTGGTGACGATCCAGGCCCCGGGCCGGTCGGGGACGCCCGCGCTCGGCCAGCGTTCGACGGCGACCAGGAAGGCCTCCTGGACCGCCTCCTCGGCGAGGTCGAAGTCGCCGAGGAGGCGGATGAGGGTGGCCACGGCCTGCCCGGACTCCTCCCGGAACACCCGCTCGACCAGCGTACGGGTCTCCTCGGCCACCCTCACCCCCTATCGGCCGGGGGCCTGGGCTCGAGGCCCCGGGCCCCCGGCCAGGCCCCCCCGGCCCCTCAGGATGGCATGTCGACCTCCATGACCGGCCGGATCTCGATCGACCCGCGACGGACGTCGGGGATCCGGGCCGCCACCTCGATGGCCTCGTCGAGGTCCTTGCAGTCGACCAGGTAGAAGCCGCCGAGCTGGTCCTTGGTCTCGGCGAACGGCCCGTCGGTGGTCAGCGTCTCGCCGTCCCGCACCCGCACGGTGGTGGCGGTGGCGGTCGGCTGCAGGGCCTCGCCACCCTTCATCAGCCCGCGGTCGATGATGTCCTTGGTGAAGGCCATGTACTCCTGGTTCACGGCCTGGGACTGCTCCTCGGTCTGGTTGGCCCACTCCTGCTCGCTGGCGTAGATCAGCAGCGCGTAGTGCATGCTCTCTCCTCAGGGACCCTGGGCGGCGCGGTTCGCCGGCCTCTATCCAACCGACGAGCGGCCATGACCGGAATCGACACCTGCGCGGAGTTTTCTCAGCGGTAGTTGGTGAAGCGGAGGGGCAGGCCCTCGTCGCGCTCCTTGAGCAGGGCGATGGCCTGCTGGAGGTCGTTCTTGCTCTTGCCGGTGACCCGGAGCTGGTCGCCCTGGACCTGGGCCTGCACCTTGAGGCCGGACTGCCGGATGGTCTTGGCCAGCGCCTTGGCCTTGTCCTCGGGGATGCCCTGGAGGAAGGAGCACTCCACCCGGTAGTTGCCGCCGCCGGCCGGCCGCGGCTCCGACGAGGTCAGCGCCTTGAGCGACACCGACCGCTTCACCAGCTTCTCCTTGAACACGTCGAGGGCGGCCAGCGCCCGTTGGTCGGTCTTGGAGAGGATCACCACCTCCTCGCCCGACCAGGTGAGCGAGGTGCCGGTGTTCTTGAAGTCGAAGCGCTGCGTCAGCTCCTTTCTCGCCTGGTTGACGGCGTTGTCGACCTCTTGTCGGTCGACCTTGGCGACGACGTCGAACGAGGAGTCGGCCACGGCGTTCCTCCTTCCGAAGGGCCACCCGGGACGCTAGCAGACCCGACGGCCCAGGGTGGGCGGGCCACGCATGGCGGTTGATGACGGACATGGCCGGGTAGGCGGTCCCTCTCGGGCTCCGGACGGGGAGGAAGGTGTGGGGTTCTCGCGGCAGTTCACCGGCGGCTTCGAGGACGTCGCCGACGCCAGACGGTTCGTGGCCGCCACCCTCCTGCGCGACACCGAGCTCTATGAGGCGGCCCGGCTCCTGGTCGACGAGGCCATCACCAACCCGCTGCTGCACAGCGAGGCCTGCGGGGCCGCCCGCACCTTCCAGGTGACCGTCGCCTTCCGGCCCGACCTGCTCCACGTCGAGGTCCACGACGGCGGGGCCCCGCAGGCACTCGACCGCGGAGACGCCCGCCCACCCTCGGTGGCCGGGCGCAGCCTCGAGCTGTTCGACGCCCTGGCCCTCGACTGGGACTCCTCCCCCGAGCCGGATCGCCCCGGCCACGTGGTCTGGTTCGAGCTGGAAGCCTGATCCTGACCCGGTTGTTGGCCTCCTCCGGAGGCCGGTATCATCCGCCCTCGATCAGGCAGGGTGCCCGAGCGGCCAAAGGGAGCGGTCTGTAAAATCGCCGGCATTGCCTACACAGGTTCGAATCCTGTCCCTGCCACAACCCCTCTGAGCTGCGAAAATGCCGTCGCTGGCCGTCTGATCAGGCCGGGTTCGACGTTCCGGTTTCGCTCCGGTTTCCCTCCACCCGACACCCCGCCGACACCGCTGGCCCATCCCTGGCTGCTGGGCCGAATACGCCTTCGATCAGCCCGGCCACCCGGGATGCGGTCTGGGGGAGTTGGTGGATGTAGACCCGCTGGGCGAGGGCGCCGCCGTCGGCATGGCGCAGCTGGGCGGCGATGATGCTGGCCGGCTCTTTGTTGGCGGCCATCGCTGAGGCCAGGGCATGGCGCAGCATGTGGGGATGGGCCGCTAACCCGATGCTGGCGGCCAGGCGGGCGAAGGCGCGGCTGGCGTGGTTGGGGTTGACCGGGGTGCCCCGCTCGGTGCGGAACACCAGGTCCAGCTTGACCGGCTGGGCTGGCCGGCCGGATTCGACCCATCGCAGGGTGACCGTCTGGGGCTGCCCGCAGGCGAGCCGCCAGCGGGCCTGCTGGCGGCGCTGATGGGATAGTGCTTGGACGGCGAAGGGTGGCAGGGTGAGGATGGCGCTGCTGGCGGCGGACTTGACCGGCCCGACCGCCAGCTCCCTGCGCCGGCTGCTCGAGTTGGGGTCGGCGTCGGGCAGGACGGCTGGGTCGATGATGGTGAGGGCTTGGCGGAACCGGACGGTGCCGGCGTCCAGGTCCAGGTCGGCCCATTCCAGCCCGCACAGCTCGCCGTTGCGGGCGCCGGTCGCCGCCGCCAGCACGGTCCAGATGCCAAGCCATGGTGAGGGGGTGTGGTCGGCGGCGTCCAACAGCAGCGCGACCTGCTCGGGCGCCAGCGCCACCACCTCGGTGGGGGGCACCGGCGGTGGGGTGGCGTCGGTGGCGACGTTGCGGGCGACCAGCCGCCAGGTGACCGCCTGGGCCAGGGCGCGGTGCAGGCAGCGGTGCACGGCCAAGATGTGCTGAGGGGCGAGCCCGCCAGGCTTGCCGTCCCGGCGCCCACCGACGGCCAACTGGTCGTAGACCGCCTGCACCTCCAGCGGGGTGAGCTGCTTGAACGGCCGAGCGCCGATCTCAGGTCGTACATGGTCGCGGAGCAGCGCGGCGTACCTGGCCACAGTCCGCGCTCGCAAGCTGGTGCGGATGTGCGCCAGCCAGCGGTCCAGGTACTGGTCGACCGTCAGCTTGGCGGGATCCAGCGCGAAGCCGTGGCTGCGGCGGGCGAGCGCGTCGGCCAGGGCTGCTTCGGCTTGGGCGCGGGTGGGGTAGCCGCCCAGGGCTTCGAAGCGGCGGGTGCCGTCAGGGCGGCGGGGCAGCTCGAGCCGGGGGTAGTAGCGGATGCAGCGGCTCGAGCACTTGCCGGCTGTCTTGGGGTGGCCCTTGACGCATTTGCGTTGCAGGTTGCCGCGGCTACTCATCACCACTGGCTGTTGGCGGGCTGGCGGTGGCGAGCAGGTCCAGCAGGGCCTGTTTGGGGATGCGGATGCTGCGGCCGATGCGGACCGCGCCCAGCTGGCCGCGCGCGACCGCCTGGTAGAGCTGGTTGCGTCCGACTCGCAGGATGGCTGCGGCCTCGCAGACGGTGAGGACCTCGGGCAGCATGGCCAGTGTGCTGGTGGACGAGCCGGTCAGGTCCAACGGCGCCGTGGGGGAGGAGGGTGGTGGGGCAGGCGACGGGCGCTCCCCACGATCGGGAGTCGATGGCCATTGCTGCTCCTGGGCCGGTGGTGCGGTGGCCGGCAGAGGTCGGTCTGCCCCGCGGTCGGCGGGGGTGGGACCATACCTCGATCTCGCACCCAGGTGTGGGGTGTTTTCCCAGGTGGGAGGGCTCATCGTGTGGCGGTTGGCCTCGCAGGCGAAGGGGACAGAAGCGGGGGCGGCACGGGGTCAGGCTCCAGGGGTTGATGAGGTCCTCACCCCGACAACCCGGGTCGCTGCTCCCGATCCGGGACACAGCAGCACCGCCGGCTCCAGCGGCACTCCCGAGGGTCGACAACCTCAGCTACGGGAGTGACGCCTGCCGAGTGGTGTAGGCACACGACCGAACCTTCACCGGCCTACGGATCTGGCGGTTGGGGGTTCGAATCATCTGGCGGACCTGCCCCAGTTGCCGCCACCAGCGCCAAGAACGCCAGGACCAGCAGCACCACCAGCGCCGGCCGCCGCCAGGCAGCGCCAACGGCCAGCGGTCCGGCGCCACCAGTGGCGACGAGCTGGCGCGCATCCGGCGCATCATCGCCGCCCTGTTGCGCAAGGCCGCCGCCACCAGCTTCCCGCATGAGGCGGCCGCCTGCCGGGAGAAGGCCGAGGCCCTGCGGGCCAAGTACGGCCTCTAGCGCAGATGAACGGATCGTCACGCGGCCCGGTGGCCTGAGCGCAACGGTTCGTCACGCGGCCGGACGGTCTGAGCGCCACGGATCGTCACGCTGCCCGTCGCATGATTCCCACGACAGCAGGCCAAGGTAGACTCCTCGCCGTCCAGGCCAAGGGGCCGCCTGCGAAAAGGAGTCGCCATGACCCACCACGAGCATCCCAACGTCACCCTCGTCCGGGAAGGCTTCGCGGCCTTTGAGCGGGGCGACATGGCCAGAATGGATCAGCTCCTGACCGACGATGTGGTCTGGCATGTGGGCGGCAACAGCAAGTGGGCCGGGGCCTATGCGGGCAAGGCCAAGGTGCTGGAGTACTTCGGCCGCCAGGGCCAGGCGACCGAGACGGCGGCGGAGATCCACGACATCGTGGGCAACGACGAGCACGTGGTGGTGCTGGGGAGCGCGAAGGCCACCGCCCGGGACGGGTCCAGCGCCGAGTGGAAGTACACCCAGATCTTCCATATCCGGGATGGGAGGGCGACTGAGGTGTGGGGGATGGCCGAGAACGACGCCGCCGTTGACCCGTTCCTGGACGCCCTCCCCGACTGAGCGCCGGCTAGCGGCTGGTAACTGGCGCGGCAGCGCCCTCGCCCGGCGGGTGCCGCTGCGCGGAGGGCGGAACGCCCGACCCGTGTCCTCGGGACCATCCGGCCCGACCCGG
>Ga0307296_10000267_pt1 | contig 23111 bp, 13 predicted proteins | sample ER_DNA_153_FD_194467 | JGI IMG/M metagenome (GOLD analysis project Ga0307296, IMG submission 194467) | Bulk soil microbial communities from the East River watershed near Crested Butte, Colorado, United States - ER_DNA_153 | ecosystem: Environmental > Terrestrial > Soil > Floodplain | place... | reverse complement strand
CGCGGCTGCTTTCCTGTCGGCGTGCGCGCATCGACAGGCTGCCTTCGAAGAGGCCCCACTCGCACTCCCGACTGAGCCCGTCGTCCTGGAAGTCGAGAACCACAACTGGGCTGATATCGTGCTCTACGTCGTTCACGACGGCGTACAGACGCGTTTTGCCCAGGTCGCAGCCGCCCACAATGTGTCGATGAAGATCCCGGCGCAGCTTCAGGGACAGATGGGAGTCATCCGAATCGCGGCGCGCAGAATCGGCGGCACCGACAGCTTCTTGTCGCAGGCGATCTCGCTGCGGGGCGGTTCGGCGGTGCGATTCACGATCGAAAGCAGTCTGAGCCGCTCGAGCGTCGGGGTCTGGTAGGCAGCGAAGGGCCTGTAGGACATAAATGCGTCCATCTCCCGCCGACGATTTCCTTACGGGATGCTTACAGTCCCGGCTGCGAGCGCGGGAAGCTGATCTCTCTCGCGGACCCCGTCGGCGAATGGTCCGAGCAGGTGACTGATGCTGTTCGCGTAGTAGCTGACGAGCGGCCGATTGCCGGGCAGCACCGAGTATCCGGCTCCGACTCTCACGAGGATGCGTCGCATCTGGAGCATCCGCCACGCGCGGTCGAAGATTTCCTCGACGCTTCCTTCGCGATGAATCACTCGCGCGTTGAGCTCAGTGAGGACGTCGCGCATTTCCGACATGCGCGCGAGCAGCTGGTCGTGTGCGATGAAATCCCCATCGAAGCTCTGTATCGCTGCGCAAGCAAGCGATACCGGCGTGACGGGTACGATCGCTGCAATTCGCTCGAGCACCGAATCCGACAGCAGCTGCACGCGCGCAAGGCGCTCCGTACGCTCGAGGTCGAACAGCCCGCCCGTGTCGCGATCCTCGCGATCCAGCCACGGTGAAAGCGGGAACGCATCGCCGATCACGACCGCGGCGCGGCCGTAGCGCTTCCACCGGCGCGCCACGAGTCGCGCCATGTTCCACCACACGTAGCGCAACACTTCGCCGAGCTGCACGTATCGCGGTGGTCGCTTGCGACCTTCGCGGGCATCGAGCTCGCGGAGCAGCGAACGGTCCTCGAGCACACGATCGTAGTTGATTGCGACCGGCACGACGTACAGCCGGTTCCGCAGCGCGGGATCGCGTGCGACGCCGAGCACGTAGTCGAGCAACCCGATCTTGGCCTTACCAAGCTTGCCATCGCGAGTGAGGCCGCCCTCGAGGAAGATTCCCTGTGTCACACCGTTCCTCGTGATGAGCTGCACGTACCGCTCGAGCACGGTGTGATAGAGCTTCTCGCGGTACTTCCGGCGGATGAAGTACGCGCCGAACGACTTGAAGATGTATTCGAGCGGAAAAGTGCGCGCCCACTCCCCTACTGCGTACGAGATCGCAACTCGGCCGGACAGCACATAACCGACGAGGACATAGTCGGCGTTCGACCTGTGATTCATAAGATAGATGACTATCGCGTCGCGCGGGATCGGAACGGAGGACGCATTCGTGGCGTGTTCCGCTGAGATCTTGTAGAAGAAGTTCAACAGGGCCCGGCTCACGACGAGCCCGATCTTGTAGTAAGTGAGGATGTTGAAAAACGGGACGATCTCGTCGATATAGTCTTCGACGCGCTTCCAGGCCGCCGCTTCGTCGACCGAGTTCTCGGCGGCGTGCTCCTTCACCGCGCGGGCAATCGCCTCGTCGGCGAGCAGGGTCTCGCGAATGAAGGGCTTCTTGGTCAGCTTGAAACGGTCGATGCGCGAGCGGGATCGATGCACGGCTCGCAGCGCCATGCCTGTGGCGCGATAGCGCAGCACGAGCCCGATCACCAGCGCTGTGATCGATATGCCAATGAAAACCCAGATGATGTTGTTCACGTCAGATGCAAAACGCGCCACCGGGAGATTCCGGCGGCGCGTTAGAACTCGACCATCAGCCACACTTCGTCAAGACTTATTGCGTCGGTTGCCTGTCGGCGTACCAGACTACCGTCGGACTGCAGGTCACGAGCGGGGCAGTCCCGCCGTTCACGGCGCAGCGGTTCGTTCCCGTTGCCGGAGCTGTGGGGCTGCCGGCCACCCCGGCCGGGAAATACATGACCGTGAACGCACTGCCAGCGCTGGTGACGCCGGCCGCCGGAATTGCTCCGGCAAGTTCGGGTGCCGGGGGGCCCTGCTGCGATGCCGAGACGGCCGCAGACCCGGCCGGCGTAACGCGGGCAGCCTGCTTACCGGTGGGCCGAGCGATGTAACTTGATAGGGCACCCGCCGCAACGTTGGCGATCGTCGGCGCGCCGCTGATCGGCGTAGTCGTCGAGTCAACGAGATAGTTGTCGATTGCGCCCGAGCTGACGTTACCTGTGCGGACCGCGATCTGGCCGGCCGCGGGGACAGCCGCATCGTCGTTGGTAACCACGAACTTTACCGAGCCGGGGACACGCGCGCTCCCTGTAAGCAGCAACGTGTACCTCGAGTTGGCGGCGAAGGTTATGAGCTCGTCATCGATGGGATTCGAGGCGATCGCCTGGTTTTGGCTCGTAACGAAAACCCGGACGTGACGCTCCTTCGCTTCGGTCGGTTGGTACTCTGTTGCACCACGGTACGCGAGGGCGTTGGCAACTGGCGTGAATAGTATCTGATCGATCACGCGGAAATCGAGGGCGCTGGTGTCGCTGACGGCGTTGACGAATCGTACGCCCGCGAGCGGCGGGAACGACGGATCGGTCACTTTATCCGACCCACAACCCGCGAGTGCGACAACAAGGACGAACAGCGCAGCGAAACGAGAAAGACGCATTAGCAGTACTCCAGAAAAGGCTGTTGGAAAGCAATCGTCAAATTGACCTTGCAAAAACGCATACTATGAACCGTCCGGGGGACCTTGAGTGGGCGTCTTGTCCGGACTCGACGATCCAAAAAGGCTCCGCGTCAGAATGAAAGAGAGAACCGCGGCAGCAGCGACTCCGACGGCAAGCCCGGTCTTGCTGGGCGAAAATCTTCGCTCCCTCGCTTCCTGAACCAGGGAAGTGCCCACGGTGAGCGGCTCCCCCGACCAAATGTTCGTCCCTCCGTTGAAGTAGCGCACCGAGCTGACCGCGATCACGTACGCCGAGTCATTCTTCGTCCTGAGCTTGCCCTCGATTGTCTGGGCAGATGGACCAACGCTCTGCCCCAGGCTGACGCGGCCCTGATCATTCAAACCCAGAACCAGCTCCGTGCCCGGTGTCGGCGACGCAATAACCGGTGTGAACGTGTAGCATCCACTTGTAAAACCCAGCAGGAAGATCAGAACGAACGCTCCTGTCGATCTGCCTGCGGGGGGCGTTGCTGGGGGCATGCGGTTTCCGCTCCCGGCAACTCCGACCGCATCATCATCGCGTATCTTCATTGCTTTACCCGCCTTTGCCTATGGATCAGAATCCGTAAGTTCCGGTTGTCGCGCGCATCGCGGTTGTATAGCTCGCCTTGTTGCGCGCGAACAGCTCCTGGTACGGCACTGGCCACTCAAGCGGAGTCCCGGAAGTGAGATCGCCCCAGCCGCGTGAATCGATGAACCACTGTCCGTAACCGATCAGATTGGTTTCGACGCGCTTCTCCCACTTCATGGCCTCGAACACGGTGCCGCATGCCGTTGTATTGTACGCGGGCGGCTGCGGTACGCGAGGCACACAGTCGGCCGACGTCGGGGTGGACCCCGGTACCGCATCCGTGATCAGTGCGGTCAGAGGTATCGCCGCCAGGCCAGCGCGAGTGCGGTATTTGTTGATCAACGGTATGGCCAACGTGACCTGCCCCGTGCGCAAATAGCCCTCGGCGGCAAGCATGTCGTTCTCGGCTACGGCATACATAACGTATGGCCCATTGCCACCGTTCGCTCTGATCGCCCAGCTCCTGTGGTTGTCGTAGAACCAGGTGCCCCAGGGATCGGCGGGGGAGTCTTCTCCGGTCGGACGATTGCGGAAGTACACGATGCTGCCCGGCGGAGTGCCCGCACGACTGTTACCGGTCGGCGCCTGCTGCAGCGCGCGGGTATTGCCGGAAGGGAATCGCTTGTCCGGAGTACGCAGCAGGAACGGCGTGCGGGCGGTCAGTGCCTGTTGGAGCCAGGCGTCATACGCGCCCGCGGTGTCGGCCATTCCCAGAACGAAGGGAGTCATCTGGCTCCACGTCGTCGACACCGACATCTGCGAAATGGTAGCGCCGCTCCAGCCAGTGACAGCATTCACGCCAATGACGAAATCGGAAGTGATCCCGTTCGTAGCGTCCGCGATAATTGCTGTCCAGTCCTCGGCAGCTCTATCGGTCGGGTTGCGGCCGTAGCCAGCGCGGATCTTCGCCCGGTACGAGCGGAGCAGTCTGATGTAGTTCGCGTTGGTAAGATCGCTTGGAACCGATAGCCAATCCGCCGGGATGGCTGTCGAAGGTCCCGCCGTAGCAATCACGATCGCCGAATCAAGATCCTTGATCGCCTCCGCGAGTAGCGCGCTCGAATGAGAGAGGCCGGGAACAACAAAGTTACCCGCTGCATCGGTCGGATCCCCCGGAGTCATGATGGCTGCTGAGTCGTAAAACAGTGCGAGGTTGCCGAGCGCGTACCCAAGGGCGAAATATCCGAATGAGCGCGCGCGCGCGTCGCGCCCGACCGATCCGGTCCCCGCGCTGGCGGCGATGAACTTATCCATTGCCCCGACCGCAGTCGACGCCAGCCTCGCGTTCCTGCTCAGGAAATCGAAATCCCGGAAGTTGCCGGCTGCGACGTTGTTCCCGATCGAGTTGTCGATGGGCGAGCGGGGAATCGACCCCCGAGTGCCCATGCCGAAGTTTCCGAGCTGGGACGCGCTCTCGAAGGACATCGTGATCGACTGGGTGAAGAGATCGTCGCCACTTCCCAGCTGGCCGTTGTACATCTGCTGGAAGACTCTCGCGACCACCGCTTCGACGGTGCCGGGCGAGGAAAACACGCCCGTCACACTTGGCTGCTGTGTGTTGTCTACGCTGAGCGGATTGTCACGGCAGCCATTTACGAGCACCGCCGATGCAAGCACCACAGGTGACCACATCCTGACAAAAGTTCTGTGACGCATTACGAACCTCACTGAAGCTGGAAGTAGGGGGGATGGGTGAGCCGCCATTCGATGGCGGCCCGCCTCATCCGTCTATTTGCTTTGCTGCGGATTAGAACGAAGTCGAGAGCTGGAACGTGTACGTGCGCAGATTCGGGAACCGATATCCGGCTACAGGCGTCAGCGCCGAGGAGTTGAGCGGACCGGTGGTATTTCCGGACTCCGGATCGAACCCTCTATATTTGGTCCAGGTGTGCAGGTTGCGGCCGACGAAACCGAGCTTCCAATCTCCCGTTCCGGCGAGAGCGCCGACGCGGTAGCTCACGCTCAGCTCACGTAATTTGACGTAGCTGGCGTCTTCGACCGAGAACGTGCTCGGGCCCAAGGCGTCGTACAGTCCGCCCACGCCGGAGTTGCCCCCGGGGGAGTTTGACGGGCCGCGTCTCCAGTAATAGCCAATCGGTTTGGCGGTCTCGACCGTCTTGCCGGCCTGGTCGATGTCCTTGCTCTGGAAGTCTCCGAGGGACCAGTGATAGGCGATGTTCCACAGCTTCTGCCCTCGGTACGAGTCGAGAAGTCCGTAGACGCTGAACTTTCTCCAGTCGAGGTTCTGCGACAGACCCCAATGATATCTCGGAAGTCCGTTGCCCACCGGAACCGTGGCGATGTTGCTGGTCGAATCACGAAGAGTGATCGGCATGCCCCAGGTGGTTCTGTTGCCCCACGGTCCCGTGCCCTGCGCCAGGCTGGTAGTCCACAGGTTACGCGTGATGCCTTCGGTGAGCTGGTTGCCTGCGCCAACCCAGACAATCAAGCCCTGATCGTTCGCTCGGAAGGCACTGTTCGGGCCGCCGCAATCTACGTTGAAAGGAGCAGGAAGTTGGCTGCAACTCCTGACGTAATCGAAGCCGTAGATGGTTCCGATCTCTTCGCCCGTTCTGAACTTGAAGATGTCGAACGCGTTGGCGGGGCCTGGCGTGATCGTCCCGACGAACTCAGGAACGTCTAGACGAGTCAGGACGCTGCGGGTGCGGTCATAGATCAGTCGAGTCGACCAGTTGAGTGACTCGCGCGTGATGATTGGAACGCTCAGCGTGGCTTCCCAAGTCTTGTTGGTTATGACACCGGCATTGATCCACTGGCTGGAGAAGCCCGTCGCCGTTGGCTGCTTGACCGGTAAAATCTGGCGGTCGATGACTGCCTTGGCGTACGAAAGATTCAATCCAATGCGGTGGAAGACCTCGAGATCGGTCCCGAGCTCTGTCTCACGATTGATCTCGGGTTTCAGATTCGGGTTGCCGAGGTTGGCGGGATTCAAAGTTCCGCCGGTTCCGAGCGTGTAGGTGCCGTATTGCGCGTTGAAGCGGGGGCGCTGTCCGGTCGTGCCGACAGAAGCCCGCAACTTAAAGAGACTAAGTGCATCCGCCATCGGCCACCACGGCTCGCGCGACGCGATCCACGCAAGAGATCCGCGGCCAAACGTCTGCCAGCGATTTCCGGCTCCGAATAGCGAGCTTCCATCGCGCCGCACCAGACCGCCGATGATATAACGGTCTTTGTAGTCCACATCTACGCCGGTGAAGAAGCCCATGTCCCGAATGGCCTGAGTCCCGGACGAGATCGAAAAGTTCTTCGTCGCGGCATCAGCAGTTTCGAGGCCGCCGAGAACGAGATCCGTTCCGCTCAAGGAATCAGCCCGCAACGTCTGATCGGAGTACACATACCGTGTCGAGAATGTAGCGTTCAGGTCATTGAAAAAGGTGCGAGTCGCGGAGCCGCTCAGGGAGCTGGTAAAGGTCTCGTTGTCCAAACCGCCGTTCTGAATGAATCCAGCGGAAGTACTGGGGGCTGCCGCCGTTACCCGCCAACCTTTGTCGCGCATCTGGAGTGTGTAGGCGGTGGAACGATCGTATCCGACATTGGCCTCGAGGTTGAGCCAGTCGATCGGCGTATAGCGCAGCGAGGTACCACCGACGAATCTGGTACCGCGATCGGTGCGCTTGTTGAACATCGTCGAGTAAAGCGGGTTGAAGTTCTGTGTGCCCTGGTCGAGCGGATTCTGGCGCACGACGATGCGGCCCAGGTTGTCGGTCGCCAGCATGTCGGACTGCCAAGGCGCGCGGGTCAGATTGAACCAGGTGCCCGCGGTGCCGGAGGTCTCGTCGAAATTCGCGGCGTGATCGATGGTCTGACTATAGTAGGAGTTGACGTTTGCGCTGATACGATCCCCAAAACGCTGATCCACGTTCACGCGAGCCGCGTTCCGTGTAAACCCGGGAAGGAATTTGATCGCTCCTTCCTGCACGAGGTTCGACAGACTCGCGTACACTCCGGTATTCCCAACCTTCCCACGCATGTCCAGGTTGGTGTTCGAATACTTTGATGGGCTCACTACCTGGCCAACTGGGTCGCGAAGGTGCTGCCACGGAGTCACAAGGTAAAGACCGGTCAGCGCCGCGTAGTTTGGCGCGACGCCGATGCCGAAATCTCTCAGGAATTTCTGCGGGGGAAGAGAGAAGTCTTCGCCCGAATTGTTGATTCGCTGAACTTCCTGATCCCAGTTGATGTAGCGCCCGCACGGCGAGCCGCCGACGACTTCGGTGGTGCAGAAAAGCTGACCCGTTGGATCGGTTGCCAGGGCCGTTCTGGTGGCGAGCGGGAACGCACGCTCGATGTCGCTGGTGCCCAGCTCGGTCCTCACACCGAAGCGCACGCCTTCCGGCGCGTTCCTACCACTCTTCGTCGTAATGTTGATGACACCGGCACCCGCGCGCGCACCGTAGAGTGACGCTGCCGCCGCGCCTTTCACGACCTCGACGTTCTCGATATCGTTCGGGTTAATGTCCGGAAGCCCGCCCGAGAGCGGAACGCCATCCAGCAGATAGAGCGGCTGCTGAGTACGTCCGGTCGCGTTGAGCGAAACCGGTCCGCGCAGAACGATCGAGGGCGCCGCACCCGGGCGCCCGCTTGCATTCACGATCAACGCGCCAGGGATCTTGCCCTGGAGCTGCGTGAGTGGGTTCGATCCCGAGACAGGCATCTGTGTCGTGTCGACGCGTGTCACGGTGAAAGGCAGCTTGATCTGCTCAGTGGCTCTCGCGACGCCGGTAACTACGACTATGCTGAGCTTAGTGACATCCGCCTTAAGATTGAAGTCGAAGGACTGCGAACCGCCGCTGAGGGTCATCGGAGTAGCGCTCGGCAGGTATCCGATCGCGCGTGCCCTCAGCATGATGCCCTGTCCACGGACTCGCGCGCCCGGAACGGTTAACGTATACGCGCCCGACTGGTTCGTCGCCACCGAGATATTCAGCTCGGGGATGAAAACGTTCGCCCCGGCGAGCGGCTGACCCTGATCCGATATCACGCGCCCGGTGAGTACCGCCGCCTGATCTTGCGCCAGCGCCGGCGAAACAACTGCCAGCACTAAGAGCGCGCTAAAGAGAACTCTTGTCGAACGTAATAGTTTCGTCATGCGTACCTCAGAGGGATTTCGAAGGGTCACGAAAGAGAACGACGTAATCGGCACCAGGGTGAGTGAGTGCCGCAAAGCTCAGCGAACGGGTAGCGTTCCTCCTCTCCATGAAAAGGGTGCGCAGCGTGGATTAACTGAATTCGACGTCCCGACTGTCGCGAAAGCAATGTGCGTACCTCAGGTGCCCACTACCTAAGTCGGTGTCAAATCGGCATTTAGGTAGGGACAGAAATCGGTGCGCTGTTGGGCGTCCGCAACACATATAGGGTTTTTACTGCATTCGGACGGACCGACCTGCAAATACAAAAAAGGAGAGGCTGACTAGGACGGACGGGTACCCGAGCTAGCAATCTCCTGAATCCACTTTTAGTCGCCTGAGCTGAGGCGTTTTTTGGGCGTCTCTATCGGTCACCGGGAGGTAACCCGATGAGTTGCGCCCTACTAATATCTTCGGGCGGCGAACCGCGCAAGGGTTTCCTGTGTCCAATCTCTAATCTGGCCGCCAACAGCTCGCCTGGGGCGGTGGGCGTCTGCGGCTACCGAGCCCTCGCTTGCCTGTCCACTGAAAACTCGAACGGCTGCTGCACGAGCTGCCTAACAGGGTGCCCGTTCTTGAGGGCGGGCACGTAGCTCGCGCTCTCCAGGGCGACGCGGACGGCGTCCGTAAAGAGAGGGGCCGTCGAGGATACGATCCCCACCGTTCCGTCCTCCACCTTGCCCGCGGTATCCACCACGAATTCGGCGATAACCAGCCCGTGGATTCCCGCGGCAAAGAGAGGTGGCGGAAAGCTCAGTTTCAAAAGGCGAGTGGTGTCGAGCTGCGCGCGGCGGTCCACCTGATCCGCGTTGAAAATCGAGAGCTGGGCGACGAGCGCCTCGAGATCGACCGAGGGGGTCGGGGGAAAGCTGATCGGATCGGTATCGGGACCCCGCGACCAGATCAGAATCGTTCCGCAGCTCGACACGTCACGCGAGTAACTGTAGCGGGCAGGCGCGGTGGTCGAGCCGAGGTAAAGCTCGATACCATGGATCGAGCTGGGAGAGAAGCTGTCCATATCCACCTCCCCCGAGGGCATCGGCGTACCGTCGATCCACACCAGTGGCCAGCAGTTCCGCCCGCGAAGCCGGATGCCCGTGGTTCCCCCGCGTAAGCGCAGGGCAGTCACCCCCGGGACGTGTTGCAGGAGCTGGCTGAGCATCCGCGGATTCTCGTGGTCGATCTGATCGCGAGTGATGAAATACCCGTTCGTTTTTTTCTCGAGGCGCTCGTAGTAGCCAGCCAGGCGACCCGTGTAACTCATTCGTCCGGGGCGAATGAGGACGGGCGGAAGGATCGACACCACCGGCTTGAGACGCAGCTGCACCGACGCATCACCGGACTGCGCCACCTCGACGCCGATTTGGGCGGGCGCAAAGCCCAGCCGCCGTGCGCTCAGTGTCCGTGAGCCGTATTGCACTCCGCCAAGATGAAAGATTCCCTGTTGATCTGTGTAGACGTGGGGCGGGGTCCCGTCAACCGATATTTCAACCCCGAGGAGCGGAATGCCGGTCGAATCCGTGACTGTCCCGGTGATGTTCCCCTGCGCCTGGGCGAAGACGGCGGGCGGGACCAGGAACGAAAAGGCCACCAGCGCGCGCAGCGCCTGGGTTACGCGAGCCAGCGCGCTCGGTTGCCTCTGCATTTTGGGGGTGACCATCTTTCCTCCCGGCAACGTCGATTTGCGTTGCGGGTGCTCGACGCAGATCGCGATGCCGTGCCAAGCATAGCAACAGTACCGTGACCCGACAATAGTATTCGACGCGGCCAGGCGGCGAGTCGACCGGAAGTTGCGGCTACGACGCGCCAGCGTTATGGTAGCGGACTGCGGGCCCGATGGGCCGGACGCCGGTCTTACGCTTCGATTCGTTGGAGGATCCTTTGCTCCACTACGCTCTTGGAAAAGCCGCACTGCTGTCTGCCGCGCTCACCCTCGCGGCTTGCGCATCGTCCGGAACGGGATCGAGTGCCGCGCGGGGCTCGCCCGATCGCCTGTCCCGATCCGAGATCACCCAGTCGAACGCCAGCACAGCCTATGAGCTGATTAGCCGGTTGCGCCCGAATTGGTTGCGGGCAACCAGGGTGGGGTCGATCAGCGGAGGCGCGTCAAGAACCGAGACGATCATGGTCTACCTCGACAGCCAGCGGCTCGAGGATATCAATGCTCTCAAGACGATCAGCGCAGGGGGCATCCAGTCGGCGGAATGGATCGACAAGACCAGGATCGCTGTGGTGCTCCGCGACGCTCCCATCGGTCCGGTTGCCGGAGCCATTCTCCTCAAGACTCAGTAGAGCAAATAAAAAATCACTGCGAGAAGAGCTAGGTGGTGGGTGCGAGGTACTAGGGTGCGGGGTTGGGGGTAATCCGCGATATCGCTCTTCTACCTCCAGCCCCATTCCTAGTACCTCGCCCCTTCTACCTTGCTCTCCTCGTACTCGGTTTTTTTATTTGCACGCCTTCCGGATGATCACTCTAAAGAAGCCGGATGTGGTGTTAGCGCACTCCGTCGCGCCCGCCATGACAGAGATAAGGCGCATCCGAGGCCGGTCCTGGTCGGTCGAGTCGGAGCCTGCGCTGTTGTGGGCGGATGATTCCGTCTATAGCTTGAAAATGCGCTTGAGGGCAAGCGCAATGCGGGATGAGATTCCCGAGGAGAGGTCACGATGACCACGATTCTCCGAACCGTTCTCTTCGCCCTGATCATTTTCAGCGGAGAGCTCGTGTCACAGCCGGGGGGAACCCTCACCGGCACTGTTACCGCCGCGAACAAGATGCCCGTCGCACAGGCCCGGGTGAGAGTGGTCGGTACCAATCTGGCGACAGTCACGCGTGTGGACGGAGCGTTCGAGGTCGTCCAGGTCCCCGCCGGTCGGCACAAGCTCGAGGTCGTCATGATCGGCTACATTCCAACGGCGATCGCGATCGAAATCGCCGCCGGCGCGCCACTCGACGTCAGCGTTGTGCTCGAGCCAATGCCGCTCGAAGTGGTGACGGTAACCGCTGACCCGAATTTCTTCCCCGGAATGGGTGGATTCGAGGAGAGAAGAGCGCGCGGCACGGGGCGATACTTCACCCGCAAGGATATCGAAGAGATGCAGGCTCGCCAGGTGACCGACGTATTGCGGCGGGTGCCGGGCATGCAAGTCGAATCCGGACCCGGAGCGTTCAGTGGTGGGACCACGACGGCTCGAACTGGTAGAACCAGTGGCGGCTCCGGTGCGCACAGATGTACGATGACCTACTACATGAACGGCAGCCCGTTCCCCCTGTCCAACGATGTCCCGATAAACACTTTCGTCTCGCCCGACGACATCGCGGCAATCGAGGTTTACACCGGCTCCTCGCAGATCCCGCCTCAGTTCAACTCGAGCATTCACAATTCCAGCTGTGGCGTCGTAGCCATCTGGACTCGCAGCACTCTCGGCGCGAGCGTTTCACACTAGCTCACTTCGGACCCGGTCCCGGCCCGGGCGGCCCGCCGCCGAATACTCCTCCCGGACCCCATAGCGCTTGGCGCGCGACGAGCAGTACCGCGATCACGCCTCCAGCGACGACTGCAGTGCGAGCCCGCGAGAACTGCTGCTGCTGAATGCTGGCGACAAGTGATTTGGAAATCGAGACCTGCTCGCCGCGCCAGTCTATCTCGATCCCGTTGCGCTTGCGGCTCTCTGAGAGTGCCACCACATACGCGTCGGCCGTGTTGTCGATCAACTTTCCGCCAACCGCCTCGACCGAAGGCCCCAGCTCACTTGCAAGGTTCGCGGTACCGGCATCGGTGAGGGTGAGGCGAACCGGTCGACCAGTTGGTGGACTGGCCGTGGTAACCGGCTGGTATACATAACACCCGCCGAGCAACGGGACGAGAAGCGCGATGTGCCGAAAACGCATGGAGACTGCTCCATAATGTCCGAAGGACTTCCTGGTTCCGAAAACTTCAACGAAAACGGGAGGGCCGCCTCGCTGGGCACCCTCCCGCGTCGTACTGCCCGCTCTCCAAGATCAGTGTATCAACAGCCGGCGGGATCGTTCGGGTTGCGCACCGTGAACAGGTTCTGGTCCGAGCTCGGTGGCGTGTTGTCGTTGGTCTGCTCTTCCGTCTGCCCGTAGTACACCCGTCCCGGGATCGTGGTTCGTCCAAGCGCGGGCGTGAGTGTGGGAATGCAGGTCCGCTTCCAATCGTTCCATACTTCGATGTTCTGGAACAGCGCGATGTACTTCTCCTCCATGATCGACTGGAGACTCGCCAGCACGATGCCCTTGCCCCGCGCTGTCCTGACGGCGTTGAGATAGGGTTGCGCAGCAACCGCGCCGAGCAACCTGAAATTTGTCTCCGCCAGAATCAGCTGGTTCTCTTCCCACGTCACGATCGGCTGGCGGAACTCATCGGCGTTGCGAGAACCGTGGAGCGCCGAAATGTCTGCCCCCGGCGTCGTGCCCGTCGTCACATCAAAGCCGCCGTAGCCGCCGGCCTCGTTCAGACCGAAATACTCGGGTAGTCGCGGATCGCTCTGCGCCTTCATGAGGTCGACGAGCCGCTTCCCCGCTACGAGATCGGGCCCGAATGACGTGCCCTGGAATTGCGTCCACTCGTTGCGCTCCGACGTAGCCGTCGCGTGGGCGGTACGCAGGTCGTTTGCCGACGAGCTGATACCGAGCAACGCCGCGGCGCGCGCCGCCGTGTAGGCCGGAGCACCAGCTACTTCGGCGGTGTGCAAATAGAACCTCGCCTTGAGTGTGTTGGCCGCCTGCACCCAGGGTGTTTTGGCACCGGCGTAAAAGAGATCTACGCCACCAGGCCCTGCACCTGCGCCCTGGATGTTCGTGATGGCCTCGTCCAGCAACGTCTGAAGGGCCGCGTACACCGCCAGCTGTCCATCAAACGCCGGCGTTGGATCTGACCCAACTGCTTCGCTGTAAGGAATGTTGCCCCAGATGCTCGCCGTGGTGCCCATCAGCAATGCCTCGAGTACCTGAGCGATGCCCTGGTAGACCTTGTCTCCTCCAGCAGCTGCGTCGGCCTGGACCGCTCGAAGGGCGAGCAACCCACCCGCGGAGTAGACCTCCTGGAACGAGAGGTCGAACGTGCCAGCATTGACGCTGTACGAGTCCTGCTGCTGCACGAACCGGCCGTTGACGCCCGCACATTGCTGCATCCACTGGCAAACGATCATTGCCAGCGGGCCTTCCTGTTGACCGAAAATATTCGCCTGCGCGCCCACGAACAGCTGGTCACGCGTCGCCGCCGACGGCAGGTTTGGATCTGATATCGCCGCGGGGGCGTCCAGAAAATTGGAGCAGCCCGCAAGCACGCTCGCCAAAGAAACTGCGGCCGCGGTGCGATAAAGAAGTTTCTGCATTTTCATTATCCTCTCGCGGGTTAGCGGTTGAGTGCGACGGAGATGACGAAGGAGCGCGTGAGCGGAAGATTGAAGTAATCGTAGCCGTTTACGCGATTGATGTTTCCACCAGCGCCGGAGATCTCGGGATCGAGGCCCTTGTACTTGCTCCACGTCTTCAGGTTTCTACCTGCGACCCGCAAATCAATGCTCGTGAAGCCGAGCAGTCGATTGACGTAGGGCCCGTCGAGCGAATAAGCCAGACTCAGCTCGCGGAACTTGACGTAGCTTGCATCCTCGACGCACGGCTCGTCGTAGCCGGTGAATGGGCAAGCCGCGAGTCCGCTGGTGCGATACCAGTTTTCGCCGATCGGGATCTGCGTCCCCGCACCGGGTCCCACTACCGGACCCGGATAGAAGCCGCTTGTGCCGAACGCCTGGAGGTTTCCCGTGCAATTTGCGTTGAGCGGGCCCGTGCAAATCGCACGGTTTTCGGTGTCCTTGTGCGTACCATAGCTGTAGAGCGCGCCGCGCGTGCCGTTGATCAGGCTGCCGCCCTTCTTGATATCGAGCAGTCCGGACACAGTTGCCTTACCAAAACGGAAGCTGCTGCGAACATTTCCGGTCCACTTCGGATTTGGATCGGTCATTACCCGGATGTTATCGTCCGCGCACGGCATACCGGGCTGAGGACTGCAGTTCGTGCCGTCATCGATGTAGGTAGTGCCTCTTGGTTTCCCGGCGCACACGGCCGCCAGGTCTACGCCTGGAATCACATTGTCCGGACTCAACCCGCAGCGGACCCAACCGTTGCCCCGGATCACCCCAAGCGGGAAACCCACCTCCGCGACCGAAGAGATGAGGTTGTTGTCGGTGAGCAGGAACTCCGCGCCGGCGATATCGACTACGTTGGATCTGTTCCGTCCGTAGCCGAAGCCGATCTCCCAGCCATAGTTGACCCGAGTAAACGGGCGGAGGTTGAGCGAAAACTCAGTCCCCTTGTTGTCGATGATTCCCGCGTTCTTGGCCTCGAACTGGAAACCGGTCGACGGTGACACCGGTGTGATCAGGATCACGTCAATAGTTCGTGACGAGTACCACGTACCGCTCAGGTCGACGATGTTGTTGAGGAACCCGATGTCGAATCCGCCTTCGGTTTCTTTGGTGCGTTCTGGCTTCAGCACCGACGCGGGCTTGGTGACGCTGAAATACAAGCCACCAAGGCCACTCTGAGTTGGCGAGAAGCCTGTGCCTTGCGAGATCGCGCCGGTTAAAGCGGAGCCGCTGAACGTGTTGGAAGTCAGGTATGGTTGTGGCTCCTGACCCGCTTCCCCATACCCGATACGAAGCTTGCCAAACGTCAAGACGTTCCTCGGGTTGACCACGTTCGTGAACGTCCACGCCGCGCTCGCCTTCGGAAAGTTCGCGTACCGGTGATCTTGATCGAACGTCGAAGACCCGTCCCTGCGAAGAGCGCCGGTGAGGAACAACTGGTTGAAAAGATCGGCAGTCACCTGGCCGAAGAAGGACTCGCCGCGCACTTCGGTCTGATAATCGCTGGGCGGGTCGCGGCTGAGCGTGTTCAGAATGTTGTAGGGCCTTGGCGAGATCAGCGTCCGGCCGACCACCGAGAAAGTCTTGAAATTCCGGTAGCTGAGATTGTGGCCGAGCGTAAGACTTCCCGCGAAATTCGGGGTGAAGTCGTGGCGCGCCGTCCCAGTAAGGTTATGGTCGATGTTGTGGGTGACGACCTTCCCCTCGGTAACCCGGCCGCCGAGTCCAGTGTCGGTGCACTGCTGTGGACACGCCTCGAGGCGCTCGTCCGCTCCGTAATCGCTGCCGAGCGTGTAGTTGAACTTGAGCCACTCGTTCGGAGTGTAGTCGGCAGATACGTTACCGAACATGCGCCCCACCTGCGTGTCGTTGAGCTCCTCATAAAGCGTGTAGAACGGATTGTTGAAGACGCGACTCTCGCCGTAGTTGCTGGGAACAGGGTTTTGCAGGTTGTAGGCTCGATGCATTCCGTCGACGAGGTACGGCATGTTGTTGAAATTCGGCGGCGTGCGAAGCAGGCCGAGCAGGAGGCCGTTGGTATTGTTACCGCGCTGCGTCAGGTGCCCACGCGCGTCGGTATAGGAGAAATTTCCGCCAACGACGAGTTTATCCACTAGCCTGTGCGACGCCGAAAGACGAGCGGTCGTGCGGTTGTAATAGTTGTTCGGCCCGACCATCACTCCGTTGTGATGGTTGTAACCGGTGGAGAGTAGAAAAGTCGTGCGCTCGTTGCCGCCGGACATGGTGAGGACGTTGTCCGACATGGTACCGGTGTGGAACGCCTCCGAAGCGTGATCGTATGTAGGGCCCGTGACACGTGGACCCCAACTACGCAGACAATTCGCCTTGAACCCTTCGCACGGAAGCGGATCCGTGTTGGTAAGGCCCTGCCCATAGCTCCTCTGCAGCGGGTAGAGTTTCGTGACCTTGTCGAAGTTCCAGTTCGAGACGGCGCGGTACTGCGTCGGTCCCGCGCGACCGTGCTTGGTCGTGATCAGCACGACGCCGTTCCCGGCGCGCGCGCCGTATATCGCCGCCGCGGCCGCGCCCTTCAGTATTTCTACGTTCTCAATGTCGTTGGGGTTAATGTCGGAAGCACGATTGGGCGTCGACGTGCCCTCGAGCTGACCCCCGTTGTCCTGCCCGCCGAGGTTTGAACCGCCGGCATCGACCGGGTTGAAGTTGGTCGTTGAAACCGAGGAGTTATCGATCGGGACACCGTCTACGATGAACAGCGGCTCGACGGAGCCGTTGAGCGTTCGCATCCCGCGTATCCGTATCGAAGAGCCGGCGCCGGGATCGCCGGACGATTGTGCCACGTTCACATTGGGCGCTTTGCCTGCGAGCGCCTGAACAATGTTCGTTTCATTCGACCGGACGATGAGGTCCGCCGAAACACTGTTTCGAACGGTACCGAGCTTCTGCACCTCGGTGCTGGTTCCGGCCCCCGTCACCACCACCTCTCCGAGCTGGAGCGGGTTGGATCCGAGAACGAAGTCCTGCACAAGCGCGCCGGGAGCAAGCGTCACAGTCACGGTCCGGGCGGTGTAACCAATTCGCCGTGCGGTGATTCTCGCGGCCTGGCCGGATGCACGAGCTGCGGGAACCTGGAACGAGTAACGTCCATTCTCGTCTGTCGCGGAGCCGACACTGATCCCCTCGAGGAAAACGGAAGCGCCCGCGAGAGGCTGGCCGCCTTCGGCGGTGACCCGTCCAGAGATTGTGCTGCCTTGCTGCGCCGGAGCCAACGCTGGCAAAACGACTAGTGCCAGGGCGGCCAAAACTAACTTCCTCAATCCTGTCATACTTGTCCTCCTTATAGGCAGGTACCCAGCGGAATGCGGGATACCTTGGGAACAAGAGTTCCGCGCGACCGGTTCACGCCGATAAGCGCGGGGACTGGCCCATGATCGGTCTAGGGTGGGGGAGAGGGATCATGGGGAGTTCTCTATTGTGCTGAAAAACTACCCTTGGGATTTGGTTTCCGCCACGGCTTACCGAAAGCCAGTCTTGGTGGGCGTTACCGGAGCTGGCGCCGACGGCGGTGTGGTGGCCGCCGATTGCCTTCCGTTGTCCTTTGCGGCGTCGGCCCCGGGTTGCTCGTTTTGCTGAAGCATGCCGCTGCCGGACACGAGCTGCGCCGCCAACACCGTCTGGATCACGCTCGTAATGTTGCTGGTCGCCGACTGTGCCGCGCCACCCTCGGCTGAATCACCAGAGATCGTCACCAGCCTCGCCTTTGAGAGCGCCTCGGCAATCATCGGAGCAATCTCAGGAATCATCTCGATCTGGCGATAGCGGAAATAGCTCTCGCCGCCCGCCTTGATCGCTTCGTTCACCTTCTGGATGCTCTCGGCGTTCGCCTGTGCAACGGTCGTGATGCGAATCGCTTCGGCCTTGGCGCGAGCCTCGGCGTCGATCCTCATCTTCTCCGCGTCGGCGCGGGCCTGCGCGATCTGCGTCGCCTCGAGCTCCGCTACTCGCTGAATCCCCAACGCGGTCTGCTTCTTTGCCTCAGCCTCGGCGATGAGCGCAGCGTTCGACGCTTTGGTCTGCTCCAACTCGCGCTGCTTGTCGGAGATCACGCGCTCGGCCTCGAGCTGCGCGTCCTTGGCACGGCGAGCCTGCTGCGCCGTGACGATGTCGGCGTTCGCCTGTGCTTCCGCAGCGGACTGCCGGCGTCGCGACTCGGCAACTTCGGATTGTACGACCTTGATGTTCAGCGAGTTGAACGTCAGCCCAAGATCGGTGAGCTCACGCGAGCACGCCTTCCTGATGATCACGGCGAGTGGATCATCGTCGTCTTCCATTCCCTGGAGCGCCGCGTCGGCTCCCCGGGTCATCGCGTTCGATTGATCCGCCGCGATCTGAAGAGCAGTGCGCTGACTCGTCCCGGCGGCGAGCTCCGGACGTTGGCCGGAGCCAGAGTAAAGCTGGGGTGCGCTCTTGGCCGAGAAGAGCTGATCGTGGGTGAGCAGATTGATGGCGCGCCGGGCGGAGCTGGAGAGGAGGTCGATCAGAATGTTCTCCTGATCCGCCGTCTCCTTGGAGAAGAAACGGTTCGCCGCCGTCTTGATCAGCGTGTCGGTGTCGCCGACGGAGACGATCGCGCTGGCAAGAATGCGGACCTTGATCGGCTGTGGAGTCCCGTTGCGGTCGAGATCGGCCGTCTGATCCGTGATGTCGAGATCGACGTTGATCGCTTTGCTGGAAAGTGTTGTCCCCGTGGTGAGGAGCGGCACTTCCTTTGATTTGCCAGGCCCGCGGTAGATGATCGTGCTCCCCTGCAGCCAGCTCACCATGCGGATTGTGCCCGCGTCGACGTTTCTGAGAAACGACGAGACGATGAGCGGAATAACACCGAGGACGCCCACGAGCACGGCGGCGACGATGATCAGAGTTTGTGTCATGTTGGTTCGTTCCCTCTAGTGACGGTCGGCGTCCGTCGATTCGGCCTCACCGAGGCCGATACGAGACACCGTACAACGATTGCGTGTGCTATCCACTTCTTCAATACGTACAGAATCCCCTGCCCGGATTCGAACGCCGGCTGCGCGCTCCTCGCTCAGCTGTGTTCCCAACACCTGCACTACCTCGCCGCCCAGCTCCAGCGAGATCAAACCATTGCCTCTGGCATCGAAACCAGTCACTGCCCTGCCTTCCGACATTAACGCCGACTCGAGCGTCTGGGCGGGAGCGGACTCGAACCGAAAGAGCGAGTTGAAGATGGGCCGGACGACCAGTGCTTCGAACGCGACTCCGCCGGCAAGCGCGATTGGGAGTGCGAGCACGGGGCCCACGAGTCGCTCCACGATCAGGCCGGTGGCGCCGAACCCCACGAGAAAATTGAACATCACCCGTGGAGAGAGCCACGACCAGAGACTGGCCTTCCATCCGTCGGAATGTTCGTGGGCGTGAGCGTGGCCGTGCGCGCTCGCGTGCGCGTGGTTGCCACCGTGAGCCAGGTCGTGCCCGTGTCCCGCTACGTGTCCACCGTGCGCGGCGCCGTGAGACGGAGCGATCGCATGTCCATGCGTGGCCCCGATCCCGTGCACCTCGTGGCCGCTGGTATCGTGGCTGTGGTGTCCTCCGCCATGGCTGCTCGTAAAGCCGAGGACGGCCATGGCGGCCATGCCGGCGGCTCCAAGAACCACGCAGAAGATGTAGAGGTCCATCTCTCTATAGTAGGTGAATGATGCTGAACATCCCCGGACGGGATCGATTCCGTCACGGGGATGTTGTAAGAGTTGCGACTTCCACGCAATCAGCGGGAGAGTTGGGTGTCAATTCTGACACCCAACCCGCCGGAAGGCGTTGGCACGATTTCGCTAAATCTCCTCCGGCACAGCCACTGTCTCTGGCAGCGCGAAGTCCGTGTCGGTATCGCTCGCCAGTATTTCGGCGATCGTCGGCTCCGGAGGAAGCTCCGGCGCGAGTGGCACCGGCGCTCCCTCGATCTCCACTTCCTGGTAACGGTACATACCTGTACCGGCCGGGATGAGGTGACCGATGATGATGTTCTCCTTGAGTCCGAGCAGCTCGTCCCGTGCGCCGCGGATCGCAGCGTCGGTGAGAACTCGCGTCGTCTCCTGGAAGCTCGCCGCGGAGATGAACGACTGTGTCGTGAGACTTGCCTTGGTGATGCCAAGGAGCAACGGCTCGGATACCGCAGGAGCCTCTTTTTTCTTCTTGGCCTTGTCGTTCGCTTCTCTGAAGGTCTGCTTGTCGACGTGCTCGCCCTCGAGGAACTCGGTCTCTCCGGACTCGAGTACGCGCACCTTCTGCAGCATCTGCCGGACGATCACGCCAATGTGCTTGTCGTTGATCTTCACGCCCTGCAGGCGGTAAACCTCCTGCACTTCGTTGAGCAGATACTCCTGAACCGCACGCGGTCCCTTGATGCGGAGAATGTCGTGCGGATTCACCGGACCTTCGGAGAGGCGGTCTCCCGCTCTCACCCAGTCGCCGGCGTGCACGCGAAGGTGCTTGCCGGCCGCGATCTCGTACAGCTGACCCGGATCCTCTGTATCCACCGGGGTGTCCTTCGGTACGACGCGAATCTCGCGCTTGCCGCGCTTGATGTCGCCGAACCTCACCTCGCCGTCGATCTCGGAGATCGTGGCGGGATCCTTCGGACGACGCGCCTCGAACAGCTCCGCCACCCGCGGCAGACCGCCGGTGATATCGCGTGTCTTGTACGCTTCGCGTGAGATCTTCGCGATGATCGTTCCCGCGCTGATCTTCTTGCCATCCTCAACGGTAAGCTGCGCACCCACTGGAATCACGAAGTCTCTCAGGCGCTTTTCCTTGCCACCTTTGACTTCAACGATCTCAATATGCGGGTGCAGCTTCTTCTCCTTGTCCTCGATGACTACCGTCTGACGGAGACCGGTGAGCTCGTCGAGCTCCTCGGAGACCGACTCGCCCGGAATCAGGTCGACGAAGCGAAGAGTTCCTTCGACGTCGGCGATTATCGGGTTCGTGTACGGATCCCAGGTGAAAATGATCTGATCCTTCTTCACTTCGGCGCCGTCTTTCACCATCAGGGTGGCGCCAAGCGGCACCTGCAGACGCGCGCCGACGCTGGCGTTGCGCTCGCCCGAGCTCTTGATCGTGAGCTCACCCTCGTACGAGGTGACGATCTGGTGTCCTTCCGAGTTGGTGACGCTGACGAGCCTGTCACCGTACTCGATGGTTCCAGCGACCTTCGACTTGCGCGCGGTCTGCTCGGCGATACGTGCCGCTGTTCCACCGATGTGGAAGGTGCGGAGCGTAAGCTGAGTTCCCGGCTCGCCGATGGACTGCGCGGCGATGATACCCACCGCCTCGCCCTTGTCGACCATCGCCATGGTCGCGAGGTTGCGGCCATAGCACATCTGGCAGAGACCGCGCTTTGCCTCACACGTGAGCACGGAGCGTATTTTCACGGTTTCGAGACCCGATTCCTCGATCCCTGATGCCATGTCCTCGTCGATGAGCTGACCAGCCTCGACCAGCAGCGTGCGCTGGCCGGACTCGTCGATCTCGTGCACATCATAGATGTCTTCAGCGGCCACGGTGCCGACGATACGCTCGGCCAGCGGCTCGATGATGTCCTCGCCTTCCTTCAGCGCTCCGACTTCGAGGCCGAGGATGGTTCCGCAATCCTCTTCGGTGATCGTCACATCCTGCGCGACGTCGACGAGGCGGCGGGTGAGGTAGCCGGCGTCCGCGGTCTTGAGCGCGGTGTCGGCCAGACCCTTACGTGCGCCGTGGGTCGAGATGAAGTACTCGAGCACGGACAATCCTTCACGGAAGTTCGACTTGATCGGGCTTTCGATGATCTCGCCGATGCCTCCCGTCAGTTTCTTCTGCGGCTTCGCCATCAGTCCGCGCATACCGGCGAGCTGACGGATCTGGTCGCGCGATCCACGTGATCCGGAGTCGAACATCATGAACACCGGATTGAACCCGTCGGCTGATTCGCGCATCGCGCGAACCATCGCGTCGGCAACGTCGTTGTTGGCGTGCGTCCAGGTGTCGATCACCTTGTTGTAGCGCTCGCCGTTCGTGATGTTGCCGGTCTGATACGCCTTCTGGAATCTGTTGACTCGCTCCTCGGCCTCGCTGAGCAGAGTCTCCTTCTCAGCGGGAATGTGGAGGTCTTCGATTCCGATCGAGACACCGCCGCGCGTGGCGTAGCGGAATCCGAACTCCTTGAGTCGATCGAGGAAGGGAACGGTTCCCTGCAACCCACTTCGACGATAGGACTCAAAGACCAACTCACCTAGAGCTTTCTTCTTCATCTCCCGGTTCTGGAAAGGAATCTCCTTCGGGATGATGGCGTTGAAGAGAACTCTTCCGACCGTTGTATCTACCCAGCGGTTTCCTTCGACGTCCTGCACGAAGAACCGGATCGGCGTGTGGAACGTCACGCGGTCCTGCGACAGCGAGAGCTCCACTTCGGCGACGTTGGTATACGACTTCCCGGTCTTGCCGTTCTTCGCGGTGTTGGTATCGAAGCCCGGAGGAGCCTTGGTCGCGAAGTAGCACCCGAGCACGATGTCCTGGCTGGGTTCGGCGACCGGACGTCCGTCCGACGGCTTGAGGATGTTGTTCGACGACAGCATGAGCAGACGGCACTCGAGCTGGGCCTCGAACGACAGTGGAACGTGCACGGCCATCTGGTCACCATCGAAGTCGGCGTTGAATGCCGCGCAGACGAGCGGGTGAATACGAATGGCCTTTCCTTCGACGAGCACGGGCTCGAAAGCCTGGATGCCGAGTCGGTGAAGGGTCGGAGCACGGTTCAGGAGCACCGGGTGATCGCGAATGATCTCTTCGAGAATCTCGTAGACTTCCGGAGATTCCTTTTCCACGATCTTCTTGGCGCGCTTAACCGTCTCGGCGATTCCCTTCTCGACGAGCTTGTGAATGATGAAAGGTTTAAACAGTTCCAAGGCCATCGCCTTGGGCAGGCCGCACTGGTGCAGCTTGAGCTCAGGACCGACGACGATTACCGAGCGGCCGGAGTAGTCGACGCGCTTGCCGAGCAGGTTCTGGCGGAACCGGCCCTGCTTGCCCTTGAGCATGTCGGACAGCGACTTGAGCGGACGCTTGCCGCGACCACGGATCGCCTTGGAGCGGCGGCCGTTGTCGAACAACGCATCCACTGCCT
>Ga0307296_10000265_pt1 | contig 23249 bp, 21 predicted proteins | sample ER_DNA_153_FD_194467 | JGI IMG/M metagenome (GOLD analysis project Ga0307296, IMG submission 194467) | Bulk soil microbial communities from the East River watershed near Crested Butte, Colorado, United States - ER_DNA_153 | ecosystem: Environmental > Terrestrial > Soil > Floodplain | place... | reverse complement strand
CCCAGGTAGGTCGAGTAGTCCAGGGCCGTGCCGGTCTTGTTCAGCTTGGCCGCCCAGGCGTCGTTCGGCCCGCCGCCGAAGGCGGGCTGGAACGCCCCCGGGGTGGTGGGGAAGTCGGTGGAGTCGGTGAAGCCGTCGAGGTAGAAGCTGCCCTTCTTGTCGAGTTCCCCGTCGTGGGCGCCGTCGGCGCCGGAGCCGCCGACGAAGGTCGAGTAGACCAGGCGGGCACCGTTGGGCCGCAGCTTGACCACGAACCCGTCGCCAGGCCCGCCGCCGAAGGTGGGCTGGAACGAGCCAGGGGTGGTGGGGAAGTCGGGGGAGCCGGTGTCGCCCTCCACGTGGACGTTGCCGGCCCGGTCGAAGAACGAGATGAAGCCGGCGTCGAAGCCTTCGCCCCCTTGGCCGCCGAGGAAGGTCGAGAACAGCAGCCCGGAGCCCTTGGCGTTGAGCTTGGTCACGAACGCGTCGGTCGGGCCACCGGCGAAGGTGCGCTGGAACGCCCCCGGGGTGGTGGGGAACCCGGTGGAGCTGGTCTCGCCGGTGACGACCACGTTGCCGTGGCGGTCGACGTCCAGGCCGATGCCCACATCGGACGCGTCGCCGCCGAGGTAGGTGGACCACACCAGCCCCGATCCCGACCGGTTCAGCTTGGCCACGAAGCGTCGCCGTCGCCACCGGCGAAGGTGGGCTGGAATACCCCCCCGGTTGTGGGGAAGTCAGGGGAGTTGGTGAAGCCGGTGACGTAGAAGTTGCCGGCCCGGTCGATGTCACTCCAGATCGAGAACTCGTCGCCCGAGCCCCCCAGGTAGGTCGAGTAGGTGATCACCGGGTCGATGACCAGCGGCAGGCTGGTGTCGTAGCCGGCGACGGCGAAGCCGACGCGGTGGTCGCCGTGGAGCACGTAGCGTCCCTGTAGCGGCTTCCTGGCCCCGCCCACATCTGGTAGACGACCGGCGGGGCCTGGCGCAGCCGGTGGCCGCCGGCCTGCAGGACCAGGGCGCCGGAGGCGTCGACGGTGAGGCGGCCCGCGCCCGTGTAGCGCAGACGGATGCCGGTGGGGTCGACACCGGGGGCCAGGGTGAGGTCGAACTCGAGCTCGCCGGCGCGGTTCGCGTACCAGTCGAGGTCGACCCCGTCGTACAGCCCGCGGTAGGTCACCCGCGAATAGTTGGGCACGCCGGTGAGCCAGCCGCCGGGGTCGTCGCCCAGCAGGTAGTTGCTGACCCCGGCTAGCCGGCCGTGGCCGGCGACCACCGGGTCGGGGTTGGCGCCCTCGAAAGCCAGCCCGATGACCGCCTCCGGGGCCGGCCTGGACGGCCTGGCCGCGGGCGAGCCGGCGGTCCGGTCGGCGGGGCGGCGAAGCTTCAGGACCGCCCCGGTCCCGGTCATGAGCATGGTGTAGCCCGGCCCTCGGGACAGGAACCGCACCTGGCGGTCGGCCTGGCCCAGGTTGGGCTCGAACCGCGGTACCAGGGCCGCGGCGGCGGCTCCGGGGTCGCCCGCGGCCGGGGTTGCGGCCGGACGGGCGCCGGTGGGCAGGACGGGCGCGGCGCGGACGCCGCGAAGACCAAGGCGGCCGTCCCGAAGACGGCCGTGATGGCAAGGATTCGCCGCATGCCTCCCCCTCTCCTTACCGGAGCCGACGGCGTGGCGACTCGGCAAGCCGACACGCTAGCCCCATCGGGACAACCGCACAAGACCGGCCGGACTACGTCGGTTGGACGGGCTGGCCCGGGCGGTGGAGGGCGACCAGGGAGACGGCGATCATGGCCGCCGTCAGGAGCCCGGTGACCAGGACCGGCTCGGGGGTCAGGCTGGAGGCCAGGACCAGCAGGGCGGTCGCGGGGACCACCGCGCCGGGCCAGCGGCCCAGGTGGTGGGGCCGGACCTGGAGGGCCCACACGGCCAGCAGGAACAGGGCGACCGGGATGGTGAAGGCGGCGGCCGCCGCCCGGGGGCCGATGGCCGCGTGGTGGGTGACGAGGTCGACGTTGACGGCCAGGCCGGCCCCGACGGCCGCGGCCGAGGCGAACACCAGATAGTGGCCGTACCCCCAGACGATCCCGGCCCGCAGCGAGGTCAGGAGCTCGTACGCCTCCTTGGAGAAGTACAGCCACCACATCGCGAACACGGTCAGCAGCCCGCCCGCGGCCGTGGTGGCCAGGTCGCCCAGGGCCGCGTCCTCGTCCAGGGCCGTCTGGATGGCCAGGGTGGAGGAGAGCACGCACTCGCCGAGGACGATCAGGGTGAACAGGCCGTAGCGCTCGGCGATGTGGCGGGGGTGCCAGCTGGTCGGGGCGGCCCGCTCGGCCCAGATGGGGACGGCCAGCTCGGCCGCGACCAGGACCAGGAAGCCGGCGTAGCCCAGGCCCTCGGGCAGCAGCAGGCGCAGCACCCAGCCGACCTGGAGGGCGGCGATGCCGGCGGCGAAGCGCAGGGAGCTGCGCCGGTGCGGCGGGTCGCTGCCGGCCGCCCGGAGCCACTGGGTGACCATGGCCAGGCGCATGACCACGTAGCCGAGGGTGATGACGGCGAAGTCGCTGCCGGCCACGGCGTCGGGCACGCCGGCGGCCAGGATCAGGGCCCCGGCGATCTGCACCAGGGTGGTCAGCCGGTAGGGGACGTCGTCGGTGTCGTAGGCCGAGGCGAACCAGGTGAAGTTCATCCACGCCCACCAGATGGCGAAGAACACCGTGGCGTAGCCGACCACCCCGTGGCCGACGTGGCCGTCGGCGACCTGGTGGTGGAGGGCGGACGCGGCCTGGGCGACGGCGACCACGAAGCACAGGTCGAAGAACAGCTCCAGCACGGTGGCGCTGCGGTGCTCCTCGTCGGGGAGCCGGGCCAGCATCGGCCGGTACCAGGGGCCGGTCGCCGCCGGGGGCCTGGCCCCGTCCGTCTGGTCCGCTCGCATCGGCCGATGCTACGCCTGGCGCCTCAGCGGCTGAGGGTGGCGAACACGATCACGTTGTCCAGGTAGTGGTGCACGTTCCGGTCGAAGGCGCCGCCGCAGGTGACCAGCCGCAGCATCGGGGTCAGGGTCGGGTAGTAGACGTCGGCGGTGGGGAAGCGCGCCTTGGGGTACTCCTGGACCCGCTGCACGGTGAACCGGACCGTCGAGCCGTCGGCCCGGGCGACCTCGACCAGGTCGCCGCGGCGCAGCTCGCGCAGCCGGTAGAACACCGCCGGCCCCGACCTGGAGTCGACGTGGCCGAGGATGACCGCCGAGCCGGGGTCGCCGGGCCGGGTGCCGGCGGCGTACCAGCCGGCGGTGTCCCACCGATGCGGCCCCGAGGGCACCTCGACGGCGCCGCGCTGGTCGCGGCCCAGCCGCTGCAGGCCGGTGGACACCCCGATCCGGGCGATCTCCAGCCGCACCGGGACCGGGGTGCCGCGGTAGCCGCGGGTCGAGTGGAACCCACGGACGGCCTCCCGGCCGTCGGCCGGCCCGGCCTGGCCCCGGTCGGCCAGGGTGCTGGAGACGCCGCCGTAGCCGGCCCGGGGGCCGGTGCAGCCGGCCGCCAGCACCAGCAGGGCGAGCAGGGCGGCCGCGACTGCGGTGGCCGCCGGCCGGGACCCGCCCCTGGTCATCTCATCGGTGGAGGTGGCCGGCCATCCCGCCGCCGCCGGTCTTGGAGCCGCCGGCCGGCATGTCGGCCGCCATGACCTTCTCGATGGCGTCGACCAGCACGTTGGCCACGCCCAGCATCTGCTGGTAGCCGTCGTCCTGGAGCTGCTGGGCCCTGGTGTAGTCCTTGGCCGCGTAGGCGTCGACCTGGTCGATCAGGTGGGTGTCGTGGGCGGTGATGGCCTCGGTGAGCGGGTCGGTGGCGAGCACGTTGCTGACGACGTCGCTGAAGTAGAGGGCGAGCCGCTCGGCGAACCCGTCCAGGTTCTCCTTGGCCACCGTCTTGGCCGCCTCGTCCTTGCCGGCGACCGCCGCCGTGTAGGCCATCAGCCCCTCGACGTGGTTGGCCCAGGCGCGCTGGAACTCGGCCGCCTTCTCAGGGCCGACGATCCCGCCCATCGCCTTGGCCAGGGTGGCCGTGTTGGCGTTGACCTGGGCGGCCGCGGCCTCGAACTCGGGCGACCCGGCGAAGGTGGCCCGCTGGGCGTCCACGATCAGCTCCATGTGCTCGCCCAGCAGCATGGAGAAGGCCGACCGGAGCTGCTCGGGTGCCTTGTCCAGGCCGGCCGCCTCCTTGGCCGGCAGGCTGGCCTCGGCCAGCGCGGTCCCGGCCCCGTAGGTGCGCTGGTAGGCGGCGCGCTCCAGCTTGTAGGCCTTGGCGTAGTCCTTGTCGGCGTAGGCGTCGGCCTGGTCCATGAGCCCCTCGACCCGGGCCTCGGCGGTCCTGGTGGCCTCGGCCCCGTTGACCCGGCCGCCGCTCGCCTCGGCCAGCCAGGTGCCCCAGTCCTTGCAGCTGTCGAGCAGGGCGGCCCGCGCCTCCTGGGCGCCGGCGCTGTTCCCGGTGGCGGCGCTGTCGGCGTAGGCGGCCAGGTCGTCGGTGTAGCCCTTCCAGAGCTGCTGGAACCGGGCGGCCTCGGTGCTGTCGAAGGTCACCCCGACCGCCTGCTCGAGGGCGCCCGAGTTGGCGGCCAGCGAGCCCTGGACGACCCGCTGCAGGTCGGGGGCCTTGTCGGCCTCGCTGCGGGCCAGCCGCATGGCCAGCAGGGCGTGCTGGCCGAGCAGCTGCTCGAACCGGGCCCGCACCTCCCTGGGGGACGCGTCGGCGGCCAGGGCGGTCGCCGTGGTGGTGTGTGAATGGCCTGCCGTGCTCGTGGCCGTGGCCGCCGCCGGGGCGTCGTCGCCCCCGCTCGAGGTGCAGCCGACCGCCGCCGCCGCGAGCACCACGGTGACCAGGGCCGTCAGACCAGCTCGAACCCGCACGATGCCCCTCCCGATGAAGATCGCCCTGGTTCCCAGGCTGCAGGCCAGTATGGGAAGCTCGGCGATTTTTCGCATCGTATGTTCTGACGAGCCTTGACGTAGCTTGGCCTATCCTCGGGGCATGGCAGCCGAGCAGCACACCGACCACGGCCAGCACGGCGGCCACCAGGCCTCCGGGGGCCACGCCGGCCACGGGGACCACGCCGCCCAGTTCCGCGACCGGTTCTGGTGGAGTCTGGCCTTGACCGTCCCGGTGGTCGCCTACTCCGGGATGGTCCAGGAGTGGCTGGGGTTCACCCCGCCGCAGTTCCCGGGATCGGACTGGGTCGCGCCCGTGCTGGGCACGGTGGTGTTCCTGTACGGCGGCTGGCCGTTCCTCCAGGGCGGCCTGGCCGAGGCCAGGGCCAGGCAGCCGGGCATGATGCTGCTCATCTCCCTGGCCATCCTGGTCGGGTTCGGGGCCAGCGCCGCCTCCGCGCTCGGCCTGTTCGACCTGGAGTTCTGGTGGGAGCTGGCCCTGCTGATCGTGATCATGCTGCTCGGCCACTGGCTGGAGATGCGGGCCCTCGGCCAGGCCTCCGGGGCCCTGGACGCCCTGGCCGCCCTGCTGCCCGACCAGGCCGAGCGGGTGGCCGGCGACCGGGTCGAGACCGTCCCCGTCGGCGACCTGGCCGTCGGCGACCTGGTGCTGGTCCGCCCGGGCGGCCGGGTGCCCGCCGACGGCGTGGTCGCCGAGGGCGGCGCCGAGCTGGACGAGTCGATGATCACCGGCGAGTCCCGCCCGGTGACCAAGGGGCCCGGTGACCGGGTGGTGGCGGGCACGGTGGTCACCGACTCGGCGGTCCGGGTCCGGGTCGACGCGGTCGGGGAGGGGACGGCCCTGGCCGGGATCCGCCGGCTGGTCGAGCAGGCCCAGGCCTCCGGGTCGCGGGCCCAGGCCCTGGCCGACCGGGCCGCCGGGCTGCTGTTCTGGTTCGCCCTGGGGGCCGGCCTGGTCACCGCGGTCGTCTGGCTGGCCCTGGGCGAGCCCGACCAGGCGGTCGAGCGGACCGTGACGGTGCTGGTGATCGCCTGCCCCCACGCCCTGGGCCTGGCCATCCCGCTGGTCATCGCCATCTCGACCGCCCTGGCGGCCCGCAACGGCATCCTGGTCAAGGACCGCCTGGCCCTGGAGCGGATGCGCACCGTCGACGCCGTCCTGTTCGACAAGACCGGCACCCTGACGACCGGCAGGCCAGCGGTCAGCGGGGTGGCCGCGACCGACGGCGACAGCGACGGCCTGCTGGCGGTGGCCGGCGCCGTCGAGGCCGACTCCGAGCATCCCCTGGCCCGGGCGGTCGTGGCCGAGGCCCGCACCCGCAACGACGGTGACCTGCCCCAGGCGAGCGGCTTCCGCTCGATGACCGGACGCGGCGTCCAGGCGAGCGTCGACGGGGCCACGCTGGCCGTCGGCGGCCCGGCGCTGCTGCGCGAGCTGGAGGTGCCCGAGCCCGAGGAGCTGGCCGCCCAGATCGCCGGCTGGCGCCGCCGCGGGGCGACGGTGCTGTTCGTGGTCCGCGACGACAAGGTGGCCGGGGCGCTGGCCCTCGAGGATGCCGTCCGGCCCGAGTCGCGCCAGGCCGTGGACGGCCTGCACCGCCTGGGCAAGCGGGTGGTCATGATCACCGGCGACGCCCGCCAGGTCGCCGAGGCGGTCGCCGGCGAGCTGGGCGTCGACGAGGTGCTGGCCGAGGTCCTCCCCGAGGACAAGGACGGCGCGGTCGCCGGCCTCCAGGGCCGCGGCCTCAAGGTGGCCATGGTCGGCGACGGCGTCAACGACGCCCCTGCCCTGGCCCGAGCCGATGTCGGCATCGCCATCGGCGCCGGCACCGACGTGGCCATCGAGTCGGCCGGGATCGTGCTCGCCTCCAACGACCCCCGCGGCGTCCTCGCGGTCATCCGGCTGTCGCAGGCCAGCTACCGCAAGATGCTCCAGAACCTGGGCTGGGCCACCGGCTACAACCTGCTGGCCGTGCCGGCCGCGGCCGGCGCCCTGGCCTGGGCCGGGGTCACCCTGGCCCCGGCCGCCGGGGCGGTCCTGATGAGCCTGTCCACCATCGTGGTCGCCCTCAACGCCCAGCTCCTGCGCGGCCTCGACCTGCGCCCCACCCGGGCCTGACCCGAGGGTCCACAATTGGGTGGACCACCGCACGGAAGGAGCAGCCATGGGCGGCGGGCCCGGTGGGATCAGCATGGACGAGCTGGCGCTGGCCGTCCGCAACCACGGCATGCCCCTGGAGGCCCTGCGCTACGACGTCACCCCGGTCGGGCTGCACTACCTGCTGATCCACTTCGACATCCCTGAGGCCGACGAGCGGACCTGGCGGCTGGAGATCGGCGGGCAGGTGGGCGCGCCTCGCACCCTGACCATGGAGGAGCTGCGCCGCCGCCCCCAGGTGACCGCCCCGGTGACCATGGAGTGCGCCGGCAACGGCCGGGCCCGGCTGGACCCGCGGCCGGTCAGCCAGCCCTGGCTGGAGGAGGCGGTGGGGACGGCCGAGTGGACGGGCACGCCGCTGCGCCCCCTGCTCGAGGAGGCCGGGATCGGCCCCGGGGCCGTCGAGGTCCTGTTCGCCGGCGCCGACCGGGGCGTCCAGGGCGGCCTGGAGCAGGACTACGAGCGCAGCCTGTCCCTGGAGGAGGCGATGCGCGAGGAGGTCCTGCTCGCCTGGGCGGTCAACGGCCGGCCCCTGCCGCCCCAGCACGGCCACCCGCTGCGGCTGGTCGTGCCCGGCTGGTACGGCATGACCTCGGTCAAGTGGCTGCGCCGGATCAGCGTGCTCACCGAGCCGTTCGGCGGCTACCAGCAGACCGGCAGCTACCTGTTCCACGCCTCCGACGACGACCCAGGCACGCCCGTGACCCGCATCCAGCCGCGCTCGCTGCTGCTGCCGCCGGGCATCCCCGAGTTCGAGTCCCGGACCCGGTTCCTCACCCCCGGCCGCCAGCGGCTGTCCGGCCGGGCCTGGTCGGGCCTGGCCCCGATGGCCTCGGTGGAGGTCAGCACCGACGGTGGCCACAGCTGGCGGCCGGCCGAGCTGGACCGCCAGCCGTCCCCCTGGGCCTGGGCCGGCTGGTCGTTCACCTGGGAGGCCACCCCCGGCACCTACGAGCTGTGCTCGCGTGCCACCGACGCCGCCGGCAACACCCAGCCGGCCCAGCCGCCCTGGAACACCGGCGGCTACGCCAACAACGCCGTCCAGCGGGTCCCGGTCACCGTCCACCCCGCGGCCGGGCCCACGGCTTGACCGACCCGGCCGGGCCCGAGGTCGCCGGGGACTTCGGCGGCGCGGTGGCGGCGGCCGAGCGGGCCCTGGAGGTCCTCGGCGGTCGCACGGCCCCGGTAGAGTCGCGCTGACCATGGACCGACACCCAGGCGACGGGCCGCCGGCGGCCGCGGCCGTGCCGCGACGGCTGCTGGAGACCGGGCGCGGCAGCCGCCCGGAGTCGTTCGGGGCCACCGAGTGGCTGCTGCTGGCCAGCGTCGCCATGATCTGGGGGTCGTCGTTCCTGTTCATCGACATCGGCCTGGAGGCGCTGCGGCCGGGCGTGATCGCCCTCTCCCGGGTCGCCCTGGGCGTGGCCGCCCTGTCGCTGTTCCCGGCGGCGCGGCGCCCGATCGGCCGCGAGGACCGCACCCGGGTGGCGTTCCTGGGGGTGATCTGGGCCGGCCTGCCGCTGCTCCTGTTCCCGCTGGCCCAGCAGTGGATCGACTCCTCGGTGGCCGGCATGCTCAACGGGGCGGTGCCGCTGGCCGGGGCCGCCTGGGCGGTCCTGCTGCTGCGCCGGCCCCTGCCCCGCACCCACGCTGTCGGGCTGTCTGTCGGCTTCGCCGGCGTGCTGGCCATCTCCTGGCCCGAGCTCCAGGGGTCGCGGGCCACCATGCTCGGGACCAGCCTGGTCGTGCTGGCCGTGATCTGCTACGGGCTGGCCGTCAACCTGGCCGTGCCGCTGCAGCAGCGCCACGGGGCCCTGCCGGTGCTGCTGCGGGCCCAGCTGGCCGCCCTCGTGCTGCTCCTGCCCTTCGGGCTGTGGGGCCTGCGCGGCTCCCACTTCGCCTGGGGACCGGCGCTGGCCATGCTGCCCCTGGGCATCCTCGGCACCGGGCTGGCCTTCGTCCTGATGACGACCCTGGTCGGCCGGGTCGGCGGCCCCCGCGGGGCCGTGGCCACCTACTTCATCCCGGTGGTGGCCATCGTCCTCGGCGTGCTCCTGCTGGACGAGCGCGTGGCCGCGGCCGCCGTCGCCGGCACCGCCCTGGTGGTCGGCGGCGCCTGGCTGACCTCGCGCCGCGAGCGATGAGCGGCGGCGCCGTGGCCCCCGCGACCCTGACCGTGGGCACGGTCCAGGTGACCGCCGTGTGCGACGTCACCGCCGACTTCCCCGCCCCCCTGGGGCAGGCCTTCCCGGCGGTCGAGGCGGCGGCCTGGGCGCCCTGGCGGCGGCGCCACCCGGCGGCGTTCAGCGGCACCGACGGCTGGCGGCTGCGCGACTGGTGCTTCGTGGTCCGGGCCCGGGACCGGGTCGTCCTGGTCGACACCGGGGTCGGCGGTCCCGGGACGCCCGGGGCCACCTGGATCGGGACCCCGGGCCGGCTGCCGGCCGAGCTGGCCGCGGCCGGGGTCGAGCCGGACGAGATCGACCTGGTCGTCCTCACCCACCTGCACCTGGACCACGTCGGCTGGAACCTGGCCTGGGACGGCGACCGGGCCCGGCCGCGGTTCCCGCGGGCCCGCTACCTGGTCCAGCGGGCCGACTGGGAGCTGTTCGCCTCGCGGCCCGACGCCGCCCGGGCGGCGTTCGACCGCTGCGTCGCCCCCCTCCAGGCCCTCGGGGTGGCCGAGCTGCTGGACGGCGACCGGGTCCTGGACGACCAGCTGCGCCTCCTCCGCAGCCCCGGCCACACCCCCGGCTCCCAGAGCCTGCTGGTCACCTCCGGCGCCGCCGCCGTCCTGCTCTGGGGCGACGTGGCCAACCACCCGGCCCAGGTCGGCGAGCCCGACTGGGGACCGGCCGCCGACGCCCTGCCCGAGGTGGCCCCCCAGACCCGCCGCCGGCTCCTGGACCGGGTCGAGACCGAGGCCATGTGGCTGGCCCCCTCCCACTTCCCCGAGCCCTTCGGCACCGTGGCCCGGGTCGAGGGCGCCCGCCGCTGGCAGGGTCGCCCCTGACCGGCGACCCGGCGGCTCACACGGCCGCGATCCAGCTGCCCGACAGCAGGGACCGCAACGCCTGCAGGGGCGCGTCCGCGAACTCGCCGGCCTCATCGGCGCCCCGCATCCGCAGCGCCCGGTCCCAGCTGAGGGCCCGGGCGACCTTGGCGACCTGGCAGGCCAGCTCCAGCTCCTCGACCAGCTCGGCCCGCGAGGCCAGGTCCCCGAACACCTCCAGGTAGGCATCCCGTGGCCGGACCACCGCCGGGTCGTCCGCCCCCACGCCGAGCTGGAGGTGGAGCATCCCCAGCCCGAGCAGCATGCTGGCGAAGGGATGGGCGACCACGCTGTCGCCCCAGTCGTAGAACCGCACCCGCCCGACCGCGCCCGTCCCCGGTTCCACGGCCACGAACATGTTCCAGAGGTGCAGGTCGTTGTGGTCGATGCTGGCCGGCACGGCCGCGCCGTCCAGCCGGGCGCCCCACCACCCCAACACCTGGCGCATGGCCGCCACCCGCGCCACGGTCTCCCGGTCGTCCTCCTTCCCGCGGTGCTCGACCTGCCGCCCGACCGTCTCCAGGGCCTCCTCGAAGCGTCGTGGCATGGCCGCGGCCCGCATGTCGTCCATCCCGAACGCCAGCAGGTCGTCCAGGTGCCGGCCGAGGTCCCGCTGGAGCTGCCCGTACTGGGGCAGCACGGTCACCATGGCCTCCACCAGGTCGACCTCGTCCAGCCGTTCGCCCAGGGTGGTCCCGCCGTCGGGCAGGACCATCCAGCCCCGCTCGGGGTCGACGGCGATCGGGGAGAGGATGCGCTCGGGCGCCACCTGCTCGAGGAGCCGGTACAGCGCCACCTCGAACGCCGTGTCGGGCCCGGCCGCCTTCAGCCAGACCGTCCCGCCGGTCGTGGGCGCTCGCAGGACCGTCGCCCACGGCCGCAGGTGCGGCTGGGTGACCCCGCCGGTCCGCTGGAGCCGATTGGCGGCGAGCTGCTCGTCCAGCCACCTCTCCGCCTCCCGGCGCCAGGCGTCGGACGACCAGACCGCGGTGCCGTGGCCGATGTGGCGCCAGACCTGCTCGCCGTCGACCTGGTCGCGGGTGGGTCGGAGCCCGGCCCGGGTGGCGACCCGGGCCGAGGCGGCGTGGTCGGGGTGGATGTGGGCCACGATCTCCTGCACGTCGTGGCGGCCGAGCCAGGCGACCAGCGCCTGGGCCGCCTCGGAGGCATAGCCTCGGCCCTGCCAGGCGACACCGACCACCCAGGCGATCTCCGCCGTCCAGCCCCCGGCGCGGCCGCCGATGGTGGCCTGCACGGTCCCGACCGGCCGGGCGTCGGCGCGGCGGCGGACGACCCAGTTGCGCCACACCTCCCCGGCTCGTGGGGAGCCGGCCTCCAGGGCGCGGTAGCGGTCGCGGAGCTCCTGGGCGGTGGCCGGGCGGCCGCCGATGAACCGGTGCAGCTCCGGGTCGGCCAGCACCTCGGACAGCTCGTCGGCGTCGCCCTGGCCGAGCGGGGTCAGCAGCAGCCGCCGGGTGCCGATGGTGGCCTCGGGGAAGGCGGGCACGTGGTGGCTCCCTGGTCGCTGGATGTGCCTACCATGCAGATGATGCCCGCCGACCCGGATCCGGGGGAGGACCGACGTGGCCAGGATGATCAGCTCCTATGTCCGCGACGACTGGCACACCGCCTCCGACGAGGGGGCGACCCTGGTCGACGCCTCCACCGGGGAGGCGGTGGCGCGGGTGTCGAGCGCCGGGATCGACCTGGCCGGGATGGTCGAGCACGCCCGCAGGGTCGGCGGCCCCGGGCTGCGCGAGCTGACCTTCCACCAGCGGGCGGCCGCCCTGAAGCGGCTGGCCGTCCACCTGCGCGAGCAGCGCGACGGCCTGTACGAGCAGTCGGCCAGGACCGGGGCCACCCTGGACGACGCCCGGGTCGACGTCGACGGGGGCATCGGGGCCCTGTTCACCTACGCCAGCAAGGGCCGGCGCGAGCTGCCCAACGACGTCCTCTACCTCGACGGGCCCCCGGAGCCGCTGGGCCGGGGCGGGACCTTCGTCGGCCAGACCGTCTACACCTCCCGGCCCGGGGTGGCGGTGTTCGTCAACGCCTTCAACTTCCCGGTCTGGGGGATGCTGGAGAAGCTGGCCCCGGCCGTGCTGGCCGGCGTCCCGGCGATCGTCAAGCCGGCCAGCCAGACCGCGTACGTCACCGAGCTGGCGTTCCGGCACCTGGTCGAGTCGGGGGCGCTGCCGCCGGGGTCGGTCCAGCTGCTGTGCGGCGGCGTCGGCGACCTGTTCGACCACCTCACCGGGCAGGACACCATCGCCTTCACCGGCTCGGCGGCCACGGCCAGGCTGCTGCGCTGCCATCCGGCGGTGGTCCGCGAGGCGGTCCGGTTCAACGCCGAGGCCGACTCGCTGAACTGCTCCATCCTCGGCCCCGACGCCGCCCCCGGCACCGAGGAGTTCCAGCTGTTCGTGACCGAGGTGGTGCGCGAGCTGACCCAGAAGACCGGGCAGAAGTGCACCGCCATCCGGCGGTCGCTGGTCCCGGCCGAGCACGTCGGGGCCGTGGTCGACGCCCTCGGCGAGCGGCTGGCCGAGGTGCGGGTTGGCGATCCCCGGGACCCGGCCACGACCATGGGCCCGCTGGTCAGCCGCGGCCAGCTGGCCGAGGTCGGCCGGGCCGTGGCCCAGCTCGGCCGGGCCGCCGAGGTCGCCCTGGGCGGCCCCGACCGGCTGGCGCTGGCCTCGGGCGACCCCGAGCGGGGCGCCTTCTGCGCCCCCACGGTGCTGGTGGCCGAGGCGGCCGAGGCCCCGGAGCTGCACTCGGTGGAGGCGTTCGGGCCGGTCACCTCGGTGATCGGCTACCGCGACGCCGGCCACGCCGTCGCGCTGGCCGCCCTGGGGCGGGGGAGCCTGGTCGGGTCGGTCGTCACCCACGACCCCGACTTCGCCCGCCGGGTCGTCACCGGCGTCGCCCCCTGGCACGGCCGGCTGCTGGTCCTGGACCGGGACGACGCCGGCGAGTCGACCGGGCACGGGGCCCCGCTGCCCCACCTGGTGCACGGCGGGCCGGGCCGGGCCGGCGGCGGCGAGGAGCTGGGCGGGATCCGGGCCGTCCTGCACCACATGCAGGTCACCAGCGTGTCGGCGTCACCGGCGATGGTCACCGCCGTCACCGGCCGCTTCACCGCGGGCGCCCCCACCACCAGCGGTCCCGTGCACCCGTTCCGCCGGCACTTCGAGGACCTGGCCGTCGGGGAGACCCTGCACACCGCCGCCCGCACCGTGACCCTGGAGGACATCGAACGGTTCGCCGACCTCAGCGGCGACCGCTTCTACGCCCACATGGACGAGGCCGCGGCCAAGGCCAACCCGTTCTTCGACGGCCGGGTGGCCCACGGCTACTTCGTGGTCTCGGCCGCCGCCGGGCTGTTCGTCGACCCCGACCCGGGCCCCTGCCTGGCCAACTACGGCCTGGAGCGGCTGCGCTTCCTCAGGCCCGTGTACCCCGGCGACACGCTCACGGTGGACCTGACCTGCAAGCAGAAGTCGGCCCGGGACGGCGAGGACTACGGCGAGGTCCGCTGGGACGTCGCCGTCACCAACCAGGACGGCGACAGGGTCGCCACCTACGACGTCCTCACCCTGGTGGCGTGCCGTCCGCGGTAGGCGGACACGCTCACCAGCACCCCGCCGGCGACGATCAGGACCAGGGCCAGCCCGGCCAGGGTCGGCGCCCGGGCCGGCCCGGTGAACGGCAGCGGGCACTCGCCCGGGATGGTCAGCTCGGAGAACGCGAACGGCTTGGCGCCGGACTTGGCGACGGTCAGGCGGACGGTGTTGACCCCGGTGAGGGGGACCTTGGCCTTGAGGGTGAGGGTGCCGTCGGCACCCGAGGTGAGGGTCTCGTTGTGCAGGGTCACGCCGCTGGACGCGTTCACGAAGCTGAGGTCCAGCTTGGAGCTCGGCGGCAGCTTGTACGCGCTGGCCTGCAGGGTCCCGCAGCCGACCAGGTCGAGGTCGACGTGCAGGTGGTCGGGCCCCTGCTGGGCGGCGGCCGGGCCGGCGCCCAGCAGCCCCAGCAGCAGCACGGCGCCCGCGAGCGGAGCGAACCTGAGCCAACGACGCATCTGCCTTCCTTCCGGTGGGGTCGGCCGTTACCGGCTCGGCAACAGGTGGAGGACGACCTGGTCGACGTCGAGGTAGCCGCCCGGCGGCAGGTCGCGGGCCGTGATCTCCAGGGCCAGCCGCGCCCCGGCCGCGTTGGCGACGTGGATCGCCCCGAACCGGCGCCAGCCGGCCTTCTCGACCGTCCAGCCGAGGGTGTTCGAGCCCGGCACCGGCCGGCCGTCGCGGTACTCGCGCACGCCGATCGTGACCGTGGTGCCCGGCGCCGACGGCCGCACCCAGGCGTTGGTGTGGTAGCGGCCGTGGAGCTTGGTGACGGTCACGTCGGGGACGGTGATCCCGACCGGGCCGCCGCTGGTGGGGTCGGCCAGGACCCGCAGCGACCAGCCGCCCTCGGTGGCGTCGGTCGACCGCTCCAGGCGGGCCCCGCCGAGCGGCCGCCATCCCTGCGCGCCTGCCTCGAAGCTCGCGTTGGGCAGCAGGTTCTTGGGGCCGTCGCCGGACGGCTTGGCGACCGTGGTGTCGGGGGCGCCGCCGGCCTCCGGGGCCGCGGCCGCCGACAGGTCGGCCGGCCGGTCGGCGGCCTGGTCGGGGCCGGAGGAGGTCCTGACCCAGGCGGCCGCGGTGAGGACGAGCAGCACGGCCAGGCCCACCCCGGTCCACAGACGCCACCGTCGGCGGATGGGGAGTGGGTCTGCGAGATGGCGGGGGACGCCGTTCATGTCGGCCCCACAGTCTGGGGCCAGCGGCCGCATCAGGCAACTGCGCAAACTTGACTATCTGATCGGTGCCCCTGGCCGCCCGGTAGGGGTTGCCCGGCCTGCCCGGGAGGTGGTAGCACCACGGCTGCCATCAGCCCTCCGGAGCGAGGAGCAGATCATGCGCAGGATGGCCGCGATGCTGACCCTGCTCGCCGCCGCCGCCCTCGGCGGGTGCGGCGGGTCCGACGAGCCCGCGGGCGCGGGTGGAGGGGGGGCGGCGGCGACCACCGCACCCGGGCCCACCGCCGCCGCCCCGGCGACCAGCGAGCCGGCGGTGCTGGAGGCCGGCCGCCACCCGGTGTCCCTCAAGACCGTCGACCCGGACCGGCGCACGATCACCTTCGACCTGATCCAGTTCTTCACCGGGGACGCCGCCACCAAGGCGGCCGCCGAGGACGGCAAGGAGTCCCCGCCGCCCAACGACTACTACATCCGCAACGTCAACTCCAGGCTGCGGACCCTGCCGGTGGCGGCCGACGCCCCCATCACCGCGAACACCCTGACGGCCCAGTCCAGCGGCAGCGCGACCAAGAACGTCCCCCTCACCCTGGAGGAGCTGGCCGGCTACTTCCCGGCCAGCGGCGCCGACCCGTTCTGGATCACCGTCGACGGGGGCCAGGTGACCAGCATCGCCCAGCAGTACCTGCCCTAGGCCGGCGGCCGCGTGCGGTAGCGCAGGGTGTTTCCTGGGTAGGAGCGGAGCGAGGGCGCTCTGCCGGTGAGCGCCGCCGAGAGGAGACCAAGGTGCCAGAAGGCGAGCCTTGTCCGTATTGTGCGCATCTCGCGCCCAACCCCGACGAGCTCCGGGCGCACCTGCTCCACCTGCACCCCGAGGTCGAGCCGGAGCCGGACTGGTGGGACCCTGACGCCGTGACGCCCCCGGCGCTGTTCTGACCGCGGGCTGGGGGAAATCCTCCGGGCGAAGACGGGTGGTAGCCGCGTTCCGGGCGGCTCCCTGAGCCCATAGCGTGACCTTCCGAGCCGACAGGCAGGGAGGTCGCAGATGATCGAGGCCCGTGGTCTCAGCAAACGCTATGGCGCCACCGTCGCCGTCGACAGCCTCACCTTCAATGCGAGGTCGAGCATGGTGACCGGCTTCCTCGGCCCCAACGGGTCGGGCAAGTCCACCACCATGCGCCTGATCCTCGGCCTGGACGCCCCGGACGCCGGGCAGGCCCGGATCGGCGGTCGCCGCTACCGCGACCTGCGCTGGCCCCTGCGCGAGGTCGGGGCGCTGCTGGAGGCCAGGGCGTTCCACCCCGGCCGCAGCGCCCGGGCCCACCTGCGCGCGCTGGCGGCCAGCAACGCCATCCCCCGGTCGCGGGTGGAGGAGGTGCTGGGCCTGGTCGGCCTGGCCGACGCCGCCGGCCGCCGGGCCGGGACCTTCTCCCTGGGCATGGCCCAGCGGCTCGGCATCGCCGCCGCCCTGCTCGGCGACCCGGCGGTGCTGCTGCTGGACGAGCCGGTCAACGGCCTCGACCCCGAGGGGATCCGCTGGGTCCGCGACCTGCTGCGGTCGCTGGCCGCCGAGGGCCGGACCGTGTTCGTGTCCAGCCACCTGATCGGCGAGGTGGCCCGCACCGCCGACCACGTCGTGGTCATCGAAGGCGGGCGGCTGCTGGCCGACACCTCGGTGGCGGAGCTGTCGGCCCGGTCGGCCTCGCTGGAGGACGCGTTCTTCGAGCTGACCTCGGGCGGCGCCGGCAACCAGGCGACCCCGGAGGAGAAGGCGAGGACCTCATGACCACCATGGCCCCGGGCACGGCCCGCGACCGCGTCGGCTTCCCCCAGGCGGCCCGGATGGAATGGATCAAGCTGCGCAGCCTGCGCTCCACCTGGTGGGTGCTGGCCCTCACCGTCGCCGGGGCCGTCGGCATCGCCGTGGCCGTGGGCGTCAACACCGAGGACGCGGCCGCCGACCTGACCAACAACGCCCTGGCCGGCATCTCGCTGGGCCTGCTCCTGGTCGGTGTCCTGGGCGTGCTGGCCATGACCGGCGAGCACTCCTCGGGGATGATCCGGGCCACCCTGGCCGCGGTCCCGAACCGGCCGCTGGTGCTGGCGGCCAAGGCGGCGGTGTTCGGGGCGGTGGCCCTGGCCGCCGGGGAGGCGGCGGCGTTCATCGCCTTCCTCGCCGGCGGGGCCGCCCTGCCGGCGGGGGTGCCGGCGCCCACGCTCGGCCAGCCCGGGGTCCTGCGGGCGGTGGTGCTGGGTGGGGCCGGCTACTGCCTGATCGGGCTGCTCGGGGTCGGGCTCGGGGCCGTCATCCGCCACACCCCGGCGGCCATCGCCGTGCTCGTGGGTGGCGTCTACGTCCTGGCCCAGCTGGTCGCCGGGTTCGCCACCTGGATCATGGCCTGGCTGCCGATCGCCATCGTGGCCAACTCCCTCAGCGTGGCCCGGCCGGTGGGCGACGGCCAGGTCCGGTTCCTGTCGCCCTGGGCCGGGCTGGGCGTGCTCTGCCTGTACGCGGCCGCCGCCCTCGGCGCCGGCGCCTTCCTGCTGGCCAGGCGGGACGCCTGAGCGGGACAATGCCCCCATGGCCAGGACGGGCCAGGTGATCCGGACGACCACGCCCCCGCAGCGCGGCCGCCGGCCGGGCGGCGGGGCGACCGCGGCCGCCCGGGCGGCGCTGCGGGCGCCGTTCACCCGCCGGGCCCGCCTGGAGCTGCTGTTCTGCCTGGCCGCGATCCCGCTCGGGTTCTGCCTGTTCCTGGTCCCGTACCTGATCGCCGGGCCCGCCCTGGCCCTGGCTCTGCTCGCCCCGCGCTTCGACTCGACCTGGGTGGCCGCCGTGGCCACCGTCCCGGCGGTGGTCCTGCTGGTCGTGCTGGCCACCCGCATCGCCCGCCGGCTGGGCGCGGTCCACCGCCGGCTGGCGGCGCGGCTGCTCGGTGAGCGGGTGGCGGCGCCGCCGCCGCGGCGCCGCGGCCGGGGCCTGGCCGGCTGGCTCGGGGCGGGGCTGGGCGACGGTCCCGGCTGGCGGGCGGCGGCCTACCAGCTGCTCAAGCTGCCGCTGGCGGTCGCCGAGGCCTACGCCGCCTTCCTCTGGGTCGCCGGGGTGGCCAACCTGAGCTACCCGTTCTGGTGGGGCCTGTTCCGCAACCACCCGCCGGGCGTGACCCTCGACCCGGTGCCGGCGGCCCTCCCGTTCCCCGGCCGCGGGTTCCCGGTCGCCACCTTCGGCGGCACCTTCGCCGCCCTGGCGGTCGGGGCGGCCATGGTGCTGGCCGCCCCCTGGGTCACCGGGGCGGTGGTCTCGGCCGACCGCCGGCTCCTGCGCCGGCTGCTCGGACCGGGCGCCCTGGCCCAGCGGGTCCGCGACCTGGAGCAGACCCGGGCCCTGGCCGTCGACGACGCCGCCGCCAAGCTGCGCCAGGTCGAGCGCGACCTGCACGACGGCGCCCAGATCCGGCTGGCCACCATGGCCATGCAGCTGGGCATGGCCAGGGAGAAGCTGGACGGCGAGGGCGACCCGCTGGAGGTGCGGCAGGCCCGCGAGCTGGTCGACGAGGCCCACCGGGCGGCCAAGGACGCCCTGGCCGAGCTGCGCGACCTGGTCAGGGGCATCCATCCGCCCGTGCTCGACAACGGCCTGGCCGACGCCCTGGCCACCCTGGCCGCGGGCAGCGGCATCCCGGTCGAGCTGACCTGCGACCTGCCGCGGCGGCCGACGCCGGCGATCGAGACGATCGCCTACTTCTGCGCCGCCGAGCTGCTGGCCAACGCGGCCAAGCACAGCGGCGCCAGCCGGGTCACGGTCCGGGCGGCCGAACGCGACGGGGAGCTGTGGCTGGCCGTCGGCGACGACGGCGCCGGCGGCGCCGACCCGGCCGGCGGCAGCGGCCTGGCCGGGCTCGCCCAGCGGGTCCGGACCGTGGACGGACGGCTGGAGATCGCCAGCCCGCCGGGCGGGCCGACCATGGTCACCGCGGTCCTGCCGCTGCGGGCATGACCCCGGTGGCCGACGCCCCCCTGCGGGTGGTGATCGCCGAGGACGCCGCCCTGTTCCGCGAGGGCCTGGTCCGGCTGCTGTCCGAGCGCGGCCACCGGGTCTGCGCCGCCGTGGCCGACGGCCAGGCCCTGCTGGACGCCGTGGCCGCCCACCGGCCCGACGTGGCCGTGGTCGACGTCCGCATGCCCCCGACCCGCACCGACGAGGGGCTGCGGGCCGCCCTGGAGCTGCGCCGCGACCATCCCGGAACCGGGGTCCTGGTGCTCTCCCAGTACGTCGAGACCAGGTACGCGGCCCGGCTGCTGGAGGGCAACGCCGCCGGCGTCGGCTACCTGCTCAAGGACCGGGTGGCCGACGTGGCCGAGTTCGCCGAAGCCCTGGCCCGGGTGGCCGCCGGCGGCACCGCCCTCGACCCCGAGGTGGTCGGCCAGCTGCTGGGGGCCAGCCGCAACGCCGACGACCTGGCCGCGCTCACCCCGCGCGAGCGCGAGGTGCTGGCCCTGATGGGCGAGGGCCGCTCCAACGCCGGCATCGCCGACGCCCTGGTCGTCACCACCGGGGTGGTCGAGAAGCACGTGGCCAGCATCTTCGGCAAGCTGCGGCTGCCGCCCGCCGAGGGCGACAACCGCAGGGTGCTGGCCGTGCTCCGCTACCTGAGGTCCTGACCGCCGCCGCTCAGGCGGTGGGCTCCCTCGGGGTTGCCGCCTCGGGGTCGATGTCGGCGACGTGGGTGGTGCCGTAGCCCTCGCGCTGGGGGTGGCCGTGCTCGCCCCGGGTCATCGCGAACTCCTCCTCGGGCGACAGCACCAGGCGGTGCCGGCCGGCCACGGCGAAGTAGACGATGCCGAGCAGGAAGTAGATCAGGGTCCCGTACACGCCCGGGCGGTAGTCCTCGTTGAGGTACAGCGAGATCAGCGAGACCAGGGCGATGGCGCCGGCGATGGCGGCGCCCCACAGGCCGACCGGGCTGCGGTAGGGCCGCTCGATGTCGGGCAGGTTGCGGCGCAGCATGATGAACGACAGGCACTGCATGAAGTAGGAGATGACGGCGCCGAACACGGCCATGTAGAGCAGCGCCCCCACGATCTTGCCGGCCAGGGCGCCCTCGCTCTGGCCCAGCTCGTAGATGAGGACGGCCAGGGCGTAGCCCACGACCGCGCCCGCGATCAGGGCGATATGGGGGGTGTTGCGGGTGGGGTGGGTGACCGACAGCCACTTGGGGAAGTAGCCGGCCCGCGACAGCGAGTAGGTGTTGCGGCCGTAGGCGTAGATGATGGTGAAGAAGCTGGCGATCAGGCCCGTCAGCCCGATCAGGGCCAGCACCTCGGCCGCCGTCCCCTCGCCGAACACGGCCTTGAAGCCGTCGAACAGCGGGGTGGCGGAGATGCCGATGGCGGCCGCGCCGCCGTCGACGCCGGTGTTGAGCAGCAGGATCCCGAGGCCGGTGACGACCAGGGTGGTGAGGCCCCAGATGGTGGCCCGGGGGACGTCACGTTTGGGGTCGTGCGACTCCTCGGCGGCCAGCGGTAACTCCTCGATGGCCAGGTAGAACCAGATGGCGAAGGGGAGGGCGGGGAAGATCCCCCCGATCCCGTGGGGCAGGAACGTGGACGCCCCGGCGTCGGGCGGGATGTTGGTCCACAGGCTGGTGTCGAGCTTGCCCGAGGCCAGCACCGAGATGAAGAAGAAGCCGAGGATGCCGAGGGCGAGGATGTTGATGACCACGGTGAAGCGCATCGTGGCCTCGATGCCGATGATGTTGATCCAGACGAACACCACGTAGAAGACCGCCCACCAGGTGACCGGGCTGTTCCACCACGGGGAGCCGGCGAGGTCGAACAGGCCCACCATGATGTCGTGCATCAGGAAGCCCATGGCTCCCACCACCACCGCCGGGGTGATGACGTACTCCATGTTCTCGGCCAGCCCGGTGATGAACCCGCCCCAGGGCCCCATCGCCGAGCGGGCGAAGGAGTAGGCCCCGCCGGTGTGGGGGAGGGCGGGCGACATCTCGGCGATGCTGTAGCACAGGCCGTAGTACATGACCGTGATGACCACCATCGCGATCAGCAGCCCGCCGAACCCGCCGGCGTCCAGCCCCAGGTTCCAGCCGTAGAAGTCGCCCGAGATGACGGCGGCCACGCCCAGCGACCACAGCGACCAGAAGGCCGCGTGGCGCCGCAGCTTGCGCCGGCCGAAGTAGTCCTCCCCGGCCTCCTGGTAGCTCACCGATCCGACTTTGCGTCGCTCCTGCGCCACGCCACAACCCCCTTGCGCTCGGAAGTTGTCTGACATTACTTCACGCTGCGGGGATGGTAAGTGGGCATTTGGAACGAGTCAAGCTCCTTGACCCTGGCTGAGTTGTCTGACGTATACTCCTCGCCAGAATGCAGAGGCCACAGCGGGGGACCGGGGCGCGACCGCGGCTGCGCTCGGTCTCGGTCCAGGACGAGCTCAGGCAGCGGATCGACCGGGGCGAGCTCCCCGCCGGGGCCCGCCTGCCCTCCGAGCCGGAGCTGGCCGCCGAGCTCCAGGTGTCGCGGGCGACCCTGCGCGAGGCCCTGCGGGCCATGGAGCTGGAGGGGCTGCTGCGGCGCCGCCAGGGCTCGGGCACCTTCGTGGCCGAGCACCCCCGCATGGCCAACAGCCTGGACGTCAACTTCGGGGTCACCGACGCCATCCGCGCCGCCGGCATGACCGCCGGGATCGCCAACGGACGGCACTGGGTCGAGCCGGCCTCGGCCGGCGAGGCGGCCCTGCTGGAGCTGGAGCCGGGCCAGGACGTGCTGGTGGTCGAGCGGGTTCGGACCGCCGAGGGCAAGCCGGTGGTGCTGTCCCGCGACCTGTTCCCCAGCCGGCTAGTCGAGGGCCACCCCGAGGCCGTCGCCGACATGCTGGATCGTTCCATCTACGACGTGCTCGAACGCGTCCTCGGCATCGTCATCCACCACGGCGTGGCCCGGTTCCGGCCCGTGCGGGCCGACCACCTCGTCGCCGGCCGCCTGGGCGTGCCCCGCGGCGAGCTCCTGCTGTACCTGTGGCAGGTGGACTACGCCATGGACGACACCCCGGTGATCTCCTCGCACGAGTTCCACCTCGCCGACGCCTTCGACTTCACGGTGGTCCGGCGCGGCCCCGGAAGGAGGCTCACATGACCAGACAGGCCGGGACGACGCAGGTGGGTACGGCAATGCGCCTCAAGCGGGTGATCGACCCGGCCGGGGTGTCGGTGATCTGCGCCCTCGACCACGGCATGACCTCGCCGACGTTCCTGGAGCCGCTGGCCGGCATCGGCGCCCGCACCGCCGAGGTGGTGGCCGGGGGGGCCAACGTCATCATGATGTCCAAGGGGATGATCCGGCTCGCCGAGCCGGCCTTCTCGCCCACCACCTCGCTGGCCCTGCTGCTGTCGGCGTCGGCCAACCCGGCCGAGCCGGCGCCCGAGATCGTCCAGATCGCCCAGGTGGAGGAGGCCGTCCGCCTGGGCGCGGACGCGGTGGTGCTGTTCACGGCCCTCGGCGGGGACACCGAGGCCGGGATGATCCGCACCCTGGCCGGGGTGGGCCGCGAGTGTGCGGCCATGGGGATGCCGCTGATCGCCGAGGCCGAGTTCCCGACCACCTACGCCGCCGTCGAGCAGCTCAAGGAGCAGTACGGCTTCGAGTACCTGCGGCGCAACGTGCGGCTCTGCGCCGAGCTCGGGGCCGACATCGTCAAGACCAACTGGCCGGGGGACGAGGACTCCTTCGCCCGCCTGGTGGACGCGGCCGCCGGCATCCCGCTGGTGCTGGCCGGCGGCTCCCGCCTCGGCGACCGCGAGCTGCTCCAGCGGATGGAGGCGGCCACCGCGGCCGGCGGCATCGGCTGCTCGGTGGGCCGCAACATCTTCATGCACCGCTCCCCGGAGGCGATCACCCGGGCCCTGTCCCGGGTGATCCGGGAGCGCTGGAGCGCCGACAAGGCCTTCGACGAGCTCCAGGAGACGGCCCCCGAGGAGCCGTCGTGAGGGCCGCCTTCATGACCGGCCACAACCTGGTCGAGGTCGGCGAGGCCGAGGAGCCGGCCCTGGACCCGGCCGGGGCCATCCTCCGGGTCGAGGCCTGCGGGATCTGCGGCACCGACGCCCGCACCTTCTTCAACGGCGACCCGCGGGCCCCGGCCCCCTGGGTCCTCGGGCACGAGCCGGTCGGGGTGCTGGAGGCGGTCGGCCCCGAGGCCGTCCTGCCCTCCGGGGTCGAGGCCGGCGGGCGGGTGTTCCTTGGCTCGATCCTCACCTGCGGCCAGTGCCTGCCCTGTGTCGACGGCCACCAGAACCTC
>Ga0307296_10000261_pt1 | contig 23405 bp, 17 predicted proteins | sample ER_DNA_153_FD_194467 | JGI IMG/M metagenome (GOLD analysis project Ga0307296, IMG submission 194467) | Bulk soil microbial communities from the East River watershed near Crested Butte, Colorado, United States - ER_DNA_153 | ecosystem: Environmental > Terrestrial > Soil > Floodplain | place... | reverse complement strand
GGGCAATTTTAGTTAGGTCACCACCGATCAACCCTTGCCGGTAGCCTCCGTATCAGTTTTACATAACGGACGCACGCATGACGCTAACGGTCGAGCCAGATACGGGGAAAACAAATTGTCCCCGCTGCTGCTCTCTGATGAACAGGTTTAACCGTGGCATTTTCCTCTTCGCCTCCTGTTGGTATCGCTGGTCTCACTATGATGCTGTCGGGCTTCCTGTTGTTTCAGGTTCAACCGATGATGGCTCGCTACATTCTTCCATGGTTTGGCGGTAGCGCAACGACATGGACCGTATGTCTGTTGTTCTTTCAGGTATCGCTGCTCCTTGGCTATTTTTATGCATATGTCTTTACAAAGCCGCTGCGGCCAAAAGTGCAGATTATTATTCATCTTGTATTCATTGTATTGTCGCTGTTCGCTCTTCCGATTACCCCGACTGAGGGTTTGAAGCCGCCCGATGCTGACGCGCCGACGCTGCGTATCCTTGCGCTCCTCGCGGTCTGTGTTGGCCTCCCGTATCTCGTGCTATCGACGACCACTCCTCTAGTCCAAAATTGGCTTGCGTCTGCCGGCAGTGTCGCACCATCTCGTTTGTTCGCCCTTTCAAACTTCGGATCTATGCTTGGTCTAATCACCTACCCGGTAGCCGTCGATCTTTACTTGCCGACTGATTCTCAGACGGTTTGGTGGTCGATCGCATACGTAGCCTATGCCGGGTTGATCGTTCTTTTTGGTTTGCTGTTACTGCTAAAAATGCAGCCAGGTGTCGTTTCGGTAACTACGACGCCGAGTAGTCGTAGTGAGAGTCTCGCAGGCGAATCAACTGGTTATTTTTGGCTATGGTTTGCTGCTTCGGCGCTCGCATCCGCTAGCCTGCTTGCGACAACCAATTACATCACGAGCTATGTGGCAACGAACCCTTTCTTGTGGATTCTGCCACTCAGCCTTTATCTACTATCGTTCGTCATCACATTCGCGCGCCCCAGTTTTTACCGGCCAACACTCTTTGGTTTGCTTTACGCGGGCGCGCTTGCGCTCAATTTCTTTAACACAACCGATTACGGCATCGATAACGCCTTGGGCGTTATTGCGATCAACCTTATCTGTTTTGGGCTGTGTTGTATGGTATGTCAGGGCGAACTCGCACAGAGACAACCGCTGCCGCAGGGTCTCACCTTCTTTTATTTAACACTAGCCGCTGGCGGTGCGGCGGGTGGCGTTTTTGTCTCGTTGATCGCGCCCGTCATCTTTCCAGACTATTGGGAACTGCCAATTGGTTTAATCGGTGTCGGCTTACTGCACCTCATCTTGCACAGTCCGAACAGCAAATCTCAATGGATAGTTGGCTGGGCTAACGCAGCTACCGCAGGAGCGGTCATAGCATCCGTGGCATTCACGATATACGCAGAATTCGTTGACGTGGACGAACTGATTGCTCGCGATCGAAATTTCTATGGGGCGTTAAAAGTCGAGGAGTTTGATGCTGAAAAGCCTAACCATCGCTACGCGTTGATGCAGGCGGGTGAAAATCAAGGGGAGCAACTTATCGACCCCAAGCGTCGGCATATCTTGTCTTGCGATTTCGGTCCCACCAGCGGCGTCGGTCTCGCCGTTGATTGGTTACAAAGACAACAGCCTGAAGGCGTTCGGATCGGCGTGATCGGGTTGGGCGTCGGGATGTTGCTAACGTATGGGCGCCCACAGGATGCGTTTCGCTATTATGAGTTGAATCCATCAGTGACCGACTTCGCCCGTAACTATTTCCATTTCATGGAAGATACGAAATCCGTGGCTCAAGTGGTGCACGGGGATGGTCGTCTCTCCCTTGAACGGGAATTCAAACTACAAGGAGCCCGACAGTTCGATATGCTGCACATCGACGCATTTCTGGGCAATGCCCCCCCGGCCCATCTTATGACGAAAGAGGCGTTTGAGATTTACTTTAAACATCTGCGCGTAGGCGGCATCCTCGCGGTGACTTCTCACGTCGACTATTACGATAGTTCTTCGCTGCTAAGGGGGATGGCGGAGCAGTTTGGGGCTAAAATCGTTTGGATTCCGACGCTGGAAACGAGCTCGTGTCGTGACAATATTGGCTTCGCGCTTATCTCGCGCGATAACTCTTTGTTTGACAGCGAGCCCCTTAAAAGACGAGCGAGCGCATGGCCGGATGGCAGAACAAACAGGATAGTTTGGACTGACCAAAGCTCAAGTCTGATGAGCCTGATCATTTGGACTAAGTGATTGAGGTTGACGGGGGCGTCAATCCGAATGCTTTTGCGGTCTTCATGTTGATGATCATCTCATATTTGATCGGCAACTGAACTGGTAAGTGACCCGGCTTTTTTCGCCATCGCGAATGCGGCGCACGTGGCCCCCCGCGCCGAAGCACAGGCTGCGGCCACCGTCAGGAGGGCGATTTTGTTGAACAGATTCAACAAATCAACCCGACGGGGGCAAATCACTTCTGATTTTCCGAAATGGTGTCAAGCCCCGGAATCAAAAATATTCTTGTTTTCGTTCTACCCAAATCAGATGCATATCCATCCCGTCTCGTCGAGGCGTCAGTGATAGAATCGAGAAGCCGCGGCGTACTGGATAACCCGCATGCGCGGGGTATGACGGTCGCTAGTGAGGAGAGCACCGGATTTTGAGGTCATTGCGAGGAGCAGTGCGACGACGCAATCCATTCTTCCCTTGTGGCCCCATGGATTGCTTCGCTTGCGCTCGCAATGACGGTGGAGCTACTCAGGCGCTGCGCCGATCGGCGGACCGCCGGGCGGCCGATGCAGGTAGGTGATCGTTATGAACGCGCCGAGCCACGAACCGACAGCCGCGAAGGCGACATAGATCCAGTTTTCGGTATAGCTGATCACGGCATAGGACGAGAGCAGATACCATATGCTGCTCCACGTCGCCGCCGGCACGCGCCTGCGCGCCACCACGGCAGAGGTGAACATGACATAGACCGCATCGGTTGCGGCAGTTGCAAGCAAAACGCCCCCGGCGGTCAAGGGATCGATAGCAGCCATTGCAGTTCCTTCCATGCTATAGCGTTTTCGAGCAAAGTGGGTACCGGTTTGCGTGAAGAAAACGCGTCAAAACAAAAGCTGGGGCCCGGTTCTGATTCAATCAGAACCGAACAGGCTCTAAGGCAGAGCTTCGACGTTTAAGGAAGAGTGAGGGTCATGCAAAGCCCAAGGAAAAGTCCAAGCGAAATTCTGGCCGATCTCTGGACACTCGCCGGCGGCGAGCATTCTGCCCTCGACGCCGTCGCGCTGACGGGAGAAGAACCGCAACTGCCGTCGTCGTTTCGCGTCGCCGCCGCGGCGCAAGCCAGCATTGCGGCGGCTGGACTTGCTGCCGCGCAGATCTGGAAATTGCGCTCGGGACAATCGCAGGATGTCGCGGTCGATATGCGTCATGCCGTTGTCGAATGCCGCAGCGAGCGTTATCTGCGCGTCGACGGCAAGCCGCCTCCGCCGGCCTGGGACGCGATCGCCGGCATCTACAAGACCCGCGATCAGCGCTTCGTGCGGCTGCATACCAATTTCAGGCATCACCGCGACGCCGTCTGCAAGGTGTTGAACTGCAAGCCGGAACGCGACGAGGTTCAGGCCGCGCTGATGCAGTGGGACGGCGAAGCCTTCGAGACCGCGGCCTATGCCGGCGGCTGCGTCGTCGCACTGATGCGCTCGCGCGAGGAATGGTCCGATCTGCCTCACGCCAAAGCGCTGGCCGCACTGCCTCCGATCTCGATCGAGAAAATCGGCGACGCCGCCCCAAAACCCTGGCCCGCGGGCGACCGCCCGCTTCAAGGCGTGCGGGTGCTCGACCTGTCGCGGGTGATCGCCGGTCCCGTCGCCGGCCGCACGCTCGCCGTCCATGGCGCCGATGTGCTGCTGATCGCCGGGCCCGATCTGCCGGCGATTCCCTGGCTGACCATCGATACCGGCCGGGGCAAGCTGACGGGTTTTGTCGAACTCAAGAGCGAACAGGGGCGGGGCATATTGCGCGATCTGCTGGCCAGTGCGGATATTTTCTCACAAGGCTATCGCCCGCGCGCGCTCGCGAATCTCGGTTTCTCAGCCGAGGACGCGGCGCGGATCAGTCCCGGCATCGTCTACGTGTCGCTGTCGGCCTATGGCCATGCCGGGCCGTGGGCGGAACGCCGCGGGTTCGACTCGCTGGTGCAGACCGCGACCGGCTTCAACCACGCCGAAGGGCAGGCCGCCGGCGTCGACGGGCCGAAGGAATTGCCGGCGCAAATGCTCGATCACGCCACCGGCTATCTGATGGCGTTCGGCGCGATGATGGCGCGGGCGCGCCAGTCGCGTGAAGGCGGCAGCTGGCACGTCCGCGTGTCGCTGGCGCAGACCGGGCGATGGCTATGGAATCTCGGCCGCGTCGCCGATGGCTTCAAGACCGAGGATCTGAAGGGCGACGCGGTCAGGGCATTTGTCGAAGACGTGCCCTCGGGATTCGGTCCGTTGCGGTCGGTCAGCCATGCGGCCGTGCTGTCAAAAACCCCCGCATTCTGGGCGCGCCCGGCGATGCCGCTCGGCAGTCACCCCCCGCAATGGCCCACGCGCAATTGAGATCCAGGTAACCGTCCCAGCCTCCGCCCCGCAAAATTAAGGCTCGCCTCTCAAGATTTTAACTTTAAACGCTAGGGCTACCCGCGTTTTTGTGTTGTTTGAAACATCAAATGGGCACTATTAGCGCACCGATCAGGCAGTCATTGCTGGAATCATCGCCGAAGTGACCGGGCCCCATGGCGTCGAAATTTACCAAGCAATTGCAGATGTTTAGTCGGCAACAGCGGGTCGTTGGCGCGGCCCTGCTGGCGCTTGCCGGCGCGGCTCTCTACGGGCTTGTGCATATCAGCGGGGCAGCCCAGCAGCATTCCGAAGTTTCCAGCCAATCCCGCAAGGGGTTGCAACGCTACACTCCGAGCCCGGCCGAATGGGCCAGCCTGACCATTCAACCGGTAACCGAGCGAGCCTTCCGGGCCGAGCACGTAACCGAAGGCAAGATCGCGGTCGACGAGGATCGCTCGACACCGGTATTTTCGCCCTATGCGGGCCGGGTCACCAAGCTGTTGGCCCGACCGGGTGACCGCGTCACGCAAGGCCAACCGCTATTCGTGATCGAAGCCGCCGACACCGTGCAGGCGCAGAACGATTTCATTGCGGCGATGACCGGGTTGAACAAGGCGAGGTCGGCGCTTGACCTGGCGCAGCTGCAGCACAAGCGCGCCAAGGACCTGTTCGAGGGCAAGGCGGTCCCGCTGAAGGATTATCAGCAGGCCGAGGCAAACCTGATCCAGGCGCAGAACGACCTGCGCTCGACGCAAACGGCGCTGGAGGCGGCGCGCAATAAATTGCGCATCCTCGGCTTCACCGACGAGGCCATATCAACATTTCAGGATAAAGGCAGCATCAATCGGGAGATCACCATCTTCTCGCCGATTACGGGCACCGTTGTGCAGCGAAAAATCGGCCCCGGCCAATATGTGAATGCTGGCGCCAGCGATCCGGTATTTGTGATCGGCGATCTCTCAACGGTCTGGCTCACGGCCTTCGTCCGTGAGACCGACGCGTCGAACGTATCGGTGGAGCAGGAGATCACTTTTAACGTGCTTGCGCTGCCGGGCCACCCGCTGACGGCGCGCATCAACTATGTTTCCGCGGCGATCGACCCAGCGACCCGCCGGCTTCTGGTCCGTGCCACGATAGATAACAAGGAAGGTCGCCTGAAGCCGGAGATGTTTGCCAATGTCACGATCTATTCCGCCAGCGATCATCCTGCGATCGGCGTACCGAAGCAGGCCTTGATCTATGAGGGCGATCAGGTGCGGGTCTGGGTCGCCCACGAAGACAAGACGATCGAGCTGCGCCAGATCAAGCCCGGTCTTACCAATGGCGATCTCGTCGAGGTCGAGGGTAATTTGAAACCCGGCGAACAGATTGTCACAAAAGGCAGCCTGTTCATCGACCGCGCGGCGTCCGGCAGCTAACGCAGTGGTGAGGCACTGTGGCGAACCTTGGATTCAGGACACCCGTCCTTCCTTCAGCCCTTTGAAAGCTTCGCTCTGAATGGATCGCCTTGTCGCCATCGCAGTCAGCCGCCGCTATTTGATGGTTGGCCTGTTGGTCGTCGTCTTGATCGGCGGCCTGATCGCGTTCAAGCAGCTCAATATCGAAGCCTATCCCGATCCGACCCCGCCGATGGTCGACATCGTCACGCAAAGTCCGGGATTGTCGTCGGAAGAAATCGAGCGCTACATCACCATTCCGATCGAGACCCAGGTCGCTGGCATCAAGAACCTGCGCACGATTCGCACTATCTCGCTGTACGGACTGTCCGACGTCAAACTGCAGTTTTCGTTCGACTACACCTATGACGAGGCGCTGCAACAGGTGCTCAACCGCCTGTCGCAATTGGCGCCCCTGTTCGGCAACGTGCAGCCGGGAATTTCTCCGCTGAGCCCGATCGGCGAAATCTACCGCTACCGGCTGGTCGGGCCGGCGAATTACAGCGTGCTCGACCTGAAGACGCTGCAGGACTGGGTTTTGCAGCGCCGCTTTCGCGCCGTGCCCGGCGTGATCGACGTCACCGCGTGGGGTGGCAAGACCAAGACCTACGAGCTGCAGGTCGATTTCAACAAGCTGGTCGCCTACGGCCTGACGCTGCCGCAACTGCTACAGGCCGTCGGCAATTCCAACATCAATGTCGGCGGCAATACCGTCAATATCGGCGCGCAGTCGGCCGTGGTGCGCGGCGTCGGCCTGATCCGCTCGATCGACGATCTCGCCTCTACCATGGTCTCGCAAAGCGGCGGCAATCCCGTGCTGGTCAAGGACGTCGCTACCGTGACCGTCGGCGAGAAGCCGCGGCTCGGCATCGCCGGTCTCGATCAGGACGACGACATCGTGCAAGGCATCGTGCTGATGCGCCGCGGCGAGCAAAGCTCGCCGACCATCGCGCGGGTCGAAGCGCTGGTGGCATCGATCAATAACTCCAGTATCCTGCCGCCGGGCGTGCGCATCGAGCGTATTTACGACCGCAAGGACCTGATCGACATCACCACCGCGACCGTGCTGCACAACATGGTGCTCGGCATCCTGCTGATCGTGTTGCTGCAATGGATCTTCCTGGGCGATCTGCGCAGCGCGCTGATCGTCGGCGCCACCATCCCGTTCGCGCTGTTTTTTGCCGTCATCATCCTCGTGCTGCGCGGTGAATCCGCCAATCTGCTCTCGGTCGGCGCGATCGACTTCGGGCTGATCGTCGATGCCACCGTGATCATGGTGGAAGCGATCTTCCGCCGGTTGTCTCAAACCACCGCGCTTTCGGAAGCCGAGCAGAGCCATATCTCCCGCGACACCACGATGGCCATGAAGAGCCACGCCATCCTCTCGGCCGCCGCCGACGTGTCGCGGTCGATCTTCTTTGCAGCCGCCATCATCATCGCGGCGTTCCTGCCGTTGTTCACATTGAGCGGTGTCGAAGGCAACATCTTCGCGCCGATGGCGCGGACCTACGCCTACGCGCTGGCGGGTGGATTGCTCGCGACCTTCACCATTACCCCTGCATTGAGCGTGATCATCCTGCCCTCGCACATGCAGGAAACCGAAACCAGGATCATGGCCATCCTGCATCGGCTCTATCTTCCGGTGTTGAACTGGGCGGTCGAGAACCGGAGACCGGTGATGGCCGCGGCCGCGGGCCTTGTGCTCATGACGCTTGTGTTCGGCCGCCTGCTCGGACTGGAGTTTCTTCCCAAACTGGAAGAGGGCAATCTCTGGATCCGCGCGACCTTGCCGCCGACCATCTCGCTGCAGGAAGGCAACGCCTACGTCAACGAGATGCGCAAGATGATCCGAAGCCGTCCCGAAGTGGAATCGGTCGTGTCGCAGCACGGCCGACCCGATGATGGAACCGACGCCGCCGGGCTTTTCAATGCGGAGTTCTTCGCGCCCCTGAAGCCGGCCAATGAATGGCCCGGCACCCACGACAAGGAGGAGCTCACCGCGCAGTTGCTGGGGCAGCTACAGGACAAATTTCCCGGGGTTGAATTCAATTTCTCGCAATATCTGCAAGACAACGTGTCGGAGGCCGTGTCCGGCGTAAAGGGAGAAAACTCGATCAAGCTGTTTGGCAATGATCTCCAGGCGCTCACCGACACCGCCAACAAGATCAAGTCTGTCCTTGCGACGGTCCAGGGCATTACCGATCTGGCGGTATTCACCTCGCTTGGCCAACCGACCATCCGGATCGATATCGATCGCGCGCGCGCGGCCCGTTACGGGCTGGCCCCGGGCGATATCAATGCCACGATCAAGGTCGCGATCGGCGGCGACAGCGCCGGTGATCTCTATGAACCCGGCAGCGACCGGCATTTTCCGATCATCGTCCGGCTTGCGCCCGAGTACCGCAAGAGCGCCGAGGCGATCCAGAACTTGCGGATCGGCGCGGCAGGTCCGAACGGCACGATCACGCAGATACCCTTGAGCGAAGTTGCATCGATCAACCTGGTCTCCGGTGCCGCCTACATCTATCGCGAGCAGCAGGAGCGCTATCTGCCGATCAAGTTCTCGGTGCGCGAACGCGACCTCGGCAGCGCGATCCAGGAAGCGCAGGACAAGGTCGCAGAGCAGGTCCAGCTTCCGCCGGGATCGCGGCTCGAGTGGGTCGGCGAGTTCGGCAACCTCAAGGACGCGATCAAGCGGCTGTCGATCGTGGTGCCGATCAGCCTCGCGCTGATCGCGGTGCTCCTGTGGTTCAATTTCGGCTCGATGGTCGACACGCTGCTCGCCATGAGCGTAATCCCGATGGCGATCTTCGGTGGCGTGCTCGGGCTTTTGATATCCGGCATTCCGTTCAGCGTGTCCGCCGCGATCGGGTTTATCGCGCTGTTCGGCGTCGCGGTGATGGACGGCATCATCATCCTGTCGCAGTACAATCAGCTGATCGATGAAGGCTTCGACCGGGTGCGGGCCGTGATCCGCACCGGCGAGCTCCAGCTACGGCCGGTGTTGATGACTTGCGCCGTCGCGGGCGTCGGGCTGTTGCCGGCGGCGATGTCGGCGGGGATCGGATCGCAGGTGCAAAAGCCCTTGGCGGTGGTGGTGGTCACCGGCATGTTGCTGGCGCCGCTGGTCATTCTGGTGACGCTGCCGGTGCTGATCGCGTTTTTCTCCCGCCGGGCCGCGCCAGGCCGCTGATCGGCCAAGTCTAGCTGGCTGACTTCACCATCACCACGACGCCGCTCGACCAATCAATGTAAATGCGGCGAAAGTCCTGCCGCGCGGCAAGTGCCTCCATGAGAGGCGGAATCTTTGCAGCGTGCTCCGGAGGCCACATTGGGTGGGGCTTGGTATCGTCGCAAATATAAATTCCGCCCGGGCGCAATAGAGCGAGCATTTCGTCGAGCAGGACATGCTTGCCGACTCCGCCATCGGCGAACACGAGATCAAGGGAATTCGGCGGCTCGCGCTGCACCGTCGCCCTGGCGTCCTCGGTGAGTATTGTCAGCCTGGGGTCCATTCCCAGATGCGATCGAGCGACGGCCTGGGTCGCGGGATTGATGTCCACGGTAAGCAACTGTGCCGTGGCATCCATGCCGTCCAGCAAACAGCAGGTTCCCACGCCGGTCCCGGTGCCGACTTCGAGCAACCGGCCGCCGGGTTTTAGAGCCGCCATGACCCGCAGCAGGGCGCCGACCGGCGGCCAGCACCAGTTCTGAAAGCCGATCTTGCGGGTCTCCGCCATGATGGCTTCGAGCGCTTTCGGCGGGGGCTGAAACCTGGTCTCGTCCATGGCGTCAGAAGCTGTAGAGCCGCGCCGGATTGTCGACCAGGATCTTTTTGCGGATCGCCGCATCCGGTGCCCACCACACCGGAAGCTGATTGAGCAGACGGCCATCGTCGATCTGAAACAGCGGAGTGACCTCGGTCGGCTTGCGCCCGGGCGGCGTCACCGAGTCCGGATGCGGCCAATCCGTGCCCCAAAGGATGCGGTCGGAATTCGCGGCTATCAGCGCGCGGGCGAGTGGCGCGCAGTCGGGGTAGTCGGGGGCCAGTTTCGAAGACCGATAGGCGCCGGAGATTTTCACATAGGCCTTGCCGGACCGCACCAGTTCCGTGAGGTCGGCAAAGCCCGGCTGCTCCGGACCGAGCGCGCCCTGCGCGCCGCCGAAATGATCGAATACGAGAGGCACCGGGGAGACGGCGAGGAGATCCTTGATCGCGGAGATCATCGCCAGATTGGTGTACATCTGGATATGCCAGTTGCGGTTCTTGACGCGCTCGAGCCCAGCTTGAAGGCGCTGCCGTCCGACGTTGGGATCGTTGACGCCGCCGGTTGCGAGATTGAGCCGGATGCCGCGAACGCCCGCCTGGTACATGGCGTCCAGATCACTCTCCGACGTCTTGTCATCGATCACGACGACGCCGCGCGCGGTCGCGCCGCGCGCCTTCATGCCGAACAGCGTCGAGGAATTGTCGGGACCATAGATGCTCGGCGTAACGATCACCACGCGTTCCATGCGCAGCGCCTTGTGCAGTGCCGTCATTTCTTCGGGCGACGCCAGTTCCGGGGTATAGACGCGTCCCGCAAAGAACGGAAATTTCTCGGGATCGCCGTGAATGTGGGTGTGGCAATCGCAGGCGCCGGGTGGGACGTCGAAGTTCACCGGCGTCGATGGCTGTGCTGCTGTCGCAAAGACGGGTCTGTTGGGCATGGTCATTCCAGCCGCGATGGAGGCAAGCAAAACACCGCGTCGCGTCAACATTGGTCTCCTCCCTGTTCGGTTTTCGCGCGCTTGATTTTGCGCTTCGGGAGAGAATAGCACATTGCGCCGTCAATGCATGTGCCGGGTGTGTCAGCAGGGCGGCCTTCTATCGCCCCGACGGCGTACGCAGGCCGTGCCAGGCGTCGCGCACCTGATGGTAGTGCACCTCCGGGAGATAGTCCGGGGTATTGAGTACCAGGGTCTTGACGTCGAGTCTGCCGATGGCGCTGAGCAGCGTGTAGGAGGCGATCACGCGATCACGTTGCGCGCCGATCAGCCGCGCTTTCGCCGAGATCAGATCCTGCTGCGAGTTCAGCACGTCGACCGTGGTGCGCTGGCCGCCCTGCGCCTCCTTGCGCACGCCCTCCAGTGCGACGCCAGCGGCACGCACCTCGGATTCCGAAGCGGCCACCGCGATCTTGGCGCCTTCATTGGCGACCCAGGCGCCGATCGCCGCGGTGCGGGCCTGATTGCGGACCTGATCGAGCACCAACCGGCTTTGTGCGGCCACTTCCTTGGCCTGCCGGGTCTGCGACGCCGCGGTGCCGCCATCGTAGATCGGCGCGTTCATTTGGGCAGTCACCGAAGCCTGATCGGTCCTGAAGGTGCTGAGCGTGGGATCGGCGTCTTTGCTGTGGCTGGCGCTACCTTGCACGCCGATAGTGGGTAGCAGGCTGCTTTCGGCGACGCGGATGGTGGTCGAGGCGACGTCGACGTCGAAGCTTGCAGCCTGCACCGCCGGATGCTCCTTGAAGGCCATCGCGGTGGCGTCGTCGCGGCTGCGCGGCAAATAGCGGTCCACGGGCTCGGCGGGCCGCAATTGGCCGGGCGGGTTGCCGATCACCTGGTTGTAGATTGCCCGGCTAATGGCGAGATTGACTTCGGCGGCATTCAGATCCGCCTGGCCGCGACTGAGCCGCGCTTCAGCCTGCGCAGTGTCGGTCGGAGTTACGTCGCCGGCATTGAGACGCCTTTGGGTGACGCCGAGGATTTCCCTTAAGAATGCGACATTCGAGCGCTGCGCTTCCACCAGTGACTGATTGGCGAGTACGTTGCTATAGGCGGTGACGGCGTCGAGCAGCACGCCTTGACCGACATTGCGCAATGCCTCGCGGCCCGACTGCACCTGCAGTTCCGCCACGCGCACGCTGTTTGCGGTCTTGAAGCCGTTGAACAGCGTCTGCGTCACCGTCACCCCGATGGTCCAGGGTTTCAGGGTCGCGGATTGAATTGTATTGTCGGGCAGCAGGTTGCGCACCGCCTGCAGTCCGACGCTCAGGCTGGCGACGATCTGCGGCCGGTAGCCCGCCAGGGCCTGCGGGACGTTCTCGTCGGTGGCGCGCTGCCGCGCCCGTTCGGCATTGAGCTGCGGATTGGATTGATAGGCTTTGGCCAGAGCCTCGGGGAGAGATTCCCCCAGCGCCGCAGTAGCGGCAAAACCGACCCAAGTTGCAACGCCAAGGCAAATGCCCAATTGAAGCACGCGCCTTCCCACACGGCCAACTTTAGCGGCACGCCCGATCATGTGATCCCGCAGCAACCCCGGCCGTCCGCCCCCGCCGACGGCTTCGACACATTTACCTGTTTAGAGGCCGCTACCGCCACAGGCAAACCGTCAGCTGCGAAAACCCCATGAATTCAGTGCTTCTCTGTTGCCGGTTCGTCACAGACGAATATCAGGCGCAAATACGCTATAGCTGTGGGCGGCTACGCCCGATTCCAGGGCTGGCGGCTGTCCCAACCGCGCCCGGGCTTGCATTTAATGCCGAAACTGTTCACCGACCCCGAGGCGATCGCGGAGGATATCATCCGCGATGTCGGGACCGACCTGGTGGTCGGGTTGCCGCTCGGGCTCGGCAAGGCGAACCACGTCATCAACGCGCTCTACGCGCGCGCCGCCGCCGATCGCGCGATCAAGTTGACCATCTTTTCCGCCCTGACCCTGGAAAAACCCAAACCAAAGAACCTGCTCGAGCAGCGCTTCATCGCGCCGGTGATCGAGCGCCTGTTCGGCGGCTACCCCGATCTCGCCTATGCCGAGGCGCTGCATGCCAATGCGCTGCCGCCCAATGTCGAGGTGATCGAGTTTTTCTTTCTGGCCGGAAAGTGGCTGCGCGTGCCGTTTGCGCAGCAGCACTATATTTCCGCGAACTATACCCATGCCACGTCATACCTGCTGGCGCGTGGCCTCAACGTCGTCACGCAACTGGTGGCGAAGCGCGCTGTCGATGGCGTTACGCGCTACAGCCTGAGCTGCAACACCGATACCACGCTCGACATATTGCGGGCCCGCGCGCAAGGCGCCGCGTCGTTCAAACTGGTCGGCCAGGTCAATTCCGAACTGCCGTTCATGCCGGGCGCCGGCGACCTGTCGGCGGAGGAATTCAGCGCGGTGCTCGACAGTCCCGCGACCGAGTTTCCGCTGTTCGCGCCGCCGTCGGAGCCGATTACCGATACCAAATATGCCATTGGTCTTCACGCCGCAGGCCTCGTGCGTGACGGCGGCACGCTGCAGATCGGCATCGGGCAGGTTGGCGATGCTCTGGCGCAGGGCCTGATCGTTCGCCACCGCGACAATGCGCAATTTCATGCCGTCATGAAGCGGCTGGCAAACCGGACCGAGCCGCTTCCGGCTCTGGAAACCGGACCGTTCGAACAAGGTCTCTACGGCGTCAGCGAGATGCTGTTCGAGGCGTTTCTGGGTCTGATCGACGCCGGCATTCTCAAGCGCGAGGTCGATGGCGTATTGCTGCATGGCGCGTTTTTTCTCGGGCCGAAATCATTTTATCGCGCGCTGCGCGAGATGACGCCGAGCCAGATCGCGCGGATCCAGATGATGCCGGTCTCCTTCACCAACGAAATCTATGACGATGAGGATGCCAAGCGGCGCGCCCGTGTCGACGCCCGCTTCGTCAACAACGCGATGATGGCGACCTTGATGGGGGCGGTGATTTCCGACGGCCTTGAAAACGGACAGGTCGTGAGCGGCGTCGGCGGCCAATACAATTTTGTGACACAGGCGTTCGCGCTGCGAGGCGCGCGCTCAATTCTCACGGTCGAGGCGGCACGGCAGGCCGGCACCAGGACGCAATCCAATATCCGCTGGAGCTATGGCCATGAGACGATTCCTCGGCACTTGCGCGATGTCATCGTCACCGAATATGGCGTGGCCGATATCAGGGGAAAATCCGACGCCGATGTGATCGCAGCGATGCTGCAGGTCGCGGACTCGCGCTGCCAGGGCGAACTTGCGCGGCAGGCCAAGGACGCCGGCAAGCTGCCGAAAAACTTTGAAATTCCGGCCGCGCACCGCGAGAATTTTCCGGAGCGCATTGCGCGCGCGCTCAAACCTGCGCGCGATGCCGGAATGCTGCCATCGTTTCCGTTCGGCAGCGATTTTACCGAGGTCGAGCAGCGGCTGATTCCGGCTTTGCAAATTCTGCAGGATGCGCAACGTTTGCCGCAGCGCCTGGCTGGATTGTTGTGGCAGGGATTGGCCGGCCGGCCGGATGCTGCCGACAGGGAATGCCTGGCACGGCTCGGTCTCGACCACCCGGCGACATTGTCCGAACGCATCTATCGCGCGCTGGTCAGCGCGGCGCTGGCGAGGAGCCGCATCATCTAGCGTCGGTCCCGCGAAAGCGGGGACCTATAACCACCGGCTTTCGTTTTGCGAAAGGCGTCAGCCGCACTGCCTTTGATAGATTCCGCGGTATGGGTCCCGCTTTAGCGGGGACGACGGCGATGTGTTCCGCCCACTACCTGTTCTTATTCACCGGCTTGCGCTTCTCGATAAACGCCGCCATCCCTTCGGAGCGATCCTCCAGCGCGAAGGTCGAATGAAACAGGTCGCGTTCGACGTGCAGTCCTTCGGACAGCGGGGTTTCGAACGCACGATTGATCGCGCTCTTCGCCATCTCGACCGCCGGGCGCGACATCGAGGCGATTTTTTTCGCTATCCCGAGTGCTTCGTCCATCAACTTATCCGCCGGCACGACGCGGCTGACGAGGCCCGAGCGCTCCGCCTCACTGGCATCCATCATCCGCCCGGTGAGACACAGGTCCATCGCTTTCGACTTGCCGACCGCGCGTGTCAGCCGCTGCGTTCCGCCAATGCCGGGAATGGTGCCGAGCGTAATTTCCGGCTGGCCGAATTTCGCGGTGTCGGCGGCGATAATGATGTCGCACATCATTGCGAGTTCGCAGCCGCCGCCCAGCGCATAGCCGCTCACGGCAGCGATCGTCGGCTTGCGGCAGTTGGCAACGCGGTCGGCGCCGATGGTGGTGAAATCGCTGGAGAACATGTCGATGAAGGTTTTGGGCTGCATTTCCTTGATGTCGGCGCCCGCGGCGAAGGCCTTTTCGCCGCCAGCCAGCAGGATGCAACCGATCTTGTCATCGGCTTCGAGATCGTCGATGGCGGCGGCGACTTCTCTGAATACGCCGAAGGACAGCGCATTGAGCATTTTCGGGCGGTTCAGCGTGATGACGCCGACCGCGCCTTTGCTTTCGACGATGATGTGTTCGAACGTGCTCATGGTCCACCCCGCGCGTGATTTCACGGGGCAATGTGCCTGTTGGGGGGACCGGCTTCAAGTGGGGAATGGGACGACCGTCCCGTCATTGGAAGGAGCGTCAGCGACGAAGCAATCCAGCCTGCACTTGCGGCCTCTCGATTGCTTCGCGCAGCCTGTCATCGCGCGCGCATTCGCGCGACCCGTCGGCTCGCAATGAAGCTACCCAATGAACATGCGTGCGGCGGAGGCCATCGTCAGCAACGCACCGAAGCCGATGAAGATTTTCCCGATCAGGGAGGTCTGCTCCCAGGCGGAGCTTTCGTTGCTGCTTGCCGCCGTCACGGGCGCGGCAGGCGCCGCCGGCGCCTCGGCCGCGGCCATCAAGAAGATCGGAGCAGGCGGCGTGCCGTCGTGCAGCGCGCGATCGACATCGTTGAGCTGATCGGCGGAGACGACTTCGCTTTCTGCAACCGGTTGCACGTCAGCAGATTTGTCCGGCGGGTTTTGCAGAATTTCGTTGGCCCGCGCGGCCATGGCCTTGACGTCGCCGGGCGTGTCTGCAGACGCCAGTCGCGCATTGGCGTTGGCCACCCAAGGCGGGATCGCAGGTGACGTCCATGAACTGTCGCCGTTCTTGTCGGCAACTTCAGGTGCATCGGTCTTGTCGACATCCGGTTTCATCGCCACCTTGCTGGATTTGCGATCCGCGTGGCTTTTCCAATGGCGCGAGCTATGTTTGGCGGATTTTTTCGGCGCAACGGGTGCCCCTGAATCTTCCGATATGGTACTCGCGGCCGCATTGTCAGCGCTGGCCGCTGCCTGCGACGGACCTGCGAAGCACACGAAGAGTCCTGTTGCTAATATCAATGCCGAGCGCCCGCTGGCTTTGATCTTCATTGGGCAATCTCCCCATTTGCCAGCCCCCAAAGACGCAATGAGACCCTGGGGCGTGTCCGCAGCGGGGCAAAAAAAGGGAATCTTCGGGCTGCAGCGGGCGAAAGGAGGGCAGTAGCGACGCGAAATGTTTTGCGTATCGACGCCGCGGGTGTCAGCGGGATCGATCAATGTTATGAGCCTGCCGGTTGCAGTATTCCTGATGGCGGTTCTCCGGCGCGGGGCGAGATCCGAAAGTCATGATCACGACTTCGTGATCATGACTTGCTGCCGTAACAAATTGAAAGATCGACCGAATTGCAATGTAGGAGCGCGCGTGCGCGAACGTGAAGACGAATGGACCGGCCTGATGCGGTCGGCCATTTCAGGCGACGGTGCGGCGTATCATCGTCTGCTCAAGGCCGTCACGCCGGTGCTTCGGGCCGCGGCGCGCCGCGGTCTGGCGCGGGCAGGGCAACCGGTCGATCAATCCGAGGACATCGTGCAGGACATTTTGTTGGCGGTGCATCTGAAGCGGCATACCTGGGATGCCAACGCGCCGTTCGCGCCATGGCTGTTTGCGATCGCCCGCAACAAACTGATTGATTCGTTGCGCCGCCGCGGCCGGCGGGTTTTCGTCAACATCGACGATTTCGCCGAGATGCTCCCGAGCGAGCCGGCCGCAGAGACGGCTTCGGCGAGCGAGGTTGCGGCCCAGCTCAAATCCTTGCCGGCGCGTCAGCGCGAGGTTCTGCAGTCGATCGCGGTCGATAGCGCGTCGATCAAGGATACGGCTGCGAAATTCGCGATGAGCGAGGGCGCGGTGCGCGTGGCGCTGCATCGCGCCCTTGCCAGCCTCACCGCCAAACTGCGGGAGAAATGAGAATGGAAACCGATCAGCTCATTCGAACGCTGGCCGCCGACAACGCGCACCGCGCGCGGCCGGTCGGCTTCGTGCTGGCGCTGGCGCTGCTTGCCGCGGCGCCGGTTTCGGTCGCAATGTACATTGCGGGGTTGGGCGTTCGGACCGATCTCATGACCGCGATGCATAATCCATTCTTCGACCTGAAATTTCTGGTGACGCTGGCGCTGGCGGTTCCGGCGATCGCCATTAGCCTGCATTTGTCGCGGCCGGAGGCTTCGCTGCAGGGTTGGAAATGGCTGCTATTGATCCCGGTCGGATTTCTCCTCGCCGGGATTGCAAGCGAAATGATGCTGCCCCAGCGGCTGCCGATGATGACGCGGCTGGTCGGCAACAATTCGCGGCTTTGTATGACGGCTATTCCGCTGATGTCGCTGCCGCTTCTGGTGGCGGCGCTGATCAGCCTGCGTCACGGCGCGCCAACACGGCCAGCGGTGGCCGGCGCGATCGCCGGGCTATTGTCGGCGGGCCTGGCGGCGACGCTCTACGCATCGCACTGCACCGACGATTCACCGCTGTTCGTAGCGACCTGGTACACGATCGCCACTGCGCTCGTTACCGCGATCGGCGCGCTGGCGGGATCGAGGGTGCTGCGGTTTTAGTGCTGCGATTGCCCGGTCCGGGCGTATCGCCGGAACGACACTGGGTTTGGCTAGCGCCCGTTCAGGCAGCCGATGGCGCGGTCTGCTGCATGCGGTGAAAGCGCAGCACCTGCTGTGCGGTCGAGGGCCGCAGTCGTTCGTAGGTATCCTTACAGAACTGAAGATCAGTCGGCTCTGTGCCTGAAAGATGGTCGCGCATGCTGATGATCTCCTTGACGGTCGACCACGAGATCCCCGAGACCTTCGCCAGGATCATGATGGCCTCGGAACGGCTTTCCACCATCATATCCTCTGCGATCGACACCGGAATGTTGGCGAGCGCCGCCATCGCCGCATTGGCTTCGTCGAACTTGCCGGCCTCGGCAAACGCGGCCAGCAGATCCTCGTCGAGCCGGCCGTCCTCGTACAACGACCTGACCAGCGCGTGGGCGATTGCCGTTTCCCTTGTGATGGCCGAGGGCGAAGAGCGCGCCCGTCGCGCTGCCTCCTGCACCGCGCCGGGGACCTCCCTTGCCTGCTGCGGGTTGGCCGCTTCGAGCCTGGCCCGCACCGTCACGGAGGCTTTCGCGATCAGTCTCAGGTACAGATGGCGCGGAATCGTCGGACGCAGTCCGATGCAGGTCGCAAGGTTGTCGTCCCATTCGGCGCGATCGACCAGCCTGGTGAGGCCGCGCTCGGAAAATTCCGCGCCGGGATTGTTGACGGTGCTATGGATCACCTCGTCATTGCCGCGCAGCACCAGCACGTCGGTCACCACGTCGCTCAGAACTCTTCGCGTCGAAATCGCCATCAAATGGGCCTGGCTCTTGCTGCGCGCGGCCTCGATCAGCGCCTCGTCGTCGAGCCGCTCCGACCGCGACAGCACCGGGGCGGCGACCTCGATGACATCGTCCAACGCCAGCGCGCGGATGGTGAGCGGCGGCGCGGTATCGATCGGAGCCAGTCGATTGGAAAGCAACGCCTTGGCGGAGGTCTCGATGTGCTGCATCAAGCACCGGAAGACGTCGTCGAACAGCTCGATCTGTTCGTGCGAATAATCTACCGCGCCGCTGAGGAAAAGATCGGTCACGCGGCGCAAGGTTTCGACCCGGCGCGCGACCGTTCCGTGCGCAAGCGTGGTCTGCAGCTCGTCGAGCAGACCTTCGGGAGTGGAGGCGGATTTCGAACTCATAACTCTATCCTGGAGCGTTCGGACATGCTGAGCGGCGACGGTTCTCCGTCGCCGGAAACAGAAGTGATCGGATCAAGCGCTGGCGATACGGTTGCGTCCTCGTGCCTTGGCTGCGTAGAGCGCGTTGTCGGCGCGGGCGAGTAATGAGTCCTCGGTCTCATCCGGTCTCAGCGTCGCGACGCCTGCGGAAATAGTCACCCGCATGTCCGGCGAGAATGCGCTCCAGTCCAGACCGGCGATGATGACGCGCAGCCTGTCGAGGATGTTCGCGGCGCGGTCACCGGGCGTATCGGGAAGCACCAGCAGGAATTCCTCGCCCCCGTAACGGCCGAACCTGTCGAAGTTGCGGATGTTCGCGAACACGGTGATGGCGAAGGTCCTGAGCACTTCATCGCCGGTGGGGTGGCCGTAGCCGTCGTTGATGCGCTTGAACCAGTCGAGATCGATCAGCGCGATCGAACAGGGTGCCTGGCTGCGATGGGCCCGGGCAATCTCGTCATCCAGCATCCGCATGATGCAGCGGCGATTGAACGAGCCGGTCAGCTCGTCGAGTTCGGCAAGCTCTTCGATCCGCTTGTAGGCCTGCTTGAGCTTGAGGCCACTCTGGTAGAGCGATTGACGCATCGCGCTTGAGAATATCCCGAGAAACATGCAGCGCCCGATAGTCAGGATGAAAACCGACATCGTTGCAAAACGTTCGAGATAGGTACCGTGCGGCATTGAGATTGGTTTGTCGGTGAGCAGAAACAGCCCGGCCAGCCCGAGCGCCATCGCGGTCCAGAAAATTGCCGTTTGCCGCGGCGTTGAGCGGAGCGAACCGAAGTTGAACACCACGAACAGCGTGCAGAGAAACATCATGCCGACTTCGGGTGCGATATAGGCGAATGCCAGCAGGATCGCAGCGCTGACGATCACCTGCGGCGCCACAAAATAATGATCCTTGAAGCGCTCGGTGAACCCGGTCTCGGACAGCGCCATATAGCAAGCCACCGAGAGGAGGCCGCAGAGGGCGAATGCCGAACTGACCGTCGACGGAATCGTCCCCGCCTGGGCGTAGATCAGCAGGACCAGGGCGTCGACGAGGTAGCTGGCAGCGATCATTCCCTGAATCTGACGGCGCTGCCTGGCGCGGACCGACAGCGCCCTGGCCGTCCGCTTCGGGCTCGCGCTTTCCAGTTCAGCCGCAATTGGATTCAGAAAAGGGGACGCAGCGGTGCCCATGGTCTCGCCATCGATGGAACGCACGGACCAAAGCTAAGTGGGAAAGCCTTTAGGTTTGGTATCTTTCAACGCCGAATCTCAGCTATTCAAAGTTGCAATGCTCTTGTTTCGCAATGGGAATTTGCCCGATCTGGACAGGTGGTGGGACCCGCCCAATTCCGCACGGGGCAGAGGCCGGGGGTCATGCAAATGCTGTTTTATGAAACCGAGGCTTGGTAAGGTCCGTGGCGGATGGCGCGTGACGAAGTTTCTCTGTATTATGGTACCAATTGTCACGTTCCGCTCTCCCCAGTGCCCGCGATGTCGGGCCTGCCATCGCCTTCCGTGCGCTACGTCACAGATGCGCGCGCCCTACTGGGATAATTTGAAGAATCTTGCCTTTGCAATCGAACCACCCGTCAATCCAATGAGACCAACCTTGCGAGACGGCCATTGAGTGCGACACAAGCGGCTTCGGACGATGTCCTGATCGCTCGGATCGCCCAAGGCGACCGGCTCGCCATGCAGGTGCTGTACGGACGGCACCATGTCAGGGTGTTTCGCTTCGGGCTCAGGCTCGTCCGGAACGAACAGATCGCGGAAGATCTCATCAGCGAGGTTTTTCTCGATGTGTGGCGTCAGGCCGGCAAGTTCGAAGGCCGATCTGCCGTTTCCACCTGGCTCCTGGCGATTACGCGGTTCAAGGCCCTGTCTGCGCTGCGGCGCAGGAAGGACGCTGAACTGGACGACGAGGCGGCCAGCGCGATCGAGGACACTTCCGACGATCCCGAAGTGGCCGTGCAGAAGAAGGATACCGGTGAAGCGTTGCGCAGGTGTCTGACCGCACTTTCGCCGGAACACCGGGAGGTCGTCGATCTTGTCTACTACCACGAGAAATCCGTGGAAGAGGTGGCTGAAATCGTCGGGATACCGGAAAACACTGTGAAGACGCGCTTGTTTTATGCGCGCAAGAAATTGGCCGAGCTGCTGAAGGCAGCCGGCGTAGAACGAGGCTGGCCATGATGGCAATGAGCAAGAAAATACTGGAGCAAGAGCCCAGTGAAATAGAAATGCTGTTGCCATGGCATGCGGCCGGCACCCTGAATGCGCGCGATGCCCGCCGCGTCGACGAAGCGCTCGTCCGCGATCCAGAGCTTGCCAGGCAATACGCCGTGATCCGGGAAGAGTACGCCGAGACCATTCATCTCAACGAAAGCCTCGGTGCGCCGTCCGCGCGCGCCATGCAGAAGCTGTTTGCGGCGATCGATGACGAACCGGCGCGCAATCCCTCGGCCTCGCTCAATCTCTCCGCGCGGATCTCGGAGTTTTTCGCAAAACTCTCGCCGCGGACCCTGGCCTGGTCGGCGAGCCTGGGCGCGCTGGCGCTGTTGTTGCAGGCCGGCGTGATCGGCGCGATCCTGGTGAAGAACCAGGCCGCCTCCTACCAGACCGCGTCATTGAGCATGAACGAGCCTGTCACCCGCAATTTGGGGGCGGGCAGGCCGCCGCGCGCTCTCGTGCGGTTCGCGCCGGACGCCCGTGTCGCCGACATCACGGCACTGCTCGACAGCTACCAGGCCTCGATCGTCGATGGCGCGCAGGGCGGCCTGTTCCAGTTGCAATTCGGCAATAAGGCGATGACGAAGGATGAGGTCGCCGGTCTGATGAGCAAGCTGCAAAGCGAGAAGACGGTCAGTCTCGCGGTGCCCGCGCAGTAAGGCGCACGGTGCCTCCTCCATAGCGCATAGACCGAGGTCTCATGGTCCACGATCGTGCCAGTTGGCGGGTGAAGACACAGCGCGCGGCGTTGGCCTTGACCGTTGCGGTTTTGCCATTTGCGTATCTCGGTGGCTCGGCGGTTCAAGCGCAAAGCGTCATGCGCGCGCCCAACCTCAACATCCAATCGCGGATTCCGACCATCAACCCCACTGTGGTGCCGCGCATCGATCCTGGCATTGCCGCCAGGACGACGCCCAACCTCCGGACCTATCCGGCGTGCGGCTACGCCTACCGCAATAGCGATGGCGAATGCTCCGGCAAGCCGGTCTTGTCGACCGATAGCGGCGGTACCGGCGGCAGCGGCGGGGCGTCGGGCAAGAACAAGGACAAAAACAAAAACAGCGGTCCGCGGCGCATTGTTGCGCAGACAGCGCTCAACCTGCCCACGAACACAGGCGAAATCGTCGCCGAGATCGACGCCTCGCTGTCCGTCACGCAGGCGGACCAACTGGCGCGGCGACACGGCCTCGTCCGTCTGCAATCGCAGAATTTTCCGCTGATAGGCGCGACCATCGGCCTGTTCCGCGTCACCGATCGCCGATCGGTCCAAACAGCGAGCCGCGAACTCGCCACCGAGGCCAGCATTCGTTCGGTGCAGCTGAACCTCCGTCATTTCCTGCAGGAGCAGAAGGCGGCGTTGACCGAGGGCGATCCGGCGCAATACGCGAACGCAAAACTTCGATTACCCCAAGCGCATACACTGGCCCATGGCGCCAACGTCACGGTTGCCGTGATCGATTCCGGCGTAGACGTCAAACATCCGGAACTCGCCAACGCGATTGCAGACTCATACGATGCGCTTGGCAGCAAGGAAGGTCCGCACGTCCACGGCACCGGCATCGCCGGCGCGATCGTGTCGCACGCGCGGCTGATGGGTAGCGCCCCGGCAGCGCGGATTTTGGCGATCCGCGCTTTCGCCGCGGCGCCGAATGGTGGGGAGAGCACGTCGTTCGTGATCCTGAAGGCGCTGGACTACGCAGCAGCGCACGGCGCGCAGATCGTCAATATGAGCTTTGCCGGCCCGAACGATGCGTTGATCGAACGCGGTATCTCCGCCGCCGTCGCGAAGGGTATCGTGATGGTCGCCGCCGCCGGCAACGCTGGAGCGAAATCGCCGGCGCTATATCCTGCCGCCAATCGCAATGTAATTGCGGTCAGCGCCACCGACGCCAAGGACAGATTGTTTGCTGCATCGAACCGTGGCGGCCATATCGCGGTATCAGCTCCTGGCGTCGATATTTTCCTGCCCGCGCCGGACGAAAAATATCAGGTGACGTCCGGCACCTCGTTCTCCGCAGCCTATATCAGCGGCCTCGCGGCGCTGTTGCTGGAGCGCAACCCTGCCTTGAAGCCGGACGAGGTGCGTGCGATCCTGATGAAAACCGCCCGCGATCTCGGTGCCCCCGGACGCGACGACCTGTTCGGCGCGGGCGAAGCCGACGCCTATGCGGCGGTTTCGGCGGTGGCCCCCGCGCCCGGGACGCCCGTAGCCACGGTTTCGGACAGGCCTGCTGCTGGAGATGTTCCAGGCCGGCAGGACGCA
>Ga0307296_10000260_pt1 | contig 23425 bp, 22 predicted proteins | sample ER_DNA_153_FD_194467 | JGI IMG/M metagenome (GOLD analysis project Ga0307296, IMG submission 194467) | Bulk soil microbial communities from the East River watershed near Crested Butte, Colorado, United States - ER_DNA_153 | ecosystem: Environmental > Terrestrial > Soil > Floodplain | place... | reverse complement strand
TTCGTCGAGATCCCAGCGAAGCCCTCCTCCACCGCGAGGCGGTTCCGCTTCGCGGACGGCGCCGGCGAGATCGGTTTCGTGAACCCCGTCTCGGAGCCGTTCTGCTCGACCTGCGACCGGATCCGGATGACCGCCGAGGGTCAGCTCCGCACGTGTCTCTTTTCGCGCGAGGAGTGGGACCTGAAGACGCCGGTGCGCGCAGGCGCGACGGACGCTGAGCTCGAAGCGTTGATCCGCCGGGCCGTGAATCACAAGGAGCTCAAACACAAGATCAACGAGCCCGGGTTCGTGCGCGCGAGCCGCTCGATGAGCCAGATCGGCGGCTAAGACTCCGCGAGGCAGAGCGCGGCGAGATCGACGCCGTAGCCGAACGGCGGGAAGACCCGGCAGCCGAGGCGGGGCGAGAAAAGCTCCCCGAGCACCGAATAGCCGATGGCTGCGATCGGCACGTCGACGCGCGCGAGGCGGGCTGCGCTCGCGGCAGCCGCAGCCTGGCGGCGGGCGCCGGAGAGCGTCGTCCCGGGCTCGAACGCCCGAACGGAGGGAGGTAGCCAGCTCGGCGGCACGTCACCGCCGAGCATCGTCGTCAGGAAGCTCATCGAGTCTGCGTAGTCCAGGGTCGTACCGGAGTCCCAGAGATCGATCTCCGTTCCAGGCTCACGCACCGCCAAGCCGATGTCCTCGACTTCCCGGAGCTCCACGTCGATCCCGATCGGCGCGAGCGCGCTCTTCACGGCCTCGAACGACTGCCGACACTGAGGGCAGCCGGCCGGCACGCCCATGACCGCCGGGCGGCGGGCTTTGGGGGCGAGCGCAGCACGGTCTAGATCGGCGTCGAGCCGGTAGAAGCCTCGGCTCCGGAACCCTTCAAACGGCGGCGGCAGGTACTGGTCGGACGGCACCTGGCTGAAGACGTCGGCGATCGCCCTCCGGCTGAGGGCGAAGGCCGCCGCCTGGCGAGTCCGCCGGTCGGCGAACAGCGGGCGCCCCGCGTTGAACGCGATGTACCCAATGTGCGGCAACGGCGTCGCGTAGAAGCGGACCGAGTCACCTCCGCCCGCATGCTCGCGGGCGACCTGACTTCCAGGCCCGAGCAGGGGATCGCTATACGCGGCGTAATCCCAGGTCCCGTCCTGGACCCGCCCGACAGCCTCAGCCGGGTCGACGCCCTCTCGGAGCGCGATCGCATCGAGAGCGTGCGGGCGAGGCCCTGTGTAGTTGGGGTTCCGCTCGAGGATGATGTACTCGCCGTTCAGATGCTCAGTCATGTAGTACGGCCCCGCGGAGGGCGGCGCGACCTCACCGAGGTTCGGGACTGCCGGCGTACCGGCCGGGACGGGACAGAAGAACGGCAACGCGAGGCGGTGGAGGAAATCGGGCGACGGGCCCGCGAGCGTGATCGAGAGCTTGTTACCCGTCGCGCGCAGCCCGGAGATACGGCTCGCCTTGCCCTCGTGGAACGCCCTCGCCCCTGCAACGTCCCCGAGGAAAAAGATCCCGGGAGCGTCCGAACCGAGCTTCGCCGACAGCGCCCGCTCGATCGAGTAGCGGAAGGTTTCGGCAGTCACCGGCGAACCCGACGGGGGCGAGAAGCGATAGCCCGACTTGACCGTGAACGTGTAGGTGCGGCCGTCGGCCGACAGCTGCGGAGGCCCAGCCGCGATCTCGGGCCGCAGCTCGCGGCCGGCGGACCCGGAAGCGTCGCCGTAGGCCAGAAGCTTCGCGCAGGTCGCATACTCGATCTGGAAAGCGACCGCGCCTCCGGCGAGCGCAGGGTCGGCGTTCTCCACCTCGTAGCCGGGGATGAGGAGCCGGCCGACGGCACCTTCAAGCGCGCTGATCGCGTCCTCGAACGTCTGGGTAGAGGAAACGGCGACAGAGGCGAGACCGCCGCCTGCGGCGACCACGTCGACGACGTGGCCGAACACGTAGCTTCGCTGCTCCCCTGTCGAGGCATCGATTCCCGTGACGCTGCCGACGTCCTGGTTGGCGACCCAGAGCGTCCCGTCACTGTAGGAGACGGAGCGTGCGCCCTCACCGGTCTCGTAAGAGCCCACGATGCTGCCGGTCTGGTCGACCTTGTAGACCGTGCCGCTCGACTCGTTCGCCGTCCAGGCGAAGCCCCCACCGGCTGCGACGTAGACGATCGGCTGTGGTACCTGTGCGGTCGCGACGACCGTGTTCGTCACGGCATCGATCCGCTCGAGCCCCCGAAAGGACGTGATCCAAACGTCCCCATCGGCAAACGCGATCGAGTATGAGGCGAAGCGCCCGGTGAAGCGGTGCTCGACCTCACCGGTGCGAAGGTTGAGGCGAAGGATCTCGCCGACGTCAGGCCGGGTGACCCATACGGATCCGGCTCCGACGACCACACCGACGGTCGGCGACGTGTCGCGACGGTCGCTGGACAAGCGGAATCGATCGACCTCGCGCCCGAGTCTGACATCCACCTTGACAAGCGTCGGCCCGGCGTAGTCGGTGACCCACATATCGTTACCGTCGACCGCGAAGTACCCCACGTTCGAGACGGGAGACGCGATCTTCTTGACGACGGTGCGGCTCTCGGCGTCGATCTGGGTGAACGAGATCGGCTCCAGCTCGAGGATCCAGAAAGAGCCGTCGGCATAGATCGCCTCACGTCCTTCGTTGACCGGAATCTCCGCCACGACGTCACCGCTCTCGGCGTCGAGGATGGCGACGCCGGGCTCGACGGCGCCCTGCCCCTCGGAGCCGGTGAGGGCGAACACAAGAGCCCCGACGGCCGGTACGAGGGCGAGAAGTCCTAAGAGTGCAAGTAGCCGCGGCCGGGCGCCGAACCGGCGGCGGGCACGGCGCAGCCGCCGCCGCAGTGGCGCCCGCTCGACGTGTTCCGCGGGCACGACCTCGATCGCCGGCACGGGTCGGTCGAACCCCTTCAGGCGCTCGAGGCGGCGCTCGCCATAGCGGATGCCCTCGACCGCCCGGGCCAGGTGGACAGCGCCCTCGCTCGCGAGCACCTCACCCGGTCCGGCCAGGGCGCAGAGCCGCGCGGCGAGGTTGAGCGCACCCCCGCGGAAGCCGCCCTGCACCGGCACAGCCTCGCCGGCGTCCAAGCCCATGCCGACGCCGAGCTCGAATCCTTCTTCGGTGAAGCGCCGCTGCAGGGCCATTGCACAGCGAAGCGCGGCGCGCGCCGAGTCAAAGACCATCAGCGCCTCGTCGCCCCGCAGCTCCTGGAGCACGCCGCCGTGCTCGCGAACCACCTTGTCCACGAGTTCGGCAAAAGCCGCCGCAAGCTGCCCGGCGGCCTCGTCCCCCCGCTCCTGCGTGAAGCGGGTATAGCCACGTACGTCGGCAAAGAGAAAGGTCCGGACCGTCGGCTCGGCCGCCCGGGCGCCAGGCGGGAGCCCTGGCTCGAGTCCGGCGACGGCAGCACGCGCAGCGGCGGCGAACTCGCCGGCGCTCGGGTAGCGCTCATCCGCCTTCTTCGCCAAGGCACCGGCGATGACGTCGTCGAGTTGCTCCGGTAGCTCGGGCTGCCTGTCCGCGAGGCGCGGTGGCGGTACAGCGAGATGAGCATGGATCACCGCAAGCTCGTTCTCTCGCTCGAACGGCGGCGCCCCGGCGAGGGACTCGTACAGCACGCAGCCGAGCGAGTAGACGTCCGCGCGCCCATCAACCGGGCCGCCCTCGACCTGCTCGGGAGCGATGTAGTCGATCGTGCCGACGATCGCGCGCTCGCCGGTCAGGCTCATTGCGGTGGAGGCATGCTTGGCCAGCCCGAAGTCCGCCAGATACGCATGCTCAGCACCGCCGACGGTCGCGAGCAAGATATTGCCGGGCTTGACGTCGCGGTGGACGAGGCCCCTGGCGTGGGCGGCGTCGAGGGCCGCTGCGACCTGCGAGGTGATCGCCACCGCGCGCTCGGGGGCGAGTCGTCCGACGCGCACGAGCAACTGACGCAGGTCGCGACCCTCGACGAACCGCATCGCGATGTAGAGAGCACCATTCGCCTCGCCGGCCGCGTGGATCGGGACGATGTTCGGGTGCTCGAGCGAAGCTGCGAGCCGCGACTCGCGCAGGAAGCGCTCGCGGAACCGTTCGTCGCGCACGAACTCGGCCCCAAGGACCTTGAGCGCGACGCGCCGCTCGAGCATCACGTCCTCGGCGAGGTAGACCGCACCCGACGAGCCGGTTCCGAGAAGCTCGAGCACTCGAAAACCGCCGAACTCGGTTCCGGTCGGAACGTTCGAGCTCATGCGTTGGTCATCTCATCTCCGAGGCCGATGTTCACAAGACGGGCGACCTAGGTCAACGCTTGCAAAGTCCGCGCGACCTCCAAAAACGGCGGATAGCCGTACCGCAGGACGCCGTACCCAATCTCTACAATTGATGGGTGGCCGCTCCTTTCGAACGCCGGCTTCCCAAGGGCTGGGGTGATCTCTTCCTCCAGCTCGGCATCTGGTTCGGCTTCTTCGGGATCTACCAGATCGCCCGTGGCATCGCAGATCGAAGCCCATCGGAGGCCTTCAGCAACGGGCAGGCCGTCATCGACATCCAGCGGGCGCTCCACTCCCTGATCGAGCCCGACCTGCAACGCGTCGCCATCCACACCGGTGGCTTCTTCCTCGACGCACTCAACTGGACGTACTGGCTCTCCCAGTTCTCGGTCGTCGGGATCGCGCTGCTGTGGATCTACCTCTTCCGAAACGAGGCGTTCACGCGCGTGCGGAACTGGCTCCTCGCCGCGAACGTGATCGGCCTCCTCGGCTACGTCGCACTCCCGACGGCGCCGCCCCGCATGTTCCCCGAGTACGGCTTCGTTGACACGCTCGCCCAGTCGGCCTCCCTGAACCACGGAAGCGCTCTGATCGAGCTCGCATCGAACCCCTACGCAGCCATGCCGAGCCTCCACGCGGCCGACGCCCTCATTATCGGCTTCGCGCTCGCCTCGCTCGTAAACAGCCGTTGGCTGAAGATGCTCTGGACGCTCTGGCCGAGCTGGGTCTGGTTCGCGGTCATGGCGACCGGCAACCACTTCTGGCTCGACATCGCCGCCGGAATCGGCGTGGCGTTGCTCGCGGGCAGCATGCTGGCCCTCGTCGAGAGCGGCCGGACGACGCTTTCGCCTGCGTACCTGGTTACCCGGCGCAGTTAACCTCCAGATGGTTGCTCGACTGGACCGTCCCCACAGGCATGCCAATTACCGACCAACCATCTAGCGTGTCCTACCAGGAGGAAGTCCGGCGGGTCGCCGGGCGGTCAATGACCCACCTCGGGGCCACGCGCCTTACACCAGACGCACTCACGGCCGCGGGCGTCCTCCTCTGCTTGGCCGGCGCCGTGCTCGTCTACTTCGAAACCCACGGCTGGGGGTTCTTCCTGGCCGGATCGGCAGCCTTTGTGCTCGGGTCGGTCCTCGACATCCTGGACGGTGCGCTCGCCCGCACGAGCGGAAAGGGCACGCAGTTCGGCGCCTTCCTGGACTCCACGGTCGACCGCGTCGGGGAAGCGTTCATGCTCGGGGCGATCGCGCTCGTCCTCATGCGGGACGGAAGCGAGTGGGGCGTGGCCCTCACTTTTGCCGCGCTCGCCGGCTCGTTCCTCGTCAGCTACACCCGTTCGAAGGCTGAGGGTATGGGCCTCCGCGGCGACGTCGGCCGGTTCGGAACCAGGGCTGAGCGCGTCACCGTGATTGCGGTCGGCCTCGCGCTCGCGCCGCTCGGAGGGCTGCCGTGGGCGATGGCGTTTCTCACGCTGACCGCGTGGGTGACCGCTATCCAGCGTGTGCTATCAGTGCGGGCACAGCTCCACCAGCGGTAGATAGCACACTTGTGCTATCACTACCCGGATGGCCCGGGAACGAAAGCACGTACTCGTCCGCATGCCGGCCGAGTTGAAGCGCCGCCTCACCGAAGAGGTCGTGGCGCGCGGAAGCAACCTGAACGACGTGGCGGTCGAGATCCTCGCCTCCCGGTTCGCTGTCCCCTTCGAGACCTCCGGCAGGCGGAGCATCCCTCGCTCCAAGGCCGGAGACGTCCTGCTTCGCCTCTCCCCCGCGCTCAAGGAGAAGCTGACGCGCCGCGCGAGCGAGCGAAAGCGGACGACCAACGATCTGATCGTCGAGACCCTCTCCGAACGTCTCGGCCTCCAACACGAGAACGGAAAGGACACCATGGCCTCGAAAAACGGCTCCACGAATGGCAAGGCCCGTTCCGACGACAAGGTTCGCGTCGCGCTCATCGGCGTCGGCAACTGCGCCAACTCGCTCCTTCAAGGGCGCGAGTACTACAAGGACGCCGACCCCGAGCAGTTCGTGCCCGGGCTCATGCACGTCGACCTGGGCGGCTACCACGTGCGCGACATCGAGGTCACTGCCGCTTTCGACGTGACGAAGGACAAGGTCGGGAAGGATCTCTCGGACGCGATCTGGGCGCACCCGAACGACACCTACAAGTTCTCCGACGTGCCCAAGTCGGGCGTCACGGTCTCCCGCGGGATGACGCATGACGGGCTCGGCCAGTACATCTCCGAGGTCGTGGAGAAAGCCCCGGGGGACACGGACGATGTCGTCGGCATCCTCAAGGAGACCGGCACCGACGTGGTCGTGAACTACCTCCCGGTCGGCTCCGAGTTGGCGACCAAGTGGTACACGGAGCAGATCCTCCAGGCCGGTTGTGCGATGGTGAACTGCATGCCGGTGTTCATCGCTCGTGGCGGCCACTTCCAGAAGCGCTTCGAGGATGCGGGGCTCCCGATCATCGGCGACGACATCAAGTCGCAGGTCGGCGCCACGATCACACACCGCGTTCTGACAAGCCTCTTTCGCGAGCGCGGTGTTCACCTCGACCGGACGATGCAGCTGAACGTCGGCGGCAACTCGGACTTCCTGAACATGCTCGAGCGCAGCCGCCTTGAGTCCAAGAAGATCTCGAAGACGAACGCGGTCACCTCCATGCTCGACTACGACATGGGCGCGAAGAACGTCCACGTCGGCCCTTCCGACTACGTGCCGTGGCTGACCGACCGCAAGTGGGCGTACATCCGGATGGAGGGCACGTCCTTCGGAGACGTCCCCCTGAACATGGAGTTGAAGCTCGAGGTCTGGGACTCCCCGAACTCGGCGGGCATCGTCATCGACGCCGTTCGGATGGCCAAGCTGGCGCTGAACAACGGCATTGGCGGAGCCCTGGAAGGCCCGAGCGCCTACCTGATGAAGTCGCCCCCGAAGCAGATTCAGGACGACGAGGCTTCCGACCTCTCCGAGAAGTTCATCAAGCAGAACGCCCGCTCGAAGGCGAAGGAGCGCGCGGCCGCGGCGAAGTAGTGCGGCGTGAGCTTCCAGGCGGCTACGAGCTCGACGACGAACCGGCACGGGTCGACGTCGGTGAGGTGCACCGGTTCCTTTCGGAGGATTCGTACTGGGCAGAGGGACGGCCCCGGGAGGTCGTCGAGCGGCTCGTCCGCGAGGCCTCCCGCGTAGTCGGCCTGTACGCGGGCGAGCGGCAGCTCGGGTTCGGGCGCGTGGTCTCCGACGGCGTCGCGTTCGCGTACCTGGCCGATGTCTATATCCATCCGGACGCGCGGGGACAAGGGCTCGGGATCGAGCTCGTGCGGGAGCTGGTCGAGAACGGCCCCCATCGCGATGTCGGGTGGCTCTTGCACACGACCGACGCGCACGGGCTCTACGAGCGCTTCGGGTTCGCCGAGCCGACCGAGAAGGTTCTCGAGCGCAGAAAAGGGAGCCCCGGCCGTTCCCCCTGAGAGCCGCGGGCGAAACGGTTTCCTGCGGGAGATCTAGAATCCGGGGTCATGGGTCTGCGCGTGTGCATGGTCACGCCGTTCGCATGGTCGCAGCCTCACGCGGTCAACGACCACGTCGCCGGTGCCGCTGAGGAGCTGGAGCGCCGCGGCCACGACGTCGTCGTGCTCGCACCATCGAACCGCGCCACGGTGCTGGCCGCCGGCCGCCGGGCACTGCGCCGGCTCGGACGGGACGGCACACCTCTCGAGGGAGTGGTTGCCCTCGGTCCGGCGATCCCGGTCTCGCGGCGGAGCCGCCTCGGCGTTCCGGTCGGGGTCCGTGCGAACCTGGCGCTCGCACTCTCGGCCGACCGCTTCGACCTCGTCCACGCGCACGAGCCGGGCCTTCCGAGCCTCTCGTACCTGGCCCTTCGCCAGGCCAGGAGCGTCTCGGTGGCGACGTTCCACTCGCCGGAGCGCCTCGCATATCCGCCGGGGCGCGCGCAGCGGGAGAAGCTGCTCGCTCGAATCGATGCCCTGACCGCGGTCGGGGACGCCACGGCAGAGGCCGCTCGCGAGCGCTTTCCCGGCGACTACACGATCCTTCCGCACGGAGTCGACCTGGAGCGATTTCGCCCTGCAGCGCCGGAGCGACGGATCGTGCTCGAATGGCGTGCAGACGAGTCCCAGCGGTTCCGCGCCGCCGCACGCGCGCTCGCGGACATCCCCGGCTGGGAGCTCGTCGTCCTCCGTACGCGTACGCTCAGCGGCCGCCCCTACATCGCGCGCTCGCTGCGTGGAAGGGTCGTCGTGCGCAGCGCGCTGGACGAAGCGGCGCGGGCCCGGGAGCTGGCCGGCGCGGCCGCTCTCGTCCCAGCTCTGCGTGGCTCCTACCGGCTTACGCTCGAGGCCGCGAGCTCGGGAGTACCGGTCATCGACCCGGCGGGCTCGGCGGAACAGCCAGAACTGGTCACGGCCGCGCTGGCCCGCCTCGGCGAGGACTCGAAGTGGCGCGAGGAACTGGCGCAGGCAGCGCGATTGGCCGCGGAGCCCGAGAGCTTCGGGGCGCTCGCCGACCTGCTCGAGGAGATCTACGGGAGCGTTGTCCGTCGCAAGCGGCATTCCCGCCGGCCGTCCGACCCGCTGGCGGACCGCCCGCTTCTCCTGGCCGACCTCCACCTTCACACGGAGCACTCCCACGACTGCTCCGTGCCCGTAGCCGAGGTGCTCGACCGCGCCGAGGCGCAGGGGCTGGGTGCAATCGCGGTCACCGACCACAACGTCTTCACGGGTGCGCAGGAGGCCGTGGAGCTTGCCCGTGACAGGGCGTTGACGGTCATTCCGGGCGAAGAGGTGAAGACCGAGCGCGGCGAGGTGATCGGCCTCTTCCTCGAGGAGGAAATCCCGCGCGGGATGACCATGGCAGAGACGATCGCGGCGATTCGAGACCAGGGCGGGCTCGTCTACCTCCCGCACCCCTTCGACCGCATGCACACGATCCCGGATCCACGGACGCTCCACCGCCATCTCGCCGAGATCGACGTCTTCGAGGTGTTCAACGCTCGCCTGCTCCGGGAGACGTTCAACGACGAGGCGCTCCGCTTTGCCCGCAAGTACAACCTCCTCATGGGAGCAGGCTCTGACGCCCACGTGATCCAGGGGATCGGAACCGGGCTCGTCCGCATGCGGGCCTTCGAGACACCCGAGGAGTTCCTGCTCTCGCTCCGCTCGGCCGAGATCGTCCGCCGGCCGAAGTCGCTCGTCTACCTCCAGGGCCTCAAATGGGTCGCGCAGGCGCGCGAGAAGCGGGGCCGCGCTGCGGTCCGGTAGGAAGAGCCAAGGACGACCCGAACTAGTCCTAACCCCCGTGCGTGTGCCTACTGACGAACTCTCCGAGCGCTACCTCAAGAAGGCGATCACCGAGATGAACGAGCTCGGCCACGAGATCGCCCAGGCCGCCGGCACGGACCGGGCGCCCGTCCTCGGGTCGGGGCACCCGCTCGGCGACGTCTTTCTCCTGAAGCACACGCCGCGGGAGTCCGAGATCCACGAGGGGGTCGCCTTCTTCGGGCGCGCCGGGCAGGCAGTTCTCAAGTCGATCCAGCGCCTCGGCGTGGAGCCCACGGCCATTTACGGGACGAATTGCCTGAAGTACGAAGGCGAGGACGAGGAGGAAGCCCACCGGTGGCTCGCACGGGAGCTGCACGTCGTGCAGCCGAAGATCGTCGTGACCATGGGGGAAGATGCCCTCGGATGCCTGAACGCGATCAGCTTTCCCCTATCGACCCCGATCGACCCCACGACGGGCACGATCGCGTCGTTCACACCGACGATCGACGTGCTCGTGACGCCCGACGTGGACGCTTCCCTCGACGAGCAGCCGGCGAAGCGGGCTTTCTGGGAGGCCTTCAAGGCACTCGGCCCCTGGTGGTCCGAGTTGCCCCCCTACTAGCCCTCGTTCTCGCGCTCACCGCCTACGACGCGTGGGCGGAGCACCTCCCGAACGTCTCGACCTCCTGGGACGTGGTCTTCATCGGGCTCGTGCTCATTCCCGCGACGTTCGTCCTGCTCCTGCTGGCGCTCCCCTTCCGGGAGGAACTCACGTCCCGCCGGCTCCTCGTCCTGGTGGTGGGACTCGCCGCGATCACGATCCTCCTCGAGCTCGCCGGCGCCGACCCGATCGCGAACCAGACCAAGTTTGTGGCCGTGGCACTCCTCGGATGGTGGTTCCTCCAGTTCTTCGAGAGCGTCGGGCTCGTCCTGCTCGTCGCCATCCTGATCACCCCGGTCGACATTTTCTCGGTCGCGCGCGGCCCGACGAAGCACATCGTCGAGCAACAGCCCCAGGTCTTCGACGCCCTGAGCATCGCCTTCCCGGTGCTCGGAGAGAGCTCGTCGGCGCAGCTGGGCCTGCCGGACGTCCTCTTCTTCTCGCTCTTCCTGGCGGCCACCGCCCGGTTCGCGCTTCGGACGCTGTCGACCTGGGTTGCGATGGCTCTCTCGTTCGGGACGACGCTGGCGCTGGCAGTGTGGACGGACGTGACCGGGCTCCCGGCCCTTCCGCTTCTGTCGGCCGGCTTCGTCCTCGTGAACGCCGACTTGATCTGGAAGGCCCTGCGGGACCGCCGGGACGAGCCCGACCCCGCCTAGGCAGACGCACTCGGCTGGGCTAGCCCGACGTGCGAACGCGCGCCCTGGCCTCCCGGAACCGGATCGCCTCGTAGGTGATCAGGATCGCGCAGAGCCCCGCGATGGCCGCAAGGCCGACGATTGCCCGCGCGTTCGTCGCAACGGGGATGAGCGCGAGGCATCCGAGCGCGGCCACGAGTCGCTGCCAGTTCACGCTGCGGACGTTGCGAAGCCGGAACGCGATATGGGCCAGGTAATAGAGAGCCACGCCGCCGCAGAGAGCGACCGCGGGCACGGACTCGAGCGGCTCGTCCACGTGCCCGATCGTCTTCTTCACGCCGAGCGCGAGCAAGATGATGCCGGCCACCATCGGGAGGTGCAGGTAGCTGTAGGAGTCCCGCGCGATGCGCGAGCGGGCCACTCCTTTCGCCTCGGTCATCTTTCGCTCCGCCACGATCGCAACGACGTCGAAGTAGGACCACCAGAGTGCCGCTGAGACCACCACGCCGAGGATCGCGGCCAGAACGACGCGGCCACCCAGGTCGATCCCGGCGGCCCCGATCCCGATCGCGACGATCGACTCTCCGAGGGCGATGATCACGATCAACCCGTGACGTTCTGCGAAGTGCGCCGGGAAGACGCGCCACCCGCGGCCCCCGCCGTAGAGCGGCCCCGAGTAGTCGACCGCCAGCGCGACGAGCCAAACGATCCCCTGGGCGGTCCCATCGAGCGCGGCCGCTCCTAGGATCAGCCCAGGGGCGACGATCGAGGTCGGAGCAAGCCGCATGACCGCGCCGCGTATGTCCTCGTCGTCGGCCGCGAGGGCATACAGGACGATGTGCAGCACCCGAACCGCGAGGTAAGCGGCGCCGAAGAGGAGCGCGTCGTCGTCGAAGGCTCCTGGCGCGGCCAGACCGACGATCAGCATCGCCGCCATCGCCCCGAACACGGCCAGCCGCGCCCCTCCCTCGTCCGGGTCGATCGTGTTGGTGAGCCAGGCGTATGCGGTCCAGGCCCACCAGAGCGCCGCGAGGACGAGCATGCCCCGGGCGAGTCCGGACCAGGTCGGGTGGGCCGACATGAGGCTCGTGACTTGCGTCAGGCCGAACACGAAGACGAGGTCGAAGAAGAGTTCGAGCGGCGTCACCCGCTGCTCCGCCTCGACGTGGTGCTCGAGCTCGTCCCGCGTCGAGACCTTCATCAAGAGGTCTCTAAGGCGTCCTTGATGAAGAGCGCCACCGTCTCGACATGCGGCGTATGCGGAAACATGTCTACCGGCCTCGCGCGCTCGAGCCGGTAGGCGTGCTCGCCCACGAGCTCCTTTGCATTCCCGGCGAGGGTGGTCGGATTACAGGAGACGTAGACGATACGGGCGGGCTCGAGCCTCGCGATCCGACGAAGCGCCTTGGCGGACAGTCCTGCGCGAGGCGGGTCGACGACGACGACGTCCGGCTTACCGGCGCGCTCGTGCAACTCCTCAATCGAATCCGCGACCTCGCCGGCGAAGAAGGCGGTGTTCGTGATGCCGTTCAGCTCGGCGTTCTCGATCGCGCAGGCGACGGACTCCTCAGAGACCTCGACACCCCAGACTGTCAGCGCCTCGCGTGCCATCGAAAGCGCGATCGTGCCCGTCCCGCAGTAGAGGTCGAACACGGTCTCCTCGCCGGTGAGGCCCGCGTACTCGAGCGCGAGCGCGTAGAGCACCTCGGCCATGGCCGTGTTCGTCTGGAGGAAGGCGTTCGGCCGCACCCGGAAGCGAAGGCCGAGGATCTCCTCCTCGATCGCGTCCTCTCCCCAGAGCAGCATCCCGGGAACATTCGTGACCTCGGCTGGCCTGTCGTTCACCGCGTGGTAGATCGAACGCACCTCGGGGAAGCGCTGCAGCGTCTCGACTAGACGCTCCTCGCCGTCTAGCCGGCCCGGAGCGGTCACGAGGACAACAAGGGCCTGACCGGTGTTCCGCCCTTCGCGGACGACGAGGTGGCGCAGGTAGCCCTCGTGAGTCGCCTGGTCGTACACGGTCAGGCCCTCCGCCCGGGCCCAATCTCGGACGGCGTTTCGGATCGCGTTGCCGACGTCCGTGGTGAGCCAGCACTTCTCGATGTCGAGCACCTCGTCCCAGCGGCCTGCGCGGTGAAGGCCGAGCCCAACCCCGTCTGGCGTTTCCGTGAACGAGTACTCGAGCTTGTTGCGGTAGTGGAAGATCGACTCCGCCGGAACAGCGGGCTCGAGCTCGAGGTCGGCAAAGCCGCCGATCCGGGCCAGGGCGTCCGCGACCTGGCCCGCTTTGGCCTCGAGTTGCCGCTCGTACGCAAGATCCTGGAAGCGGCAGCCGCCGCACGCCGGATAGTGCACGCAGGGGGCCTCGACGCGGTCGGCGCCCGGCTCGAGCACTTCGACGGCGATCGCCTCGGCGTGGCTTCGCTTCACCTTGGTGACGCGCGCTCGAACGGTGTCGCCCGGGAGGCCGCGCCGGACGAAGACGACGAAGCCGTTCAGCCGCGCAACGCCGTTGCCGCCGTAGGCGAGCGAATCGATCCGGAGCTCGAGCTCCTGGTCCAGGGCAACGGGGGCGGCCACCGCTCGATCGTACCGGTGACCTACTGCAGCGTCGTGACGAGCACCTTGCGTGTCCGCGGACCGTCGAACTCGCAGAAGAAGATGCCCTGGTAGGTGCCGAGGGCGAGCGCACCGCCGTCGAGCGGTATCAGCACCTGCGGGCTCACAAGCGCAGCACGAACATGAGAGGGCGCGTTGGGCCCGTCTGCATCGGAGTGCTGCCACGCCCACTCGTCGCCCACGATGTTTTCGAGCGCAGCCTCGAAGTCGCTCTTCAGCGCAGGGTCGATGTGCTCGTTGATCGTAACTCCGGCGGTCGTGTGCGGGACGTAGACAAGAGCAGCCGAAGCTCCAGCCGCGCCGTCGATCGCCGCGCGAACCTGATCGGTGACATCGACAACCTGCGTCTTCCGCTCCGTCGTGACCTGGAACTCCCGCAGCACGGGTCGCTATCCTACGCGACCGATGTCGGCCCACCCCTTCGGTAGCGGCGAGCTCGACGCGTACAGGGACGAGGCCGACCGTTTCGTCGCGGCTTTGGACGAGGAGTTCTACCTCCATTTTGCCGGCCTCAAGGAGACGCTCGAGCTGGCACCCATCTACGAGCGGTTCTCGGACCTCTCGACGCTCGAGGCTTGCGAGAGGCTTGGCGCCGCGGCAGCCGAGGATGCGCGTTTGACCGAGCTCTGGCGCTTCGCCTGCGAGGGATATCTCGGAAACCTGACGCGAGTGCAGGCCGAGCGGCTGGCTGGGCTCGAGGCGACCCTCACGGCCGAGGTCGACGGCGAGTCGATCGGCTATCGCGAGCTTCGCCCCCACATGGCCAACGAGCCGGATCGGGAGAAGCGGGCGCGCCTCGAGGAGGCTCGCAACACTCTTATGGAGGAATTCCTCCTGCCTGAGTACGTGCGCGCCGAAGAGGCGAAGCGCGCGGAGACAACCCGCCTCGGAGCGCCGACGTACCGCGCGTTGTACGACCGGTTCGGGTTCAATCTCGACCGGATGGACGCCCAGTGCCGGGACTTCCTCGCCGCGACCGAAGACTCCTACGTCGACACGGTCGACGATCTCTTTCGCACGCGAGCAGGCGTCGGGGTCGGGGACGCGGCGCGCTGGGACGTCGCACGGGTCTTCCGCGCCCCCGAATGGGACGAGGGCTTTCCGGCCGAAGGAATGCTCCCCGCCCTCACCGGGACGCTGTCCGAGCTCGGCATCGACCTACCTGCACAGCGGAACGTCGAGCTCGACATCGAGCGCCGGCCGCGAAAGTCACCGCGCGCCTTCTGCTGCCCGATCGAGGTGCCGGGCCGCGTGATACTCGTGATCCAGCCGATGGGGGGCCCGGAGGACTGGCGCGCACTCTTCCACGAGGCAGGCCATACCGAGCATTTCGCGCATATCTCGCCGGAGCTCTCCTTCGAGCACCGCCGCCTTGGCGACGCCGCCGTCAGCGAAGGCTGGGCCGCCCTCCTCGAGCGCCTCGTCGACGATCCGGTCTGGCTCTCTCGCCGCCTCGACTTCGGGCGGCCCGAGGCCTTCGCCGCCGAGGGCGCGGCGCTCCAGCTCTACCTTGCCCGTCGCTACTGCGCCAAGCTGCTCTACGAGCTCGAGCTCCACGGCGACAACGATCTTGAAGCCATGCGCGGCCGGTACGTGGAGATCCTCGGGGACGCGACCAAGATCGAGCCGGCCTCCTCGGACTACCTCGCCGACGTGGACGAAGGTTTCTACGCAACCGGCTACCTCCGCTCCTGGGCCTTCGAAGCCCAGCTCCGGACGTTCCTGCGCGAGGAGTTCGGGCATGCCTGGTTCGCGCGCCGCGAGGCGGGCTCCCTCCTCCGCGAGCTCTGGAACGAAGGGCAGCGGCAGGATGCCGACCAGATGCTGCGTGAGGTGACGGGAGCCGAGCTCGAGCTCGGCGCGATCGGGGAGCGAATCCGGGAGCCACTGTCCGCATGACCCGGGTCGTGATCGCCGGCGCCGCAGGCCGTGACTTCCACAATTTCAACGTCGCGTTTCGCGAGCGTGAGGACATCGAGGTGGTCGCCTTCACGGCCACGCAGATCCCTGACATCGACGGGCGGGTGTATCCGGCGGAGCTCGCGGGCTCGCGTTACCCGGACGGGATCCCCATCGTCGCCGAGGAGGAGCTCACCGACCTCGTTCTCCGTGAGAACGCCGACGAGGTCGTGTTCGCCTACTCGGACGTGACCCACGAGCACGTCATGCACGTCGGCTCGATCGCCCTGGCCGCAGGCGCCGACTACCGCCTGCTCGGGCCCAAGGCGACGGAGCTCGCGTCCTCGAAGCCGGTCGTTGCGATCTGCGCAGTCCGGACGGGGTCGGGCAAGAGCCAGACGACACGCCACGTTGCCCGCCTCCTCCGGGAGGACGGGAAGCGGGTCGCTGTCCTCCGCCATCCGATGCCCTACGGCGACCTAACGAAACAGGTGGTGCAGCGGTTCGAGCGCTACGAGGATCTCGATGCGAACGACTGCACGATCGAGGAGCGCGAGGAGTACGAGCCGCACCTCGCGGAGGGAAACCTCGTGTTCGCCGGGGTCGACTACGCCCAGATCCTGGCCGCCGCCGAACAAGAGGCCGACGTGATCCTGTGGGACGGCGGGAACAACGACGTGCCCTTCATCGCGCCCGACGTCCACATCGTGGTCTGCGACCCGCATCGCGCCGGGCATGAGCTCCGCTACCACCCCGGCGAGCAGAACCTTCGCATGGCGGACGTCTGCCTCGTGAACAAGATCGACAGCGCCCCGCCCGAGGGCGTCGAGGCCGTCCTTGAGTCGATACGCACCGTGAACCCCGGCGCAACGATTGTTCGCGCCGCGTCTCCGTTCGAGGTCGAAGGCAACCCGGAGCAGATCGCCGGCAAGCGTGTGCTCGCGATCGAGGACGGGCCGACGCTCACGCATGGGGAGATGACGTACGGCGCCGCCGTCCTCGCAGCGAAGCAGTACGGCGCGGCCGCCCTGGTCGACCCACGGCCCTTCGCAGTCGGGTCGATCCAGGAGACGTTCGCGAAGTACCCGAACGTCGGAGAGCTCCTCCCCGCGATGGGCTACGGGCCGAAGCAAATCGAGGAGCTCCGAAAGACGATCGAGCGGTCCGACGCCGAACTGGTTCTGATCGGCACCCCGATCGACCTCCGCCGCATCGTGGACATCGACAAGCCGGCCCTCCGAGTCACGTATCGCCTGCAGGAGATCGGAGAGCCGACGATCGCGAGCGTGCTGCTCGAGCGAGGCATCCTCGACGCTGCGCCCGCCCTCGCGAGCAGCTAGGCAGCTAGGAACGGCCGCCCCGGGGCCGAAAGCCACCTCGTGCTCACGGTCGTGGCCCTCGGCGGGAACGCCCTCCTCGGTCCCGGCGAGCGCGGGACGGCGGCCGAGCAGCGCGCCAACCTCGCTCGCACGTTCCGGGCAGCCTCAACACTCTTCGCAGAAGCGCCGCTCGTCCTGACGCACGGCAACGGGCCGCAGGTGGGTAACGAGCTTCTGCGCCAGGAGCTCGGCAGCGCGGAGGTCCCGCCGCTCCCCCTCTGGCTCGCGGTCGCGCAAACGCAGGCCGAGATCGGCGCGCTCGCGGCCGGGGAGCTCCGGCCCCTGGTTGACGTCGAGGTCTCAGTCCTACTTACACATGTAGTCGTGGACCCGAACGACCCGGCCTTCTCGAACCCGACCAAGCCGGTCGGGCCCTTCTACGACAAGGCAACGGCCGACGGGCTTCGCCGAGACCGCGAATGGATCCTCCGTGAAGACGCCGGCCGCGGCTGGCGCCGGGTCGTCCCTTCGCCGGAGCCGCTCGAGATCGTCGAGCTCGAGACGATTCGAGTCCTCCTCGCAACCGGGGGCATCGTCGTAGGGGTCGGAGGCGGCGGCATCCCGGTCGCCCGGCGCGGCGACCGTCTCGATGGCATCGACGCCGTCATCGACAAAGATCTCGCCTCGGCACTCCTCGCTATCAGGCTCGAGGCGGACCGGCTCGTGATCCTGACGCAGGTCGCCGCCCTGGAGCGCGCCTTCGGGACGCCGGATGCGGAGCCGATCTCGGAGCTCCGTCCGGGCCGCGACGACGCGATCCTCGCCGAGCTTGCTGCCGGAAGCATGCGGCCGAAGATCGATGCCGCCTTTCGGTTCGTCCGCGAGACCGGCGGCGAGGCACTCGTGACGAGCGCCGAAGCGCTCGAGAGCGGAGAGGCCGGAACAAGGATCCTCCCGGCCCGTTAGGCCCGTAGGATCCGCGCGTGGTTCCCATCCCCGTCACGCTCAAGGGCCGCGACTTCCTTCGCGTGAACGACTGGTCTCCCGACGAGCTCCGTACGGCCCTCGAGCTGGCCGACAAGCTGAAGGCGAGGCAGCGCGAGCGGGTGGATCACCAGCTCCTCGCGGGGCGCTCGCTCGCGATGATCTTCCAGAAGCCCTCGACCAGGACGAGAGTCAGCTTCGAGGTCGGGATCGCGCAGCTCGGAGGCGCGGGTCTCTACCTCTCGGCGAACGATCTCCAGCTCGGACGGGGCGAGTCGATCGAGGACACGGGACTCGTCCTCTCCCGCTACGTCGACGGGATCATGATTCGGACGTTCCACCAGGCCGACGTCGACGCGCTCGCCGAGGCCGCGAGCGTCGCCGTCATCAACGGCTTGACAGACGAGTTCCATCCCTGCCAGGCGCTAGCCGACGTCATGACGATCCGGGAGCGGTTCGGCGAGCTCGAAGGGGTAACGGTCGCTTACCTCGGCGACGGGAACAATGTTTGCCACTCCTTGATGGTCGCCTGCGCGAAGCTCGGAATGCACTTCAGGGCAGCCACCCCACCCGGTTACGAGCCGGATCCGGAAGTAGTCGGCTGGGCGACGGCTGCCGCCGCGGACTCGGGTGGATCCGTCGAGCTCGGTCACGATCCCGAGATCGCCGCGAAGGGAGCCGACGTGCTCTACACCGACGTGTGGACGAGCATGGGCCAGGACGAGGAGCGCGAGCGCAGGCTCAGCGACCTCCAGGGGTTCGGGATCGATGCGGCGACCCTCGCACTCGCCTCCGAGCACGCGGTCGTCATGCACTGCTTGCCCGCCCACTACGGCGAGGAAGTCACGAAGGACGTGCTCCACGGGCCACGCTCGGCGGCCTGGGACCAGGCCGAGAACCGCCTGCATACCCAGAAGGCCCTCATGGCCCTCGTCATCAGGTAGCCCGGCAGTGATCCCGATCAAGGACAACGTGCCGACCCGGCGCTTCCCGGTCGTCACAGTCGCTCTGATCGTCACCAACGCCCTCGTCTGGATCTTCTACGAGCACGCCGGCGGTACGGGGCTCGTGAGCGCCGTGAACGAGCTCGCGTATCACCCCTGCGAGGTCGAGGGCTCCTGCGTGCAGGTCGGCGAGGACTGGCCGGTTACCGCGGTCACATCGATGTTCATGCACGCGAGCTGGGCGCACATCATCGGAAACATGCTGTTCCTCTGGATCTTCGGAAACAACGTCGAGGACACGTTCGGGCGGCTGCGCTTCCTCGTCTTCTACCTCGTCGGAGGGCTGGTCGCGACGGCCGTGCAGACCTTCGTGACGCTCCAGTACGGGTCGCCTGAGCAAGCCCTGATCCCGAACCTAGGCGCAAGCGGCGCCATCGCCGCGGTGCTCGGCGCCTACTTCGTCCTCCTCCCCTACGGGAAGGTGCTGACTTTCGTACCCCCCTTCTTCTTCTTCCCGATCCCCGCGGTCATCTTCCTGGGCATCTACTTCGTCTACCAGCTCGTCGTCGGCGGAGCCTCCTTCGTGAGTCCGGAGGCGGGCGGTGGCGTGGCCTACTTCGCCCATCTGGGTGGGATCGCGTTCGGCCTCGTCGTAGCAAAGCCCTTTGCGGCCGGCCGCCCTCGACCGCCCCGGCCGACGTATTGACCAGCTTCGAGGAGCACGTGGAGCGGGCGGTCGACTCGCTCCCACCCGAGCTCCGAAAGGCGATGTCGAACGTCGAGATCGTCGTCGAGGACCAGAACCCCGAGGACCCCGACCTCTACGGGCTCTACCTCGGGATCCCACTCACGGAGCGGGATACGGGCTACGCCGGTGCGTTGCCGGACAAGATCGCTATCTACCGGCGACCGCTCGTCGAGGAGTTCGGCGACGACCCCGAAGTGCTCCAGGATGAGATCCGGATCACGGTACTGCACGAGATCGCCCACCACTTCGGCGTCGACGAGGATCGCCTCACCGAGCTCGGCTGGAGCTAGCTCGCTCCCCACCCCAGGTCGACCGCATCGATGTCAATCCGGACGGGGTCGAGGGGCCGACGATCGCCGAGCCGGTAGACGTGCACCGCCCCGCCGCTCGTCGAGGCGACCCAGGCGCCGTCCGGAGACACGGCAAGCGCCTGTCCGTCCGCCAGGAACCTGGGGAGGGCCGGGCCGAAGAACCCGCCCGCGCGTCCGCGCCGGTCGATCGTGAGAAGCCCTCCGTCGGGAGGCTGACCGCTCCGCACGACGGCGCGACCTGGTCCGAGCGAGCGCAGGTACGAGAGGCCGGGAAACGAGAGCCCCGGACCGGCGAGGCGGAGCCCGGCCTCGTAGACGAAGACCGACTCGATTCTCCCGGGGCCGTCGACAAGGATGGCGAGCCGCTCGTCGTCGATCCAGGCCAGCTCGCGAATAACCTCCCCGGGATGACTCCGCACCGGAGTGAGCCGAAGGCAGTCCGAGGGGACAGGTCGGGTGCAGCCGTTCTCCACTTCGAACACTCTGTTCTGCCGCACGAACGTCAGCGTGCCGTCGGGCTTCCAGGCCGGTGCGCAGCCTCTGAAGCGCACTGGCTGGGACGGGCCGAGAACCGAGATATCGCCGCCGGGGCAAGGACCGCCGACGGCCACGCGGCCACCGATGGACGTCGCGATCCGACACGATCCGACGTCGAACGCGCTCGTCGCTTCCAAGCCGGGGAGCGCGAGGGACCTGAGCGCACACTGCCCCGGACGGAGTCTGACGGTGAAATGGAGGACACCCGTGATCTGGCGGCTCGCAAGCTTTTGCGCCCCCGAGCCGGTGGTCGTCAGGTCGCTCTTCGAAGCGGAGTCGCTGTCTCCCCGAAGCGCATCGACGCCCGCCGCAACCCCGAGACCGACGATAGCGGCGACGAGGAGCGCGGTCCCGCGATTGGGCACTACCCCTCTGCGAGCGGCAGCTCGAAGAAGAAGGTCGAGCCCTCCCCCTCGGCCGAGACCACCCAGACCCGGCCGTCCATCTCGTCCATTTCGTGGAGCGCGCGAAGCTGCTCGAAGCGCCCCGCGAGCGCGGCGCTCCCGTCCAGCGACGGGTCCGGGCCGCCGTTGTCTGCGGCTAGGGCCTCTGCGGGCGCCCGGCGCGGTTCTGCGTCGGTCTCGGTCATCTGGCGATGCCCATCGTTGTGAGGCCCCTCCGAGCGAAGATACCACCGCACTTCGGGCTTGTCTTTAGCCTCTTCGCGCGGTAGAACCTCATTCGATGCCCGGCCGCCGCTTCCTGGCACTCTCGATTGCCTGCCTCGCCGCCCTGGTGGGCGCCGGAACCGCGCAGGCCGTAATCGTCCTGCAATCGTCGATCTCCGGGATCAAGCTCGGGATGACTCGCCCCGAGGTCAGGGCCAAAGTCGAGCCTTCCTCAGTCGTGCATGGGACGAACGAGTTCGGGCCATACACCGTCTTCCGCTACTTCCGTCTACGCGTGACCTTCCAGGGAAACGAGGGTGCGACAGCAGTCTCGACGACTCGCAGTCGCCAGGAAACCCCGGCCCGCATTCACGTCCTCTCGACGGAGTCCGCGCTTCGAGCCGCGTACCCCGGTGCCCGCTGCAAGACCGAGCTCGGGGCTTTCCGCCACTGCTGGATCGGGCGGTTCCAGGCGGGCCGCCGCGTGACCGACTTCCGGATCAGCACGGGCGTCGTCCGGAGCATCCTCGTCGGCTTCGTGATCGACTGACGCCTCTAGCCTTCGACGTCCTTGGCGGGGAAGAGCACGGTCGGCGTCTCTTCCTTAGCCGGGTCGCGGTTTCGGATGATCACGTCCATCAGGGTCACCACCACGGCTACAAAGGGGATCGCTAACAACACGGCAAAGCCGCCGAAGAGGATGGCCACCGAGGAGACCGAGACGAGGACGACGAGCGGAGAGAGCCCGACCGCGTCGCCCAGGACGCGCGGGATGACGATGTAGTCCTCGAGCAGGCGAACGACGAGGACCGCGATGCCGGCAGCGGTCGCCGTCTGCCAGGACACCGTCAGCCCGACGCCGATCGCGAGCGCGCCGGCGACGAGCGGGCCGATGACCGGGATGATCTCGACCACTCCGGCGAAAATGCCGAGCAGGAGCGAGTACGGGACGCCGATCGCGTAGAAGGCGAGTGAGAGCACGGTCGCCACCAGGGTGATCAGAAGAAGCTGGCCGCGCACAAAGGCACCGAGCTTGGCGTCGATCAGGTCCCACGTCTCCCGCACGATGCGGCGACGCTTCACCGGGACGGCCGAGAGCAGGAGCCGTTGGGCGTCGGCTCGCTCGAAGATCCAGTAGGCGGCGCACGCGAGCACGAAGAAGATCCCGACGAGGACTTCGAAGGCAACGAAGGTCAGCTCAACCGCGGGGTCGATGAGGCTCGACGCCTCGGGCAAGTCTCGGAGCCGCCGGTCGATGTCGAGCAGAACCCGGTGTTGGATGCCGGTCGCCTGATCGGCCTCCTGCCGGAGCTCCGGGAGACTCGCTACCGCAGTCTCGATCTCGCTCTTCGCACGCGGCACGACCTGCCAGAGCAGGACGCCGAGGAGCAGGAGCAGACCGAAGTAGTGCAGGGCGATCCCGACCCCGCGTGGCACCCGGTGTCGCTTCAGGAGATCGACGCCAGGCGTCATCGCCGCCGCGATGATGAAGGCGAGGAAGAGCAGGGCGATGATGAGCCGGAGCTTCCAAAGTGCCAGCGCGAGGACAACGACACCGCCTACTACGAGCGATGCGACGAGGGCCCGGCGCGCGGTTTCTCGCATCCTGCCCAGTGTGTCGCCGCAGCCGGACGAGCGCAAACGCCCGGGGAGCTCTAGGCCGGTCTCACCTCGCGCCATGCGAGCACTTGCATGCCCTCCCACCAGCCATCGCTGCCCGGAATGTCGAAGATGAGCTGTGCGTTCGGCTGTCCGGTCACGTAGTCGGCGGTCGCACGTCGCACCTCGTCCCAGTCCGAGTCGTCGACGACGAGCAACGCCTCGCGGGCGAGGTGGGGCTCGACGAGTTGGAGGCCTCTGAGCTGCGACTCGTAGTCGTGGGCCGCGTCGTAGTAGTAAACCCCGACGCTCCGGCCCTTGAGCGCGCCCCCCTCGAGCAGCTCGAACGCGTCCCCGCCGATGATCGTCGCACCCTCGAGCCCGAAGCGCTGGAGCGACGCCTCGAGCCCCTCCTGGGTGGCCTCCTCGAACGAGAAGTCGTCGATGGCGACGAACTCGCCGTCGTTTCCGAGCATCGCGGCGACAAGGCTCGTGCCGCGATACGAGCCGACCTCGACGTAGCTCTCCCCAGGGTCGAGGAGCTCAGCCGCCAGGTTCAGGAGCGCCAGGTTGTTCTCGCGCGCGAGGCCGGGCACAGCCTCGAGCACCGCCTCGAACCGGCGATCGCGTGGCCGGGGCGACTCCGGGAATCGCTCGAAACGGCGGGGCAATTCTCGCTCGAATCGTTCGACATTCATGTGTTCAGACGATTGTGATAGCTTCGGCCTCCGCCCGCTTCACGTTATGAAGTCACCCCGGTTTCTCATTCTCCTCCTGACAGTTTCCATGGCCCTCGTGGCCGGGGGCTGCGGCGGTGCGGACGACTCTGCGAACGAGGCGCCCGGGGGCGACACGGGCGCCCCGACGGAGACCGTGGCCGCCGATCCGTGCGCAAAGGATCAACTCCAGACGACGTCCGCCGGGAAGCTCACGATCGGCACCGACAATCCTGCGTTCCCGCCCTGGTTCCAGGACGCTGAGGGAGCCCCATGGGATCCGACTAAGG
>Ga0307296_10000259_pt1 | contig 23437 bp, 34 predicted proteins | sample ER_DNA_153_FD_194467 | JGI IMG/M metagenome (GOLD analysis project Ga0307296, IMG submission 194467) | Bulk soil microbial communities from the East River watershed near Crested Butte, Colorado, United States - ER_DNA_153 | ecosystem: Environmental > Terrestrial > Soil > Floodplain | place... | reverse complement strand
GGTGGTGAACTATCGGCGCGATGGGCAAGCTTGCGGGCCAGAAGGACGCGAAAATTCTCAGCGGCACCAAAGCCGGCGATCTGCCAATCGAGGATGCGCCCGACTACGCGATCGTGTTCAACCTTCCACACACATTCGGTGGCGCTGTTCGCGTGTACGACAATTTTGTTTGCATTCCATAAGACGCTTCGGACCACCACCGGCAATGGCCGCCAATGTAACCAGCGTCTTTGGGAGATTGGTGATATCGTGGACGTGCTTGAGGCTTGGGAGGCCAATAATGCCAAGAAAATTGTGTCCTAGATGCCACGGCCAAAGAACGACCTCATGTCTTGAATGTCATGGCACTGGCAAAAAAGCCGTCGTAAACATTCCAACAGGTAACTGTGAAGAATGCGGAGGAACTGGCCGGCGCCTCTGCGATGTTTGTGGTGGTGCGGGCGAAGTCGAACTTTAGCCGCCACATTCAAAATAGCCCACTACCGAATATCGCCCTAACACAAACTGGCTCTGCCTTCGATCTCGGCGCCGATATTTTTCCCGGGCGTCCATGCTGAGTCCCCCTCCCAAGCGCTGACCGAATGGTTCCGGTGCTATTTGATATTTGGGAAATGAGGTCCCGAGGGGCCCCTGAATGGTCGTCCTCTCCCTGAGCCCAGATCGGCATTGGTAGAACGCCTATGTGGAGCGTGCCTGCACAAGGTGGCTGTATGGGCCGAGGCTCTGGACAATCCTTGTTTAGCGCCTTCCCACAGGTGGGTGGTCTGCTTCGCTACGACGTCGCGCAGCGTGAGCCATTGCGGGTGACCGAACCTGCACACCTGTTTCGGCGTGGCGGGTCGTTGCGGTTTACAATTGCGTCGCTCGAATCACTGGCACCCACAATCCATGCATGCTGCCCAACTCACAGCTCTTCAACTGATGAAATATCATCAATATCATCAGTCGTGATCTTCACCTGCCAACCGATTCTGAGACCAAACGGATTTTTTTGAGCAACGACAGCTGAATGCTCATTTCTTCTTGCCGTCCGGTCCGAACTGCTCGAGGAAGCTCCACAAATCTTCCGCCTCCTTCTCGTCCTTAATCCCCGGAAACACCATTTTGGTGCCCGGAATCTTCGCCTTGGGATCTTTGATGTATTCCTTGAAGGTCGCTTCGTTCCAGACGATCCCGGAATTTTTGTTCGCATCCGAGTAATTGTAGCCTGCCACCGAGCCTGACGTGCGTCCTTTCAGGCCGTTTTGGATTGGGCCGATCGAGTTTTTGGCAGTTTCGCCTATGGTATGGCACGGAATACATTTCTTGAACGCTTTTTCTCCCGCGGCGATATCTCCAGCAACGGCCGCTCCTGCCGAGGACGCGAGCGCGACAATCGCAATCGAAACCCCCTTCATCATTCTGCGTGATCCTTATTCTGCTTGACCCGATCTCTTAGCTTTGACTCTGACACTCTCTCGAAAATTAATAAGACTGAGCCGAGCGCCTTGTGCGGGCGTGGACCATGCGTCTCGAAGTGCCGCGAGCCGACACCGCCGAAGCGTGACGTGAAGGGGCCGCGAACCATATTGCTGGTGGCGGCAAGCTCAAACAACTTTAACAGCTTTTCAGCGACGAAATATACGATTTCCGGCGAATTTCATAGCCGATCGGGGCGGCGGAGGCCCGATCCAGCCCCCGCCGCTTTCGGCTCATGCACGACGGCGGCGTGTCGAAAAGCGTCCCGATATTGTGAAGACAATCCCCGGTCGCCGCGCTACACTCCGCTCAGCAGGTCGCGGCTCCCGCGTGATCAGCGCCGGCAGTGGAAACATTGCGTCACCTCGAGCCTCGCGACCGTTCGAAGAACGGCCAAGGAAGGCTTGCCATTCTAAATCTCCATGTGCTCACCGGTGCGGGCGAGAGCCCGACTTATCCAATCATCCGCAAGATCGGGTTTGCGGATCTGAAGGACGCGGCCGCGAAAGGCATCGACGACTTCTGGGTGATGCCGACCCACGCCATTTTCCTCGCCATCATCTATCCCCTCGTCGGCCTGGTTGTGACCTGCATGATATTGCGCTACGACGTGATGCCGCTCCTCTTCCCGCTCGTGGCGGGCTTCGCGCTGATCGGCCCCTTCGCGGCCATCGGCCTCTACGAACTGAGCCGGCAGCGCGAAAAAGGTGTCGATGTGTGGGAGCACGCCTTCCGAGGGCTGCGAAGCCGTTCCCTCGTCGGCATCGCCGCTCTCGGAATGGTCTTGATGATCGTGTTCCTGATCTGGCTCACCACCGCACAGTGGCTCTACCAGTCGCTGTTCGGCTATGGGTCGCCGGAATCGATCGGGCAGTTCCTCAGCGACATCTTAACCACCTCCGAAGGCTGGATCCTCATCATCGCCGGAAACGGCATCGGCTTTCTGTTCGCTGTCTTGGTGCTGACGATCAGCGTCGTTTCCTTCCCGCTGCTGCTGGATCGGGATGTCAGCGCGATGGTCGCAATGCACACGTCGATTAGAGCGGTTCTTCGCAATCCGCTGATGATGGCGGCCTGGGGGCTCTTCGTCGCCGTCACCCTGGTGATCGGCTCGTTGCCGTTCTTCTTTGGGCTCGCGGTGGTGTTGCCTGTGCTCGCCCATTCGACTTGGCATCTCTACCGCAAGGTCGTGGAACCGGAACCGCAAGGTCGTGGAACCGGAACCGCAAGGTCGTGGAACCGGACCTGAGCCCCCGACAGGACCGCCAGCCCGACCGAAAGGACGGCGCTATGCCGCAGATTTCCCAGCCGTTCTCTTTCCACGAGGATGGGCCATAGAAAGCGTAATCTGGGTCGACTTGCGGCGTCGGTCAGAAACCCGGCGGCAGAGTTGCATCGACACCGACGCTGGATTTATTATTAGCCTGATCTTCTGAGGCCGCGATCGCCTTTGTGTTCGGCATGACCGCGCGCGCTAATCCTTTGCCGACTCGCCCGGTTTGGACGTTCTGGCCTGGTCCTGAGCTGAACAAAGCTCATCGACGAGCTTTTGGCCGCTCGCGAGGCTAAAGTTCACGGTCTCGCCGACTCCAGAGGTCGCCCCGTCACCACTAGGGCCTGTTTTCAGCTGAGCAGGATAAGGGCGGAAGCAAGTTGAACGCCAGCGAGGAAGTTTCTGGCGAGCTTTTGATTCCAAAGTTGCGCGGTGCGCCGCCCTTGGATTCGAAAATTTCGACAGGCCGCCACGCTGGATTCGAAAATTGCGCGCGCCCACAGACTCATTCAGGTGCAATTGCCCTTGGCAATTCCCCAACTGAAAACAGGCCCTAGTCTAGGGCCCCGCCCCAAAAAATATGATCCGAGTGAAAAGCGTGTAGTTCGATTCGAACACCATGATGCCCACAAACACTAACACCAACACTGGCGGTACCAGAATGGCATACATCAGGGCCAGCCGCTCCCAGGCCATATGCATAAAGACTGCGACAATCAAGCCTGCCTTCAAAATCATAAACAGGAGGATGAGAGACCATCTGAGGTATCCATGGAGACCGAAGTAGTCGACGAGATAAGAGCAAGTGCTGAGGACAAACAGCCATCCCCAGACCAAGAGATAAAGCTTAATCGGGTGTTGTTGCCCTTCGACGTGTGCGACTGCTGCCTGTGCCATGGTCACCTCACCAAAGATAGAAAAGGGCAAAGATGAACACCCACACCAGATCGACGAAGTGCCAGTACAAACCCATGATTTCGACGATCTCGTAGTGCCCCTTCCGGCTGGTGAAAAAGCCTCGCGCTTCGCGGTCGAAGTCTCCACGCAACACTTTTCGCGAAATGATGATCAGGAAGATCACTCCGATCGTCACATGGGTGCCGTGGAAGCCCGTGATCATGAAAAAGCTGGAGCCAAACTGGTCCGCGCCCCACGGGTTGCCCCAAGGCCGCACCCCTTCCATGATCAGCTTGGTCCACTCGAAACCCTGCATTCCGACGAATGTGGCGCCAAATGCCGCGGTCACCAGCATCAACGCCGCGCTTTTGACGCGATCGCGGCGGTAGCCGCAATTGACGGCCATCGCCATCGTTCCGCTGCTGCTGATCAAGATGAAGGTCATGATGGCGATCAGGATGAGGGGGATGCTCGTACCGCCGATCGTCAAAGCGAAGACTTCACTGGGGTTGGGCCAAGGTACGGTCGTCGACATCCGCACCGTCATGTAGGACAGCAGAAAACAGCTGAAGATGAAGGTGTCGCTCAGGAGGAAGATCCACATCATGGCCTTGCCCCAGGAGACATTCTTGAACGCTCGCTGGTCCGAGGACCAGTCGGCGGCGATGCCTTGCCAGCCTGAAGGCCGCGTGGGGGCTGCACCCGTATTTGCCAGCGTCGCGTCTGCCATTTTCTCTTAGCCCTCCTCAGGTCAGCAACTGGCGACAGATGTCGGCGAAGTCGCCCACCCACGGCGTCAGGAGAGTGAACAAGACGAGCCAGAGGGCGAGTAGAAAATGCCAGTAGACGGCGCACAGCTGCACGCTCAAGCGCACCTGGTTCACCTCAAAGCCTCGCCACACCTTGTCGGCCGTCAGGGCCAAGGCCACCAGGCCGCCCAACAAGTGCAGTCCGTGCACGCCGGTCAACAGATAAAAGAAGGCGTTGGCTGGGTTGGCCGCCAAGTAGTAGCCTGCGGCGTTCAGCTGTTGCCACGCAAAGAGCTGCCCGACCAGGAATGTCAAGGCGAAGAGGCCTCCTGCAATCAGGCCGTATCCGACGTCTTCCATCCGTCCCCTGCGTGCCGCAACCTGTGCGTATTGCAGCGCGACACTGCTCAAGATCAGCACACCCGTGTTGAACCACAGCAGGTTCGGCGCGGGCATTTGCGCCCAGTCCGCCACCTGCATTCGCATGAAATAGGCGCTGATGAAGAGCGCAAACAACGAGCTGACGACCGCGAGAAACACACCCAATCCGATCGTCGCGGCAGGCAAGGACGATGCGCCCGTGCCCGGGAAGTCGTCGATCGCGCCGACTTCCAGCCAGGGCTTGGCCGTCAACCTTTGCTGCGATAGCCACCATGCGACGATGGCGCCGATCGGAGCCAGGACGAATAGTATCGTGATGCTCACGGCGCGTTTTCCTAAGCGGCGCGTGCGACCGCCGGCTGGTTTTGCGGCACGAAATCCTCCTTGGCGCCTGGCACGCTGTAATCGTAAGCCCAGCGATAGACCACTGGTAACTCCTTGCCCCAGTTGCCATGCCCCGGCGGGGTTTCGGGTGTTTGCCACTCCAGCGTGGTGGCCCTCCAGGGATTGCTGCCGGCCGGCTTGCCCTTGAACAGGCTCCAGATCATGTTGAACAGGAACACCATCTGGGCGAAGCCCACGATCAATGCCGCCATGGTGATGAAGATATTCAGCGTCGTGGCCGATTGCGGAACGAAAGCCATATCGCCCATCTCGAAATACCGGCGCGGCACACCCAGCAGGCCTATATAGTGCATGGGGAAGTAAATCGCATAGGCCCCGAGGAAGGTGACCCAGAAGTGAAACTTGCCGAGCATCTCGTTCAGCATTCGCCCGGTGACCTTCGGGTACCAGTGGTAGATCGCACCGAAAATCACGAAAATGGGCGCCATGCCCATCACCATGTGAAAATGGGCGACAACAAACATGGTGTCGGACAGCGGAATATCCACGACTGGGTTGCCGAGGAACAGCCCTGTCAGTCCCCCGTTCACAAACGTGACGATGAAGGAGAGGGCGAACAGCATCGGGACCGTGAGGTGAATGTCGCCGCGCCACAAAGTGAGCACCCAGTTGTAGACCTTGATGGCCGTTGGGATGGCGATGATGAGCGTGGTGGCGGCGAAGAAGAACCCGAAATACGGGTTCATGCCGCTCACATACATGTGGTGCGCCCATACGACGAAGCTGAGGGCACCGATGACGACGATCGCCCACACCATCATGCGATAGCCGAAGATGTTTTTTCTCGCATGGGTGCTGATCAGGTCGGAGACAATGCCGAAGGCCGGCAAGGCGACGATGTAGACCTCGGGATGGCCGAAGAACCAGAACAGGTGCTGAAACAATAGCGGACTGCCGCCGCGGTATTTCAAGTGTTCTCCCATCTCGACAACGGCCGGCATGAAAAAGCTGGTCCCCAGGATCCTGTCGAACAGCATCATCACGCAGCCGACGAACAAGGCGGGGAAGGCCAGCAACGCGAGGACGGTGGCCGTCAAAATCCCCCATACCGTCAGGGGCATGCGCATCAGCGTCATCCCCCGCGTGCGCGCCTGCAACACCGTCACCACATAGTTCAATCCGCCCATGGTGAAGCCGATGATGAACAGGATCAGGGAGACGAGCATCAGAATGATGCCCCAGTCCCGCCCCGGAGTGCCGGAGAGGATGGCTTGGGGCGGGTACAAGGTCCAGCCGGAACCCGTGGGACCTCCCGGCGTGAAGAAGCTCGCCACCAGGACCAGCACCGCGAGCAGATAGACCCAGTAGCTCACCATGTTCACGTAGGGAAAAACCATGTCCCGGGCGCCCACCATCAGCGGGATCAGGTAGTTCCCGAAGCCCCCCAGGAACAGCGCGGTGAGCAGATAGATCACCATGATCATGCCGTGCACGGTGATGAATTGCAGGTAGTCTCCGGGGCCGATGGCGGATAAGGTGCTCGGGAAGGCCAATTGCAGCCGTATCAGCCACGACAACACCAGAGCCACCAATCCAATCGAGAGCGCAGTGATCGAATACTGGATGGCGATGACTTTGGCGTCCTGGCAAAAGACGTATTTCGTCACCCAGCTCTTCGGATGATAGAGTTCTACGTCTTTCACTTCGGCGGGTTGGATGGTTCCGGCTGCGCCAATCGTGGTATCGACCATTGGAATGCCCTCGCTCTTTCCGATGAGGCACGACGACCTTGAGTCTCATCGTGCAGATCGTCTCTTCTCCCCATGCCGCCCCGTGGCTCAAAGCCAGGTCTACTGCGTTTCCTTCGCTTGTCTGGTGCGAGCCGACAATTGTGCGAACGTCTTCTGCTTTCGTAGCCACGCCTGATATTCGCTCTGCTCCTCGACGACGACCTTGGCACGCATGTTATAGTGGGCAGCACCGCATAGCTCAGTGCAGAGCATCTCGAAGGTCCCGGTTCTGGTGGGGGTGAACCAGACGTAGGTGACCATGCCTGGCACCAGATCCATCTTGGCCCGGAACTCCGGCACATAGAAGCTGTGCAAGACGTCGATCGAGCGCTGCAAAAGCTTGACCGGCTTGTCGAGCGGCAGGTGCAAGTCGTCGGCTTCGATCACGACATCGTCGTGCGCGTCGGGATCGTTTGGATTCAAGCCCAAAGGGTTGTCGGAACTGACGTACTGGATATCGGACGTGCCGAGCCGGCCATCTTTCCCCGGAAGGCGGAAGCCCCACTGCCACTGCCGGCCGATGACCTCGACCTCGGACGCCCCTTGCGGGACCGTGATAAATTGGGTCCATACGAACAAACCGGGAGCCAACAGGGCCCCGACGCCCACCGCGGTCACTATGGTGAGCCACCACTCAAGCTTTTTGTTCTCCGGATCGTACACCGCCCGTCTTCCCGGCTGGTGACGGAAGCGGAATACGCAATAGGCCATGAACAAGATGATGGCGGTGAAAACGACCCCGGTTATCCAGAATGTGAGATTGATCGTGTCGTCGATGTAACCCCAGTTTGAGGCAATCGGCGTCCACCACCACGGGCTCAGAATGTGAAACAATACCGAGCCCAGCGCGACTAAAACCAATATGATCGCTGTAGGCATCCCTTTGCCTCTCAAGACCACGCGATTCTTCTACTACCTCCTTGGGTTCTAGACAACTCATGAGGAAGAGGAATACGCACGCTTTTGATGCTGTGGATGGCTCCTCCCACCGACACCGCGAGCGCCTTCTCGCCGTGCCATCCGGCTTGATCGAGCAGCACGATGGCGTGGGTGTTCTGCGCGAGGCGCGCGGCGAAGCGATCGATGAATACATCCATGGTGTTGGCATTGACCTCGGGGAGGACGAGCGCGACGAAGCGCTTGTCGGCGAGGCCCGGCGCACGCTCGCCCTCAGAAGTTGCGTTTGCACCGGTCGTGATCCAGGCGGCCGCAAGCAGAATGAGAAGGGCTTTCATAACCTTACGCAAGCCCGACGAGAGCATCAAGCACGACTCCAACGATCAGGAGCCCAAGCTGCATGAACGAGGCAAAGAAATTGTCCATCGCCGTGTGCTTCGACGGTGCGATATAAAGCAGCCAACTTTTCCAGAGAAAGTATGCACCGCCTACGCCTGCGCCGAGCCCATAGAGGAGGCCTTGGCCGTACCAGAGAGGCACGAGCGAAATCGCAAACAACGCGGCCGCATGCAGAAGAATTGCCCAGGTCCATACCCGCTGCGATGCGGTGACCGGCAACATCGGCACCCCCGCCCTGGCATAGTCGTCGCCTTTGGCAGCGGCGAGACTCCAGAAATGCGGCGGCGTCCAGAGGAACAGGACAAGCGCAAGTAAGACGGGAACGACTTGCGGCGTCGGATCAACCGCCGCCGCCCCCGCGAGCACGGCGAAGCTTCCGGCCAAGCCCCCGATCACGATGTTCCAGGCACTTTGGCGCTTGAGCCACACCGTGTAGACGACGCCATAGGTGAAGGACCCGAGAAAAACGAGGAGCGATGCCACAAGCCCATTCGCTGCCGCCGCCAACGCGAGCGAGGCGACGAGCAAGGCAAGGAACGAGATTGGCCACCACAGGCTTGGCTGAAACGCGCCGCTGGCGAACGGGCGGGACCGGGTTCGCCGCATCTCCCGGTCAAGGTCGCGCTCGTAGTAGTGGTTGAACGCACCCGCAGCGCCTGATGCTCCAAGCACCGCAAGTGCCAAGGCCGAGGCTTGCGCGACCGAGATGGCAGGGCCTTTAGCCGCCGCCATCCCGGCCAGCGCGCTCGCCGCAATCGCAACGCCGATCCTGAGCTTCAGGAGCGAGCAGGTCATGCGAATTGCGGCGAGCATGGATGTCTTCCGTTGTCAGCCGGACGGATGCTCAGCGGAACAGCCAGAGTTTGCTGCCGCGCGCCGTAGGCTCGGACATAACGGACGCGACTTGCCTTAGCGCGTCTTGACCAGTCGCTTCACGCCAACGTGGGATATCTAAATCCCCGATGCGGCACAAGGGTTTCTTGCGCCCTAACTATTCTGACCCCGACCTAGGGCGGTTTTCGATTGAGCGGAATCGGCAAGGGATTCCCGCTGCGCAAAATTTGTGATTCCTGGGGTCTCGGTTTGATTCGGACCGAGGGGATGCCGTATTCGAACGACCTGCGCTTGCGGGTTCTGGCGGCGGTGGATGGTGGCGTGCCGGTGCGGCAGGTTGCCGCGCTGTTGCGGGTCAGCGTTTCGTACATCTACATGGCTCTCAATTTGCTGTTCGGGCTCGGCTCGATCAGCATGGCTGGGGTCGAGCAGGCCATTGCATGGCAGGCGCATATCGGCGGGTTCCTTGCGGTCTCCTGGCATTCGCCGCATTCGATCCCATTCCGATCTCGACGGGCGGCGGCCCGAATGAAGGCATGGACGCGCCGCCCCCAGCGATCAATCTTGATACGATCGCCGGCTGCGCTCTGCTCGCAATGCCACGGCGCTCAAGGCGCCGCTCCGCGTGCGCTGCGAATGCGGTGCTCGTGGTGATACCTGCGCGTGGCGGCCATCATCTTGTGCAGACTGCGTAAACTTGTCTGTTTCGTTTCATGCTGCGGTGCGCTCAGAGGCGCGCAATGCCGAAGGGCGACTCAGAGTTGCGGCAACCGCATTCCGACCAATAGCTGTTTGTGCTATGTAAATGCCGTGCCCAGTCGCCGTGATGCCGAATGAGGCGTTGGCCAAGCGCTCGCGCGTTCGCCGCGTGCTCAAAGGGAGGAACTTCGCACCAAATAGCTGATTATTGAAACGACCGGTGGTGCGCTAGGTCGACACGAACGCCGGTCGAGGGAGGCGACCCATGACCGTCAAGACCATTCTGTCCGCCAAGGGCGGCGATGTCATTTCAATCGAGCCTACGGCTACTCTCGAAACCGCGGTTAGAACGCTTGCCAAGCATAGAATTGGCGCACTTCTCGTGCTCGGTCCGGATCGTCGGGTGATCGGAATTCTATCCGAACGCGACATTGTGCGGGTGCTTGGCGAACAGGGCGCCGACGTGCTCGCGCAACCGCTTGCTCAGGTGATGACGCGCAATGTCGTCATATGCGGCCAGACGGAGACTGTCGGCACGATCATGGAGCGGATGACGACGGGCAAGTTCCGCCACGTTCCGGTCGTCGAGCAGGATCAGGTGGTCGGCATCATCTCGATCGGCGACGTCGTCAAGCACCGCCTGCACGAAATGGAGCAAGAGTCCGCGGCATTGCGCGACTATATCCAAACAGCGTGAAAGATGATCGGGCCGGTCCCGCGCGTCACCGTGCCTGCATTGAGCAGGTCCGAGCGCATGTCTCCGAGCGTCGCGCCTGTGCGGCGCTCGGGCAGCATCGCTCGACGCAACGCAAGGTCCCGCGCGGCCGTGACGACGAGCAGCGTCTCACAGCGACGGCATGGTCGCTGTCCGGCGCCCCTAACGGGGGGCCGGTCCATGGTGGGAGGGGTCACGCAACCCGACCCCGCAGCTTTGCATCATATGCAGGTCGTCCGCACATAGACGAGATCGAGTTGCACGTGCTGGATTTGCTTACTCTGACCTGATTATCCTTTCGGCAGATAAGGAATTGTTCCCGCCAGATCGGTGTCGTCGATCAGCTGGAAACGGCTATCGCTGCCGCCCTGACGGGCTGCGGCGTAAGGAGCGTATTCTGGATCAGTGACAAAGGCCTCGGCTGCTTCCGCCGATGGAAACTGCAGAAGTGCAATAAGGGTGGTATCCAGAGGCTTCCCCTCAAGCGTCTTCACGTTCCCGCTGCGTGACAGGTACTTGCCGCCGTGTTTGTGCACAATGTCGTGCACCGAAGCCGCGTATGCAGGCACCCACCCATCGTCAGTCACCTTGACGTCTGCGATCAAGTAAGCCGTCATTGTCTTTATCTCCTTTAGTCGGCCGAGCTTTCCGAGATGACTCCTAAGCTACTCGGAGCTGTCGTGCTGGACAGCGTCGGCTTTGATGGCCTGCAATGCCTTCTCGATCTTCTCGATTTGCGTGGTCCAATTGCTCATTTCTTAGATTTCATCAGTTGAACGACACGCCATCGTGCCGAGTCCCCCATTTGCAACGAATTTCTGTTCAGTACCCCCGGTAGGGTTTGCAGAGGCCGTCTTGCACTGTCCAGCCGTTTTGGCAGCCGTTAAAGGTCTTGTACCCCCCGGGCCGATAGTATCCGCGGTCACCTCGGTCCCTGCGATCTCCGTACCGTTCTCCTCGGAACCGTTCTCTGTCCCTATAACGGGGGCCATCGTCGTAGTCGCGATAGCGGGGTCCAGGGTTGTTACCAAAATCCAAATAGATCCCCTGTGCAGCAGCTGAACCTTCCAAGCTGATGATGGCTCCAGCGATGAGTGCGAGCAACGTGATCTTTTTCATGAGCCCTCTTCACGATGATGAACATTTGCGACCGTCACATGCGCTCTCAGACCGGTCTAGGGAACGGATTCTGCCGCCGTCGCAGGCACCAAGAGAAAAGGAGCCCCGGTCGTTGGCAGGGACGATCGGGGCCTTGACACTTTGGGATGTCACACCGGACGGGGTCCGGCGCGCTGACATGTAAAGGATACTGGCATTCCGCTCGTAGATATCCAGAACGCCATGGAGCAGCTAAAAAAACGCCTTTTCCGCTTGGCTTACCGCGAAGGCATGACCGCCCGCGACGAAGGTAACCACAAGGGCCCAGTCAGTTTACTTCTGCTTTCGTGATCGGTCGGACCACGCTGAGGTTCGGAACGGCATCCGGGAGCAGGAAAGGCCGTTTCACGAGCGAACGATAGACCTGAATGTAATCCTTCGCCATGCGACTGGCGGAGAAGCGTTGCTCGAACCGCCGGCGCACGGCGCGGCGGTCGAGTGAAAGGACTTGGGGAAGCTGTCTTATCGCCTCTTCCTCCGTGTCGACGATCTGCCCGGTCACCCCGTTATCGACGATCTCCGGCACCGAGCCGCATCGAAAGGCCAGCACCGGGGTGCCGCAAGCCATGGCCTCGATTATCACGATGCCGAACGGCTCCGGCCAGTCCACCGGAAACAGGAGGGCACGGGCCTCACTGAGAAACCTGGCTTTGGCGCGCTCGTTGATTTCCCCGATAAATTCGACACCTGGGCGCTGCAACATCGGCTCGATTTGGTCACGGAAATAGGCTTCGTCGGCGCGGTCAACCTTAGCAGCAATCTTGAGAGGAATGCCCAGTGTCTGGGCGATCCGGATCGCGCGGTCGGGCCGCTTTTCCGGCGAGATGCGCCCAAGGAAGGCAACATAGCCGCCGCGGGGATCGAAATTTGGCCGGTACAGATCGGGAGGAATTCCGTGGTGTACGGTTGCCACGAAGTTGGCTTTCAACACCGGCTCCCGCTGTGCGTCAGAGATCGAGATTAGCGGCATCTCGGGAAAGCCTAGATACAGTGGCTTGAGGTCCGGGAGGTCTTGCCGGCCATGCAGCGTCGTGACCGTCCGATTGGCCATCGACTTGAACAGAGGGAAATGAAACTGGTCGATATGGAAGTGGAGAATGTCAAAATCCTCGGCGGCGTCGCGGACCCTGTCGAGCATCAGCATGTAATAGGGGATGGAATCGTGGATATTGGCGTCGAGGCGAATCGCCGTGGGAACACAGCCGACGAGCTGCGCGCTGGTGATGGAATCTCCGCTGGCGAACAGCGTCACCTCGTGGCCCATTCGCACCAGCTCTTCAGTCAGGTACGAAACGATACGTTCGGTTCCACCATAGAGCCGCGGCGGCACGCTCTCCATCAGCGGCGCGACTTGTCCAATTTTCATATTCACAGGTCTCGCAATTCAACACACCCTCGGTGTGCGCTGCAACGTAGGCCCGGAGGCGCAGCAGAGTCTGTATAAAATTGCTCACTCGGCCGCGCGGGCCTACGCGTGAAGGAAACCCCTCACGAAAGTTCTCGCTAATGGCGCGATCGTTCCCATATCTTTTGTCATCAGCATTAGATGCAAACCAGGACGCTGGAAGGCCGGAGACCAATTCAGGTCCCGCCTGCCCCCAGAAAGGACGCGTCAAATGTTCACCGCGGAGCAATACCGAGTAAAAGCAGCCGAATTCAACGCATTGCTCGCCAATACGCCACGTTCGCCCAACGAAACGAGTGAATTTCGAAATCTAGCGCAGACCTACACGACGCTGGCCGAAAACGAGGATTGGATTGCGGTTCATCTCGATAGGACAGTTCAACGCAGAAAGCATGGCAACGAGGGCGCCGCGCTCGCTGAGGTCGAAGAGCAAATCTTGAGGTGCCTGGGCACTGCCGTGATCCTGCGTTGGAATACGGTTCCCACTAAGCTCCAGAAGGAGCTCTTCGACTGCGCCAGTTCGATCGGTAATTTGCAGTCGCCTACCTCTTTTTAGCGAAGGGGCTGCTGGCCGGCTTGCCCTGGTCTTGCGCCGTCCTGTAGGCCGACACATTGGCCTTAGACTGGCTCTTGTCCGCTTTCGGTTTCTTATTTTCCTTATTGCCTTTTTGAGCCTTGGACATCGCGATCCTCCCAATTGAAAGCCCGAACGCATTGCGTTGGTATCTCGATTGTTTTTAGGCTGCGCCTTTACCGAGACAGAGTCGAGCGAAATGGCGGACACGAACTGTTCTCACACGAGCGTCCTTAAGCGAGCCGGAAGCAAAAGTCGAATATCAAACTGCGCGCCACGGTGATGGTCCATATTATTGGACGAAATGAAGTCTGTTGGCGGCAACTGTGGGCTGGCCGAGCAGTGACCCCCTTGCGCCAGGTCTGCAGTTCGGCCTTGTGCCGTGCGACGTTGCGGGTGTCACTAGCGATTTATTCCCGATCTGCCATTGTGCTTCGGGTCCGACGCGCCACGTAAGTGAAGCAGGCATGCCTGTGGACTTGCGATGTAAGCTGCCAAAAACGGCGACGAACCGAGCACCCAATGCACACGTATCGGTTTGGAAGAAAACTCAAGCTTCCCGCGACAATCGCCATCAAACATCAAATCAGCAAATCAGCAAATTGATGTTTGAAGATTCGGTCAAGAAGGCAGCGGCAGGAGCAAGAGCTGAAGCAATTCACGGACAACTGTCCGAAAAGCCACGACCGCTCGTGCAGCCGAGATGAGGTCAACCAATGACGCAAGACGCCGACGTACAGGGATTGCAGAGTAAAGCAGAGTCACGTCTCGCATCTCTGAAAAACGAAAAGTTAGTAACGCGAATTGCTGTTGTGTCGACTTTGCTCGGACCGGGCAAGATAACCAAACGGCTTATGATCGGCATGTCGGTCGAGACGCACAAAACGTCTCCGGACTTCGATCACGAAAAGTGTGGCCAGGCAAAAAGTAGGATCATGCGGGCGTTAGATGATATTGATTGTGACGTGTTTATCGAAATGGATCGCTAACGATAGAGATGATCATTCCCAACCGACTTGCGCAAAAGAGAATACATCGCGGTTGTCGAACCGGTGCGTCTTATGACAGTGATTACAGGACACTATCGTCTCGCCCGCGTGTGAATATCTCTGCTTCCCGCCACTCGTATCAGGCGAGATCGCGATCCGTCGCCTAGTCTCACGGCACATGACCCCGAAATAGAAATGGCCAGAGATCGTTTTTCGAAGTTGCTGCACATATGCGATGTCAGCCATGGTGCGCTCCTTTGGAACGCCATCTGGTATCTGAGTCTCGTGATGGCGGATCGAATTCTGGTCATTCGAAGCCGTCGGCTTCGAACGCCGGCAACAGGTGAAAGCCTCTTCAATCTTCAAAGAGCGTCACTGCACTGGCGCAGCCGGGCATGCACTACGTTTTGTCCGCAGCCGGGAAAGCGCCCCGGATGGCGGGGCGCTCCCAATTTCAAGGCCAAAGCCTCAGGCGGCGACCTTGGTCGGCTCCAGGTTCAGGACTCTGGCGGAGCTCGCGATCGGGATCGTCCGGGGCTTCATGGCCTCTGGGAGCTCGCGCACGAGGTCGACGTGCAGGAGCCCGTTCGCCAAGCTCGCGCCCTTGACCACGACATGGTCGGCGAGTTGGAAACTACGCTCGAAGGTGCGCTCGGCGATGCCCTTGTAGAGTACCTCGCCGCTCGGCTCTTCGTCATCGGTCTGCTTCTCGCCGCGGATCGTCAACGTGTTTTCCTTCGCTTCGATCGACAAGTCGGAATCGGTGAAGCCGGCGACTGCGACCGAGATGCGAAAGGCGTTCTCGCCGTTCCGCTCGATATTGTAGGGGGGATAGCCTGGAACCGGGCCTTCCGTGCCGCCAAGCTGGTCGAGCAGGGAGAACATCCGGTCGAAGCCGACGGTTGAACGGTAAAGGGGAGCAAAATCGAAGGTACGCATAGCATGACCTCGCTGGTTTGAGCGACATGCGAACGGTCCGCCCTCAGGGCCGAACCTTCGTATCACGCAGCCTCATGGCCTGCGCGCTTCGTATTTAAGATCGCTTCCAAGTCTTCGCAATGGACCAAACAGAATATTTCCGAATTCACGGTGTTTCCACATCACAACACGGGGCAGAAATATTGAATTATCGTGCGAGAAATAGCGGTTCAACTTTCTGGTCTTGGAAACTCCGATTTCTTTTTGCCTTATTTACTCTAAAAGTACTTTCCTGATGATCGGGGCACGGGTTGCGCGACACAGCGGGGTTGTGCGTTGGGATCGAGCATTTGTTCAGGCAAAGAGCTCGGTCAGTCCCCATATGCAAGGAATGATGCAGGGAATGGAAACGCGCTTGCTCACGTTAGTCCAGTTACGCACCAACGCTGCAGACTGCATTCGATTGGCGGAGGCCGCCCGCACGTCGGCACACAAGTCCATTTTCATCGAAATGGCCGAAAGATGGCTTACGCTCGCCGAGCATGCCGAGGAGACGCAAGTAGATAGATACTTGTGAAGGTCGCCTCAATCGGCGGCCTCTTTTGCATTTGGCAACGCACATCGCCCGAGGCTTCAGCGTCGATCGATAATGCGTGATGGCAACTTCGGTGAGTGCAAGTACAAAAGGAAAAGCCGCCCTCGCGGTTGAACTGGAAGCATCCGTGGCTGCAACCGCTGTATGGCGCTCGACCGCACCCAACCCGGCCTGCTGATGAAGAAAGGCCGAGCCGGCACGATGACCCACGACTACAAGCGCCATGGCACAACGACGCTGTTCGCTGCTCTCGATGTCCTCGAAGGCAAGGTCATTGGCCGATTTATGCAGCGCCATCGTCACCAGGAGTTCATCCGCTTCCTGAACGCCATTGAGGCGCAGGTGCCGGCCAAAAAAATCGTGCACGTGATCCTCGACAACTACGAGAGACCCGTTGAAAAGAAAACGCGGGAGCAGGCGGAAGCTATTCGCCGCGCCCGCAAGCTCGCGCGCAAGAAAATGCAGCGCGAGGGCCTGCTGCCGATGAGGCCTCGGGTGGTCTCAGGAGCCCCCGGAAGAGGCGGCCCCGCGCGTGGCCCCGCCACTGATCGAGGCAAGCGAATTCCAGGTCGCTCGGCAAGGACGGCCCGAAGCGCCGCCCAATTGAGCACTCCCATGCGGTTCTCGCCACTCCCATCCTCTGTGGGCTACACCAACGCTACGCGCGGATATAGTTTTCGGGAGGGACAGAGGTCGAATACGCACCATGGAGGTTTCGCTTAAAGGAGAGGTAGGCGTGTTTGTCGGTCTCGTGGTCGGCCTCGTCGATTACGGGGGGTGATCATCTCGGTCGTCGAGCGCAAGTTGAGGGAGCTGGACAGGTCGCAGAACCAGGAGGAGCGCGGGACGTTCGAGCGCGTGGCCAAACCGGTCACGCCGGAGAGAGAATGAGGCCATGAGGCTCGATCAGGCGGCCCGGTCGGTGTTTCTGAAAGAGTTCGTGTCGGCATTCGTGCTGGCGATGCGCTACTTCTTCAAGCCGAAGGCGACGCTGAACTATCCGTTCGAGAAGGGGCCGATCTCGCCCCGCTTTCGCGGCGAGCTTGCGCTGCGGCGTTATCCGAACGGGGAGGAGCGCTGCATCGCCTGCAAGCTGTGCGAGGCGATCTGCCCGGCCCAGGCCATCACCATCGAGGCGGGGCCGCGGCGCAACGACGGCACGCGGCGGACCACCCGCTATGACATCGACATGGTGAAATGCATCTACTGCGGCCTCTGCCAGGAGGCCTGCCCGGTCGACGCCATCGTCCTGGGACCGAACTTCGAGTTCGCGACCGAGACACGCGAGGAGCTCTACTACGACAAGGAACGCCTGCTCGCGAACGGCGACCGTTGGGAGCGGGAGATCGCGAAGAACATCTCGCTCGACGCGCCCTACCGGTGACTCTCTTGAAGCCTCTCCCCGTTGGGAAGAGGTCGGCGAGGCATTGTCAGGTTGGCCAGGTAAAGGCCATTTCGCGGGTTGAGGAGCTAAACCGCCAAGTCATTGAAATTGCAGGTGGCGGGTCATGAACGACCGCTGTGACGGAACATAAGGTCACGATTGCCAACCACCCGGTCACAATCAATCTGTAGATGTGAGCTGTTTTGCTCAGACTCCGGACGGACGAAGGGGTAAGGAAACGATAATCGATACGCGATCGCAACGCGTTCGGTTTTCAATCAACTTGCTGAAGCCGGAACCCGTCCGGGTGTCCGAGGCCTCGCTCCGAAACATGTCGGGGGAAAGGAAATATCATGCAAGTACCTGCAATGCTGGAAGGAGAATCGCTGAAGCGTCTGCTGCAAGGCGCAGCCGTTGGCGCCGTTGCAACGATCTTTGTTGGCTTTTACTGGGGTGGCTGGTCGCTCGGCAGCACCGCTGAAAAGACGGCAAAAGAGCGGTCAGAGCTCGCGGTCATAGCGGCGCTGGCACCCGTGTGCGCAGACAAATTCCGCGCACAGGCGGACGCCGAGGCGAAGCAAGTCGCGCTTTCGAAGGTCGACTCGTGGAAGCGTCGGGACGAAATCCCCAAGGAGTTCGTGACCCTCCCGGGTGAATCGTACCCGAATTCCGCCCTTGCGGACGCGTGTTACACGCTGTTGCTTGCACCGAAGTCAGCCGCGCTCAAATAAGATTACCGCCACAGAGCGGAAATTCTTGCATCGTTCTTCCGGTCATCTTCAGCGAGCGGATCAGTGCAGCGTTGCGAACAGAGTCGTCCGGATTATTCGAGATGTGGCCCTATTTCCAAGTTTTAGTCCCTTTATGCGCCGTCGGGTTAGCCGGCGCGGTCTGTATTGGCGTCGTGTCATTCATCTTAGGACACTCAAAATTTCAGGCATAAGCTCATGGTGTTCATGGCAAACAAATCGACTCCAGACTATTTGTTCGAAATGGCGAACCAGTGTTTTCGGCGCGCTCGGACCGGTTCGAACGCGCGAGTCGAACTTGAAGCCCTGGGCAATGAGTTCATGGTCGAGGCAATTGACCTCGATATAAAACTTCAGAACCTTGCCAAAGGCAATTACACCGCCTCTTCCCCCGCACGGGGGTAACGACTATGGACAAGCTGCGTTTTGACCGCACCGACTATTCAGTTGTTGTGAAGAACAGGGCACCGCCTCCGGGCTCCTGGAAGTGGGAGATTTATCGTGCCGGGAGATCAAGCCCAATAAAGCAATCATCAGTATATTTTCACACCATGGTGACAGCCAATCGGGCAGGAAAAGAAGCGCTCAAGCAGCTATTGGACAAGCTCCCTGTAAGCCAAGCAGACTGAGCGGTCTATCGCCCAGGAACGTCCGCGTTGAGTCCGCCTCAATTCACCTCAATGAGCCGACATTAGTCGGTGCGACCGGCAGGTCGACCGTTCCGGGCGCGCGTAGCACCTCTGGATCCTGCCCCGCTCGGCTGCAAAGCCATGGCGGGGCTTCGGCGGTGGCGGCCTCCATAGCCAAAATGGATGGCACTCGGTAAAGTAAATCGCAAGGAACTCACGCCAATTGCCGATGTTCTGGACCGATGCAATACGATCTCGTAGTCAAACGGACTTTGCGGGAGGCTCAGGGCATCCTGTGGGCAAATTTGCCCCCAGCGAGCAACCTTCCCGATGCTCAAGCAGTCAAATCTCTCCGGGCCCTCATACGCACGCCACAAGGCCAACAGGTGCTGGAGCGGGGCAACGACACCGCTCTTTGCTTCGTGCTCCGCGCCGTAAATCGCATCCTATCCGACAAAGATCAGCCGGATCGCGTGACAATCAGTCGGCTATGGGAAGTTCTGGACGAACCTGAGCTTAATCGCGCCCTGGGTATTAGACAGAACTCCCGCATGATCCTCGGGCGGAAAAAACCGCCCGCTTGATGACCTCGCGCGCCGCACTCAGGCTTTAGCTGCGAGTGGCCTGGTTTGATGATTTCCGTCAAGGCGACGGCGCTCTTTAAGCGCGACCTTAAAAACTTGGGATGATCGCTCATGGACCAGAAAACGTTTTCTATTGTGGCTGGGGTAATCTTCGCCGCGGTGGCGCTGTTCCACCTGGTGCGGATTTATACATCCCATACATGAGGTTGCTGCTCTCCGGCGGGAAGGCGACCCTTTCCGCTGGTGATTCCTCAAGTGAAGGAAGGAGAGCAGCGATGAGAATGTTTGCAGGACTGGACGTTGGTTTCAAGCGGACGGCGGTGTGTGTGGTGGACGAGGCCGGCAGGATCGTGTGGCGCGGGGTGGTGGATACGCATCCCGAGGCATTGTCTAGAGCCTTGCAGCGCTGGGGCGGGAAGCTTGCGAAGGTCGCCCTGGAAAGCGGATCAATGACCCCTTGGCTTGCGCGTGAGCTTGCCAAAGCGGGGTTTCCCGTAGTGTGCATGGACGCGCGCGCGGCGGCGGATGCGGTCAAGAGCCGGCGGGTGAAATCAGACAAGGCGGATGCCTATGCGCTGGCAGAGATGCTGCGGACTGGGTGGTACGGCGCGGTGTATGTGAAGTCGGAAGACAGTCATCGGCTGAAGGCCATGCTGGGGGCGCGCGATCAGTTGGTGCGAGCCAAACGTGCGCTCGGCAATCAGGTGCGCGGACTACTGCGGCCGTTTGGCATTCGACTGCCGTCGCGGCAGGGGACCAAGAAGTTCGCCGAGGCGGCGCATCAGGCGGTGTGGCGCGATAACATGTGCTCCACGCGAGCGTGACGGCGCTGCTAGAGGCGTTGGCGGCAATCGAAGGCCAGATTGCGCGGCTCGACGAGCAGCTCAAGGAGCTGGCGCGGCGCTCGCCGGTGTGCTGGCGTCGCTACAATGCGGGCGCCTTCAAGGATTTGGCGGAAGCGGGTCTGGAGACAGAGCCAGCTTAGAAGCTCTGCGACCACAATAATCCCAGCCCGCTGCAAATCGGAGTTTTGCCAAATGACGTTCGAGGAGGCTCTAGCGCAGACCATGAGCATCGTTGGGCTCCTTGATGTCGGCGGCTGCCGCATCCTTGACGCCGACGGCTTCCAGGCCTTGCTTGGTAATGCGCAGCGCCAGCGGCCCATTGTCATCATCGCGCCGCGCGGATCAGCTTGTCCACGGCCTTGCGTGCTGCTCCGCCTTTGAGGTTCGCCGGCAGCTCCACACCGCGATCGTCGCGTTGTGAGGCTGTGGACAGGATGATGAGTTGCGTATCGGTGAGTTTTGGCATCGGAATCTCCATTCGGTTGGCGCGGCGTCGCTCGCCGCCACCACCGCTCCGTTCGCAGCCGAATGCCAGTCCTTTCTGGATAATGTTGCTGCTGGTTTCGGGCAGACTGGATACTGGATAATGGGATGATCCGCGTTTGGCAGCCCAATACGGGAGTGGAGTAGCTTAGATGCCGCCCACCGATTCAACCCCCAGCGTGACTGCGGATCAGCTTACTCGGGCTTTAGGCGAGGCTGTTATTCGGATATGGAGCAATTTGCCTCAAGATGTGCAACTTCATCTATTTCAGGAGGTGGTGACGTCTCACGGTGAATCCATAAGAGCGCAGCTTGCGGTCTTCCTGCATGACAAGCATCCGCGCACTTCGGACCCATTAGGCAACCCTCGCGAAATGATGGAGCCGGACAGCCTTGGGGGTTAGCGCGATTGCCCGCCGCGTGAGTCTCGCGATATGCAATGCGCGCAGAGCCGGGCCAGTGTTGTCACTGGTGAGCCCCCCGCTGAGTGGTCCAGGTGGAATGTTAGTTTAAGGTTGGCCGTTGCGCCAGCGTGGCCGGCGGAGCCGGTCGGCGTAGCGCAGCCGGCCACGCGGTGAATGCAGGCACAAACACCTCTGGTGCTGGTGGCTTGTATCCGATTGAGGCGTGAGGGGCGTCGCCAGCTCTCGATGACGATCTGGGCCTCGCGCAAAGTGTAGAAGATCTCGCCGTTGAGTAGCTCATCGCGAAGGCGGGCATTGAAGCTCTCGATGTAGCCGTTCTCCCAAGGGCTGCCCCGCTCGATGTAAGCGGTCTTGGCACCGACAGCCGCGATCCATTCCTGCACGGCCTTGGCGACGAACTCAGGTCCGTTGTCGGACCGGATGTGAGCGGGAACGCTCCGCAGGATGAAGAGGTCGGACAGAACGTCGATCACATCGATCGCCTTGAGCTTACGGGCGACATGGATCGCCAAGCATTCATGGGTGAACTCGTCGAGCACGTTGAGCATCCGATACTTGCGTCCGTCGTGGGTGCGGTCTTCGACAAAGTCGTAGGACCAGACATGATTGCGTCGTCCGTGAAGAACTCGGTTTTAGGTCGATTTGAGCTAGGCGGCTAAGCCGAGCGCAATCAGGATAGTGAGCAACAAAAACCTCAACCACGCGAGTAGGCGGCGAAAGTTGTAGCCGGTGGCGGCGAGCACGGCATTGATGGCGTCGCCGCTTGCATGGGCGAGGTGATTGCGGCGCATGCGGTGGTGTTCCTTGAGGTGGCCGATGACCGGCTCGATGGCGGCGCGTCGTTTGAACTCACGCTTGATCTGCGGCGTGAGGCGCCGCTTCTGGCCGGTGGTGTAGACCTTGAACTTGTAATCGGGCGGGGCGTTGTGGCCGCGATAGCCGGCATCGGTGATGCAGCGATCGAGGATGTTGCCGATGAGCGCTTGCATCTGTGGAATGACGGTGCCGAGCGTGTCTCGTCATAAGAATTGCCGGGCAACGCTGCGGCATGGGTGACGAACTGGCCGCCGGCGGAATGCCTCACGGTGGTGGCGACGCTCACCTTGACGCCGAACTCGTAGGGCCGGTGTGCCTTGCCCTTGCCGATGCACTCGACCTCTGGCGCGTGCAGGGAATAGACCTTGCGACCGCGCTGGCGGCGCTCTTGTTCAAGCACGCGCCGGGCGAGATACAGCGGCCGCACGAACGCTTCCCGCAAAACCTCATTCCCGGCAATGTGCCGCTCGATGTTGCGAACGATCCGGCCGAGATAGGTCTTGAGCTTGCGCAAGCTCCGGTTGGCGCGTTTGAACTGATGGGCATGGGCGTAACGCTGGTGCGTGATCAGTGCCAGCTTGCCGACCCGTCGATAGGATTGGCGCAGGCTCACGCCGAGCTTCTTAGCCAAGCGCACCAGCCGCTCGCGCGCCCGGTTCAGCAGCTTGGCGTCGGTCGGGAACATCACCGCCTTCGGCTGCACCGTGGTGTCGATCACAACACGGGCGAGGTCAGACGGCTTCATTGCTTCCGTCCGGGGCGCCACCGCCAGGCTCTCCTGCAGCAACGCCTGAAGCTTCTCTTCCCCCATCCGCTGGCGCCAACGCGTCAGCGATGAGCGGTCGAATACCAACGCATGTTGGAAGAACTCCTCGCCGCAGAAGTACTGGAAGTACGGGTTCTCCACCCAGCGATCACACAGAGCCTCGTCGGAAAGGTCATAAGTGTGCTTGAGGATCGCCAGCCCCGCCATCAGCCGCGTCGGCAACGGCGGCTGGCCCGGCTTGTCGGTATACACCGCACCAAACTTCTCTTCCAGAAAACGCCAGTCGATCGTCCGCGCCAGCTTCACCAGGGCGTGGTTCATGTCGATGATCTGGTCAAGCCGGGAGCGGAACAAATCCTGCTTGCCGCTCTCCCGCCGCTCGCGTGGCCGCATCGCAAATCTCCCGCTCCATCAGCTCGAGCGAGACGAATCACGGCTTTCGATTCGAGGGAATCCTCAAAATCGAATTTGCAAGGAAGTCGCCCTCCAAAGGCCAAAAACCGGCAAATTCGGTTACTTGAGCGTGCACAATCATCCAGCCCATTCAATGGCTTTTGAATTCTTCACGGACGACGATTGCGCTGCTCCGGCCGCAGCCGAATGCACGAACCGTCGGCCAGCCAGAGCCTGCCGCGCTTGGGCTGCCTATGGGGAACCTTCAGCCCCTTCTGCTTAGAAAC